>ERZ507118.352-NODE-352-length-10463-cov-5.24212_pt1 | contig 10463 bp, 9 predicted proteins | sample MGYA00512574_ERZ507118 | MGnify/ENA metagenome assembly ERZ507118 | reverse complement strand
CACTCTTTCCCTACACGACGCTCTTCCGATCTAAGACAGACTTCCGGCGAAGGCAGCGTCAGCGACAGCTTGCCGGCGAGAATCCCGCGGTCATCGTTGAGGAACTCATCCAGTGTAAAATCCATGACCTGACCGATTCCAAGCTCAGCGCATTCCTTTCGGTAACGCTGCGCCGTTGGATGAAGAGGATCCGCAAAGATCCGTTCGGAATTCATGCCCTGAACCTGAATCATAGTCCATTGCGGAAACTCGCCGTCAAGGATGGCGACGATTTCGCGAAGCTGGCGGACCTGCAGCGGATCAGTGACGACGAACTGTCCCTGATCATAACAAACGGCGCCGTTAAATCCCGCGGCCCGGATGGCGCGAAACCCATATTTTTCTAACAAATGAATACCGTAGCCGATCATCCGTCCGCTGGCAACGCAAAACTCGATCCCCTGACGCTGAAGTGCTTTCAGCGCCGCTTCATTGGCCGGACATAAATCAAAGACCGTTTCTCCATGCCCTTCAAATAATGTGCCGTCAAGATCGCTGACAATCCATTTAATCATAATCGCTCCTTCTCCCCCCCCCTGTTTTTTTTCTCTTTGCTTCTTATTTTACTCTGAAATCGGGCCTGAACGGAAGTTGAGATTTCCGCTTATCCGTCGCCGTTTCCGCTTCAGTATGCAGCTTATTCATCTTCATCATCATACTGCGGGAACTGATAATCGTTCATGCAGACGACCGCTTCTCTGCCGACGTCGGCCAGCGCTTTGATCTCAGCCTCCGTTGCATTTTCATCCAGGCAGGTCAGCTGCAGCAACATGGGAAAATTCATTCCGGTAAACAGATAAGTGTTCGGCCGGGAAAGGTAGGGCAGAGCCAGCTGATTGACGCTGCCGCCCAGAATATCGGTGCACAGGATGACCTGATCGTCGTCGTTAACACTTGCCCAGAACGATTCCAGTTCCGCCTTGGGATCACAATCGTCAACATAAGCACTGATCGCTGTGATCTGGTCGATATTGGCTGTGAAAATACTTAAGGTGTTCAGGAGGCCCTTCGCCATCCCGCCGTGACTTAAGAGTACAATTTTACGCATCATTCTTCCTTCTTTCTTTCATTTTTTCAGTTTTATGAGCTGAAGCCCGCAAGGCAGCGCAGCCGCAGCTCGCCGATGCCGGTTTGGGGTCTGGATCCGATGAAGACCGATGATCGGAAATGAATGAAAATCATTTACCGGAAGCTGCTTCCCAGCGTCAGCACCGCGAAATGATATTCCAGAATTACATCCATCAGATGCTCATAATCCGGATTTTTAACCAGTTCGTCGATCACAAGCCGGTCGTGAAACACCGTTTCCAACAGATGCGGCACGTATTCATTTTCAAACCGTTCCGCATCCTTCGCGACCTGTCCGCGATCCCAATACACGATGATCTGCGCTTTATGCAGGCTGTGATTCCAGGGGATCGGCCGTTTCAGGACAAAGACGCCGATGATGACGTTGGCGGTGTGAGAATGCAGGCCGCTGAGAATGACGACGTTATCCCGCGGCTGTGACGCCATGATCTCCTCGCAGGTACGCAAGTCCTCTTCTAACGCCTGAGGGCTGTCCAACAGAACCGGCTTCAGCGATTCACTGATTTTTTTCAGACAGGCGTCCTCGCTGGCCGCCTCTACCCCGGTAAAGATCAACTCTGGCCGCAGATCACTGCGAATCTTGAAATTGCTGTGATGATTGCCGTTGACGAATAAGGAACGGATCTTGCGCTTGGTGCTTTCATCAAAGAACAGATCCAGCTGGAAAACCGTCAGCGACTTGGGAAGAAACGTTAATTCTTCAGGGTTGTACGAGGTAAATAACAATTCATACAGGCTTAAGTCAGCGTCTTTTAATTCATACAATTCCAAAACGTCGATCTGTTCCATGAACCGGCCGAAATTGCGCATCAATCGTTCCGCGATTCCGCGGCCGACGCTTTTGTCGATGTTGGATACGCAGCAGGCGCGGATCTTTTTAAACTTCCATGGGAAGCGGCCGAAGACCGGGTGGATTACCAGCGCCAGCCGCGTGATTTCCTCCGCGCTGATTTCGATTTCATATTTCTCATGCAGATACACCATCGCCTGCATCGCCATTTTCCGCGACATCAGCGAGCTTTCCACCTGCACCTCGCTGGCAAACTGCGTCGTGCGCAGATGATAGCGGGAACGGGTAAACAAACCGTCAAGGTGCAGCGCGATGTCGTCGACCAGTTTGATATCCTTGTTAATCGAGCTGAACTGATTGGTCTGCGCCAGATGCTGAACGAGATCGAATGCGATATCCTTGCTTTCCAGAAACCCGTCGCGAAACATTTCGTCCGGACTCAGCGCGATCCGGAAACCGACGAAACCGATTGCCAGTAAAATGATATCTTCGCGGATAAAGGTGCATTGAAGTAATTCGGCGCACTGGTTCAGCACCAGCTTGGCGACGTAATACGAATTCCGGTTCGTGAACCGGATAATGGTCGATTCGGGATAGTCCAGCGGATGACCGTTCTTGCTGCGGACGGCGGAGATCAGAATCAGCCGGCTCAGGGAAGCCAGACTGGAGACCGACAGGTTGTAGCTGATGAACATTTCCTGCAGCGACCGGATGATCCGCTCAATCCGCTGCTGAATCTGCGGATCAAATCGGTAAAGCCGGCCATATTCTTCCGGTTGGGCCAGGTGCAGTGAGGTCGTGGAATAATTGCCGTATTCATAATTCAGGCACAGCCGGAGATCATGTTCCCGGCCGCTGATTTTCATTCCGTGGCGGCTTTTGGAAACGATCTTTAAATCGAACAGCTTCAGAATTTCACGAGCCCGGTTCAGAATCTGTTTGACACTGGTCAGGTTCATGAAAAGCAGATCTTCCAGCTCCTCAATGCGGGTGTAATCCTGCCGGCAGAGCAGCGTGCGGATAATGAAATGCGCGCGGTCAACCTGAATCGGATTGAGGATATGCTGCGAAGGGCGAACGGATGTGTTCTGCATAAACTGCTCGAAGCGTTCCCGATCTTCAATGATCAGCCAGTACCCGCTGCCCGTTTTGGAGGCGATCGCCGCACCCTGATCGCTCAGCGCAAGATTCAGCTGGCTGAGGTTTTTACGGATTGTCTTGCTGGAAACGCCCAGACTGTTGGCAAGAAATTGGGAACTGACGGGTTCCTTAGTCCGGTTCAGCCGGTCGAGCAGCTGTATTTGAATCGGAAGCAGTTTTTCCTTCATCCGTTCACCTCCTGTTGTTCAATCAATCCAGTTCAAGGACTTCCAGCTGCGCATGCGCCGCGGCCCAGGTCTTTATGGCATCCAGGGCCGGGGGATCATAGACCAGAAAATCAACGTAACTATGCGCGTTGCCCAGCGCGGCGTTGATCAACATCCCGCTTTGTCCCTCGCTCAATATCCGGCTGACTTCTTTTTCCACCTGTTCCCGATGCGCGATCTTTTCCTTTTTCGCCAGCGCAGGCGCCTCGTTGACGACAACGCTGCAATAGCCTGCCTGACACGCCCGGACAAGGTTTGTTGATTCTTGTTTTTCAGTCGCTTCGCCTTCTTCGTTTAACAGCGGCAGGCAGAAGCTGATGCCTTCGATGATATCCTGCCGCAGCTGCAGCTTCTTTGTCCGGCGGGTGTAATTCTCAGCGATAAAGACGATATCGCGAGGATCAATCCAGCCACGTTTTTCCCATTCTTCATGCAGCACGGCTTCCAATTCGAGCAGCGACACCCGTTTTTTCCCCCGGCTTGTCAGCTTCCCGACCCCGTTCAGAAACTGAAGGGAGCCAAGATAAGCTTCGACCGCAATTTCCCCCAACGCGTCAGAAAGCATCATATATAATATCATGAAGCAGTCTTCCTCACGGAGGTCTTTAAATTTCGGATGTTTTTCGACTTTGAGGTTCAGCCGGTGACGCTTGTTGTCCAGCGTGGGGATAACCTGAATTTCTTCTGGTCTCCAGGTCCGGCCGTTGTATGTGAAATTGCCTTTGAGCGCCGGGTGGCTGGCGTCGAAACACCAGCGGGATTTCAGACTGTCAGGCAGCCGGGAACAAAAATAATAGGCCAGAATCCTGCGCACCGGATCCAGCGTCGTTGTCAGTTCCAGATGAATTTCCCGGCTGTTCTGCGGTTGGAACAATCGGAATGCAAAGCCGGGCAGCACCCGTTCCATCATTTGCAGCAGCTCCGGGTTCACCTCTTCAAATCGCCCCTGGCCGATCAGGCGTTCAAAGCGGTCATGCTTCTGGACGAATTCGTCCATAAATTGTGCAACGTTTTCTTTTAATCGAATCATCGGGTTCTCCTTTAAGAAAGGAAGCACGCAAGAGTCCTGCGTGCTTCCTGTTCATCCTGATTTTGCGGCTCAGGCAAGAATGCCGATCGCCGAAAGAACGATGGCGGCCACCAGCACGATGACGATCATCTTGCCGGACGTCATGCTCTTGCGGCCTAACCCCCAGTAGATCAGGGCGACGGTGACCACGTTGCCGAAATGCGGAATGATCGAATCCAACAGATCGTTGACCGGCTGGACGACTTCGCCATAGCTCATCGTAATGCCGAATTTGACGTTGACGGTCGAAGCGACCAGCGCGCCGACAACGGACAGGCCGAGTACAGACGCCGCTTCCGTGATGTGCTGCAGCTGCGCGCTGCGGGTGGTGACGAAGGTAACGCCTTGTTCATAGGCGACGAAGAACAATTTGTAGAAGGCAAACCAGATGACCAGCTGAATCACTTCGGCGATGACCCAGCCGACAATGCTGCCTTCCAACGCCATATACGCGGCAATCGCGCCCAGGATCGTCATAAACATGATCCAGATGATCGCATCGCCGATGCCGGCCAGCGGTCCCATCAGCGCGGTCCGCATTTCGACGGCCTGTTTGGTTGCGTCCGGATCCTTCGTGGATTCGATTGCGATGCATGCGCCGAGGATGATGTTGCCCATCCATGGATGTGTATTATAGAATTTGAAATGATCCTTGTACTTTTCTGCTAACAGATCGGCGTCGCCGTCATAAATCTTTTCCATGGCCGGATGGATCGAGTAGACCCAGCCGCCCGACTGCATCGTTTCATAGTTAAACGGCGACTGACGCGTGAAGATATAACGGTTTAAGCAGCGCCGGAGATCTTTTTTGGTTAATACGTTACTCATCGTAGTTCCCTCCGTTTCCGGCCGCTGCGGCGGTATTGCCCTTTTCCAAGCCTTTATAGACCATGTAGGCGGCGACGAACGCGAACATTGAAATCGCGACCATCGACAATCCCAGATAGGAAGCGGCGGCGAAGCCGAAGATCATAAAGACGCCGTATTCGCGGATCGGCAGATATTTCATCAGGATCGCGAAGCCCACGGCCGGAAGCATCCCGGCAGCGGTATTCAGGCCCTTGGTCAGCCAGACTGGCATGTTCGCCAACAGGGTGGTAATAATCCCGGAGCCGACGGTCATAACCAGTAAGATCGGCAGCGTGTAGAGCGTAGCGCGGAAAATATTCCAGCCGTGCGCCCAGATGCCCATTTTATCGAACTGGTGTTTTTCAACGCAGTCCATCTGTTTGTGAATGAAGAAGGAACCGCACATTTTCGCAAGGATATCAAACTGCGTGCCTAAGGTCGCAACCGGAATTCCCGTCGCCAGGCCTGCTTCGACCCCGCCGCCGGTCGCAATCGCGAAGACGGTACCGACGACCGTGCCCATCGCGTAATCCGGAACGGAGGATCCGCCGTAACCGCCGACCCCCAGACCCATTAAGCATAACGTGCCGCCGACGGTCAGGCCGGTCGCGACGTCGCCCATGATCAAGCCGGTAACGAAGCCATGCAGAACCGCCACGCCGTAGCTGAAAAGCTGAACGCTCATTCCGATCACGGTGAATCCCCACATCCACGCGCAGACCAGAATGATTTGAATTGGAGTAAACATTTCTCTCATCCTTTCTTAATCCAGTTTATTGATTGAGTTGTAAATGAAACCGAGATAAATTGAAGCTAAGAGTCCAGAACTTCCTTGCAGACTTTTACCGGATCGTCGGTGCGGAATTGACAGGTGATCTGAATTCCGGCGTCGCGCATTTCGCGAAGCATCGCTTTTTCTTCGGCGTTGACCCGCACGGTTTTGTCAAGGATCAATGTTTCCCCGGTATTCTGGGTGACGTTGCCGAGATTGACCCGGGCAAATTGGACGCCGGCCTTATATAAGGCGTAAACATCCTGAATTTCACGGCCGACAATAAACACGCGCTGATCGGCATAATTGCCGTTTTTAATGTTGCCCGCGGCTTTTTCCGGAGCTAAGACCGACAGGCTGACGCCGGCCGGCACGGACATTTTCAGCGTGCTGCGAATCACCTGATTGTTGGAAGCATCTTCATTCACAACCATGACCCGGGTGCAGTGATTCTCTGGAATCCACATGGTAGCGACGATACCGTGAACCATCCGGTCGTCGACACGGACGTCTACAATACCGCTGCTCTGCAGATATTCGTTCATAAATAATCTCCTTTCGTATCAATCAAATATGCATATTTATCTGATAGGTTAATTATAAACGCTTACATTTTCTAATTATAGGATATCAAGTTCCACTAGGATTTAGCCTTTTCCAAGCTTGTTTTTAAGCGTCTGATGCCAAATAATGGAAAACATTTCCATTCGGACAGAAAATTTCCGCACCGTTGTGATCTTGGACTGATCAAGCGGCAATTTGCGGGAAAACGGATGGCGGAATGTGTCGTTTCCCTGAAAAGGGGGAAGCGGGATATCGTTCCTTTTTGTCGAAGTTGTCGGGAAAGTCAGTCAACGCACTTTGTCATGGATGTTCAGAGGCCATGAAAATCTGAGGGTGAGCGTATCGGGATATCCATGCGATATCCGTTCATCGCAAGCCGCAAGAAGCTGCAAAGGCGGAAGACTGCGATTTTGCGGCAGAAACAAGTTCACGGCAGCACTGCGCGGTCGATTCGGTTTCATGGATAACAGGGTCAGAAGAACAAGGGGAAATCCCTCCAGCAGTGTTTCAAAAAGGATGACGGCGGCGATCAAACGGGCTAGTCTTTGGAAGAGACTTACAAAGAGACTTACAAAGAGACTTACAAAGAGACTTACAAAGAGACTTACAAAGACACTAAAAAGGCGCAGGAATGGAATCGGGATCAACGAGAACGGCAAGATCCAGAACAAAAAAGTTCCGGAAGGACACCGGGATGGGATCCTTTCAGAACTTGATTGTCAGGAAGCGTCAGGGAAAAAGAAATCAGAACAGATTCTGGATCAGTCTGGCGACGTATTCCTCGGCCTGTCCGCGCAGAAGTCGGGTGGAGATGCCGTCGTGACCACCGTTAAACTCGCTCGCTTCAACGACATAGGTGCTGCAGCCATTGGCGTAACCCCAGACTAAGCAGAGTTTGGCGTTGGAGCTGCGCTTGATCTGACGGCCGAAGGCGCTGGCCAGCTCACAGGGAACGATCACCAGCTCCAGATCACCTAACCGCAGGATTGTACTGTTGAGGCAGACGTGCACATGATCCTGAGCCAACTTGCGCCGGGTACCGGAAATTTCCGAAAGCAGCCATTTGCGGGCGTCGAATTCCGTGGCGAAAGAAAGCTGCCGCTCAAGCTTTGCCAGCGCCTCCGTCAGCGCTTCTTTATCAGTATCATAGTCGACTTCAAAGCCGACTTCATGGTATCGAACCGGCGTCAGGCACAGGGAGGCGCCGTCATGGAAACCAGCGATATGCGCCGCAATCCCGGAGGTCACGCGCTTCAGTTCGTTAAAATCATTGCCATGCCGGTACAGCCGGTTGGACAGATCGCCCGCATTGCCGTTGCTCATGAGCGGAACGACGCCCAGATACGGCGCTAATTCCCGCCGGACATTCCCCAGCATATCGGCGCTTAATCGGGTTTCCAGCGGATTCATGATGGTGGAGTGGCACGACATGTTGACGAAGGCCGCGACGGTCTTGCCGTTTTCATCGCGGAATTCCAGAACGGTGATGACTTCGTCGCCCGGTTTATCCAACCCGTTGCGGTTGCCATAGAATCCTTTAACTTCACCCTGACGCACGACGACATCGCTAAAGGGCACGAAGTGTTTCGCGGCGTCCAGCACCGCTTCAATCGTTTTATCCAGCACTTCGTCTTCATATTGAGCTTCCGCTTCGGTTTTGGTTCCCGTCATTGCGGAAAGTCCGAAATAAGGCCCAGTGTGGGTATGGGTGACGCTGAAGATGGTCAGGGCCGGATCAATACCCAATAATTCATGGACGGTCGCCTGAACACGGCGGGCAAAGTCAAAGCCGACGCCGATCACATCGGCATTGATGAAGCAACATTTTGTATCTTCAAGATTGAGAAGCAGGACATGAACTTCCAATTCATCGTGGACGCCGGTGGAACTTTCCGTCCGCATTGCGTGGCCGGCGATTGGCACAGAGCCGGCAGGGGTGATGGCGCGGGAACTTTTTGCGACTTCTAACATGATTTTTTTTCCTCCTTGAACTAACGGAGATCTCCGTTGGTTTTTCTGATTGGAACTCTGATGATGACTTCGCCGGTCAATCGTAACTCTGCCGATCAGGGGCAATTATTTTTTATAACCGGGATTTTATGAATCAATTCTTATCGGGAGCGTCAGCGAAGGGCTTCTCAACAGAGCTGAAGGATTGCGGAACATTTCTGTTTTGTAAGAAATAATGGTATGAAGGCGCAGCGATCAGCGCAGGGCCGCGATTTCATTGAGAATTTCAGCGACGATTTCCTCAGTTGTGCCTTCCGGGATGGATCCCGCAGCGCTTTCAAATGATCGCCCATATTCGGCGCGGTCGACCAGATAACCGACGGAATAATTGGAATATCCCCAGACGATCGGACACACGGCGGCCATCGCCTGTTTCATTTCCAAACCGAAGCGAGAAAACAGCTCGGCCGGGATCGTCAGGATAAATAAATCATTCATTTTATATAACGTGTATTCCAAGTCGAAATCCGTTTCCTCTTCCCCTGTCTGATGGCAAAGAACCGCCAGACTGGAGGTATAAACTTTCTTTTCATCGAAGGTCTTCGCTTCGGCAATTCTTTTTTCCACCTCCGCGATCAAGGCTTTCTGCTTCTGCGGATCTTTTCTGAACGTGCGTTGGAATCGCCCAGTTCGCATCGTTACCGGCGCGAGGTTCAGCGACGTTCGCTCCGGATGGGCGTCCCATTGCGCCATGATCGCCTCGCTGATTCGCTGCAATTCATGAAAATCGTTACCCTGGCGGTATAACCGGTTGGACATATCGCCGGCCGCGCCCTGCATCACTAAAGGATACACGCCCCAGCGCTGCTGCAGAGAACGCGCCAGACTGCCGGCCAGATCGCCGCTGACAAAACAATTCTGCGGCCCTAACACCGTCGGATGGCAGGTGAAGCTGAGAATGCCGCCGACAATCCGCTCGCCAGATCGGAATTCAATCGTCGTCAGGCTTTTATCCGCCGGCTTGTCCTTACCGTTGCGGTTGCCGTAACATCCTTCAATCTGGAGGGTGGACGCATAAGCCTGAACTTCCTCAAAGCCCTTTTCAAAGCATTGGGCAACTGCTTTGAGAATCTGGGACTGGACGAATTCCATATATCCGGGAATCCCGGCTTTTTCCGTTCCGAAAAACGGGGAGACCGAATCATATTCCGGTCCGGAATGGGTGTGGGTGAAGCTGATCGTGATCGCTTCTTTCGCCACGGAATACTGATGGGAAAGCTCGGCGCGAAGCTGATCGCTGGCGGTTTTGCTGAAGCCGGCCAGATCGACGGTGACCCAGATCAGGGTCGTTTCTTCGATCTTTAAGACGAGGGCGGTAGCCCAGAGATCGTCCGCGACGCCGGTGGCTTTTTCTGTTCGGATCGCATGGCCGAGAAGATAACATGGGAAAAACGGACCTTCCGGCGTGATGCGGGTGCGGCTGCTGCTGATCTGCATTTCTTTTCCTCCTTTAACCAGGCAAAACAGCGGCGCTGCAGCTTCTGTTTTAATCCTGTTTGTTATCCAAATTATAAGCATTTTAAAAATCGGATGAAATACACTTTAATTCCAGAAGCTTACGGACCTGAAGCGATGGTCTTGTTCTGAAATGGGAAGGAGTATCGGATGAAAACGCCAGATTTCGGCGGACTTTCTAACGAATGGATGAGTTCTGAAAACGAACATCGTTGAAATCAAATCAGGAAAATGCCGTACTCCCCTTCGATTCCTTTCAGGGGATGATGAAAATTTCTAATTTCATGGTCATGATGAATTACTTATTGAAATTTTAGTCGAACAGATCCTTGTTAAAATAAGCCTGTTTATGGGAGGTGTTTCATTTGTGACACAAGTGATAAAAAAAGGCCAAGTCGGAATGAACCTGACGGAAGGTTCCATTCTGCGCTGCCTGTTGATTTTAGATCGGAAGAGCAC
>ERZ507118.319-NODE-319-length-11420-cov-7.0264_pt1 | contig 11420 bp, 8 predicted proteins | sample MGYA00512574_ERZ507118 | MGnify/ENA metagenome assembly ERZ507118 | reverse complement strand
TTAAAGCAGCTTCGTTCGCCTCAGCGCCACTATTGCAAAAATAAGCCAGATACGGCTCGTCTGAAGCGCTCTTTTGATTTTGGGTCAGCTTTTGGGCAACTTCTTCTTGCAACTGGCTGTCATACAAATTCGGCACATGCCAAATCTGCTCTGCTTGTGTCATCAATGCGGCTTGCACTTTGGGATGCCCATAACCGAGATTAACGACCCCGATGCCGCTTGTTAAATCTAAATATTGGTTGCCTTGCGAATCTACCACATAGCTGCCGTTGCCTTGCTGGATATCGATGGGTAAACGGCTGTAATTAGGAAAAAGATGACTCATTGGTTTCACTCCTTGTCTTGGTTCATTCGAAATTATGTATTAATATACATTTTAATCCAGTTAATTGCAATAAATATTTAAAATAAAGCGGAAAAAATTCATAAAAAAAGAAAGCAGTGACAATCACTGCTTTCTTTCAGTCAACCTTTGGCGGTCTGTTTATTATCATTTGGGGAAGAATTTCTTTCAATACAAACAGTGGATCACGCCACTTCTTCTGAAAATTGACTGTTATACAGGTCTGCATAGAAACCGTTTTGTGCCATCAATTCTTCATGATTTCCAGTCTCAACAATAGACCCGTGATTCATCACGATAATATTGTCAGCATCACGAATCGTAGAGAGACGGTGAGCAACCACAAAGCTGGTCCGATTTTCTAACAAACGACCCATTGCTTTTTGGATCAAAATCTCTGTCCGCGTATCGACACTAGAAGTTGCCTCATCCAAAATCAAGACATCTGGATCCGCTAAGAAGGCACGAGCGATTGTGATCAGCTGACGTTGACCTTGGGAGATATTGCTAGCTTCTTCATTCAAGACCGTATCATAGCCTTCTGGCAATTTGCGAACAAAATCATCCACATGGGCAGCTTTCGCCGCAGCAATCACTTGTTCTTTGGTCGCTTTTTCATTTCCATAATGAATGTTGTCATAGATGGAGCCGGTAAACAACCACGTATCTTGCAGCACCATCGAGATATTACTACGCAATTCATCACGAGTCAAGTCTCGGGTATCTTTGCCATCGTAACGAATGCTACCGCCAGAAACATCATAAAAACGTTCCAAGAGATTGATCAGCGTGGTTTTCCCAGCGCCGGTAGGTCCTACGATAGCCACCATCTCACCAGCTTTAACATCCAGATTAAAATCGGTCATCAATAATTTGTCTGGCGCATAACCAAATTGAACATGATCGAAACGAACTTTGTATTCACTGTCTTCCACTGGCAATCCAGAAGGCTCATCAGTCATTTCTTCTTCATCCAAGACTTCAAAGACCCGTTCGGCAGATGCAACGGTTGATTGGATAGTGTTTAGCAAGCTAGCGATTTGAGTGATCGGTTGGGAGAATTGATTGGTGTATTGCAAGAATGCTTGCACATCCCCTAACGTCATGTTCCCATTCGCCACTTTGATCCCACCAAGGACAGCCACGAAGACATAGCCTAAGTTTTTAATGAAGTTCATCAAAGGCATAATGATCGCTGAAATAAATTGGGCTTTCCAACCAGCAGAATACAGACGGTCATTTTCTTCTTCAAAAACGACTTGATCGGCGGCTTCATGGTTGAAAGTTTTGACAACGGTGTGACCGCCGTAAGTTTCTTCGACTTGGTCATTGAGCAATCCTAAACTTTTTTGTTGTGCCGCAAAGAATTTTTGCGATTTTGGTGCGACGATCATCACGACGATCAAGCTTAAAGGAACCGTTGCTAAAGCAACCAAAGTCAGTTGCCAACTGATCGTCAGCATCATCCACAAAACCCCGATAAAGGTCACGACACTCGTAATAAATTGGGTTAAGTTTTGTTGCAAGGTACTTGCGATATTATCCATATCATTGATCGCCCGTGACATGATATCCCCATTCGAGTGAGTATCATAGTATGAGATCGGCAAGCGGTTCATTTTTTCATCTAAGTCACGACGCAGCTCATAAACCGTTCGTTGCGAGACACGAGTCATAATAAACTGTTGTAGAAAGTTGAAGACGGCTGAAATCACATACATGCCGATCGCAATCAAAATGATTTGACCAACTTTCTCAAAATCGATAGGAAATTCTGTCACCTGTTGGCCGGCTTGCATCTGTTGTGCACCGATCATGACACCTTTAAAAATTTCAGTGGTCGCTTCCCCTAAAATTTTCGGTGTTTGGATTTGGAAGATCACGGCTGCGATCGCTAAAACGAAGACGGCAATGATAGCGATAGAGCGTTTCGACATGTAACCGAAAAGCCGTTTGACCGTTCCCCAAAAGTTTTTGGCTTTTGGTCCTTTGGCACCGATGTTACGGCCCGGACCGCCACCCATTGGTCCGCCACGGTGTTGTGTTGTTGTTTTCTTTTCACTCATGCAAGATCCTCCTCTCTCAATTGTGAAGAAACGATTTCTTGGTAGGTTTCATTGTCTGCCATTAATGATTCATGGGTCCCTTTTCCTACGAGTTTTCCTTCATCCAATACTAAGATCGTATCGGCATCCATGACGGTGCTGACCCGTTGGGCAACCACGACCATAATGCTGTCTTGCATGTCGCGTTTCAGCGCTGCTCGTAAGTTAGCATCGGTTTTGAAGTCCAGTGCGGAGAAGGAATCATCAAAGACATAGACATCTGCTTGTTTCACTAACGCACGAGCGATCGCTAAACGTTGACGTTGTCCACCAGAGAAGTTGCCGCCGCCTTGTTCTACACGGCTATCTAAGCCATCTGCCAGTTCGGAGACAAAATCTTTGGCTTGGGCGATCTCTAAGGCTTGCCAGATTTCTTCATCTGATGCATCGGGTTTTCCGTATTTCATATTTTCACGAATGGTACCAGAAAACAGTACCGCTTTTTGCGGAACAAAGCCCACGACTTCTCGTAGATTGTGCTGGGTGACTTCTGCAATATTGACCCCATTGATTTTGATTGCACCAGACTCCACATCGTACAAACGAGGCAAGAGATTGACTAAGGTCGTTTTCCCTGAGCCCGTCCCACCGATGATGGCAACAAAATCACCAGATTTTGCTTGAAAATCGATATCTTCCAACGCCAATTTCTCAGCGCCTTGGTAGCGATACGCCACATGGTCAAAGGCCAAGGTTGCTTGATCCCCTTGTAAGCTCAATGTCGCTGGTGTTTTTGGATCGAGAATTTCATCTTCTTCATTTAAGACTTCGTTGATCCGGTCAGCCGATGCTTGGGCTCTTGGCACCATTACGAAGATCATTGACAGCATCATAAAGCTGATCAAAATTTGCATTGCATAGGTCATAAACGCAATCAAGTTCCCGACTTCTAAGGTCATTTCTGCAATATAATGACCACCAAACCATGTGATGGCAATGTTCGTCCCACTCATGATCAACGTCATCAAAGGCATCATCAAAGCCACGATGGTATTTACTTTAATCGCGGTGTGGGTGTAATCTTTGTTGGCTTCATCAAAGCGATTCGCTTCATAATCCGTCTTGTCAAATGCCCGAATAACGCGGACCCCCGTCAAGCCTTCACGAAAGACTAAGTTCAAACGGTCGGTTTTCTTTTGCATACTTTTGAATAAAGGAACGGCAAAATACATAATACCGCCGACCAATACCAGCATGATAGGAATAACGACTAAAAAGATTCGTGTTAATTGGGCATCTTTTTGATAGGCCAAGAAACTCGCCCCAATCAGTGTGATCGGTGCATTGATCATCATACGTAAAAACATTTGCGTCACCATTTGAATTTGGTTGACGTCGTTGGTGGTCCGTGTGATCAATGATGCGGTCCCGAATTTATCGAAAGAACGAGAAGAAAAATTCTCAACTTTTTGGTAAATGTCCGAACGTAGTTTTTGTCCTAATTTTTGTGATTCTCTTGTTGCGAAATACGTATTTCCTAAAGCGGCGATGATACTGATTAATGAAAAGCCGATCATGTAAAAGCCGGTTTTCCAAATGTAATCAATGTCGCCTGTCGCCACCCCATTGTTGATAATATTGGAAGTCAATGTCGGTAGATACAAATCAGAAACGACTTGGATCACCATAAACACCACTGCCATGATTATGGAAATGACGGATACGCGTTTTATCAGCTTAATCATAGGTTTCCCCTCTTTCTTTTTTTGCGCCCTCTCTTAACCAGCGGACTTTACTGTTGAAATCAGCGATCGCTTCGGCAGGATCATAGTCTGGATCAAACGCTGATTGGCGATAGGCTTCGGCAATCGTCGAAAAGACGGTATGCATCAGCAGCTGGATCAGCATTTTCAACTCATGGTCGTCTTTGACTTTCAATAAATCTTTGTCGATCTCTGACAAAAAGATGGCTTGCTGCTTCTGCCGATCGGCTTTGTGTTCTTGATGCATCTTGTGCTGCATCTCGGGCACGACTTTATGGAAGGAACGATAATCCATACTCATAAATAAATTGCGGTAAAAGTTTGCATTTTTGCCTTTAAAAACTTCGGCGATCATCCGTGAAAAGTACCATTCGAACCCCGCAAATAGATCCCCATTTTCATGTTGGATCGATTTCAGCAGGTCACGCTGACTATTTTTTTTCAACGTATGGAAATAATAGTAGTAAAGATCTTCTTTGTTTTCGAAGTATTGGTAAAAACTCCCCCGAGGAATTTCGGCATCTTTGATGATGTTGGCGATCGAGGCGTCTTTCAAAGGCAGCCTGGAAAATTCTTTTTTCGCCGCATTTAAAATGCGCTTTTGTTTTTCCGGCGGCAAGTGAAAAAATGTATCTGTCGGCATCACAAGCATCTCCTTTCTAATTAAAATAAATCACAGCTCTCAATATGACACGATGTCATATGACACTGTGTCATTATACACCCTTCACCAGAGAATGCAAGAATTTAAATTTGACTTTTTTATGAAGGAATCGATTCTGGTCTTTTTATAAAAGGCGTTATTTGAAAAGAAATCATAAATGAAATTTCTGAAAACAAAAAACCTTCGTTTCCCTGATGGAAAACGAAGGTTGCTATTTTTTTATTCCGCCTATTATAAATAACGTTCATTTTTTCTTTCGGCGCCATAAAATCAAGAAAACGATCAACAGCAGGATGATCCCTGCGATCAATAAGGTATAGCTTGGCGCTTCATTGGTTTTAGGTAATGTTTTTTCGCCATCGGCAGTAGCGTTGGCCTCTTTCGAAGAAGTCGTTGTCGCTGTTTCTTGAGCGGTCGTCGATGTTGCGGTCGCTTCTTCAGTCGTACTCGTTTGCGTGCCTGTAGGCAGATACATGGAATCATTTGCCGCTTGAATGATATAAGAGATCCGTCCTGGGACAAAGGCACCTGGATCGACTTGCATCTCTTGTTCCATCTGATTTAAATTGGTCAAAATTGAGATCATCCATTCCTTGGAAACGGCTTGATTCAAATGTAAAAAGACTCCGTCTGCTGGATAGACGACCCGTAAATATTCCTGCAACTGATCCACGACAGGAATCAAGTCAGCAAAACTGGCGTAGCTATTCGCATCAAAAGCCAGTTGTGGCTCAATGGCTTCCCAGGATAACGTCTGATCAACAAACAAGGCACCGATGATTTTTGCCAAGTAAGCAATATCAAAGCCCATCGCATCACTAGAATAACGTAGTGCTAGGCGATTGCCATTGGTCAATTCTTCATCTGTCAACTGGTCCAACTGTTCTTGGGTAAATGCGGTCACACTGCCTTCAGTGATCCCTTGAGTTAAGGCACTACGTAGCGAACTAGGTTCATCAGCTAACGTGTTGATCTCATTGACGTTTTGCGTCCCTGTCTCTGCTTGGATCGAGGCAATAACGGCTTCGGAATCGACTGGCACTTGATTCTCGTCAGCTGTAGTTTCTGAAGTAGCGGATTGATCCGTTTCTTGGTCTTCCGCTGTACTTTCTTGGGCAGAATTTTGGATCTGCTCACTATCTGTTTGCCCTTCTGATGAAAGCGTCTCGCTAACGGCAACCGGATTGTCACTTCCACTCGTAGCCGTTCCATCTGCATGAACCATCAATGGTGAAAATGCCAGCGTCATTAGTCCGAACCAAATTATTTTTTTCATCGTCATTGCCTCCTCGAATGGGATTTCTCCCTTTGTAACGAAACTGTAACATAAAGACCTCGTTTCCGCAATCAATTTAGTAACTTCTTAAAAAAAACCTCTATCTTTATCAGATAGAGGTTTTACCATTATTTTATCGTTACCACATGCATGACTGCTTGACCTGCTTTTGTTTCCGCGATCGGTAACAGTTCAACGTTGGCTGCTTGGTCCATATTGGTGATAATCACGAGCATCTCAGTAGCTTTGCCTTTGGCTGTCAACTGCGCCAAATCGACTTGGGCAACTTGGGTGGCTGGTGTCACGGCTTGGCCTTCCTCCACTAGGATCTCAAAAGGTGCTCCTTGCAATTCGACGGTGTCGACCCCCATGTGCAGCAAAATCTCTAGCCCGCTGGCAGTCTTGATCCCCAATGCATGTTTCGTTGGAAAAATCGTCGTGATCGTCCCTGCTGCTGGTGCAAAGATCGCCCCATTGTCTGGCAAGACAAAATACCCGTCGCCCATCATTTTTTGCGAAAATACCGGATCACTTGATGCACTGATCGATTTTGTCGTACCTGTTGCTACTGCGTATAAGGGGGTATCGATCGTTGTTGCTGATGAATTTGCTGCCGTTTCCTTTGCCGCCGTTTCACTCGTTTCTTTTGGTTGCGATTGCACGGAAGTGACGGTTGCAGCTGATTTTGCCTCCTCTGCCTCGCTTTCTTTGACTGCTTCTAAGCGATCTTTCGGAATCCCAAAGAAGTAGGTGGCAACGAAGCCGCCAGCATAGCCTGCTAACAAGCCGAAAATATAGCCCATCCAACGGCCGTTGGCAATCAAGGGAATCAAAGCCAGCCCTGATGGGCCAATCGCGGTTGCGCCGATATTTGTCAAAGCGCCAATGACCGCACCACCGATCCCACCACCAATACAAGCAGTGATAAATGGTCGACCTAATGGCAATGTCACTCCGTAGATCAATGGTTCGCCGATGCCTAAAATCCCAACTGGCAATGCACCTTTGATCATTTCAGAAAGCTCTTTGTCTTTACGTAGTCGTACCCATAAGGCTAAAGCTGCTCCGACTTGACCGGCACCAGCCATGGCTAAAATCGGTAATAGTTGCGTGCTGCCTGTTGCTTCGATCATTTGGATGTGGATCGGGGTCAAAATTTGATGCAAACCAAACATGACCATTGGTAGGAAGGCCGCTCCTAAGACAAACCCAGAAAAAGCCCCGCCCACATTCAAGACCCAAGTGATCGAACCGACTAAGCTGTCAGAGATCAGGCCGGCCAATGGCATGATCAAGAAAATCTCCGTCAAACCGATGATCAACAAACACAACGTCGGGGTCACGATAATATCGATCGCTTCGGGAATCACTCGATGCAGCACTGCCTCTAATTTCGCCAAAAGCCATACAGCGAAGATCACACCGATGATTCCTCCTTGGTTGGCAGCTAAAGCTTCGCCAGTGAACAAGTTTTGGATCGGGGCTTCTGGGTTCATACCTGTCAGCAAGATGATCGACCCGATCACTCCACCAAGGGTTGGATTGGCTTTAAAGACCTGCGCAGCATTGACCCCAGTAAAGATCGCTAAATAGGTGAACATCCCATTTCTGAGGACGTTTAAAATCATGACATAATAATTCCAAGTGTCTCCATCTAATCGGCCAGCCGTGATCATGTTGGTCAGAACGGAGGCGATCCCTGCAACGAGTCCTGCACCAACGAAGGCTGGAATCATTGGAACAAAAATATTTGAAATGTCTTTCAGCAGCGACTTCAATGGCGATGATTTTTGTTTGGCTTTTTGGGCTGCTTTCATCTCTGCCGTTTTTTCTGATAACGCCTCTTTGCCTGATTTTTGCTGCGGGATCTCTTGCCCTAAATCAACACCGGCTTTTGCCACCATTGCGTTAGCTACTTTGTTGACTTTCCCTGGTCCGATAATGACTTGCAGCTGCTCGTCATTGACGACACCCATCACACCGGGAATCTCTTTTAACCCTTGTTGATCGACCTTATCGTGGTCGCGGACGGTCATTCGTACGCGAGTCATACAGTGATTGACTGTTTCTACGTTGTCCATTCCGCCGGCTTCTTGAAAAATCTTCTCCGCTAACTCTTCTACCGTCAGTGTTTCTTTTGCCATTACTTTTCTCCTCCTAACGCCGTTTTGACAAACCCTTGTGCCGTGGCAAGTTTTGCTTGTGCTTTGTCTTTCGTGCTATCAGTCAACAGCATCACGATCGCCAATTTGACATTCTGATCTGCTTCTTCAAATGCCGCGGCGGCTGTTTCATAATCAGCTTCAGTTGCCTGCATGATGATCCGTTTTGAGCGTTCCACCAATTTTTCGTTGGTCGCTTTCACGTCGACCATCAAATTATTGTAAACTTTGCCGATCCCTACCATCGATAACGTCGAGATCATATTCAAAATCAATTTTTGGGCCGTCCCAGATTTCAAACGAGTCGAACCCGTCAGAAACTCTGGGCCACAATCGACTTCAATTGGAAAGCTGGCATGTTGAGAGATCTCCGCATCTTTGTTACAAGCGATCGTAGCCGTTGTGGCACCAAGCTCATTGGCGTAATCAAGAGCCCCAATCACGTAAGGAGTTCTACCACTGGCAGCGATCCCGATCACCATATCATTTGAGTTCAACTTCAGATCGACAAGGTCTTGTTTCCCTAGCGTTAAGGAGTCTTCTGCTCCTTCGACAGCGACCGTCATCGCTTCTTCGCCACCGGCGATCAGACCGACCACCATCTCAGGTGATACCCCAAAGGTTGGGACACATTCGGCCGCATCCAAGACGCCTAATCGACCACTCGTCCCAGCGCCAAGATAAATCAAGCGTCCGCCCTTTTTAAAAGCGACGATGGTTTGTTCAATCACTTTTTCAATACTAGGAATTTCTTTTTCCACCGCATAGGCAACTTTTTGATCTTCTTGGTTCATTTTTTGACACGCTTCTAAAATCGTCATTTCATCTAAATTGCTCGTTTCGCTATTGCGTCGTTCAGTCGTTAATTTGTCTAAATTGATTTTATTCATTGGAATCATCTCTTTCTAATTTAAATCGCATCCCTGCTTTGATTTGTTGGATCAAAGGCAGATCGGCTGGTATCACCTGAGCGGCGAGGTTGACTTTGGGGTCTGCAGGCAATGGTCGTTTGCACACTTGAATCTCTCCCATATAGCGCAAGTACTCTTGGTTATCGATCGTCACAGCACCCATTGGCCGCTCTTGACTAAGTTCAGGTTTGACTTCTGGAATGGCATTGAAACGGGCATCGGCGCTACGCAAGACATCTCGAGCTTCATCGTAACGATTTTGGTGATTCCCTAGTACGTGTTCAAAGTAAGTCGAACCAAGATCTTTGACCCGCAAAACGATCCTCGCTTCTTGCAGATACGTCGCAAACTGCTGCGCACTTTTTGCAGAAACCATCCCATCACCGATGTAAACAGCATCGACTGAGCCAGTTGCCAATAAGTCGATCGCTGCGGCAAAAGGCGACCAGTTGCGGTGTCTTTCCAGTGTGGGTAATCCTTGAAATAACGGTCCGCGTTTCTTGGCATCCCCTGGAACAAAGGCTTGGACGAAAAAGCCTTGTGCTTTCAACCAGCGGTTCTTCTCCTGAAACCAGCCAACATCCAGTCCCGTTTCTGGTCGGGGGTAATAATTGTGCCAAGCTTCCAAACGAGTAAAATCGGCTCCATACGCCTGCAGCTCTCGAATGTCTTTTTCCGTCAATGTACTGGCATTCAAACTGATGGTCATTTCTTTTGAAAAAACTGCGATTTGCTGATTGTCGATCGCATAATCCATTCGTAAACCAGTGACACCGATCTCCCTTAGTTCCGCCAGCTTGTCGATGGAAAAGCCCGCTTCTGCTAATGCGTTTCCAGAAATATCTACCATTAAAGACAGCTGATGGTCTTTTGCGAAACCTCCCAAGTCCGTCAAACGCTGCCGATAAGTACTGCGATCATCTTCTGGTATGTGCATGGAGGTGAAAATCCCTTTAAAGCCTGATGCCATCGCAGTCATCTGCTCAAGTTCTGCTGCCGTCAAGTCTTCGTTCATAAATACAGAAAAGCCGAACATCTCTTTGCCTCCTTGGTGAGTCACTTTCGTGATACCGTTTTCTATAAAAGCATTATAACTGATTCTTTTCTCGTTCGCAACTATATTTCATAATTAAATCGTAGATATAGAAATATCGTTTCATTTAATAAGAAAGTTTTACCCTTTAAACTTTCTTATGCCCTTCTTTCTGCACTTGTGGTACACTTTATTAGGAACGAAACTTGCTTTCGTCATTTTTACATAGTAGGAGGAATCACATCATCAATGATTACAATGGATGATATTATTCGCGAAGGCAATCCAACCTTGCGTGAAGTAGCAAAAGAAGTACCTTTTCCTTTGAGCGAAGAAGATATCGCACTAGGAAAAGAAATGATGACCTTTTTAGAAAATAGCCAAGATCCAGTCAAGGCAGAAGAACTTGAATTAAGAGGCGGCGTTGGTCTAGCAGCTCCTCAATTAGATATTTCAAAACGAATCACAGCGGTCCTCGTCCCTAGTAGCGACCCAGAAAAAACAGAACCTGATTTTAAAGATGTTCTTTACAATCCCAAAATTTTAAGTCATTCCGTGCAAGAAGCTTGTCTGGGTGAAGGCGAGGGCTGTCTCTCCGTGGACCGTGAAGTGCCCGGCTACGTGGTGCGCCATGCCCGGATCACGATCAGCTATTACGACATCAACGGCAAAAAGAAAAAAGTTCGTTTGAAGAACTATCCTGCGATCGTCGTTCAGCATGAGATCGATCATTTGAACGGGGTCATGTTCTACGATCATATCAATCAGCAAAATCCTTTTTCATTAAAAGAAGGCATTTTAGTCATCGACTAACAAAAAAAGTCTCTACCGACATTTTGCGGCAGAGACTTTTTTTCTTCTATATTATTGAGTATCCTCTGGATATCTTCTTTCACGATTTTGGCATTAATTGCCTTTCGCTAAACTTTCTTGATGATCGGCTTTGATTTTTTCTAATAACGCCGGTTGTTCAAAAAGATCTAACGCTGTCAGGGCTAAAAGTTCAGCCGCGATAGCGATCGACTGCAAGCCTTTTTCACTCTTAGCAGCGGCTTTGAATTCTTCCGAATGCCCCGCAATGTAGTCATCTGAAATCGAAACGGTGGGTTGGATCGTCGGGATCACTTGACTGACATTGCCGACATCAGAAGAACCAAGACTTGCTTTTGCTTCCGTATCGATCTCATCGGCAGGTACGCCCGCTTCTTGGGCATGGGCGAAGA
>ERZ507118.318-NODE-318-length-11459-cov-6.57708_pt1 | contig 11459 bp, 8 predicted proteins | sample MGYA00512574_ERZ507118 | MGnify/ENA metagenome assembly ERZ507118 | reverse complement strand
GTGAAGCGGGGGAAAACTTGGAGATAACATCAAAAAGTTACCTATCGCTATAACGTGGCAGATGGAAAGAAACCTTGCCAGAGATTTCCCATGAAATCAATATCGTCAATCTGACTTCTGATGAGAAAAACAAAGGCTTACTTGACCCTTATGTAATTATGAAAAATACCAAAGATTCTGAATCACTGGCTATTGATATTTTGACATTCCTTACGGGGATTTCCTCTCGTGATGGGGAACGCTTCCCAATCCTTAGAAAAGCCATTCGTGCAGTAACCAATAGTGAAGTGCGAGGGTTGATGAAAGTGATTGAAGAATTACGGGTTGAGAATACGCCACTAAGTACCAGCATAGCCGACCATATCGAAAGTTTTACAGACTATGACTTTGCCCATCTGCTTTTTAGTGATGGTTATGTAGAGCAGTCTATCAGCCTTGAAAAACAACTGAACATTATACAGGTTGCCGACTTGGTACTTCCTGACAAGGAAACTTCCTTTGAGGAATATACCACAATGGAGTTACTATCGGTAGCAATGCTGATTGTCATTAGTACCTTTGCGTTGGACTTTATCCATACAGACCGAAGTATTTTCAAGATTGTAGACTTAGACGAAGCATGGAGCTTCTTACAGGTGGCACAAGGGAAAACACTATCTATGAAGCTGGTTCGTGCTGGTCGTGCTATGAACGCTGGGGTATATTTCGTGACCCAAAATACAGATGACCTCTTAGATGAAAAACTGAAAAATAACCTCGGCTTAAAATTTGCCTTTCGTTCCACTGACCTTAACGAGATTAAAAAAACCCTTGCCTTTTTTGGTGTAGACCCAGAGGACGAAAACAATCAGAAGCGATTGCGTGATTTGGAAAACGGGCAATGCCTTATCAGTGATTTATATGGTCGTGTCGGTGTGATACAGTTCCACCCTGTATTTGAAGAACTGCTCCATGCCTTTGATACCAGACCACCTGTGCGAAAAGAGGTGTAAATGTGAAACCATCAATATTAAACAGAATAAAATCAAACTGGACGCTGAAACGTCTAGGTAAAGTGGCAATGACAGTGGCTTTCACACTTGTGATTGCCATTTTTCTTTTAGCCATGCTGGGAACGGTGGTTCAAGCTGCGGGCTTGGTAGATGATACGGTCAATGTGGCAAATGAATACAGCCGATACCCACTTGAAAACTATCAACTGGATTTTTATGTGGATAATAGCTGGGGCTGGCTACCGTGGAACTGGTCGGACGGAATTGGAAAACAAGTCATGTATGGACTATATGCCATTACCAATTTTATTTGGACAATCAGTCTTTATGTTTCCAATGCGACGGGTTACTTAGTACAGGAAGCCTATTCCTTAGACTTCATTTCCGCTACAGCAGATTCCATTGGCAAGAATATGCAGACCCTTGCAGGGGTTACGCCTAGTGGACTATCAACAGAGGGTTTCTATGTTGGATTCCTTTTACTCTTGATTTTGGTTCTTGGGGTTTATGTTGCCTATACAGGACTGATAAAGAGAGAAACCACAAAGGCAATTCATGCCCTCATGAATTTTGTGCTGGTTTTTATCCTATCGGCTTCCTTTATTGCCTACGCTCCCGACTACATTAAAAAAATCAATGACTTTTCATCAGACATCAGCAACGCTAGTTTGTCACTGGGTACAAAAATTGTCATGCCCCATTCAGATAGTCAAGGCAAGGACAGTGTGGACTTGATACGTGACAGCCTATTTTCCATACAGGTTCAGCAACCGTGGCTACTGCTTCAATATAACAGTTCAGACATTGAAAGTATTGGTATTGACCGTGTGGAAAGCCTGCTCTCAACCAGTCCAGATTCCAACAATGGGGAAGACAGAGAAAAAATTGTTGCGGAAGAAATTGAAGATAGAAGCAATACCAATATGACGATTACAAAGACGATTAACCGTTTAGGTACAGTCTTCTTCCTATTTGTCTTCAATATTGGGATTTCCATATTTGTATTCCTATTAACAGGAATCATGATTTTCTCGCAGGTACTTTTTATCATCTATGCTATGTTTCTGCCTGTGAGCTTTATTTTAAGCATGATTCCATCATTTGATGGTATGTCAAAACGAGCCATAACAAAGCTCTTTAATACCATTTTGACACGAGCTGGAATCACATTGATTATTACGACAGCATTTAGTATTTCAACCATGCTCTATACCTTATCGGCTGGTTATCCGTTCTTTTTGATTGCTTTTCTACAGATTGTGACCTTTGCAGGAATCTACTTTAAGCTGGGCGATTTAATGAGTATGTTTTCTCTACAGAGTAACGATTCTCAAAGTGTGGGAAGTCGTATGATGAGAAAACCTCGTATGCTTATGCACGCTCACATGCACCGTCTACAGCGGAAACTTGGACGCTCCGTGACTGCTTTAGGGGCTGGGTCTGCCATTGCCAGTGCTACGGGTAAAAAAGGACAGTCGGGTTCGGGAAGTTCTGCGAGTACACAAGCAGATCACTCTCGACCAAACGGGCAGGAAAAATCAACACTAGGAAAGCGTATCGGTCAAACCATCGGTACAGTAGCTGATACCAAAGACAGAATGGTAGATACTGCTGGTAATTTGAAAGAACAGGTTAAGGATTTGCCGACCAATGCAAGATATGCAGTATATCAAGGAAAATCTAAAGTGACGGATAATGTCCATGATTTAACCAGAAGTATTTCTCAAACCAAAGCGGATAAAGCCAGTGGACGCAAGAAACAGCAGGAACAAAGACGGAAAACCATTGCGGAGCGTCGCTCTGAAATGGAACAGGTCAAACAGAAAAAACAGCCAGCTTCTTCCGTTCATGAAAGACCAGCCACTAAGCAAGAACAATCTCATGATGGACAGACTTCAAGGCAAACAACTGTACAGGCTTCCTATAGGGAATCTCAACAAGCCAAACAAGAGCGTCCAACAGTTAAGTCCGATTCTTCAAGTTTAAAAACGGAACGTCAAAGTAATACAGTTCAAGAAAGAACGGTTCAAAAGCCAGTAACTTCAACTGCACCAACAGATAGAGCTTCACAACGTTCAATCACAAAAGAACGTCAGTCTACTGTTCAAAGAGTACCACTACAAAATACAAAAAGTAGACCACCAATCAAAACCGCCACCATTAAGAAAGGCAGTAAGAAACCATGAAGCTGAAAACTTTAGTGATTGGTGGTTCGGGATTATTCTTGATGGTCTTCTCACTGCTTCTGTTTGTCGCCATTTTATTTTCAGATGAACAAGATGGCGGTTTTTCCAACATTCACTATGGCGGTGTGGATGTTTCCGCAGAAGTGCTGGCTCATAAGCCTATGGTAGAAAAAGTTGCCAAAGAATATGGAATTGAAGAATACGTCAATATACTTCTTGCGATTATACAGGTGGAATCGGGTGGTACAGCAGAAGATGTTATGCAGTCCTCGGAATCCCTCGGTCTTCCACCTAATTCATTGAGTACAGAAGAATCCATTAAGCAAGGTGTGAAGTATTTCAGTGAGTTATTAGCCAGTAGCGAAAGGCTTGGTGTAGATTTAGAATCGGTTATCCAGTCCTACAATTATGGTGGTGGTTTCTTAGGATATGTGGCTAATCGTGGGAATAAATATACCTTTGAACTGGCTCAAAGTTTCTCAAAAGAGTATTCGGGTGACGAAAAAGTGTCTTACCCCAATCCCATAGCCATACCTATCAATGGGGGCTGGCGATACAATTACGGGAATATGTTTTATGTGCAACTGGTAACGCAGTATCTTGTCACAACAGAGTTTGATGATGATACAGTACAAGCCATCATGGACGAAGCTCTGAAATTTGAAGGCTGGAAGTATGTCTATGGCGGAGCTTCCCCGACTACCTCTTTTGATTGTAGCGGACTGACACAATGGACGTATGGAAAAGCTGGAATCAACTTACCACGAACAGCACAACAGCAATATGATGTAACCCGGCATATCCCATTATTGGAAGCAAAAGCCGGCGATTTGGTTTTCTTTCATTCTACCTATAACGCTGGCTCTTATATTACTCATATCGGGATTTATTTAGGCGATAACCGTATGTTTCATGCAGGCGACCCTATCGGTTATGCCGACTTAACAAGCTCTTACTGGCAACAGCATTTAGTGGGAGCAGGACGAATCAAACAATAAGAAAGGACGATTCAATGATGAAATTCGGAAAAAATCAGAATACAGAAAAACAGACACCAAAGGAAAAGAAACCTCGTGTCTATAAGGTCAATCCTCGTAAAAAGGTTGTGATTGTCCTATGGGTACTTTTAGGACTTAGTTTCAGCTTTGCGATATTCAAGCACTTTACAGCCATTGATACCCATACCATTCATGAAACCACCATCATAGAAAAGGAATATGTCGATACTCATCATGTGGAAAATTTTGTAGAGAACTTTGCGAAAGTCTACTATTCATGGGAACTAAACGACAAGTCCATTGATAATCGCATAGAAAACCTGAAAGCATATCTGACAGAGGAACTTCAAGCTCTGAATGTCGATACAGTTCGTAAAGATATTCCTGTATCGTCTTCTGTAAAAGGATTTCAGATATGGACGGTAGAAGCAGATGGCGACAATCAATTTGATGTAACCTACAGTGTAGACCAACTCATTACAGAGGGGGAAAATACAAAGACCGTCCACTCTGCTTATATAGTGAGTGTCTATGTAGACAGTACTGGAAATATGGTCCTCATTAAGAATCCGACCATTACTAGCATACCAAAGAAATCAGACTATAAACCAAAAGCTATTGAAAGTGAGGGTACGGTTGATTCCATTACAACCAATGAAATCAATGAGTTTTTAACGACGTTCTTCAAGCTCTATCCTACAGCGACAGCCAGTGAACTTTCCTACTATGTGAATGACGGGATATTAAAACCAATCGGAAAAGAGTACATCTTTCAAGAACTGGTAAATCCTATTTACAATCGTAAGGATAATCAAGTCACGGTATCGCTGACAGTGGAGTATATCGACCAGCAGACCAAAGCAACGCAGGTATCTCAATTTGATTTGGTACTTGAAAAGAACGGGAGTAATTGGAAGATTATAGAATAACAAATATTGGTACATTATTACAGCTATTTTGTAATCACGTACTCTCTTTGATAAAAAATTGGAGATTCCTTTACAAATATGCTCTTACGTGCTATTATTTAAGTATCTATTTAAAAGGAGTTAATAAATATGCGGCAAGGTATTCTTAAATAAACTGTCAATTTGATAGTGGGAACAAATAATTGGATGTCCTTTTTTAGGAGGGCTTAGTTTTTTGCACCCAGTTTAAGAATACCTTTATCATGTGATTCTAAAGTATCCGGAGAATATCTGTATGCTTTGTATGCCTATGGTTATGCATAAAAATCCCAGTGATAAGAGTATTTATCACTGGGATTTTTATGCCCTTTTGGGCTTTTGAATGGAGGAAAATCACATGAAAATTATTAATATTGGAGTTTTAGCTCATGTTGATGCGGGAAAAACTACCTTAACAGAAAGCTTATTATATAACAGTGGAGCGATTACAGAATTAGGAAGCGTGGACAAAGGTACAACGAGGACGGATAATACGCTTTTAGAACGTCAGAGAGGAATTACAATTCAGACAGGAATAACCTCTTTTCAGTGGGAAAATACGAAGGTGAACATCATAGACACGCCAGGACATATGGATTTCTTAGCAGAAGTATATCGTTCATTATCAGTTTTAGATGGGGCAATTCTACTGATTTCTGCAAAAGATGGCGTACAAGCACAAACTCGTATATTATTTCATGCACTTAGGAAAATGGGGATTCCCACAATCTTTTTTATCAATAAGATTGACCAAAATGGAATTGATTTATCAACGGTTTATCAGGATATTAAAGAGAAACTTTCTGCCGAAATTGTAATCAAACAGAAGGTAGAACTGTATCCTAATATGTGTGTGACGAACTTTACCGAATCTGAACAATGGGATACGGTAATAGAGGGAAACGATGACCTTTTAGAGAAATATATGTCCGGTAAATCATTAGAAGCATTGGAACTCGAACAAGAGGAAAGCATAAGATTTCAGAATTGCTCCTTGTACCCTGTTTATCATGGAAGCGCAAAAAGCAACATAGGGATTGAGCAGCTTATAGAAGTGATAACGAATAAATTTTATTCATCAACATACAGAAAGAAGTCTGAACTTTGCGGAAATGTCTTCAAAATTGAATATTCGGAAGAAAGACAACGTCTTGCATATGTACGCCTTTATGGCGGAATCCTGCATTTGCGGGATTCGGTTAGAATATCGGAAAAGGAAAAAATAAAAATTACAGAAATGTATACTTCAATAAATGGTGAATTATGTAAAATTGATAAGGCTTATTCCGGGGAAATTGTTATTTTGCAAAATGAGTTTTTGAAGCTAAATAGTGTTCTTGGAGATACAAAGCTATTGCCACAGAGAGAGAGAATTGAAAATCCGCTCCCTCTGCTGCAAACAACTGTTGAACCGAGCAAACCTCAACAAAGGGAAATGTTACTTGATGCACTTTTAGAAATCTCCGACAGTGACCCGCTTCTACAATATTATGTGGATTCTACGACACATGAAATTATACTTTCTTTCTTAGGGAAAGTACAAATGGAAGTGATTAGTGCACTGTTGCAAGAAAAGTATCATGTGGAGATAGAACTAAAAGAGCCTACAGTCATTTATATGGAGAGACCGTTAAAAAATGCAGAATATACCATTCACATCGAAGTGCCGCCAAATCCTTTCTGGGCTTCCATTGGTTTATCTGTATCACCGCTTCCGTTGGGAAGTGGAATGCAGTATGAGAGCTCGGTTTCTCTTGGATACTTAAATCAATCATTTCAAAATGCAGTTATGGAAGGGATACGCTATGGTTGCGAACAAGGATTATATGGTTGGAATGTGACGGATTGTAAAATCTGTTTTAAGTATGGCTTATACTATAGCCCTGTTAGTACCCCAGCAGATTTTCGGATGCTTGCTCCTATTGTATTGGAACAAGTCTTAAAAAAAGCTGGAACAGAATTGTTAGAGCCATATCTTAGTTTTAAAATTTATGCGCCACAGGAATATCTTTCACGAGCATACAACGATGCTCCTAAATATTGTGCGAACATCGTAGACACTCAATTGAAAAATAATGAGGTCATTCTTAGTGGAGAAATCCCTGCTCGGTGTATTCAAGAATATCGTAGTGATTTAACTTTCTTTACAAATGGACGTAGTGTTTGTTTAACAGAGTTAAAAGGGTACCATGTTACTACCGGTGAACCTGTTTGCCAGCCCCGTCGTCCAAATAGTCGGATAGATAAAGTACGATATATGTTCAATAAAATAACTTAGTGTATTTTATGTTGTTATATAAATATGGTTTCTTGTTAAATAAGATGAAATATTTTTTAATAAAGATTTGAATTAAAGTGTAAAGGAGGAATTAATTATGAAGTGTAATGAATGTAACAGGGTTAAATACAACCAAATTTTAATTTGGCTTTGCGTTTTATCTTTTTTTAGCGTATTAAATGAAATGGTTTTGAACGTCTCATTACCTGATATTGCAAATGATTTTAATAAACCACCTGCGAGTACAAACTGGGTGAACACAGCCTTTATGTTAACCTTTTCCATTGGAACAGCTGTATATGGAAAGCTATCTGATCAATTAGGCATCAAAAGGTTACTCCTATTTGGAATTATAATAAATTGTTTCGGGTCGGTAATTGGGTTTGTTGGCCATTCTTTCTTTTCCTTACTTATTATGGCTCGTTTTATTCAAGGGGCTGGTGCAGCTGCATTTCCAGCACTCGTAATGGTTGTAGTTGCGCGCTATATTCCAAAGGAAAATAGGGGTAAAGCATTTGGTCTTATTGGATCGATAGTAGCCATGGGAGAAGGAGTCGGTCCAGCGATTGGTGGAATGATAGCCCATTATATTCATTGGTCCTATCTTCTACTCATTCCTATGATAACAATTATCACTGTTCCGTTTCTTATGAAATTATTAAAGAAAGAAGTAAGGATAAAAGGTCATTTTGATATCAAAGGAATTATACTAATGTCTGTAGGCATTGTATTTTTTATGTTGTTTACAACATCATATAGCATTTCTTTTCTTATCGTTAGCGTGCTGTCATTCCTGATATTTGTAAAACATATCAGGAAAGTAACAGATCCTTTTGTTGATCCCGGATTAGGGAAAAATATACCTTTTATGATTGGAGTTCTTTGTGGGGGAATTATATTTGGAACAGTAGCAGGGTTTGTCTCTATGGTTCCTTATATGATGAAAGATGTTCACCAGCTAAGTACTGCCGAAATCGGAAGTGTAATTATTTTCCCTGGAACAATGAGTGTCATTATTTTCGGCTACATTGGTGGGATACTTGTTGATAGAAGAGGTCCTTTATACGTGTTAAACATCGGAGTTACATTTCTTTCTGTTAGCTTTTTAACTGCTTCCTTTCTTTTAGAAACAACATCATGGTTCATGACAATTATAATCGTATTTGTTTTAGGTGGGCTTTCGTTCACCAAAACAGTTATATCAACAATTGTTTCAAGTAGCTTGAAACAGCAGGAAGCTGGTGCTGGAATGAGTTTGCTTAACTTTACCAGCTTTTTATCAGAGGGAACAGGTATTGCAATTGTAGGTGGTTTATTATCCATACCCTTACTTGATCAAAGGTTGTTACCTATGGAAGTTGATCAGTCAACTTATCTGTATAGTAATTTGTTATTACTTTTTTCAGGAATCATTGTCATTAGTTGGCTGGTTACCTTGAATGTATATAAACATTCTCAAAGGGATTTCTAAATCGTTAAGGGATCAACTTTGGGAGAGAGTTCAAAATTGATCCTTTTTTTATAACAGGAATTCAAATCTTTTTGTTCCATTAAAGGGCGCGATTGCTGAATAAAAGATACGAGAGACCTCTCTTGTATCTTTTTTATTTTGAGTGGTTTTGTCCGTTACACTAGAAAACCGAAAGACAATAAAAATTTTATTCTTGCTGAGTCTGGCTTTCGGTAAGCTAGACAAAACGGACAAAATAAAAATTGGCAAGGGTTTAAAGGTGGAGATTTTTTGAGTGATCTTCTCAAAAAATACTACCTGTCCCTTGCTGATTTTTAAACGAGCACGAGAGCAAAACCCCCCTTTGCTGAGGTGGCAGAGGGCAGGTTTTTTTGTTTCTTTTTTCTCGTAAAAAAAAGAAAGGTCTTAAAGGTTTTATGGTTTTGGTCGGCACTGCCGACAGCCTCGCAGAGCACACACTTTATGAATATAAAGTATAGTGTGTTATACTTTACTTGGAAGTGGTTGCCGGAAAGAGCGAAAATGCCTCACATTTGTGCCACCTAAAAAGGAGCGATTTACATATGAGTTATGCAGTTTGTAGAATGCAAAAAGTGAAATCAGCTGGACTAAAAGGCATGCAATTTCATAATCAAAGAGAGCGAAAAAGTAGAACGAATGATGATATTGACCATGAGCGAACACGTGAAAATTATGATTTGAAAAATGATAAAAATATTGATTACAACGAACGTGTCAAAGAAATTATTGAATCACAAAAAACAGGTACAAGAAAAACGAGGAAAGATGCTGTTCTTGTAAATGAGTTGCTAGTAACATCTGACCGAGATTTTTTTGAGCAACTGGATCCAGGAGAACAAAAACGATTTTTTGAGGAAAGTTATAAATTATTTTCCGAACGATATGGCAAGCAAAATATTGCTTATGCAACAGTTCATAATGATGAGCAAACCCCTCACATGCATTTAGGTGTTGTGCCTATGCGTGATGGAAAACTGCAAGGAAAAAATGTGTTTAATCGTCAAGAACTGTTATGGCTACAAGATAAATTCCCCGAGCATATGAAAAAACAGGGTTTTGAGTTGAAGCGTGGTGAACGTGGCTCTGACCGTAAACATATTGAGACAGCTAAATTTAAAAAACAAACTTTGGAAAAAGAGATTGATTTTCTAGAAAAAAATTTAGCAGTTAAAAAAGATGAATGGACTGCTTATAGCGATAAAGTTAAATCAGATTTAGAAGTACCAGCGAAACGACACATGAAAAGTGTTGAAGTGCCAACGGGTGAAAAGTCCATGTTTGGTTTGGGAAAAGAAATAATGAAAACAGAAAAGAAACCAACCAAAAATGTTGTTATATCGGAGCGTGATTATAAAAACTTAGTGACTGCTGCGAGAGATAACGATAGGTTAAAACAGCATGTTAGAAATCTCATGAGTACTGATATGGCGAGAGAATATAAAAAATTAAGTAAAGAACATGGGCAAGTTAAAGAAAAATATAGTGGTCTTGTAGAGCGATTTAATGAAAATGTAAATGATTATAATGAGTTGCTTGAAGAAAACAAGTCTTTAAAGTCTAAAATAAGCGATTTAAAGCGTGATGTGAGTTTAATCTATGAAAGCACTAAGGAATTCCTTAAGGAACGTACAGACGGCTTAAAAGCCTTTAAAAACGTTTTTAAGGGGTTTGTAGACAAGGTAAAGGATAAAACAGCACAATTCCAAGAAAAACACGATTTAGAACCTAAAAAGAACGAATTTGAACTAACTCATAACCGAGAGGTAAAAAAAGAACGAAGTCGAGATCAGGGAATGAGTTTATAAAATAAAAAAAGCACCTGAAAAGGTGTCTTTTTTTGATGGTTTTGAACTTGTTCTTTCTTATCTTGATATATATAGAAATAACGTCATTTTTATTTTAGTTGCTGAAAGGTGCGTTGAAGTGTTGGTATGTATGTGTTTTAAAGTATTGAAAACCCTTAAAATTGGTTGCACAGAAAAACCCCATCTGTTAAAGTTATAAGTGACCAAACAAATAACTAAATAGATGGGGGTTTCTTTTAATATTATGTGTCCTAATAGTAGCATTTATTCAGATGAAAAATCAAGGGTTTTAGTGGACAAGACAAAAAGTGGAAAAGTGAGACCATGGAGAGAAAAGAAAATCGCTAATGTTGATTACTTTGAACTTCTGCATATTCTTGAATTTAAAAAGGCTGAAAGAGTAAAAGATTGTGCTGAAATATTAGAGTATAAACAAAATCGTGAAACAGGCGAAAGAAAGTTGTATCGAGTGTGGTTTTGTAAATCCAGGCTTTGTCCAATGTGCAACTGGAGGAGAGCAATGAAACATGGCATTCAGTCACAAAAGGTTGTTGCTGAAGTTATTAAACAAAAGCCAACAGTTCGTTGGTTGTTTCTCACATTAACAGTTAAAAATGTTTATGATGGCGAAGAATTAAATAAGAGTTTGTCAGATATGGCTCAAGGATTTCGCCGAATGATGCAATATAAAAAAATTAATAAAAATGGTTCTGTTGCAAAGTTTTAAATAAAGAATAAAATCCCTTACGGTATCTATGATT
>ERZ507118.311-NODE-311-length-11736-cov-4.58385_pt1 | contig 11736 bp, 9 predicted proteins | sample MGYA00512574_ERZ507118 | MGnify/ENA metagenome assembly ERZ507118 | reverse complement strand
CGCTCTTCCGATCTCAAACTTTCAATCTCTTTTAACGCCCCATCTCTGAAGACTTTACTTACGGGAACACTCATCTTATTTAATTCACTCATTGATTTTTCCGCATGTTTTTGCTGTCGAATCGACAAATATAGATTAAGAATGACAATTGAAAAGATGACTATTGGTTCCGTAAAATCATCAGGATGATTTTGAAAAGCAACATAACTAGTTAAGAGCGTTGCAACGATTAAAATCAAGATGGTAATATCCTTCATCGACTCTTTCAAATAGTCATAAAAATGCTTCTCATCTTTGCTTTCTATGGAATTAAACCCATATTTTTCTAGCCTCATTTCTGCTTCTTTACTGGAAAGTCCCAACTGGTTAGGGCTCTTTCCGTTTTCTTTCAATTGTTCTTTTACCATCTGCCTATACCTCCTAAAACAAAAAAGAAGTCAGACAAACTAACCATAAAAGCCTAAGGTTAGTTTTTCTGACTTCAATAAGATTTATTCCGGCGAACAAATCTAATGTCATTATTTAAATTCCACCTAATTATTGCACATCCGAATATTTGGGTCAAGATTTTCACGATGACCGATCAATCAAAATGAGAGAATCGTATGCAAAATCGAGAAAAAGTACGTGTACATCCTAATCCTAGAGACAAGAAGCTCGCCCTTACAAAATGATTTCAGGACTTTCTTTACTTAGCACATAATCATTACCTGTTACGTTAAAATATTCTTGAATCAACAGACTTAACTCTTTGATTGCTTCATTCGCCCGATTCCTTTGCGTTTCATTGATCGACTCAATGAATAAAACAGCATGGGTGGTCTCTTCTGTTAACATCGTACGTTGGGCTTCCCGCCAATTCAAGCATCGACAAATTGCCCCTTTCTCATCATAGTAAATGACTTCCTTTTCCAAGGCTGGGGAATCAGTATCTGCACCTAAAGGGAAGAAAGATTCACCACCTTTTGCAACGCCTAAATGAAGGTCGCCAACGATTGTATCGAGGTCTTCTCCGCCTAAAGGGACACCATATTTCAAGGAAATACTATTATAGATATCTACTAGGGGATTGATGGGAGAAAATTCTCTGTCTTGATTCACCCGTTTCAACAGTGCCTCGATGGAAGAGCGTACCCCTTTTTTCGTTTTAAATTGCTGAAAAGCACTTCGCCATTCTTGGATCACCTGGTTTTCACTGAAGGTGTCGGTCGTTAAGTAGCGCTTTGCTTGCTCTTTACTACTTTTTAGCAAGTTAGTAAAAAACGTTTCGTGTGCAACATCGGCAACATTGTTTATATTTTTTACAACAAGGCAGTTGATTTGTGCTTCTGGAAATAGCACCCAAAATTCTTGATCGATCATTATTTTCTTCACTTTCTCTACACTCCTACTAAGTTTATTTGAATAAATTCCTGTCCTTTATTTTTCAGCAGCCAGCCGAGCTATATCCTTTTTAACAAAATATCAGCTACCTGTGCTTCCTCCCCTAGGTAGCATGAATGTACATTCAATCAGATCCAATCTCCCCAGTTGCGTTATTCGTTCAATAGTCTCTTTTGATCCCATTCTTGACGTTGACCCAATCAACTTCTACCGAAGATTTTATTTTTGCCAGCATTTCCGCAAGATTTTTTCTTTCTAAAGCAGATAACTGTTGAATCGCTACTTTATTTGAATAGTTATTTTCTCTTATGATTAATTGAACCGCCTGTTTTCCTTTGATGGTCGTGTACAAGTGTTTGATTTTTTTATTTTCTTTGTCCGACTCTTTTAGAATGAAGCCATTTTCCTCTAACTTTTTTACCGCCCGGGACAAAGTCGTGCGATCAACTCTGATCAGTTCGGCTAATCGTTCAGGAATAATTCCTTCATTTTCAAATATACGAACTAAGTAAATGTATTGTCCTTTACTGAGTTGAACCTCTTTAAATTCAATATTAGCAATTGATTCCAACATTCTACTGATCGAACCTATCTCACGAAGTATATCCTCCACGAACTATCCCCTCCCTATCTAGCACTATAATAGCCCATTATTGTTGCATATGCAACAATAATGGGCTTGATTTACTTTTTTACTCACTCTTAGGAAATGGGTGTATTGCATAAGCTTGTCTCAAAAAAGCAGGAGAATACCGAGAAAAACTTCTCTGTACTCTCCTTTTACAATCATTCCAAGTAGAAATACTATTCGAATTTCTCCTAATTTCAAAACCAAATTCATGAAGATGATTGCTTAGACCAACAGGGAAAGCAAGGAGATTCGGCGTCCGACTGGTTCAATTTGCCAGCCCCATTCTGTCATCGGTAAGTAGGGATTTTTCACCCCTGTCGCAATGTTGCCACTGACTTTTTCTAAAAACTTTGACAAATGAACACAACGAGTCATAAAAAATAAAAACATGTTATTAATAAAAAAGAGAAAAAGAGTGTTTTCTCTTTTCCTCTTCCTATTCTACATAGTATTTAGTATAAGTTCTTTTCTTTAATAAGATACTTCGAAAGTAAGAAAAGAGCTATAGACAAGATAACTAAATAAAGCGATCCCACAATCCAAGTAGTATCATTCATAAAACCTTTCGATTGTGATATTACTGAAAATGAATCTAAATAGCTTAGTGGAATATATTGAATATACTCTTTTACCAAAGGATGATCTTGAATCAATGAAAATCCGTAGTAAACAAGTACACTACTACCTATTACAATAATGTTCTTTTTTATCAATATTCCCAATGCTATTAGCAACATTGATATAAAAGCAAATACAACTAGACTATAGGTGATGTAAGAAAGCAAAAATAAAGAAACAGGAGTAATGGATAGATTATTAGGATCATTTCCAATAACTATTGGCGAAAGTGGTGAGCCAAATCCATTCATCAACCCTTGGATAATAAAGTTCATCAATGATAAACCTATAACTATACTAAACATACCCATCAATGAAACAACAAATTTCGATAAAAGAATATTTGCTTTCTTTTTGACCGTTAATGAATAAAGAAACCGACTTTTGTTTTCATAATCTCCGCTAGTTAAATCCCCAAAAAACACTAAAAGTAATAAAATGAAAATAACCGAAGACAAAAAGCTACTAGTTATTTCTCCCAAAGAACTCCAAGCTTTCACTGGAATATCCAGATCAGTATCTACTTCTATCTGATTATCGAAAATATATTGCAATTTCATTATTCTAGGCTTGGACGAAACGTTCATAGGGTCTACGTCGGGATGCTGATAGCCATCATCCATTTCATCTGTAAACTCTAAAATTGTTTTTTCTAAGGACCAATATTGATTCATATTTGATTGCTCTAATGCTGTTCTTTGCTGATAGATAATATTTAATATTTTATCAGTTTTCTCAATATACTCGCTAAGAAACTTTTTGTCTTCTTCGTCAATGCCTGAGTCTTCCATCTCAAGCTTTGCATTATCTTGTTCAGAAGAAATCATAGAAATACGATCCTCTAACTCAGGTAGTGTAGTATCAATAAAGCGATTGCTTAATTGATTGGTTGAGTATAACTGTACTCCAATTAGTAATACTGCAAATACGAGCATTGCTTGATTTTTTTTATTATTTATGAGTTTTAAAAATTCTAAGTAAATAATTTTTTTCATATAGCTTCACCAATATTAAAAACATGTTGTTCTAGATACTCTATAGAAATCTCTTCTTTACTATACTCGACGATTTTTTGATGAGTAAAAATCAAAATTTTGTCAGAGAGCTCAGTGACATCTATTAATTGGTGAGACGAGAAAAAGATAAGTTTATTTCCTTTTAGTTTATTCAATAACCGAATGGTTAATTTCCGATTTTTTGGATCTAATCCATTAAGAACTTCATCCAGTAACAAAATATCTGTGTCGAGACTTAGTGTCATTATCAATAAAAGCAATTGTCTCATCCCTAAAGAATACTTCTTTACTTTTTTCTTTAAAGCATCTGAAAAAGAAAAATAGGCGACATACTCTTTTACTAATTCTGGATTAAGATTGGGAAGAGCTTCTAAATGCTGTTTCCCCGTCAATTCTTGACTCAAAACTTTTTCATCTAAGAAAAAGGAAACTTTGCCTACTGCATCTGCTGTACTATTGATAGTCTGATCAAACACTCTGATTTCTCCCGTAGTCGCTTTGAAAATACCAGAAAGCAACGAGAGAAATGTAGTTTTTCCTACCCCATTTGGGCCAATACAACCGATAAGCGAATGCTTTTCAAATGTTAAATTGCAATTATGAAAAATCGTGGTACTACCAAATTGTTTACTCATGTCTCTAATCTCAATCATTGTTGTATCACTCCTAAAACTGGCTATTAAGAAAGGAAGGGGTGTCTTTTAAACGTTTATTTATCTATAATCGTAGATATAGTTTGTAGTAACAATCGCATGAAGTCCAGAATAGTACTTAGTCTTTTTCTCATCGACAGGGTGACAATATCTTGTATAGCGAATTGTTCTCCAATAATTGGTTGTAGAAGTAATACGTCCCAATATATCTAACACTTGTACTCGACTACTTTTTACAGTTACATCATAGTCGCAGCACTTGCAATGCTAGCTCCCGCAGCGAAAAACAATGAGGCAATAGTTATAACTAAAAAACCAACATTAACAACTTTTTTTATCTTATCCTCCTAGTAAAGCCCTTCCTTTTAATTTAATATATAGTAGGAAAACAAAATTGTCTATATTTTCTAACATTTTTAATTTAAATAAATCGATTCATTAAAATTAAAATCAATTAAATAATTTTAGATTTCAAACACATAGTAGCTACAGTTATTGCCTATGTACCGAGTACTTCCATCACATCTATATATTGACCCTCAAAAAACCAGAATAAGTCATCTGAAAGCCGACTTATTCTGGTTAATGATGATCTTTACTTTATTTTTTCGTTGAAAGAATTGTTTATTTCTCTTTCACTGCAACCCAAATCTCACTGTAACAACTTTCTAAACCTTCATCATAGTTTGTAAAAGAAATCTCTGGGGCTTGGACCAATTCGTAGTTTGAAGAGGGCAGCCATTCAGAGTAGATCTTTCCCCAAGTATCTTGTAAAGTCTGAGGAAATGGTCCCTTATTTGGGAAAATCGCCCATTTGTGTTTCGCAATAGGCAGTTGCTCCAAATCATCAAAAATATTTTCTTGTGTTGTCGCAAAACCGATGAAATGTGTTAGTTCTCCTGTTTCTTCCATCCTTCCTTCATCGAACCCGTAGGAAGCGTTCAACACCTGATTAGGATACATATTCCCTAATTTACGCATTTCTGTTCGTTGCTTTTCCGTCATTGATTGTGCCAGCTCTTGAACCACCTTGTTTGTTCCTTCAAATTGTATGGGAACACGCTTTGAGACACCCACTAAATTGAATGTGGGTTTTTCTTCAATTTTAAAATCCATTGAAACTCCTCCTTTAACATTAATATAAAAGGATAGTGGAGGAAAAGACTTTTGAAACTGATTTTTGATAATCTCGGAAGGCAAGAAGCCTGACCATTCTCGGAATGCTCTTGAAAATCCCTCTACGGACTGGTAGCCGTATTTAAAAGCTACTTCTGTTACGGATTCACCTTTGATTAAATCACTATTAGCCAATGCCAACCGTCGATTTCTGACATATTCTACTAATGAAATCCCAGCAATAAATGAAAACGTACGCTTTAAATGGTATTCAGATAACCCCATCGTTTTAGCAGCCTCTGCCAGTGAAATCTCTTTTGTTAATCGCTCTTCGATATACGTCATCAACCGATTCAACTCTTGAATCATTTCTTCCACCTCACCTATGTACTGATTCTATATAAGATTCCGTTATCGGACTTGATAAATGCTAGACTAATATTATCGGTTTCACCTATTGTAATGACGAATCGTTTAAACTTAAACTTCATGCACGTACTCCTATAAAAATAGTGCCTTTTTCCAACTTGTTTTTCTTCAACAACTATTAAACACCTCCTTACTCACAATTGCTAACAGAATACTCGATAGATTTGAATGAGTCTAGAGGATTTTTTTTATGTTTTTATCGTTTTTCTCTGAAACTTCGTGGATATTCTTCCGGTAACGAACTGTTCTAAAATTCATCGTCTCCTATTTTCAGCTGAACATAGATTTTGTTACGAGTTTCTGTGCACTATATAGAATACTTTTCATAGAAATTTGTTCAAAGAAAAGAATGTCCAGAAAACAGTCATTCTCTGAACACTCTTTGTCGAAAAATTAAGAAGGTCAAAAGCTATTAAATTTCTGTCCATCATATAGCTGTTAAAAAAATCATGAACTGAAATTCTTATAAACACTTTTTTAATTATTGTTTTATATATATCTTTTCAGATGCTTTGCTGTGTATGAATCTTCTAACGTTAATAAGTCTATTGGATACCCTTGAAACAATACTTTGCCTCCAAAGTTCCCCCCGCCAGGTCCCATTTCGATAAGCCATTGAGCCTGACTAATTATTTTGAGATTGTGCTCTAGAACAATCAATGTATTTCCTTTTTGCAAAAGTTTATTCAACAATAATAACAGCTTGTCAATATCCGCCTCATGAAGGCCGGTAGATGGTTCATCTAATATTAGACATTTAGAAGTATCTTGAGCAATTATTTTTGCTATCTTTAAACGCTGAAGTTCTCCACCAGAAAATGTATCTAGCGACTGCCCCAACTTCATATACTCTAAACGAACATCCATGAGAATTTGCATCGTTCTGATCAATAAGCGATCATCAAACAAATCTACTGCTTTTCGAACTGATAATTGTAAGATATCGTAAATAGTGAAACCATGCCATAAAATAGATAAGGCTTCATCGTTATATCTTTTTCCTCGGCATTTCTCACAAACTTGCTCTACATCCCCCATAAAAGCTAAATCCATTTTTATCACTCCTTTGCCTTTGCACAGAGGACATGCTCCTGTACCGTTATAGCTGAAAAGAGAGGCACTTTTACCAGAACATTGCGCGTAGATGCTCCGAATCTTATCAAAGACATTTAGATACGTGAGAACATTTGAGCGAATGTTGCCATTTATCTGACTCTGGTCTAATATACTTGCTTCAGGATATTTTTTTTTGAAAAGATAGCGAATGAGTGTGCTCTTCCCAGAACCAGCTACTCCGGTTACAACCGTTAATGCTTGCTTTGGCAATACCACAGAAGCGTTTACAACATTGTGCAAACTAACCTCATTTAATTCGTAATAGGAAGAAAATTGTTGTCTTTGGGTATTAACGTTCAACTTATCTGCCAACGCTCTTCCAGTGATGGTGTTCGACTTCAGTAGTTCATCATAGGTTCCTTCAAAGGTGATATTTCCACCGCTATCCCCGGATCCAGGACCGATCTCAATAATATGGTCTGCAATTTGTATAATATCCGGATCGTGGTCAACAAGAACAACAGTATTTCCTTTATCTTTTAACCCCCTAATTATCTTTGCTATTTTTTGAATATCTTCTGGATGGAGTCCAATACTAGGCTCATCAAAAATATATAGAATATCACTAAGAGCACTGTTAAGATGCTTAACCATTTTTATTCTTTGGGATTCTCCACCAGATAATGTTAATGTTGGACGGTTAAGAAATAAATAACCTAAGCCAACTTCCTCCAAACTCTGTAGTTTCTTACTTAAATCTTTCAAAATCACCTGAACAGCAGAAGAATGAATCCCTTTAATAAATTTGCTTAGTTCAGGAATAGGCATCCTTACACAGTCTGCGATAGATTTTCCATTTATCTTTGCAGAGCGAACAAGTTTACTTACTCTAGTTCCTTGACAATTGGGACATTCTTTCACTTGCAGAATGTGATTTAATGGTGCACTATATTGCGTGCTCTCTTTTTCGATAAAATTTTTGGTAATTCTGGGAATGATCCCCTCATAACGTGCAGTTTTTGGCCAATTATTCGTAGGATTACTTGGAGTGCTGCCGAGATCATTTAGTAAAAGGTCCAATTCTTCTGCTAGATAATCTTTAATTTTTTTATTGTTATCGAAATTACCAGATTCTGTATACCTAGACAGGCGCCATCCTCCCGGTTGAAAAGTAGGAAATTGAATGGCTCCCTCTGATAAGGATTTGTCAAAATCGATTAACTTATCGACATCAATCTCTTTGATCTCACCTAATCCCTTACAAACTTCACACATGCCCTTGGGATTATTAAACGAATAATTCATAGAATATCCAATAAAAGGGGTTGCAACCCGCGAGAATAGCAGCCTTAAACTTGAATATATATCTGTTACAGTTCCAACTGTGGAACGTGCATTTCCTCCTAGTTTCTTCTGATTAATCACAATAGATACTGGTAGATTTTCTATTTTATCAACGATTGGTTGAGAATAGTGAGGTAGTAGCTGTTGGATATAACTCGAATAAGTCTCGTTTAGTAATCGTTGGGATTCAGCTGCTAAGGTATCGAATACCAAAGAAGATTTTCCCGAGCCTGAAACACCTGTTACGACAGTTACTTGATACTTAGAAAGTTTCAGAGAAAGATTTTTTAAATTGTTTGTTTTAGCTCCTTCGATAGAAATGAGATCATTCATCATACCTCAGCCTTTCCGTTTTAAGCGCTTCTAAATATTTCTTTGCTAGTTCAGCGAACTGCTCTTTTTCCTTCCGATTAAAAACTGCATTTGCGATTTCAGATAAGTGTGTATGTCCATTATCAATAGTTGTTAATAAATGACTTCCCTCTTTTGTCAAAAAAGTGAGTAGTTCTCGACCATCTGCATCATTGGGTTTCTGTTGAATATAATTCATTAATTTTAACTCTTTTAACGCCTTTGAAAGTTTTGTCCTACTAATTCCTAGCAAAACACTCATTTTTGATGGGCGCATCTCAGTTTCAGAATTTAGAATATTTAAAATATCATATTGAAGCCAACTAATTGTTTTAGGATTTAGTCTGGTTCTTTCCGCCACCAATTCACATTGTAAGTTTACTAATACCTCTTCTAAATTATTCATGGAAAACTTCCCCTCAAATTGATTTCTACTTGGAAAATATATCATTTGGGAAATCAGATGTCAAATAGGTAGTCTATCCATCTGACGTTTATCATTGTTGTGCGTTGATTCCTGCTTAGTCAAGCAGCCTCTTTCGTAGAAAAACGACAAGTTATTGGGATGGATAAAAAGGAGTCATGATCCAATGAATTTCTGACACTGGAAAACTTAATTATCGGAAAGTCATCAGCCCAAACTAAAAATAGAGTACTCAGAAAATAGATATTTCCAAGCACTCTATGTATTAAAAATCTTTCTTTCACTATCGAAGCAAATGATTTAACTCAAACGATCAATTTAGATCGCACCTTTTATGACAATCAATTTGAGCAGGACATGCGTACTTAAATTCATTTGTTCAACAGGTTTCCCTCGTTAACCATGGCTGCTTTTCTTAGTGTATGATTCTAAACTAAATTCAGTTTCTTCATAAGGAACATCTTCCGCATGTATGCGATTGTATCGCTGCTTAAATTTTCGAAACCCAAAAACCACTAACACTTTCCCGATTGCATAAAGTGGTATACCGAAAATCAACCCAAACATGCCGAAAAGTTCACCCATTATCCATAGCACAAAAATAATTGTTACTGGATGGATCACCATATGTTTTCCCATGACCTGAGGTTCGATCAGCTCCCCATTTAATAATTGAACAACGATCCAGACAATGCACAACTGAATGAACATCGTAGGAGACGTCATGATTGCAATGATTGCACAAGGGAAAAAGGCGACAACCGGTCCGATATAAGGAACGATAGCTGTTGCCCCAACAAGAAATGCTAAGCTTCCAGAAAAAGGCATGTCGATAATTAAGAAGCCAATAAAAGTCAATGTTCCTATGATCACACAAACGACTAGTTGGCCCTTTAGATAGGCGCCCACCTGATTTTCCATCGTCCGAATGATTTCTTTGACTTCATGACGTAATCTAGGTGGGAAGATACCTAAAGAATACTCTACAAATTGACGGTCATTTTTCAATAAAAAGAACGTGATGATCGGCACTGTCAATAACAACAATAGGACATGGGTAATCGTTGAAAATACTTGTGAAGCACCGAAAATAATATTACCCAGATACACGCCCACATTATTAGAAACTTGATTTATCCAATTCGCCAGAACTTCGAGTCCCTCATGATATGCTTGTTCATATCTAGTATTTTGTATAAAAGTTTCTATTACTCGTTCAGCTTCGATCAGATAATTTGGGAAATTTTCGATCAATCGTTCAAATTGTTGGATAAGTAACGGAAGTGCGAGGGCAGTTGACAAGATAAAGGCAGCAGTAAGTGTGCATAATGTAATAATAATACTCAGTACTTTTGAAAGTCCTAGCCCTACCAAAAACTTTACAACTGGTTTAAGTACAAAATATAAAACGAGCGTCATAGTCAACGGAGGAAGAACCACCTGAAATACTTTAACTACTGGCTCAATCAAAAAGGTAAGATTTTTGAACAGCAATAGTGTTGCGCCGCCTATAAACAGGACCGCTAAGATGTATAAGAGTGTAGCCCCACCCAACATTTGTATCACTTTATGTTTCTTTTTCATTTCTTCTCCCCGTTCTTTCATTATCTAAATCAACCTTCTTTTCTTGTAAAGATTAGCTCACCCCAAATGGACCTTTTCATTTACTAATCTCCCGCACTTGAGGATTCGATACGATTTGAAATGAAGACAACTTTTATTTAATAATCTTACCATAATTAGTCATGAAAATACCTCTAAGCTATATCTCTAGCCTAGAGGTGTTTTTCAGATTGATTAATGAGCTATCTTCTTTATATTATTTGACAACCGCCCTTTATTATTTTAGTATTTTCAGAACTTTTTATAATCATTCACAATAAATAAATTTTAATTATCAATGCGAAATCAGCCTCCAAAAAAATTATACCGTTAGCTTAAATGAACATAATAAAATGAGCTTAATCAAAAATGAAAAACAGGTGAAACATTAATGAATCAAGAACTTTAAAGTTTGCAATTCCTTAAATGAATTATTCTTATATTTAGCGACTCCTATTTTATCTAGACATAGATTTCATTGTAGGTTTCTATACACAATATCGAATAGTATTATTAGAAATTTGATTCAAAAAGAGTGTCCAGAAACGATCATTTTCTGAACACTCTTTCTTCCTCTTATCGATTACTTCTTTTACGTTTTTTAATTGCTACAAATACGAGTGTGACTAACAAAGCTCCGACACTACTTAAAATCAGTTGTCCTTTAATCTGTTGTCCAGTTTTTGGTAAATGATTATTTGAATTACCATTGTTCTTAGGATTATGCGCTTTAGTGTTATATACGTACACGACTTCTTCAGCTGCGTCACTGAAAGTACCTGAAGCATTATCTGGGGTTTCTACTACATACCACCCTGGGATCTCTTTGGCTTCGCTTGTATATGGTAACCCTACTTTTCCGCTTAATACCGTTGGGTCTGCCAACTGATTCCCTTCGGAATCTTGATATTTCACTGTGACTGGTGCTGCATCGCTGCGTTCATATACGTACACGACTTCTTGCCCTGTATCACTGAAGGTGCCGGAAGCATTATCTGGGGTTTCTACTACATACCACCCTGGGATCTCTTTGGCTTCGCTTGTATATGGTAACCCTACTTTTCCGCTTAATACCGTTGGGTCTGCCAACTGATTCCCTTCGGAATCTTGATA
>ERZ507118.291-NODE-291-length-12464-cov-7.37537_pt1 | contig 12464 bp, 10 predicted proteins | sample MGYA00512574_ERZ507118 | MGnify/ENA metagenome assembly ERZ507118 | reverse complement strand
CATTTTCACAAAATTTTTCTTAATACTCGAAACTAAGCGACTTTTTCACAACCTCCTGATAAACGGTGTTCAAAAGCTTGCATCTGCGGTAATAAGCCCAACCAAACGAAAAATATAAGGAGCTATTTTTATTTGGCTGTTCTTATTACTTGATGCAGGGCAGTTTTTTCACAACCTCTTCATGCTGTTAAATGGCTTGCATAATGATTGTTAGTAATAGCCCCAATACATAACTGGCATTGAATAAGACCATATTTTTGATGGAATAGCTGAAACTGATAGGCTGGGGTAACGTTTGCTTGAATTGATCCAAATGCTTCTTCACAATTGGCAAGGTCAAGAAGGTGACCAAGATCGGCCATTCATAGATACCGCTCAACAACCCCATTAAAATCACGAAATAGCAAGCATACATCAATAGCTGGAATAAGACTGTTCCCGCAGGACGTCCGATATAAAAAACTAGTGTATAGCGATGATTTTCAATATCACGGTCAAGATCCCGCAAATTATTAGCCAACATGATATTGGCAATCGTAAACACCAAGGGTAAGGAAGCTAATACGATTGCTGCTATAGCCCAAAGATTTCCTACCAAATCAAATTGTCCAGATGAAAAGTTGACTGTCAGATCATAGACATCTGAACCGAATGTATTGACATAAACGACCATGGCAAAAATTCCAAGGCCCATAGTCACCCCACTGAAAATTTCCCCTAAAGGCATTCGAGATAAAGGAATCGGTCCGAATGTATAGAATACTCCAATAAAACAACAGATAAATCCCATCAAAAGTAAAAGCCAACCCGTATTGATCGTTAGAATAACGCCGATAACAAAAACAAATGCAATCATAGCTAAAATCATGTTTCGAATCAATACAGGAGATAGATTTCTGCGGCCAATGACATTTTCTTCATACTTATATACTTCAGAATGAGCCTTTTCATAATCCATGTAATTATTGATAGCGGTAGTCGCTAAATCAAAAACTAGCATTCCAATAAAAAATAAAAAAGTGTTTAGCCAATGTATCTCATGAAAAAAAGCGATAGAGAATAATACCCCTACCGCAAAAGGAAATACACTAGCCACCTTTGTTCGTATTTCAACTACTTCTAAAAAGATTTTTAGTGTCATGGTTCGTACTCCTTATTTTAGTTCAGAACGGTCACCCATCGTGTAATGGGAGTCCTCCGATAATTTGAAGGTGTCTTTGATTGGATCGGTCACATATACTTTATCGTCTTTTGTCACGAAGATCGCTTCCGTCCCGTTATTCAATTCGCTTTCGACGTATTCCAGTCCTTTTTTCACACCCATTGAAAAGACTGCTGTAGACAACCCGTCACCATCAATTGATTTATCTGTTATGATCGTGACACTTGCGATATCATTGTCGAACGGATAACCCGTTTTTGGATCAAACAAATGATGGTATTTTTTGCCATCTACTTCTAAATAACGCTCGTAAATTCCAGAGGTAACTAATGTTTTGTTCCGTTCTTTAATAGAACCTAAAACAGATCCGCGAGCCATGTTCGGATCTTGGATGCCGACTGTCCAGTCTTGGTTTTCGCCTCTTGGGCTGTGGCCTAAGACATAGACATTACCGCCCAAGTCAACGATGGCAGTGGTCACTCCTTGTTTTTTCAAGACTTTCACTACTTCGTCCGTAATGTAACCTTTGGCGATTGCACCTAAATCGATGATCATTCCTTTTTCTTTTAGATAAACAGTTTTTTCTTTGTCATTTAGTTCGATCTTATGATAATCCACTAATTTCAATGCCTGATCGATTTCTTCTTGGGAAGGTTTTCTGGCGTCATCAAAACCGATTCGCCATAATTGTGTGATTGCACCAATCGCCATATCGAATCCGCCTTGAGAATCTTGGCTATATTCGTAGGCCCGCTTGACTAACGTGTAGACGTCATCAGAAACTTTTACTGGTTTGATCCCAGCTTGCTCATTCACTTCATCGATCTCAGAACCTTTTTGATTGATCGTGATTTTATCACCAAGTTCTTTTACTCGATCGAAGGCAGGTTTCAATGCTGATTCTTTGCCTTCATCATACACACGGATACGAACGTAAGTCCCTAACAAGAACTGTTCATCAGAATATGGATCTTTCAATATCTTGGTAGCTGCTGAACTTTCAGTGGTTGTTTTATTTGCTGAGTTGCTGCAGCCAGTTAGCACCATAAAAGAGATGCCCAGTGTGATTAAGGAAAATAGTAGTTTTTTCCGCATCTTTTTCCTCTCTTCATTTTGAAAGGTGAGACGACTGCCTAATCTGGCTATCGTCCCACCCTCCAACTTTTATTAGTATGATTATGTGATTATTTTTCTGTTACGATATTATCTACTTCGATTGTTTGAGTGTCGCCTTTTTCAGCTGCATTCACTAATTGTTGTGCGTACATGATGAATGAATGTGAGCTGTGTGTAGCACCTGTAACAACTTCTACATTAGCAGGTGAGCCATCTTCTTCGCCCATTGCTTTGACGAATTCGTCGTTCAGAGTAGGGATGTAAGTTTTTGGTTCTGTACCGCTTTTTGCTTTCATATTTTCATTATATTCTGTATCATCTTGTTTTGATTTACCGTCTTTGTCGATATAATCAAAGTTTGATTCAGTTACTTTGCCGCCAGCAACTGTCATTTCGAATTGCACACGGTAGCCGTTAGAGTAGTTCTTTTCTTCAAGCTTGTAAGTGCCGTCTTTCAAATCAGCACCATTGTCGATTTCGATTGTATCTGTGTTACCAGCTTGAGCAGCTTGGATCAATTGTTGTGCGTAGTTTTGGAAGCTTTCAGATGAGTGAGTAGCTCCAGTTACGACTTCCACACCGCTTGCGCTTTGTGCTTTTAAGAATTGGTCATTCAACTCAGGAATGTATTTTTCTGGGTTTGTGCCAGATTTTGCTTCCATGTTTTTGTTGTATTCTGCATCTTTTGTTTTTGATTCGCCGTTTTCATTGACGTTATCATATTTTGATTCAGTGATTTTGCCGTCTTTTACAACCATTTCAAAGACTGCACGGTAACCATTTGAATAATTTTTTTCTTCTAATTTATATGTGCCGTCTTGCAAATCTCCGCCAGCTACAACTTTTGCAGATGATTCTGTTGTGCTTTTTGCAGTCGAAGATTGTGCTGTAGATGATTCAGAAGAAGAGTTTGAGCTTCCGTTGTCATCTGCGCCGCAAGCGCCTAACACTAGAGCTGAAAATGCTAATACGGCAAATCCAGTTACAAAACGTTTTTTCTTCATTTTAATACCCCACCATTCCATTTCTAGTCCACAATTTTTCTTTGTGATTCATTATACATTCTAATCTTTTTAGCCTATAAGTCAACTATTTTTGATAAATAACCCATGTAATATTTCAAACGTTTTCTTTCAGCAAATTTCGTGAAAAAACGCTTTATTTTAAAATTTGAAAAAAATCCAAAAGGAGTTAGACAAAAGAACAGAACATCTATATAATATATGGAGATTGTGTAATAAGTATCAAACTAAAAGAATTATCATATATTCATTATATAGATAGTCTATAAGGAGCGGATGATCAATGGCAAAGCAAAATATTGTCGTTGTAGGAGCAGGATATGCCGGTGTTTCAGCTACAAAATACTTGGCAAAGAAACTGAAAAAAGAAGATGTAGCAATTACTCTGATCGATCGTCATTCGTACCATACTATGATGACCGAGTTGCATGAAGTAGCTGGCGGACGTGTAGAACCAGAAGCAATCCAATACGATCTGCAGCATTTGTTTGCTCGTCAAAAGAATGTACAACTTGTCACAGACACTGTAATCGGTATCGATAAAGAACGAAAAATCGTCAAGACCAAATTAGGTTCCTATCCTTTTGATCAGCTGATCCTTGGAATGGGCGGAGAGCCGAATGACTTTGGTACACCTGGTGTCAAAGCACACGGATTCACCCTTTGGTCATTTGAAGATTCTGTAAGGATTCGGGAACATATTGAGAAGACAGTAGCAAAAGCTGCATTGGAACCAGATGATGAACTGCGTAAAGCCATGCTGACTTTCGTTGTCTGTGGTTCTGGATTTACCGGTATTGAAATGATTGGGGAACTGATCGACTGGAAAAATCGCCTAGCCAAAGATTATAAATTAGATCCAAACGAAATCACACTGATGGTCGTAGAGGCAATGCCGACGATCTTGAATATGTTGGATCGAAATGATGCTGCAAAAGCTGAACGCTATTTGCGTAAGCACAACGTGGAATTATTATTGAATGCACCAATCGTAGAAGTGGCTGCTGATCATATCAAATTGAAAGACGGACGCAACATTCCGACTCACACACTGATTTGGACAGCTGGTGTCAAAGGAACTTCTGACGCTGCTGACTTTGGATTAGAATCAGCACGCGGACAGCGGTTGATCGCCAATGAATATATGCAGGCAAAAGGCTACGAAGATAAAAACATCTATATCATTGGTGATTTAGTCTTTTATGAAGAATTCCCAGGAACACCGACACCGCAGATCGTTCAAGCTGCTGAACAAACAGGACACACAGCCGCAGCGAATATCGTGGCTTCGATCAAAGGCGGAGAAAAGCATAAATTTAAAGGAAACTATCAAGGATTTATGGTTTCTATTGGTGCCAAATGGGGGGTAGCTAACCTATTTGATAAGATCCATTTAAGCGGATTTTTAGCTATCGTAATGAAACATATCGTGAATTTGAAATACTTCTTTGATATTCGTTCTGGTTATTATATGTTCCAATATTTAATGCATGAGTTTTTCCATATCAAAGATGATCGCAACGTGACTCGAGGACATTCTTCTCGTTACGGCAATGTCTTATGGAGTGTGCCACTTCGTATTTTCTATGGTTTAGTTTGGTTCGTTGAAGCTTCCAAAAAAATCATTGGGAATGGTGAAGTGTTCAAACCAAGTACTTGGTTTGGTGAAGGATCATGGTTCACTGGAAACAGTGTGTTCCCTTGGACATGGGAATACAATGTAACAGATGTTGCCAGTGGTGCTTCTGCTGCTGGTGATGCAACCACAGCTGCCAGCGGAGCAGGGGCAAGTGCCGGAGAAGCAGCGACTCAAGCTGCACATTTTGGTTTGAGTTATGCATACGGTGAAGAACCAATGGCTGTGATTGAGAAGTCACCAGACTGGTTCACAAAGATCATGCAAGTGATCATGCCAAACAATGATGTAGCAATGTTCTTCCAAAAATTCATGGTATTCTTTGAAATTGCCTTGGCATTAGCATTGATTGCTGGATTATTCACATGGCTATGCAGTGCGACAACGATTGTATTGGTGATCACGTTCTGCTTATCAGGCATGTTTTACTGGGTAAACATTTGGTTCATTTTTGTTGCTTTCGCATTGATGAACGGTTCCGGACGTGCGATTGGGTTGGATCGCTGGGTAATTCCATGGCTACAACGTACACTAGGTAATTGGTGGTACGGTAGACCAAGTTCCCAGTACGGCAAGAAATAAATAGATAAAGAACGTTATTTGAATGCAAGATTTCAATAGAAAGGGGCTGAGACAAACCGTCACAGCCTCCTTTTTATGTAAAATTAAAGGAATAAGATGCCCGAGATAAGCCTCCATGAGCAAGACACAGGTGTCACAACCTCTGTTACAACCTCTTGTTATAAACGGTGTTCCAGAAGTAGCTTCTTCGAAAAATAAGCCGAAATTTCACAAAAACTTGAAAAGTAATTTTCGTAAATTCCTTCTTATTTCTTGAAGTTGCCCACTTCTGTCACAACCTCTTGTTATAAACGGTGTTCCACCTGCTGCTTCTCGGTAATAAGCCCAAAGAATTAGAAAACATGGAAAGCTGTTTTCTATTCTTCGTTCTTATTACTCAAAGCAAGACACAGGTGTCACAACCTCTTGTTTTTATGCTAAAATTGGGTGAGTTAATCTGGAAAAAGGAGAACAAAAATGAGCCTTAAAGAATTTGCTGAAAAAAGTCTGCTCAAACCTTGGGATGTTTTTATTATTTTGCTTTTGACTGTTCTTTCTTTTTTACCAGTCATGATTTTTGGTCTTCAGCAAAACACCGCAACAGCAGAAAAAGAAGCGGTACTGCGTGTGGATGGCACAGAAATCAAAACATTCCCTTTGATGGCTGGAGAAGAGAGCAACACATATACTTACAAAGATGAACACGGAGATTATAACTTGATCGAGATAGATGGCGATCGAGTACGGATAAAAGAAGCAGATTGCGATGACCAGATCTGCGTACGTCGAGGCTGGGCAACGAAAAATGGCGAAACCATCGTCTGTTTGCCACATAAATTAGTGATCGAAGTCCGTTCAACAGATGGAGGTGACGAAGACAGTCTGATTTATTAGACCTTCACACACCATGAGTAAATTACAAAAAATGATTTATATTTCGCTACTTGTTGCACAAGGAGTGATCATTGGTTTATTGGAAAATATGATCCCTTATCCTTTTTCTTTTGCGCCTGGTGCAAAACTAGGCTTAGCCAATCTAATCACGATCGTTGCCATTTTTACCATGAAAAAACAAGACAGCTTCTTACTACTTTGGCTACGACTATTCCTGACTACTTTGCTAGGCGGAACGATTTCCACATTCCTTTATAGTATGAGTGGTGCTTTGCTTAGTTATTTTGGAATGTTATTGGTCAAGCAATTAGGACCAAAACGTGTCAGTATCATCGGAATTAGTGCGGCCGGCGGTTTCATGCATAATGTCGGACAGCTTTTGATGGCTTCTTTCATTGCACAATCATGGACAGTCATGTTGTACTTGCCAGTCCTTTCAGTTTTAGGGATTTTATCAGGGATTGCAATCGGGATCGCAGCGAATTATCTTTTACGACATGTGCAGACACTTCAACGATTCCAAAAAGATTATGAGCAGGGAACCAAACAAAAATGGAGCCCAATGTTTACCAAAAAATAATCGTCACACAAGGAGTTTTTTTATGAAGCTACATCCAATGTGGGAAAACTATCCTGCTTTAAGTAAAGAATTGACAGAAACACTAAAACGGATGGAAGAAACTGTCCGCCTGAAAAACAAACCTGTCGAACAAGCAATCAAAGAAACGATCCATGCCGGCGGAAAGCTGTTGCGTCCTGCCTATCAGCTATTGTTCTCACAATTTGGACCAGAGCAAGATCGAGACAAAGCCATCGCTTTGGCAGCTTCTATCGAAATGCTCCATACGGCCACACTGATCCATGATGATATCGTTGATGAAGCGGATCTGCGACGTGGTCAGCCTAATATCCGTAGTCAGTTTGGTAATGTCGTTTCTGTCTATGCAGGAGACTATTTATTTGTCTGCTGTTTTAAACTATTGTCTGATTACTCCACTTCCTTGAAAAGTCTCCAATTGAATTCTCGCAGTATGGAAAAAGTATTGAATGGCGAATTAGGGCAGATGGATGATCGCTATAATTATGAACTTTCTGTAAAAGAATATTTGGAAAATATTTCAGGTAAGACAGCTGAACTGTTCCAATTAAGTTGTTCTGTTGGCGCTTTTGAAAGTGGAACAAGCGAGCGCTTCGCAAAAAAAGCAGGAGATATCGGACTTTCTATCGGGATGGCCTTTCAGATTATCGATGATATTTTAGATTATACAAAAGAGAGCCAGGAAATCGGCAAACCTGTACTAGAAGACATGCGTCAAGGGGTCTATTCTTTACCGTTGATCTACTCTTTGCAAAAAAACAAACCAAAGCTACTACCTTATTTAGAGAAGAAAGCGGCAATGACAGAAGAAGATGTCGACGCCGTACGCAAAATCGTTGAACATACAGGAGGCGTGGAAGAAGCTAGGAAGTTAGCGGCCTCTTACACAGAAAAGGCTTTGAAGGAAATAAAGAAATTACCTGCCACCTCTCTTCGAACAAAAGAGAATCTCTTTTCCCTTACCCAACTGATTTTGGATCGCAAAGACTGAATAGGGAAAGGTTCGATACGTAAATAAATTTCTCAGAAGGAAATCTACGTGTTTTTTGACAAATTGAATTGTAGTTCTTGTATTTATGATAAAAAGCAAAAATAAAGAGCAACGTCCGTTAGCGACGTTGCTCTTTTTTATCTTGAATATTTTTTTACCTTTTCGATTTCTTATAACTCATAAAAGTGATTCTTAAACCGATTACAAGTAATATAACGCCTGCGAGTGTTATCCAATTATTCGATTGACTTCCAGTTTTAGGAAGTGCTCTTTTTGATTTGTTTCCATTGTCATTGCTTGTTTTATTAGTTAAGTTAAAGTTCGTCCTGTTATCCGAACTTGTTTTTGAGAAGGAGACACTTGCATGACGTGTATCGCTTGTGGTAGACGACGTGTCTGTACTATCGCTTGAAGTTGATGAATCTGAGCTATCACTTGTGGTAGAGGATGTATCTGTACTGTCACTTGAAGCTGACGTGTCCGTGCTATCACTTGTAGTGGTAGATGAATCTGAGCTATCACTTGTGGTAGAGGTAGTATCTGTACTGTCACTTGAAGCTGACGTGTCCGTGCTATCACTTGTTGTGGTAGATGTATCCGTACTGTCGCTTGAAGCTGACGTGTCCGTGCTATCACTTGTGGTAGAGGTAGTATCTGTACTGTCACTTGAAGCTGATGTGTCCGTGCTATCACTTGTGGTAGAGGTAGTATCTGTACTGTCGCTTGAAGCTGATGTATCCGTGCTATCACTTGTGGTAGAGGTAGTATCTGTACTGTCGCTTGAAGCTGACGTGTCCGTGCTGTCACTTGTGGTAGAGGTAGTATCTGTACTGTCACTTGAAGCTGATGTGTCCGTGCTATCACTTGTGGTAGAGGTAGTATCTGTACTGTCGCTTGAAGCTGATGTATCCGTGCTATCACTTGTGGTAGAGGTAGTATCTGTACTGTCGCTTGAAGCTGACGTGTCCGTGCTGTCACTTGTGGTAGAGGTAGTATCTGTACTGTCACTTGAAGCTGATGTGTCCGTGCTATCACTTGTGGTAGAGGTAGTATCTGTACTGTCGCTTGAAGCTGATGTATCCGTGCTATCACTTGTGGTAGAGGTAGTATCTGTACTGTCGCTTGAAGTTGATGAATCTGAGCTATCACTTGTGGTAGATGTATCTGTACTGTCGCTTGTGTCTGTCGTATCTGTACCATTGTCGCTGATAAATATTTCGTTAGGATCCCAACGATTGGTAGCTGCATCTAAAATCACATTTGTTCCTATAATCGTTCCGTCTTGGTTTTGAGTAATGCGGATAGTAGCATTAGGCGCAAGGATTGTTCCTTGAAAAGGAGCACTGATTGTCAAATCAGTCATCTCATTTCCAAAATTCCAAGAGATATTCGCATCCGAAAAATCTTCTGTTTCATGATTTGAACGATCATTGTATTTGATTGGTGACTGTACGTTCAATGCAGAAGAACTGTTGATGACATTAAATACAACTACTTGATCATTTGGATTAATGATTTGAAGTGGCGTATTCATCGTTAACACTTCTGCATCGATATTTACCAATAAAAACCCGGTATCTGATAAATCAGTTAAATCGATTGTCCGATTGTTCATGTCTGGAAAATCTGCAGCAGTATATGTTTTAGCTGGAGTGATCGTTGCAAGATCATTTGCTGCTACATTCAATTTAGCAAATTCCTGCTCGAAATCAATATATTCATGCCCAGCACGATCTTTATAAAAATCATCTGGAGTTAAGTGATCAAGCCTGGATCCATTGACTGTAGGATGACCATCTTGAAGTGCTACATCCACGTTACTGCCAACGACAAATTTATTCATTCTTGTGCTACCTGTAGGTATGCCTGAAGAATTAGCGAAAGAATCAGTTTTTTGTATATAATTTATTTCTTGGTTCAATAAACCTTCATGAAGCTCTGTACCAAAATTATTTTTTGCATCAAGTTCATGTGTTGCTATATTTCCGTCTGTATGTGCATTCACAGTTGTCTTATTTTTAGCAAATACGTGGAATTGACTAGCAATTCCTAACAAGCCATAGTTACCAGTTAGATCATTATAAATATTCCCAGGGTCTTTAGGAATGTATGTTTCCGCTGAAACGGCCACACCATACGAAAAGATATTGAACAACAAAGCAACTAGGACTAGTAAACTTGCCCTTTTTTTCATTTTTCCCCTTCCTTTCCTTTCAAACATTTTCCTATTATACTCTTTTTCTCCTAGTCTTAAACTGTTCGTTTGAAAAATCATTGTTTATTTAAAGAATATTAATGAAACGTTCATATTGTTGCTTCTTGTTCAATTGATAGTTCGACACTATCTTTTTCTTTCAATCTCCAAACTATTGATGATGGTGACTGTTAAAGTGTAAAAAATAAGGGTGTGTAGTAACATATAAGTAGGTATCCTAGAATTAGGAAAAAGTAAGTAGGATAAATAAAAAGGAGGAAAATAAATGGATTATTTAGATATGCTATGCGAGAGTGTGGATCGGGCATACGATCGGTTTGAACGTTTGTTTGAAGGCGTCTCTATTGAGGAGGCCAATCGTTTTCCAGTGGAAGATAGAGCCCCGCAGATCAAATCAATGACTTGGCTGGCTTGGCATACCGCTCGAGAATTAGATTTCCAGATTGCTGATTTAGCAGGAACTTCTCCAATTTGGCATAGTCAAGACTGGGAAAGCCGGTTTCCGATGACGATAGCAGATAACGAACAAGATTGGAAGCATAGTCTGGAACAAGCAAAGCAGATCCAAGCTAATCAAATAGAAGATCTGCTAGGATACTTGCGAGGAGCTGCTGATTTTGCTATTTCTTACTTAAGAAGGCTGGAACCTTCCGAGCTAGATGAAGTAATTGACGAGAACTGGACACCACCAGTCACACGAGGAATGCGTCTCGTTTCTATTATTGATGATGCTGCTATGCACTCTGGTCAGGTGATCTATGCGAGACGTTTGTTGGGATTAAGAGATTAAGGCACTAGCTAAAAAAGAACTTACGGCAAAATAAGTCGCAAGTTCTTTTTTGTTTTTATCGTTACCCATGGTCTATCTATAAGATTGAAAAAGGAAGCGGCCTGCTATCTCTTTTGATCGTGTAAACTGATGACTCTCTTGTTTTTTGCATTGATTCATTTAAAGAAAGTGTACCATGCTTTATAGATATTTTTAGAATACCTTTTTCTAGAGGATAGAGAAACTGTCAGCTGATAGAATAAGGAGAGTCTTTTGAAGAGAATTCAGAAAAAAGGACACTGTATGAGATCAGGTGTCCTTTTGTGAAATCTGATAATTATTGCGTACGGATAGATGTGAGACTGATTTCGCCAGAAGACAAACTCATCTTCTGTTCATTTGTTTGGACGATCAGTTCGCCATGATCACCGATTTCTTTTGCAAGACCGACATAAGTCGTTCCTTTTTGATTGAACGACACGGTTTTTCCCAATACGAATGATTTTTCTTTATAGAAGTCCAACGCTTTTTCTGGGTGAGAAAGATAAGTGAACAATTCTTGCCAGATTTTGCTGATTAGCTGATTCCTTGTGACACTAGCTTGTCCGTCGGGAAAGACAGAGATGGCTTTTTCTTGGAGATCAGCTGGAAAATGATTTTGAGGAACAGAAAAATTAAGCCCGATCCCAATGATGATATGACTGATCCTGCCGCTTTCCATATCACTGACTGCTTCAGATAAAATCCCACAGACTTTTTTTCCATCCATGTAGATATCATTGACCCATTTGATCGAAGCAGAACGACCGGTTACAGATTCAATGGCTTTCACACAGGCACTGGCTGCGATGATCGTATATTGAGGCAATTCATCAAACCGTTTGTCTGGATGGAGCAAGAGACTCATGTAGATTCCTCGTCCAGGTTCAGCGAAAAAAGGCCGTCCAAAACGTCCACGAGCTTGTTCTTGTGTATCAGCAACAAATAACTTCGAAACAGAATCTCCTTGAGCTGCTGCCAGTTTGGCATCTTTCATCGTAGATTCAGAAGTCAACATCGTTTGTACTTTCAAATCAGGAATAAACGACCGTAGCTCTTGCTGGATTTCTTTTGCATCTAGTACGTCAGAGGGCAGGTAACGATACCCTGTAGGCCCGTGCTCAAAACGATAGCCTGCCTTTTCCAATTCTTTGATGGCTTTCCAAATACTTGTCCGGGAAACTTCCAGTTGCTGTGCCAACTTTTCTCCGGAAAGAAAATCTGGTGTCTTTTTCAATAATTGAAGTACCTTGTCTTTCGTTGTCATGGCATCAAGCTCCTTTCCCATCCATTCTATCAGGAAGAAGGAGAGAACAAAATAGTTTTCGAAGAAACAACGGTTGATACATAAAGCAAAAACGAAAGAAGGAAAGAGAAAAAAGAAGAGGGTGGGCGTTCATTTTTTGGGCTCTATAATTTATGGGACTGATGAATCAGAATTGATTCTTCAGCCCCATTTTC
>ERZ507118.285-NODE-285-length-12699-cov-6.39276_pt1 | contig 12699 bp, 7 predicted proteins | sample MGYA00512574_ERZ507118 | MGnify/ENA metagenome assembly ERZ507118 | reverse complement strand
TTGAAAGAAAAAATTGGCCAGCTGAATCAGCGTCTGTATGGTTGGGAAGTTTACGAAAAAAACAATGGGGAAATTATTTTAACTGAAACCTTTAAAAAAGAAGTAGCTCGTTTTGGCAGTCTTGGCTGGATCTACGGCGTGTTTCGGGCTGATCCTTGGTCAGGTAGAAATCAGCAAACCGGCCTGACGACCACGGAGTCCTATGAGCTATCCCTTATGATTCAAACTTATTTGCAGGAGCACACTCGGCTGGGGATTCCGGCCCTTCTCAGTGAAGAGTGTCCTCACGGTCACCAAGGTTTGGAAGCGACGACGTTTCCGGTCAATTTTAGTGTTGGTTCTAGTTGGAATCCAGAGCTGTATCAAGCGGCCCAAACCATCACTGCTCAAGAGATTCGGGCAAAAGGGGCCCATGTCGGCTTGGTTTCCGCATTGGACATTGCTAGAGATCCTCGTTGGGGGCGAACAGAAGAATGTTTCAGTGAAGATCCGTTTTTGACCAGTAGCTTTACCAAAGCAGCCGTCAGAGGGTTACAAGGATCAAAAGCAACGATTGAAAAACAGAACGTTTTAGCGGTGTTGAAGCACTTTGCTGCCCAAGGTGCAGGAATGGGGGGACACAATGCAGGGCCAGTGGCAATCGGTGATCGGGAATTCCGCGAGATCCATCTGCCACCAATGAAAGCAGGGATTGCTGCTGGGGCCTTGGGGTGTATGGCTGCATACAATGATCTAGATGGTGTTCCTTGCCATGCTAATGCTTATTTGTTACAAGAGGTTTTACGAGAAGAAAGTGGCTTTACGGGAATTGTGATGGCCGATGGGTGCGGGCTGGATCGGATTGCTGACTGGCTGGGGAGCCGCCCGCAAGCGGCCGCCAAATCCTTGACCAGCGGTGTGGATGTTAGTTTATGGGATGAAGTTTTCCCAGTGTTAGAAGAAGCTGTCCTTGAGGGGCTGATTGCGGAAACGGCGATCGATGATGCAGTCCGCCGTGTGCTTCTTTTGAAAGAAAAACTTGGCTTGTTTAAAGAAGCAACGCCCCATGTTTCATTGCCCCGTAAAGAAAAGGCGCAACAAGTTGCCTTGAAATTGGCGGAGGAATCGATTGTTTTACTAGAGAACAATGGCATTTTGCCTTTGAAGAAAACGCGACAAAAGATTGCCGTCATCGGTCCTCACGTTAAACAGCTCTATCATCAGCTGGGGGATTATACGCCATTCAAGGAAGAAACAACATGTACGACCCTTTGGGAAGGTTTGACCAGTTTAAGTACGCATCAAGCTGACTTCTTCTACGAGAAAGGCTGCGAAATCTCTAGTGGCACACTGGCTCAACGAAGGCAAGCCTGTCAGATTGCAGAAACAGCGGATGTCATCTTAGTGACGATCGGCGGCTCCAGTGCCCGTGATTTCACAACGGATTTTGACAAAAACGGTGCCGCCTTAAGGGGATCTCAGGAAATGACCAGTGGAGAAAACATCGACTTGGCTACCCTCGATTTGCCGCAATGCCAGTTGGATTTACTGTTTGCGTTGAAGAAGAGTAAAAAGCCGCTGATTGGGATCGTGATTTCCGGTCGACCGCATTGCTTAGCACCTTTGCAAGACTTGTTCGATGGGTTGCTTTACGCTGGCTATCCCGGACAATATGGAGGGGAAGCGATTGCTCGGATCCTTTTTGGTGAAACGGTACCTAGTGGAAAATTAGCAGTTTCTATTCCTGATACGGTTGGACAGTTGCCTGTCTGTTATAATTATCGCAACACAGCGTTTCAAAAAGACTACCTCGATCAAAAAGGCGCACCAGTATATGCTTTTGGTTATGGGCTTAGTTATGCCTCTTTTATTTGCAGCTCGGTTTCGGCTGAATATGCAGGAGAAGGCATTATCGTCAGTGGCACACTTAAAAATCATTCTACTGTGTCTGGTAAAGAAGTGGTCCAATGCTATCTAAAAGAGTATACAAAAGCATATGTGCCGAGGAAAAAAGTCCTATGCGGCTTTCAAAAAGTATGGGTGCCTAGACAAGGACAAGCAGCTTTTCAACTCGTGATCGGTGAAGCATCATTGCAGCAGCTGGCAATTTCTCTGGAAGAAACAACATCATTTTGTTTAGAAATCGAGGCAGCTGCGCAGCGGTATCAGTTTGCATTTCAACGATCCAACCCTGACCGCACGTGGCAGGTAATTCAGAAAGGAGCAAAAGAATGATTCAATTTCCAAAAAACTTTTTATGGGGAGCGGCCGCGTCAGCACCGCAAACCGAGGGGGCCGCGGCGGTTGACGGCAAAAGTCCCTCTACATGGGACAAATGGTTTGAGTTGGAGCCGTCACGCTTTTACGATGGTGTCGGACCAAGCGACACCTCAAATACCTACTATCAATACCGGGAAGACGTAGCAAACATGAAGGCCATGAACTTGAATTCCTATCGGACATCGATTGCATGGACCCGCTTATTACCAGATGGAAAAACATTGAATCAAACAGCAGTCCGGTTTTATCGGGCATATTTTCAGGAAATGTTGGACCAAGGCATCGAACCGATCATTAATTTGTTTCATTTTGACATGCCTTGGTGGCTGATGGAAAAAGGAGGCTGGGAGGCGCGGGAATCCGTGGACCATTTTGCATTTTATGCAAAAACTGCTTTTGAACAATTCGGCGATCTAGTGAAAAAATGGGCGACCTTTAATGAACCGTTGGTGCATATTGAATGTGGGTATTATGGAGATGCTCATTGGCCGCAAGTGCGTGATTTCAAGCGGGCGATCCAAGTGGGTTATCATACTTTGCTAGCTCATGCGAAGGCGGTTGCTGAGTTTCGTAAACTCGCACTACCTGAGGGAGAAATCAGCATCATCTTGAATCTGTCACCTGTTTACCCAAAAAGCCAAGAAGCGGCTGATCGAGAAGCCGCTGAATGGGCAGATCTCTTGTATATTCGCAGTTTTTTGGACTGTGTCGTTTATGGACAATTTCCTGAAAAGCTAACGAGCTTATTCAAGGAGCATCAATTGTCCCCTGAATATGAAGCAACAGATGCGGAAATTTTTCGTGAAAATACCGTAGATTTTATTGGTTGCAATTATTATCAACCGTTGCGGATCCAAGCACCACTTCCGCAGAAGGCAGCATCCGGTCCCTTTGAGCCGCGTCAGTTATTTCGTGGGTACGATTGGCCAGAGAAAAAAATCAATCCTCATCGCGGCTGGGAAATCTATCCAGAAGGGATTTACGATATTGCGATGCGTCTAAAGAACGACTATCAAAACATGCCATGGTTTGTTTCCGAAAATGGCATGGGGGTATCTGAGGAAGAACGGTTCATGGGCGCCATGGGGCAGGTCAATGATACGTATCGGATCGCCTTTGTTGAAGACCATTTACGTCAGCTGCATCATGCAATCGAAGACGGGTCTCCTTGTTTCGGTTACCATATGTGGACCTTTATGGATTGCTGGAGCTGGTTGAACGCATATAAAAACCGTTATGGGTTTTATCGAGTGGATTTGAAAAATGACTTCAAGCGTTATCCCAAAGCGTCCAGTTTTTGGTTGGCAGAAGTAGCTGCCAAGAATGCCCTTGATTGATCAAAGTGTCCTTAGAAGAAAAAATACCGCAGGAAAACTTACCTGCGGACTTCTTTGGCTATGAGTATTTTATAAATACTTCTCACGAAAATCAGCGATGGCTTGGCGTGAGGCATAGATATTGCGTGCCAGCTTTTCATTCTTACTTAAAAAGACATAGAAAAGGACATCGACCGCCAATAGGTGGGCGATAATCGAATTCGTAGCAGCACTACGTTGGTTGGCTTCTTTGGAACGGGACACTTGCAGGGGAACATCCGCCAACTTTGTTAACGGATTACTGCCAAAGCGGGTGAGTGACAGAATCGGGACGCCAAGATTTTTAACGATTTCTGCTAAGTGAACCATCTCAGGCGTGTGTCCACTGTTGGAAATGACCCAGAGGAGACTTTTTTTCTCGTTTTTGACGAGTTGCGGCAACAAGAGATTGTAGTCATTTTCAAACACGACGATCTTGCCTAAACGAGTCCATTTTTGTTGGATATCTTGTGCGATCAATGAGGAAGCACCGATTCCGCAGACAAAAATGCGTTCACGAGTCGCGATCAGTTCAGCGGCAGCCAACATCAGCTGTTCTTCTAACAATTGGGCCGTCTCATTCATAGTCACCTGTGCATTGTGGCTTAATTTAGATGTGATGGCATGAAAGGGCTCATTTAATTCAACATCGGCATAGCCCAAGTTTTCATTGGCATTTTGGCGCAAGCCGGATTCCGCAGATAATTGTATTTTTAAATCTGTCAAACTAGCAAAGCCGGTTTTTTTCGCAAAGCGTACGACAGTCGGCGCACTGATCCCAGTGGCTTCTGCTAATTGACTCGCAGTCATCGACGGCACTTTTTCAGGATTGGCCTCCATGAATGCGAAGAGTTTCTTCTCAGAAAGCGATAATTCATTTTTCATGCTCTCGATTCGGGAAAGAACGCTCATCCTTACACTTCCTTTAGATAGAATAGTATCCTAAGTATAACATAAGTTTTGGAGGAGCTTTCAAAAGAAACGAAAAGAATAGGTAGATAAACTTGCTTTTTTACTTAGAATCAAGTAAAGTAATTACGTGTGAAAAGCACAGTACCTGTTACTTGGTTTAACGAATCACCAACGTTTTACTCAGTCGCAGGGGAAAAAGAAAAAGAGGTGAAAAACATGGCAATTTCAAAAGAACGCAAAAACGAAATCATCAACAAATTTGCACGTCATGAAGGAGATACTGGTTCTCCAGAAGTTCAAATCGCTGTTTTAACAGAAGAAATCAACCATTTGAACGAACATGCACGTATGCACAAAAAAGACCACCATTCATACCGTGGGTTGATGAAAAAAGTTGGACATCGTCGTAACTTATTAGCTTACCTACGTCAAAAAGACGTACAACGTTACCGCGAATTAATCCAAGCTTTAGGATTACGTCGTTAATCAAACAAAGAAAAGTGAGGTTCAACCCGAATCTCACTTTTTTGCTATGAATCACTGCGACTGGGCGGCGCAAGCCGCACAGAGCAGATGATGAATAGTACTAGGCGAGAGCAGCGAGCGTAGTGACCAAGCAGCGGAATCACTGCGACTGGGCGGCGTAAGCCGCACAGAGCAGATGATGAAACCTACTAGGCGAGGGAAACGAGCGTAGTGACCAAGCAGCGGAATCACTGCGATTGCATTGTCGGCTAAAACAGCTGATGCAGTCTGACAGGTGATCTCGAGCCATCTAAAAAGTGAAACACCGAAAGAGCGGCCTTTTGACTGGTGAATCAAAAAGCGTAGCTAAAAAGAATTTTGGGTCCTTGTAAGCAGCATCCTACTAACCAAATGAAAGCAGCGGAACGACATTCCGATTTTTTCATTTGTTTAGTAGTGACTTGCTGGGATCCGATGAAAAAGGAGCAGAACATGACAGAAAAACAAGTATTCAAAACAACTTGGGGCGGCCGCCCATTAGAAGTAGAAGTTGGCCAATTAGCCAAGCAAGCAAACGGAGCTGTATTGGTTCGTTATGGTGATACGGTTGTCCTAAGTGCAGCGGTTGCATCTAAGGAAGCAAAAGATACCGACTTTTTCCCATTAACAATCAATTATGAAGAGAAAATGTATGCCGTAGGGAAAGTACCTGGTGGCTTTATCAAACGTGAAGGACGTCCAAGTACGGAAGCAACCTTGACTGCCCGCTTGATCGACCGTCCGATCCGTCCAATGTTTGCGGAAGGTTTCCGTAACGAAGTACAAGTAACAAACATCGTAATGAGTGTTGAACAAGATTGTACGCCAGCAATGGCGGCAATGTTAGGTTCTTCTTTAGCATTGTCTATTTCAGATATCCCGTTTGACGGACCGATCGCTGGTGTTGATGTTGGTCGGGTCAATGGCGAGTATGTCTTGAATCCAACAGTAGAACAAGCAGAACAAACTGATATCGAATTGACAGTAGCTGGAACGAAAAAAGCTATCAACATGGTTGAATCAGGGGCGAAAGAAGTTTCTGAAGAAGACATGTTAGGTGCGTTATTATTCGGTTTTGATGCTATCAAAGAATTGGTTGCCTTCCAAGAAGAAGTTGTCGCAGCTGTGGGCAAACCAAAAATGGAAGTCAAATTGTTACAAGTAGATGCTGACTTGAAAAAAGAAATCTTCGACGGCTACTACCAAACAATGAAAACTGCTGTTATGACTGAAGAAAAATTGGCTCGTGAAGACGAGATCGATAAAGTCAAAGACACAGTGAAAGAAGTATATGCAGAAAAATTTGCTGGACATGAAGAGGAAGCACAATTCTTGAAAGAAGTGAAACAAATCGCAGAAGATCTTGAAAAAGATGTGGTTCGCGAATTGATCACCATCGACAAGATTCGTCCGGATGGCCGTCAATTAGACGAAATCCGTCCATTGGCATCAGAAGTTGGCTTATTGCCACGTGTTCATGGTTCTGGTCTATTTACTCGGGGACAAACCCAAGCCTTGTCTGCTTGTACGTTAGCACCTTTAGGTGAACACCAAATCATTGATGGATTAGGGGTTGAAGAATCAAAACGATTCATCCACCATTACAACTTCCCTCAATTTTCTGTTGGTTCGACTGGTCGTGCTGGCTCACCAGGACGTCGTGAAATCGGTCATGGTGCATTAGGCGAACGTGCCTTAGCACAAGTGATTCCTGATGAAACAGACTTCCCTTACACAATCCGTCTAGTTGCAGAAGTATTAGAATCAAATGGTTCTTCTTCTCAAGCAAGTATTTGTGCAGGAACCTTAGCATTGATGGATGCAGGGGTGCCAATCAAAGCACCAGTTGCAGGTATCGCAATGGGACTTGTATCTGATGGTGAAAACTACACGATCTTAACTGATATCCAAGGCTTAGAAGATCACCTTGGCGATATGGACTTTAAAGTTGCTGGAACCAAAGATGGGATCACTGCGTTACAAATGGATATCAAGATCCAAGGAATCACTGAACAAATCTTGACAGAAGCATTAGATCAAGCGAAAAAAGCGCGGATGGAAATCTTAAATGAATTGACATCAACATTGGCTGCTCCTCGTGAAGAGTTAAGCCAATACGCACCGAAGATCGAAATGATCCAAATCGATCCTGCGAAGATCAAAGATGTAATCGGTAAAGGCGGCGACACCATCAATGGCATCATTGATGAAACTGGCGTGAAAATCGATATCGATCAAGACGGAAAAGTTTCGATTGCTTCTGCTGATGCAGAAATGATCCAAAAAGCCATCAAGATCATTGAAGAATTGACGAAAGAAGTAAAAGTTGGCGAAGTGTACCTTGGGAAAGTTGTCCGTATTGAAAAATTCGGTGCGTTTGTCAACTTGATCAAAGGCAAAGACGGCTTAGTTCATATTTCACAACTTGCGAACGAACGGGTCAACAAAGTGGAAGACGTTGTCAAAGAAGGCGACGAAATCTTAGTGAAGGTTACAGAAATCGACAAACAAGGTCGTGTGAACCTTTCAAGAAAAGCACTATTGAACGAAGACAAAGCAGAGAAAAAATAAGCTGCTACTTCTAAATCATAAGCAAAGTCTAGGAAACTGGACTTTGCTTTTTTTGTGTCTAAGTAGCAGCTCTTCAAGAGGGTCTTACTTGACAGGAGTTATTTTTTGCGTTACCGCGAAAAATAAGAGATAATTCAGAATATTGTCTTTGCCATGCAAGCAATAATTCTAAGATGTCAAACGCATCTTATTTAGGATAAGGAGTACGATATGAAACAAACATTTCCAACCGATTTTTTGTGGGGAGCATCGATTTCCGCGCACCAAACCGAAGGGGCGTATCAAACCGACGGTAAGGGGCTGAGTGTCCAAGATACTCGTCCAAGAGACAACCATGAGATCGCAGATTTTACAGTGGCTGTCGACCATTACCACAAGTACAAAGAGGATATCGCCTTGTTAGCAGAAATGGGGATCAAAATTTTCCGCTTTTCGATCGCTTGGTCGCGAATTTTTCCAGAAGGGCGCGGTACCGTCAATCAAAAAGGATTGGATCATTACAGCGATGTCATTGATGAATTGCTAAAACACGGAATTCAGCCCTTTGTGACGTTGAACCATTTTGACTTGCCGCAAGCATTGGAAGACGAAGGCGGCTGGACAAAACGCAGCACTGTTGAGGCATTTGCCGCATATGCCAAAACGCTGTTTACAGCCTATGGGGATCGAGTGACGCACTGGCTGACGATCAATGAACCAAATATCATGCTGCTGGTGGATCAAAAAATATTAGGGAAAAAAATTCCATTATCAGAAAAATACCAGCAATTTCATCACCTGATGATCGCTGAAAAATATGCTTTCGAAGCGTGTCATGAAATCGTTCCGAATGGCAAAATCGGACCGGTGCCGAATATTTCGTTGGTCTATGCGGCGACTAGTCGACCAGAAGACAACCAAGCAGCGTTGTACTTCAACAGTGTCCGGAACTGGGCTTACCTTGATTTTGCCTGCTTCGGTCGTTACAACACGGTCTTTCAAGATTATTTGAACCAAAACGGGCTCACGATTGACTTTGGTCCGGAGGATGAGGCGTTGATGAAACGGGCTCTGCCTGACTTTGTCGCGATGAACTTCTACACCACAGTGACAGTGGAGCAGCCGACGGAAGCCGGGGATATGAAAAACGGTATCAGCGATCAGCAAAGTGAAGACATTATGGAGCGTGGTTTTTACAAAGGGTTCACCAATACGTTCTTGAAGAAAAATGCCTTCAATTGGACCATCGATCCCTTGGGGCTGAAAACGACGTTGCAGACTCTTTATGATCGTTACCACTTACCGATCATCATTACCGAAAACGGCTTAGGGGCAGAAGATCATCTAGAAGCAGATGGCACGGTTCATGATCCGTACCGTATCGATTATTTGTCGCAGCATATCAGCCAATGCTTAGCCGCGATCAATGCTGGGGTGGATCTGATCGGATACAGTCCGTGGTCTGCCATTGATTTGATCAGTGTACATGAGGGGATTCGAAAACGGTATGGCTTCATTTACGTGGATCGCAATGATGCACAGGAAAAAGAACAAAAACGAGTGAGAAAAGATAGCTTTTATTGGTATCAAAAGCTGATTGAAGAAGGGGCGATCCCTTCGTTGGAGGAGTAACGATGACAAGTGTTTTTACCTTTTTAGAAACGCGTTTGATGCCGCCTTTGAATAAGTTGGCGAATTTACGCTTTATTCGCGCAATCATGCAAGCAGGGATCATTACGGTCCCTTTTACGATCGTCGGATCGATTTTTTTGATCATTAATAATTTACCACAAATCATTCCGCCACTGGCTAGCTTTTTCGAACAAACGATTTTACGATTTTCGCCGCTTTATAGTGTCGTAACTACCATGTCTGTCGGTTCGATTGCTGTTTTTTATTGTTTAGCAACAGGGTATTATTTAACTGAGATTTATCATAAAGAAGAGCATTTGACTATGAGCAGTTTTGTAGGAGCGTTATTAAGTTTGTTTGCCTTTTTAATGACGATCATTCAAGTCGATATCACAGATGGTACTGCACAATTGCTACAATCAGAAAGCGAAACCGCCATTGTTTACAATGGGGTCGCTTTAGGCGGTTGGATCACTCGCTTCAGTGGAGTAGGGATCTTCATCGGGATTATCACCTCAGTAATTGCTACGTCAGTCTATCGTTTTTGTGTAAAAAGAAAGATCACCATCCAGATGCCTGAAGGGGTTCCTGATGGAGTCAGCAAAGCATTTGCGTCATTGATCCCAGCGATTTTGATTGCCTTTTTGATGGTCGTGATCAATGGAGTACTGGCGGTTTTCCACACGGATCTTCACGGATTGCTGTCCAAACCCTTTGAATTCGTGAAAGAGTTGACGGGTTCTTGGTTAGGGATCATCGTGATTATGCTCCTTATCCATCTCTTATGGGCAGTGGGGGTTCATGGGACGGCTGTTATTAAAAATAGTTTCATCAATCCCATCCTGTTGGTGGCTCTAACGGAAAATATCGATGGTGCCAATAATATTTTTGCTGGGGATTTCGTGAACATGTATATTTTTATGGGCGGCGCAGGAAGTACGCTTGGATTGGTTTTATTGATGCTGTTTGTGGCAAAATCACAACAGCTCAAAGTCTTAGGAAAAGCAGCGATCTTACCGGGGCTTTTTAACATCAATGAACCAGTGATCTTCGGGGCACCGATCGTCTACAATCCGTATTTGATCATCCCCTTTATCGTAACCCCTATGATCAACGTGACGATTGCTTACTTTGCTAGCTCGTTTGGCTTTGTCGATAAAGTCATTACGGGAATTCCCTGGATTTCACCAGTCGGAATTGGGGCGTTTTTAGGAACCGGCGGTGATTTCCGAGCCATCCTGATCGCTTTGATCAACTTAGGGGTTTCCATTCTCTGCTATTATCCATTCTTTAAGATGTACGATGGCAAACTCTACACGGAACAACTTGCCAATCACGCATAAATAGGAAAAAACAGCAAAACGCCCGTTGATGGACTTCTAGTGAAGTGCCAACAACGGGCGTTTTTCTAATGCAAGTAGTGATCACGTATGCAAAGACTGTTGATACAAGACGCAATCATCACAATCTTTGCGAGTTGGTTTGGCTTGATGGGGTGTTTCTTTGTGTAATGGCAAAAGCATACGCAACCCGTTTAAGATAACTAAGATCGTGCTTCCTTCATGACCCACGACCCCTAGAGGCAGCGTGAGAAATTCAAGGAAGTTTGAAGCAATCAGCAACAAGATGACGCTGATAGAAAAGACGATGTTTTGTTTGATGATCCGCTGTAATTTTTTAGCCAAACGGTGACTGTCGACCAAGCGCAGCAAATCATTTTTCATCAAGACGATGTCCGCCACATCCATTGCGACGTCGGTTCCTTCGCCCATCGCGATCCCCACACTTGCGGTCGCTAAGGCGGGGGCATCGTTGATCCCATCACCGACCATCGCATTGATTTTATAAGTTTCTTTCATTTCTTTGATCCGAGTGGTTTTCTCATCAGGCAGGCAATCACTTTCGTAGTCAGACAAGCCGATTTCTGCTGCGATCACTTTAGCAGTACCTAAATGATCACCCGTCAGCATCGTCGTGTGAATCCCCTGCTCATTGAAGTAGGCAAGACTCTCACGAGCTTCAGGACGGGGCTGATCCAATAGCGCTAAATACCCTGCTAACACACGGTCACGATTGATATAAATCAAGGTTTTTCCAGCTGCTTTCAATTCGTGGATGCGGGTTTGCTCACTGGCAGCAACAGAGGTTAGATCGACTTCTTTTCCAATCGTCCAATGGGCAGCTTGGTAAGTGGCGGCTAGACCGACCCCCGCTTGTTCTTCCACGGCTAATTCCAACGGCTTTTCATCATGAAAATACGCCAAGATCGCTTCAGCCAATGGGTGATTTGATTGTTTTTCCATCCCGACGATCAGTTGGGGAATAAAGGGTTCATCCAGCAACAGATGGACATCAGTGACAGCAGGTTTGCCACGAGTCAGCGTTCCGGTTTTGTCAAAAGCGATCGCTTTGACATTGGCAAAGGCATCTAAGGCTTGTCCGCCTTTGCATAAAACGCCTAAACGAGCAGCGTGAGAAATGGCTGCTAAGGTCGCAGGAGTAGCAGAGGCGACTAAAGCACAAGGAGATGCCACCACCAGTAAGACCATGCCGCGATAAAAGCTTTCTTGGAACCCCCAATTCGTGAAAAACGTACACAAAACGATCATTAGCGGGACGGCGATCAAGACGATCGGCACATAGATCCGTTCGATTTTCTCTATCAGGGTCGCCGTTTGACTTGGCATTTGCTGTGCTTCTTCCACCAATTGAATGATTTTGAGTATAAGAAAAAAAACATACGAGGTTGATGGTTCCCCCAAAGACTTCACTGCCTAAACGTTTCTCGACAGGAATGGATTCGCCACTGATGGCCGCCTCATCAACGCTGCTGCTTCCTTGGATCACGATACCATCGATTGGGATCGCACTGCCTTTTGCCACCATAATCGTATCTTTTAACTGAAGGGCTTCCACTGGTACTTCGACGAGCTCCCCAGATTCAATCATTTTTAAGGCAGTCGTTGGTTGCAGTGCCATTAATGAACTAATTTCTCGCGTACTTTTGTTGGTCGTATATTCCTCAAGGGCACCGCTCAAACAAAAGATAAAGGTCAGCATCGCCCCTTCAAACCAATGACCAATGATACAGGCACCAATGGCGGCTAACGCCATCAGTAGATCGACGTTCAACCGTTTGTCGTGCACCAATTCTTGCGTGCCTTCCCAGGTTTGTTTCCAACCCCCGGCAAGTATCGCTAACAAGTAGGGGACAAAGCTATAAGGAATGGAAAAAGATGCCATAAGAAAGCCAGTTGCCATCAATAGCAAACAAGCGATCGTTGAAAAAACAGCCGACGATTCGGATTTACTCATAAGAAACGCCTCCTTTTGAATGTAGTCTAGGAATGAAAAAACCGATCCTTTTCTCAAGAAACAATCGATTGTTCCTCCCTCAACTTGAGCATAGCACATTCGAAAATAAGATGGTAAAAAAACAACGTACCTGATAATGAAAGTGATTATCAAGTAGCGATTAAATAACATT
>ERZ507118.265-NODE-265-length-13429-cov-6.32227_pt1 | contig 13429 bp, 16 predicted proteins | sample MGYA00512574_ERZ507118 | MGnify/ENA metagenome assembly ERZ507118 | reverse complement strand
GATACGCAGACGTTTTCAGACAGATGGTTCAGGGCTTCTGAGCCATGATTGTGGCTCAAGAACACCAAAACTCGAACGTACAAGAACGGACTGTTCATCCATTTCATAAAACGCCATCTGACGTTTCGGCAAAGTTTTAGGTACAACTATTTTCTTTTGTTCTTTTTCTGCTCGTTGGATAACCGGCTGTGTATCCAGTTCAAATTCATTCGATAAAGTCGTCCCTATCACTTTTGCTGACTTCCAGTACTCGCTGGCGAATAGCTGTTTATAGATTCGCTGTTCTTTTTCCTTTTTCTTGCCACTTTTGGCCAGATTTTTCAGCTTTTCGATTCCTTTCCGGCGTAATCTTACTTTCAATTGGTCCAAAAACTCACCCTTCCTTCTCTCATAAAATGGTATAGGAAAAAAAGAAAAATAGCAATCGAACTTTCAAATAAATGCATAAATAGAATAAAAAGAAGACCTAGAAATGATTGGCCTTCCTTTTTTAATGAATTTCAACTGTTCAGCGCGTGTTTTTGTCTGATAAAAAGTGCATACAGAAAATATGGCGCACCAAAAAGGGCAATCAAAATTCCTGTAGGTACTTCCCCACTTAGTAGAATCACTCTAGCAACCATATCTGCACTAAGCAGAAAAATGGAACCGAACAAACCGCTCAGAACAAAGGTCCAGTTATTTTCTTTACGTACGACTAGCTTCGCAGCATGAGGAGCTAGTAGTCCTACAAAAGATAAACTACCTGTCACCGCTACACTACCGCTTGCCAAAGCAACAGCTAACAACAAAAGGATTTTTTGACTTTTAGCCACGTTAAGGCCTAATCCTTGCGCGCGTTCTTGACCAAATGATAGCAATACAATCCTCTGTGCATAAAGTCCTCCTAGCGGAATTAAGATAACCGCCCATGGAAGCAATGCCCAAACATAAGGCCAGCTCGCACCCCAGATTGATCCCGCTAACCATGCATTCACAAATCCATAATTTTCCTTAGATAATTGGATCGTGCATAGCAATGTTAATGCAGAAAGGCCGGCATTAACGGCAATACCGGACAATAAGATTCGATTCATACCCAAAAAGCCATTTCGATCATAGGCCGCAAGATAGACACAGCAAGCAGCTAAAACACCACCTAGAAAGGCTACAACTAGCAATAGAAACGGCAGCGAATAGTGCGAAAAGAAACCTAAATAAAGCATCACTAAAAATCCTGCTCCGGCATTAATGCCCAATATACTAGAATCTGCCAATTCATTTCTTGTTACTCCTTGCAAGATATAACCAGAAACGCCAAGACAAGCTCCTGCTAATAAACTGATCAGTAATCGAGGAACTCGAAATTCTCTAACAATCAGCGCCAAAGAAGATGATTCTTTCCCTATGAACGTGGCAAAAAGCTGATCCAGGTAAATAAAAGGCGTACCAATCATTAAACTACCTATAGACAGGATGACAAGTACAAAAAGCAAGAAATAGAACGTCCAATATATTTTTTTCACCGTTGTTCCCTCCTTACTTGTATCAGTAAAAACGGAACGCCAATCAATGCAATGACTAATCCAAAAGGTGTTTCAAAAGGGGGATTGATCATCCTCGCTGTAAAATCCGCCAACATAACCAATCCACCGCCAACTAAAAAAGAGACAGGTAGAACATAACGATAGTCCGTTCCAACCATTCCGCGAACAACTGGCGGAACCAATAGCCCAATAAATGAAACAGGTCCGACTAACGAAACGGCAATGGCTGCTAACACTGCAACTAGACAGAAAACAATCAACCGCGTTCGTTTAGGATGACTTCCAAGAGCTAATGCATGTGTTTCACTCAAATGAATCAAAGATATTGCTTTTCCTAATGAAAAAGAAACCAAAACAGCAAGTATATATAAAGGAAACAATACTGCTAATTGTTTCCATGTGATATTGGCAGCTCCGCCTACAAACCAAAAAGCAAGATCCTGCTGCAGATTAAAGAATTGGGTAAGTGCTTGGCTGATAGCAGTAAAAAAAGAACTAATAGCTACGCCAGCTAAAATCAGCTGTAAAGGATTCATGCCCATTTTCGAAAACTGCAAAAAACCAAATACGAGCAAAGTTACAGCAAAAGAACCTGCCAATGACATTAGAAACACAGAAAAATCAGAAGCTTTAGGCCAAAAAGCAAAACTAAGGGCCATTGCCAACGAAGCACCCGCGTTGATTCCTAGTAAGCCTGAATCTGCTAAAGGATTTCTTGTCACTCCTTGCATCAATGCACCGCTCAATGCAAAACAACTCCCTACAAGAAATGCTCCCGCCACACGAGGCAAACGAATATTTCGTATGATTTGGTGACTTTGTTTTGATCTATCAAAATCAAACAACGCCTGCCAAAAATCTGCTTTTCCCACAGTCGCTGCGCCATTTGAAAGAGCAACAAAAAAAATAATCAAAAGAACAAAACAGACCAAAAGCAGGAGTCTATTTTTCTTCATAGTCCTCATAATTGATCCTCCTGCTCTTTTGGCAACAAATCATAGGTTAGAAAAACTGGTTTATTTGTTCTTGGAAGCGTGACAATCGTTGCATCAATCTCAAATATTTTTTTCATACACTCTTTTGTGATCACTTCTTCAGGTGTACCTTCTGTGATCAACTTACCGTTTTTCATTGCTAATAAATAATCTGAAAAACGTGAAGCATGATTAATGTCATGAATCGACATCAAGATCGTTGTTTGTTTCATTTGATTGATTTCAGTCAATAACTGTAGGATCTCTAATTGGTGTGCCGGATCTAAAAATGTTGTCGGTTCATCCAAGATCAAGATATCTGTTTCCTGAGCAAGCGCCATAGCGATCCAGACACGCTGGGTTTGTCCACCAGACAGCGTTGCGATATCCCGCATACGAAATCCAGCTAGACCTGTAGCATCCAACGCCCACTCAATTGCTTCATGATCTTGCGTGTCCATGCCACTGAACAGTTTTTGATAAGGGTATCGTCCGTAAGATACTACTTCTTCTACTGTCATACCTGTAGGGTGTTCACTAGTTTGTGCTAATAATGCAATTTTTTTTGCAAGTTCTTTTGAACTGTATGTAGAGATATCAGAGTTATTGACAATGATCTTTCCTGATTTCACAGGTAGTATACGGGTAAAACTTTTCAATAAAGTAGATTTTCCACTTCCATTTGGCCCAATCAAACTAGTGATTTTCCCTTCAGGAATCGTAACAGACATGTTTTCAATGATTTTTTTGTTTTCGTAGCCGGCTGCAATGTCAGCTGCTCTTAATCTCGTCATTTCACCCATCCTTTCGCTGAAAATCATTCTCAATTATGACGCTGTTTCAACATTTCGTCAAGCGCTACTTTCATATCTATAGCCAAATGAAGCGGTTGACAGCGTTCGAAATATCAGGAATAATAACCAATGAGAAAGATTCTCAATTATGTTAGGAGGAAAGAAATGAAATTAAAAACAAAAGTATTCACATTATCTAGCATATTGCTGCTGGCTGGAGTACTGAGCGCTTGCTCCCCCTCTTCAGATAAAGAAACAGCTACAACTGCCAATTCGACGACTTCATCCAATAGTACTCATACAGTCACAGATACACTTGGACATAAAGTAGAGATTCCAAACGCGCCCAAACGGATCATCGGCAGTTACTTAGAAGACTATCTGATTGCACTAGGGGAAAAACCTATCGCCCAGTGGACTGTTGGCAGTGGTTCCATTCAAGATTATCTGCAAGATGATTTAAAGGATGTCCCAACGATTTCTTATGACCTTCCTTATGAGAAAGTGTTAAGCTTTGAGCCTGATTTGCTGTTGATTTCTTCTTCCGCTACTGTCGAAGGCGGGAAATACGAACAATATAGCAAAATCGCGCCAACTTATGTTGTAAAAAACGGAACAGATGTCACATGGGAAGAACAACTAAAAGATGTCGGCAAAGCTTTGGCAAAAGAAAAAGAGGCAGAAAAAATCATTTCCGATTATCAAAAATCCATCAAGAAAACTCGAGAAGAACTAGCAGATAAAATCGAGAACAAGACAGCTGCAGTGTTGTGGGTGACCAACAACTCAGCCTTTATGGTCAGAAAAAATCGGTCAAGTGGAAGAATCGTATACGACGATCTGGAATTTGGTGTTCCTGATCTAGTGGAAGAGGTCTCCAAAAAAGCCACTTCTGACTGGTCTGCTGTTTCCTCTGAAAAGCTAGCTGAATTAGATGCTGACTACATCATCCTTGTGAACAGTGACAAAGATGCTGCCATGTTCAATGAACCAAGCTGGAAGAATCTAAAAGCAGTGACAGACAATCATGTACTGCAATTCGGACCTGAATCTAGTTGGCTATATAACGGACCTATTGCCAGTCAGGAAATGGTCAATGATATCAAAGAAAAACTAAATTGATTTTAACTAAAAAAAGCATCTTCACGATTAGTCGTGAGATGCTTTTTTTCTTATTAACAAACTAGACGCATAGATTTTATTCTTCTTTTGAAGCAACCCTATTTTTTACTCTTTCCCATTTTTGAAAACGATGGGCATATAGATTTTCTTGATCCGTTATCCCCTCATACTCCTCTATAAGGGCGAAGTCTGAAAAATCAATATTCCCAATATACGTATCGCCTTCAAACGTGCTATCGATCAATGTTCGCCAGATCCGACCAGTGTAAGGAAGAAGTTCTTGAAAAATCCGACTACCACCCGAAACATAGATATCTTCTGAGATCGTTTGACTATACGACAAAAGTTCATCGATCGAATGCATTACTTCCGCATTTTCTTTCGTGCGAAAATTTGGTTGCGTTGTCAACACGATGATATGGCGATAAGGAAGTGAAAGATCCCCCATTCCTTCATAGGTCTTTCTTCCCATCACTAAAATTCGATCCATTGTGTGTTCGCGAAAGAAACGCATATCATTTGGCAATCGCCATGGTAACAAACCATTTTTGCCGATCAGACCATTTTTATCTTGTGCCCACATGGAAATAAACATATTATCCGCTCCTTATGATTTTAGATGTTTTGAGATAAAAAAAGTCTCAATTCTTTGACCAGCAAGGAATTGAGAACTTTAAAAACATTATTTTGTTTCACGGTGCAAAGTAACTTTGCGTTCGCGTGGGCAATATTTTTGTTTTTCCAAACGATCAGGATTGTTACGTTTATTTTTGCTTGTTAGATAGTTACGTTCTTTACAAGAAGTACACTCTAAAGTGATGTTTACGCGCATGTTTTTCCCTCCCATTTTTACAAGAATCCTCTAAGATGACTCTCAGACTTGATTATCTTACCATGATTTTTTCTAGATTGCTAGTGTTTTTCACGATTTTGTTAAGTAAAACTACTTGACGATAAATACAACGGTTTTACTTCTCAAACAAAATCTTTTTCTTTTTGTATAAATACCCTTACACTTGTTTATATAGATTATGTTTTTTAATAAAGGGGGATACTAATATGCCATGGAACATGAAGGACTTTCCTGCATCAATGAAAAACTTAGATAAATTGACAAGAAAAAAAGCAATCGACATCGCAAATGCATTATTAGATGAAGGGTACCCTGATAACCGTGCGATCCCAATTGCCATTGATCAAGCAAAAAAATGGTATGAAGATGCTAGTGAATCAGAAAAACGAACTTTCGAAAAAGAAAAAAATCCAAGCAAGACGGATGAACACGATACGAATCCTCGTGCTGGAAAACTGCTTGATTCAGATGTGATCGTAGAATATGAGGAAGAACAATGGATCGTGAAATCTAAAGGGGCAAAAAAGGCAAGCAACCATTTTGATACAAAAAAAGAAGCAATCGAAAAAGGAAAGCAAGTAGCACAAAACAAAGAATCAACTTTGTTCATTTATAAAAAAGATGGGACAAAAGAAAAAGAAATCGATTATTGAACATATGTAAAGGGGTTGTGACGAAAATCGTGTCACAACCCCCTTATGTTCGAAACAATGGTGTTCCTCTGCCAACTCCGAACCATAAGTCATAATATCTATAAAACGGGAAGAGCTGTTTTTTGAAATTGTTTCTTATCACTCAGTGTTAAACGGTAGGAGAAAACCTCTTTTTTATTGATATTTGATTTTCATCAAACAGTCACATAGTCGATTGCTTCTGCTTGCGGAATCGTTTCATCTACAAAGTAGACTTTATACCATGTCAAGAAACTGAGGATTGTCCAGATTTTTCTTTGCTCTTCTTTACGTCCTTCGTGATGGTCATCTAGCAACTTCATGATTTTTTCTTGATCAAAAAATTCTTTTGCAAAATCTGCTTCGAATAATGCTTTGACTTGTTCGTAGCCGTGTTCTTCTTTCAACCAAGCTTTGATTGGCACAGGGAATCCTAATTTCACACGATTCGACCATTCTTCCGGAAGATGTTTGTTCGCAGCTTGTCTGAAAATATCTTTTGTGTTGTTTTGATTCAATAAAAACTTACTTGGTATTTGTTGAGCCAATTTCATGACTTCGATATCCAATAAAGGTACTCGGACTTCCAAAGAACTTGCCATAGAAAGTTTATCTGCCTTTAACAAGATATCTTTTGGCATCCATTGATGAAGATCGACATATTGCATCTTATTGACTTCATCTTTGATTCCTTCTGTTTTCTCGTAATGAACAGTCATGATTTCATCCACAGATGGTGCTGTTTGATATTTTGGTGTTAACACTTCTGATGCTTCTGATTCTTCGAACACTCGAGCATGACCGATAAAATATTCTTTTGCAGGAGCAAGTGATTCATATAAATGGATCCGTCCATGGAAATTTTTCATTTTTCCGATTTTACGTCCTAAATTATAGCGTGTTCCTTTTGGTAATTTTTTCAATCCTTGAGCAATCACACGGATGAATTTTGAATTCGTATGGAATCCATACGTTTGGTATCCCGCAAACAGTTCATCCGCCCCTTCTCCAGATTGGACTACCCGCACACTTTGTGAAGCAAGATTTGCTAAAAAGTACAAAGGTACGCAAGAAGGATTTGAATCAGGTTCATCTAAGTGATACTGGATCAAAGGGAATGCTTTGAACGACATGTCTCCGTCGATCACTGCTGCTGTATTATCTAAGTCCAATAGTTCGGTTAGTTTTCTGGCTTCAATCGCTTCATTATAGGTTTTATCATCAAACCCGATTGAGAAAGAATGATCTGGTTTCAATACAGAGGTTACATAACTGGAATCAACCCCGCTGGATAAGAAAGAACCAACTTCTACATCACTGACCGTATGTGCTTCAATAGAAGCTTGAACGGTTTCGTCGATTTTTTCGATCCATTCTTGTCGGGAATGCGTTTCTTTTGTTTCAAAATCTGCATCCCAATATTGCTGAATGTCTATTTTTCCATCTTTATACGTATAATAATGGCCTTCAGGCAAACGATAGACATCTTTGAAGAATGTTTCGCCGTTTAATGGAGAATATTGGAAAGTCATATAAGGTTTCAACGCTTCTTTGTTCAATTCTTTGTTAAAATCAGGATGAGGCAGAAAACTTTTGATTTCTGAACCAAACATAAATGTTCCGTTCATTTCTGCATAATAATATGGTTTGATCCCAAAGTGGTCTCTTGCACCGAATAACTCATTCTTTTCATTATCCCAAATAGCAAAAGCAAACATTCCGCGGATCTTTTGCAATAATTCTGTTCCCCATTCTTCGTAACCATGCAAAAGGACTTCTGTATCTGCATGTGTTTGAAAAACGTGGCCAGCTGCAATCAATTCTTCTCTCAAAGGCTGGTAATTATAGATTTCGCCATTAAAAATAATGATCTTTGTCCGATCTTCATTGTAAATAGGCTGAGTACCGCCCTCTAAGTCAATAATACTTAATCTTCTGAATCCTAAAGCAACATGTTTATCGATATATTCTCCTGAACTATTAGGTCCACGGTGAACGATTCGATCCATCATTGTATTAATAATTGTTTTTTTGTTGTCCTTGTCGTTAACAAAACCTACAATACCGCACATTTAACTTTCACATCCTAATATAAAATTACTGTTTATTTCATTCATATGCATCTTATCATAGAATAAATAGCGGACGAATATTTTCTCTCTTACAATTTCGTCACGTGAAAACAAAAGATGAAAGTTTCTGTTTTTACAGAAAATAAAGTCCCAATATCTAATTTACCATGTTTTCTTTTTTGAGGCTACCTTATTCTCTTCGTGTTAAAAAAATATTAGTGGATGCTATTTCCAAAAAAACCAGCAAAAAAAGACACGACCTAAAGATCGTGTCTAATTATGACTGTATCAGAAAATATGATACCAAACGGATCTATTCATTAATTAATTGACATAGTTTATCTGTTGCTCTTTTATGACTGGATAACTGACCAATTCATGACGATCCAAGTCTTCTTTATTCATATTTACAGCAGTAATTTGACTGTCTTCATACGTACGATAATAATAAATCCCTTTATCAACGTTACAGCAAGAAGAATAAATCGTATATTCGTATTTTCTTTCTCCAGTATCGCATACTCCTTTTTGTTGCTCGACTGAGCCTAGTATATGAAAAAATTGACTGATACTTTCAGATTCTGAATCACCTGATGCAGCATTCATTTTAGTAAATGTGGCTTTTACAAATCGAGAAACAGAAGAGAGATCTCCAGGTAAGCCCAATCCTCCCATCCCACGACTATAAACATTCAAGCTGATCTGGTTTGAAAAATGATTTTCTGGTGTTCCATTTGATAGCGAGCGATAATTGTTCAGATTAAATAATTGATAATCAAATGGCGGATTATTTGTCAACACACCGACAGGATTATCATATAAATGAAGTCCATCTTTCATACTTTCAATTACTATCGATTTTTCTTTATCAGCTAATAACCAGTGTAAAGGTGACAAGGGTAGTTTTTCACTAAAATCGATATTGACTAGATTGATAGTAGCCAATAATTCTTTAGCTTCGTCTATGGTTGAGCATTGCCCTAGTATCCATGGAATAAACTCAAATGGTGCAACGTTATCTTTTCCTTCTTGTAATTCTTTATAATCAGCATTGCCAGGAAAATTCAGTCCTGCCATACTCAACCCTTTTTCATTTGTAGCCTCATAATAGAGTGGATAGTTGGATACCCCAGCTGCTATTCCTATCATTGCATAATGTTTATCTAAATTTTTTACCTTTCTAAAATCGAAACGATAATTTCTTGGAGTAATAGTGACCACTTCATTATAAGACATCTCATAATCAAAATTCCTTCCAAAATAATGGTCTTTCGTTGCATAAGTGATTGCGGTACACATCGTTTCCCGTCCTAAAACAAATCGTTTTTACACTTTTATCTTACATCTAGTATTTTTTTTATCAAAAAAAGGCCAAAGAAGATTGATTTACTAGCATTTATAAAAAATAGTACTCAGGGGGAATCAAAAAATATTGTAGGTTAAAAGTACAACAATAAGGGGCTGTGACAAAAGTCTTGTCACAGCCCCTTATTCCGAACAAACGGTGTTCAAAAGCTTGCATCTGCGGTAATAAGCCCAATCAAACGAAAAAATAGGAAAAGCTATTTTTGTTTGGCCGTTCTTATTACTTGATGCAGGACAGCTTCTTCACAACCTCTAATCGTTGATATAAGGAAGGTACAGGATTTGAACCTGCGCGCCGGTATTAGCCGGTTCGCCGGATTTCGAGTCCGGTGCATTACCACTCTGCCAACCTTCCGTAAGTACTATTTTTAAACTTTTTTCACGAAATGTCAAGCCTATTTCTAATAGATAAATAACAGAAATCGCTTTTTTTAGCAAAAAAGTCCATTGACAGTTTGCAGCCAACGGACTTACCGATCAAATTCATACTGATAGAACACTATCTGATTATTTCAGGATTATCTAATGCTAAAATCGAGTCAATTGTCCGTTTGATCAGTGCAATGATTTGTTCTTCTGTTGGATGCATGATGTTTGATGACATCAATGACGCTAAGCCAGTCACTGCTACCCATGTACCAGTATGCAGAGCATCGACATATTCATCCGATAATTGATTGTATCTTTCATCTTCTTTAACTATTTCACGGAAATAATTGTATGAAAAATCATGCATTTTCTTTCCGTCCCCATGTTCATCAATGTACAATGCCATGTAAAGACTATGATGCTTTTTTGCAAAGTAGATATAGTTCAAACCGAGATCAATGATTTTATCACCAGTACGTTCAATAGGGAAAACATCTTCTTTTAGTTGTTCAAAGATAGAATCCAGCAACGTATTTTTTAAATCTTCCATGTTTTTGAATTCCAGATAAATCGGCTGTGTCGAAATCCCCATCTTTTTAGCAATATTTCTCGCAGTAAATCCTTTAAACCCTTCCTTTGCAACAACATCATAAGCAGCTTTTAGAATTTGATCCTTGGTATAGACTTTTCTTCTCATTAAAACTCCCCCACTTCTTTACTGCAGTATATGTTGTTTTATTGTACCCTATTTTTAGCATTTTTTGCAAACATTTTACTCAAAACGTTATATTTTAAATTTTTTTTCAGTCTTCTTTAACTTTTTTTTGCAAAATTAAAAAAATTTGGTTAAATTCAATGGGTTCCCTTACATTTTTAGTTTTGACCTAAATGATAGTTGTCCAAATCTTTCATTTCAAGTTATAGTTAAAGAAAATGAAAAAGAAGGTGTGTAATGGAAAACGAAACTGACGTTATTTATATTCATCCTCAAAAACGAATCGTTTCACAGAAAAGAAAGTATTTTTATCTTGGTTTTACAGGTGTTTTTTTTCTTTTTATTGGCTTGCTTTCTAATACTCCTACTGATAATTGGAGTGGATTGCTAACTATTCTTACCTCGCCAAGCAATCTTTTGACAGATTATTTTGCTTTAGGCGGTTTCGGAAGCGCATTCATAAATGTAGGGATTTTGACCTTACTTTCTGTGCTTTTAGCTTATCGGCACAAGGTGATTTTAAACGGTCCCTTATTTGCTTCGATTCTAACAGTTACCGGTTTCTCTTTTTTTGGCAAAAACCTTTATAATTCTATCTCAATCATTTTAGGTGTGTATCTATACGCTGTATTTGTCAATAAACCTTTTTCTCAGTACATCATGATCGGACTGTTTGGTAGCGCATTATCACCGGTCGTTAGTTATATCACTTTTGGTATGCGTTTTCCTTTACTGATAGGTATTTTATTGGGGAATTTAGCTGGCATAGCAATTGGTCTACTTCTTCCGCCCTTAGCTGCTCAAACTTTAGTTTTCCATCGTGGATTCACACTTTATAATATTGGATTCACCTCTGGGTTGATTGCGATGACTTTTACTGCTGTTTTGAGGTTATTCAGCTATTCAATCGTCGAAAATACATTGGTTTTCAATGAATATCACTTTCCTCTCATTTGGATTATTTTTGGCTTTTTTTCGCTGACAGTCGGAATTGGTTTCTATTATAATTCCTTTCGGCTTTTGGGGATTCGAGAAATTTTCGATTCATCTGGAAAATTGACAACTGATTTCATTGCTAATTCTGGTATTGGTGCTACTTTGATCAACATAGGCTTAGTTGGTCTGATGCTGTCTTCTTATGTTTTGCTGGTTGGCGGTCAGTTAAATGGACCTGTCATCGGTGCTATTTTATCTGCGGTGGGTTTCAGTGCTTTTGGTTGTCATTTAAAAAACAGTTTTCCGATACTAGTCGGAATATTTATTGCTTCTTTGTTTGGAACTTTTCATGAGATCACCAGTACTGGCATGCTTGTTGCAGCTGTGTTTGGGACAGGTCTCGCGCCCATAAGCGGTTTTTACGGCAGTTTTTACGGTGTAATAGCTGGTGTACTACATATTGCTCTTGTCAATAACGTCAGCACTTTGCACGGAGGACTAAATCTATATAACAGTGGTTTTTCAACTGGTTTCGTTGCAGGTATCCTTGTACCGATACTAGATAACTTTACCGCTGTCAGAAAGGAAAAAAAGACACTTGGAAAAAGAATTATCAAAAAGAATCATCGATGAGCTTCTTACTTATTTATATTCCCATGAAATAACTGAAATACGTATTGGAGTAGAATTTGCTGAGGAAGGGCTTTTCATAGAGATACAGGGTACGGCAGAAACTCAGCCAGAAGATTTAGATGTACTTGCTGATTTGCTGAACAATCCTCGGGACCCTAGTATGGAAATCTATTATCAAGAACTATTAGGTAATCCCCGACATGATCGGGAAGATTATCATCTGTTAGGTAGTTTGATTGATGACGTGGAAATCATGTATGCCCAGCCGATTATCAATATTAAGATCTTTCGACGTGCTTCTCATTCCTATTATTAACCCTATTTTCTATTTATAAAAGACTGAATCAAAAAAGCAGCTCCTGAAAGTTCGATTAAAATCTACTTTCAGGAGCTGTTCAAGCTTGACATTATTGATTTTCCAATCCTTCATACACTTCATCTGTTACAGGTTCTAAAAACTCTGAATTACCAGCAGTGATCGCCAAATGTTCAAACCAACTGTCTTTTGTCGCACCATGCCAATGTTTAATCCCTTTGTGCGTTACGACGACATCTCCAGCCATTAATCGTCTTGCTGGCTTTCCTTCTTCCTGATACCAGCCTTCTCCTCCGGTCACAAGTAAGATTTGATAGCCGTCTTTATGGACATGCCAGTGATTGCGACAACCTGGTTCAAAAGTTACATTACCTACACCAACAGAAACTTCGGGATCATTCACTAACATATTCAGATAGCTTTACCCGGTAAATACTTGAGCGTAAGCTTCGTTTTTTTCACCTGCTGGAAAAATCACGCCATTGTGTATTTCTTCGTGTTTTGTCGTCATTTACGCCTCTTTCTTATCTTCGCTATTTTCTTCTAAATAGATTTCTTTTGCTAAACTAAAAGCTGACCAAGCTTTTGGCCATCCTACATAAAAAGCTAAATGGGTAATGATTTCTGCTATTTCTTCACTAGTAATGCCATTTTGCTTGCCAATCTTCAGATGAGCTGGCAATTGTTCAAAATTTCCTCCTGAAATTAATGCAGATATGGTGATGATACTACGCTGATGAGCAGATAATTCTTCTCTGGACCATACTTGTCCAAATAAAACATCATCATTCAATTCTGCAAATTTTGGTGCAAAATCTCCTAATTGATCTCGTCCTGCGGTTTGTTTTTCTGCCATTTCTCTTATTCTCCCTTCACGACTGTTAGGTGATTCAACTATGGTTCTAAGGCAACTTTATTTTCTATTGTTTCTTCGCATTTCATTTTAAATGTAGTCTTTCAGCCTGTCCAATGCTTAGTTTATTCAGTCGATATGCTTTTTAAGCATAGTTGCTAACGCTTTTTTTATTCGCCGATTGTAAAATTAAGCTAGACAACTAAAAAAGTCATTTGTGCTACACTCAA
>ERZ507118.176-NODE-176-length-19381-cov-7.80042_pt1 | contig 19381 bp, 19 predicted proteins | sample MGYA00512574_ERZ507118 | MGnify/ENA metagenome assembly ERZ507118 | reverse complement strand
ACGACGCTCTTCCGATCTAAGCAGGTGGACAGGAAATGGCTGAAAAACTGTCTTGATTATCTGCAGGACTATGCGGATGTCTTTCATCATCAGAAGGAGGAGGAGCTGGTGTTCAGCCGTTTGAAGCAGGCAAGTCCGCAGGGGAAAATCCTTGTCGAACAGGGAATGGTTGTGGAGCATGATCTCGCAAGATATTACATCCGCTCCATGAAGAAGCTGCTAAAGAAGGATGTCACTGAGAAGGTCTGTGTACGTCTGATCGGTTTCATTCAGGCATATATTGATCTGCTTGAACGTCATATTGAAAAGGAAAACAGTGTGGCGTATCCCTATGCGGTGCGTAAGCTTGCGATGGATGAGATTCAGAAAGCGTTCGATGCATATGGTGAGTATGAGCGAATGGAGGAGTTAAGGGAGTTCTTGAAGCTGTCCTGATGGATGCATAGCTACATCTGATTTCCTGTCATAGAGAAAAAGAAAACCTTTCTACAGGTGTAAGGACACGGGCAATGAAGTTCTTCACAGCGGTGTTGATATCCAGTAGAAAGGCTTTTTTCTATACAGGTGCTTATTCCAGAGAGCCTGACGTATTTGCTTTATGCTTCAGGTACAGCTGCTTTAGCTCCTTCTGATAAAACAGCAGAAGGAAGATGAGGGTCGCAAGACCTCCCCTGAGGAGATAAAGCAGGGCGGTTTTATTGTCATTGTAAAAGATAAACAGTACGGCTCCGCAGGTCATTTGATAGCCTGTTAGGATGAGGGATGCAATCATAAGCGCAATGCTTCCATACCTTATATATGCTTTCATATCGGTTCTCCTATCTAACCTGCCAGTGTCGGCGAGTCACTGATTTCTTTATCGAAGGTAAAATTGATGCCGTCCTTTGATTTATAGCGTCCCTTGACAAGAGCATTATTCTTTATATAATCGCCGTCTGTACCCTGAGCGACGATCATATAGGTTATTCCCTTCTCCTGATAAACATATTCCATCTGAACGAATGGCTTGAAGCTGCTGCCCAATATCTCCACCTCATGAGCAGGGATTGTCAGTGTGGTATACGTATTTCCATCATCCTTTGTATAGTATACAAGCGGATTTCCCTGTTCATCCGTTCCGGCGCCGATGTAGGCAGTTTCATCGGAAAGAAAGATAATGTCTCTTTTCTCATTCAATACTTTATCAGACAGCTGCTTCCAGGTTTTTAAATCGCTGCTTTTAAACGTGCTGTAATACTCATGACCGAGTGAACGATCTGTCGCCAGTGTGATATAGCAGCTGTTTTCCGTTTTTGACAGATAAAGCGTATCTCCGCGATAGGTTCTTGAAATAATTCTGCTTTTTTCCCATGTCTTTCCCATATCTTCACTGTATTGCAGGTAGCTACCGGTTTCGTCATAGCAGACAAAGGCAGTAAAGTCCCTGCTTACAATATATCCATGTGCGGGAAGCAGTTCATTGTAGGTACTGTTATTTGTACCTGCGATATCCTCATAGGGTACCGGAACCTCGGTAAAGCTTTTCCCTGCATCATAGGTGACATACAGCTGATTTTGAGAGAATGCATAGGTTTCCTTCCTGTCAGCCATCGCGTAATGCGTGGTTGGCGGTTTACGCAGGGAAGGATCTGTCTGGATTTGATACTGCACCGGTGACATTTTGTTTTTTACAGTATATCCATTCAATGTTTTCTCAAGCTGTAATACAACCTGCGCTACATACCAGCCGTTCTCCTGTAAGGCAGCGGTATAGTAGGATGTGACATAAGGGTTATCGCTTGCGGGCCTGAATTCATAATCGAGCTGTACAAAGCCCTCTTCCTTGTTTAAGACTTCAATGGTTTTTACTCTTTTATCCCTGATGCGGAATTCAAAGGGGACAAAAGGTCCTTCATATTGCTTGAAAAACTCATCAAACCATTGCTCGGTGACTTCCTTTACGTCCGTGTTTTCCGTTTGTATGCTGCTGCCGATAATCGCTGTGGGATTGTATTGATTCCAGATACCGTACAGTACCATAGCGGATACCCCGCAGGCCATCAGCAGACACAGCAGCGCCAGTCCGATTTTCTTCATGCTATGCACTTCCTTTTTTCATAGTATAGCACAGGTTGACAGTGATAGATACATGAAATATGATATGGCAAAATGCTATGATTTCCGGTTTCTTGAAAATCATACACCTTTGTTGATGTATGCCCTTTTTGATGGCACACCCGTCGGGTATACAGCCATATCCGTTATTTATCAATAAGTGGAAAAGCAGTATGTTTTTCCTACGGTGATTTCGCAAACGGACAAACATGCAAATAGCTTTCTCTTTTTATAGAGACATGTGGCCCTGAGCGATGTTTTCGGCTATGCCGAATTGTTACTGTTCACCAGGGAATAAGGAATCAATCATTTTTGTGTTTTACCCTTTTTCCAATCTGTTTTCACAGATATAGAAGATTTCAGCATGTTTCAAGGCGTTATTTCGTATACAGCAGCAATGAAAAAAACTGTTTTCGTTCATAAAACAGTTTTTTTGTTGTTTCATATGTATTATTTTTTAACTTCAAGCTGATTCTTCAGTTCTTGTAAGGTATCACAGGTAAACAACAGATTGGATACAAGATTGAGCTGTTCCATTGTCAAAGGACAAAGCCATGTTGAGCAGTCTTCATGGTACTTGCTTTCCATTTGTCGATTCAACAGTAATCTTATACCTTCTCTTTGTCCTTCTTCAATGCCTTGTTTTCGTCCTTCTTCTCGTCCTTGCTCAACACCCTCTTCAAAACTGTCCAAAATAGCTGTTTTTTCACGCTGTTCCTGTATCTGCGTTGCCATCGCTATCGACCAGAGGTCTTCCGCATCATGAAATTTCCTGTACTTTTCCACTAGGTGCCCTTTGGGCATAACCTTCTTCACCAGCCTTTCCTCTGTTTTTAGTATACCATCTTCATCATTGTTTTTAAACAGGTACCCGAAGGGCAGAACCTAACACAATTGTTCAAAGTCATTTAGCTTCTCAAATCCCTTGTGTTTAACGATTGCATTTATCTCCGGCAGATAGATGTAAATCCTCCTCATTAAGCTTCGCTTACTTTCCACTTCACCTTCCTCATTTCTCATCTGATAGGCATCAATCAATTTCCTGGTGTGTTCTGCGTAGGAATCGAGAAAGATGATTTGATAAACAGGAAGAAGCTCGTAATATTTTTCTCCGTTATCAAGCTGATTCGATAACATTCTGGCGCCGTACAGTTCAAAGCGCTTCAACTCTGATTTCTTTGAATAGGTGGTCTGCATTTCGATTCCGTATTCTCTTCCTTTGCTGTCCTTCACACGGATGTCCAATACCATTTTTTTCTTTTTGAGAATAACAGGATCCAGATTGGGATTTAAAACGGTGCTTTCCTTAGGATGGATCCCTGTCACTCGTTCAATAATGGTGTTACGGATAAAAGCCGCGTCTTCATCCTCTGTCCCAAGAGCGAACTTAAAGAAAATATCGTTGTCATAGTTAAGTCGTTCTTCCACCTCCTCTTTTTTCATATCTTTGTTTCCTAATATATCTTTTGTAAGCATAGCATTCACTTCCTTTCGTATGCAGTCTTATGCCTTACACTACTACATACGTAATGAAATGGCGAAATTCCTAAAAAAAGGAGAAATTTCTTTATATATTTAACAAATTTTTTCAAGCGACGTTATCGTCTATGAAAGAACATCTATTCAATACTTTTAACAGGCTGCTACATAAGGATTATAGCGGTATCTCTCTGTCTTGATTGAGGTTCGGTGTGAAACAGGAGAAAACACGTTACATAATTCAATAAATAACAAAGGTAATGAAAGAGATAAAAACGGTTTCACGTATTGAACTAATATCTCCTTTTCCCTGTATCACGGACAAGATGGATTTTCTGCACTGTGCAGTATAGATAACTGAAATCCTTTATTTTATGTATTTTTCCTTGTCTTTGCGGGAAGAATTCTATATAATGATACTGCAAAGGTAATGACAGGAAGAGTAGCTTTTATCCAAGGCGAAGAGAGAGAATGGCTGGTGTAAATTCTCATGAGGAAAAAGCGAACATGGCCCTGGAACCGTTTTTCTGAATAATTAGGAAGAACCGCAGGCCGGCGTTAACGGCAAATGAGGTGTACGTGTATGCGTGCATGAATAAAGGTGGTAACACGAAGCTTTCGTCCTTTGGCGGGGGCTTTTTCTTATATAAGGAGGATATGAATATGTGTAAGGAATGTAAGAACAAAAAACCATACTACATCACAACCGCGATTACCTATACATCGGGAAGACCGCATATCGGTAATACGTATGAAATCATACTGACAGATGCGATCGCAAGATACAAGCGCCAGCAGGGCTACGATGTATTTTTCCAGACAGGTACGGATGAGCATGGACAGAAAATCGAGGAAAAGGCAAAGGAAGCCGGTGTAACGCCGAAGGAATTTGTCGACAAAGTTGCCGGAATTGTGCGCAAAAACTTTGATATGATGAACACATCCTACGATTACTTTGTTCGTACGACGGATGACTATCACGAAAAGCAGGTCCAGAAGATCTTTAAGAAGCTGTATGAACAGGGCGATATTTACAAGAGCACCTATGAGGGCTTATATTGTACGCCGTGTGAATCCTTCTGGACGGAAAGTCAGCTGATTGACGGAAAATGTCCGGATTGCGGGCGTCCTGTGGAAAAAGCAAGTGAGGAAGCATACTTCTTCAATCTTCAGAAATATGCATCGCGTCTGATCAAGCATATTGAAGACCATCCGGAATTTATTCAGCCGGAATCCAGAAAGAATGAGATGATCAACAACTTCCTGAAGCCGGGTCTGCAGGATCTGTGTGTATCCCGTACATCCTTTAAATGGGGGATTCCTGTTGATTTTGACCCGGGACATGTTGTCTATGTCTGGATTGATGCCCTAAGCAACTATATTACATCACTGGGCTTTGACGCTGATGGAAACCATGGGGATCTGTATAGGAAATACTGGCCTGCGGATGTACATATCATCGGTAAGGACATTCTGCGCTTCCATACGATTTACTGGCCAATTATGCTGATGGCACTCGGTGAGCCGCTGCCAAAGCAGGTGTTCGGTCATCCATGGCTGCTGGTTGGAGATGGAAAGATGTCCAAATCCAAAGGAAACGCCATCTATGCGGATGAGCTTGTGCATTACTTCGGTGTGGATGCCGTGCGGTATTTCGTACTGCATGAAATGCCGTTTGCACAGGATGGAACGATTACCTGGGATCTGGTTGTGGAGCGTATAAACTCTGATCTGGCGAATGTTCTTGGAAATCTGGTGAACCGTACCATTTCCATGCAGAATAAATACTTCAACGGGGTGATTTCCAATCCGCTGGAGCAGGAGGATATCGACAAGGAGCTGATTGCTCTTGCTCTGGATACGCCGAAGCGTGTGGAAAAGAAAATGGAAACCCTGCATGTCGGAGAAGCGATTGATGAAATCTTTACCCTGCTGAAGCGCTGCAACAAGTATATTGATGAAACAACGCCATGGGTGCTTGGCAAGGATGAAGCGAAGAAGGATCGTCTGGCAACTGTTCTGTATAACCTGTTGGAATGTATCCGTTTCTCCGCCGTACTGCTGAGCAGCTATATGCCGGAAACCGCTGATAAAATTCTTGAGGAGCTGAGCACATCCGAGCGTGATGCAGACAGCCTGAAGGAGTTTGGAATGCTGGAATGCGGGCATACAGTGGAAGGAAAGCCGGAAATTCTGTTTGCACGAATTGATGCGAAGGAGTTTATGGAAACACTGGAAGCAGACCGCAAGAAGGAAGAAAAAGCCGCAAAGAAGGCGGATAAAAAAGAAGCGAAGAAAGAAGATGCACCTGTTGAACAAATCGGAATCGAGAATTTTACAAAGGTGGAGCTGAAGGTTGGAACGATTATCTCTGCCGAAAAGCATCCAAAGGCGGACAGGTTATTGGTGGAACAGATTGATCTGGGTGAGGAAACCCGCCAGATTGTCAGTGGTATTGCCGCAAGCTTTTCACCAGAGGATGTTGTCGGAAAGAAGGTCATTGTTGTGACCAATCTGAAGCCGGTCAAGCTGCGTGGTGTAGAGAGTCAGGGCATGATTCTGTGTGCCAGCAATGCGGATGATCTGGATATTGTAACGATTGTTAAGGATCTGCCAAACGGAACGAAGGTGAGCTAATTGCAAACAAAAACGGTACTGCCTGCATTACTGACAGCTATATTCGTATGTCTGATTTCCTGTTTCTTTATCTATTATGGTATCGACAGTGATCAGATCGTGTTGTCGGTGATCGGCGGGGCATTGCTGATTGTTGGGATTTTACGTCTGGTATTGTTTACGAAAGCATATCGTGAGCAAAAAGAGAAATAAGAAAGTATGAAGAAGGATTCCATTTCTGTCATAAGAGATGGGGTCTTTTTTTGTATGCGTACATATGGAGACCGGGATTTTTTTACCGTGATGGAATGGTATTTCTTTCAGAGGGTATGGAATTGCATATCGCTTTGCCGGATTACTGTGAAATGGAGGATGTGTATTTCACTTATAGCTGTCATAAGCAACAGGAATAGCTAAAGCACAAATCACTTTAATGAAATACCGCAAAATACATTAACGAAAAAGCACAAAGTACATTAATGAATTATCACAAAAGGCCGAAAATATCCTAATTTTAAAAAATCCTCTTTTCTCAAAAGAAGAACTTTTTTGTGTATTATCCGTATAGATAAATTAGACTTGACATACTTAGGAACAACATATCGAAATTTTTAATTTCTTTAATTTTCACTTTTTTCGATAACTCAATACTTAACTCGAAAAATGATGGACAGTCATTCACAGGTTTGAATTGATAATATCTGCATAATGTTCAAAGATGTCATTTTTATACAATACCTATTGTAATTTTGTTACTAAAAGCATGTTTGTAACAAGGAGTGATGTGTTGTGGGAGAAAATCTTATGATGAAAATGGAAGAACGGATGAAAAACTCCCCCAAAGGCACTATTTTCACAAACAGTGATTTCTATGATATAAGCAATCCGGATGCAGTTAAAATGCCTCTTCACAGACTATACAGCAGTAATAAAATATACCGGCTTATCAGTGGATATTATACTATCCCATACTACAGTAATGTTTTACATGAATATGGATATCCTTCGGCAAATGCTATGGCAGAAAAGCTTGCTGAGAAGTATGCATGGAATATTTGTCCGTCTGGAGTGGTATCCTTCAAAAAGAAGTTTTATCCATGTAATTGGGCACGATATGATTTAGTATTACAAGGCGGCTGCAAACTGGTACCGAAGGAAAATGCTATCGCATATTTTGGAAAGGATTATAAGGCGATGAGCAATATGATTTATGGTGAATCCATACCCTGTGAAACAATGATGAAAAGGATACAGCAATTCGAGGAGCAATTAAATAAAACGGTGCTAGATCAAATAAAGATGCAAGGCTAATTCATTGTAATCGTTCTTTAAATGTTTCGTTAATCTCTACTTACATATTTATTTTGATGTTGCATAATTCAAAACATCATATAAAAAAGGGTAACCCATTTTTATATGGTGTTCACCCTTTTAAATCTTTATAAGCTGCGTCCCAGCTCGTACGCCTCTTTCGGATAATCAGATTGCTCAATATCCTCTCTGACATACATTCCCAATGCATATACACTGCCGATGCATGTCCACCGCATATAGCGGAAAGCATCTTCAAAGTGGTGCTTTAATGCATCAAATGTCCAGTCCTCCGTATCGCCGCAGGTAGCTAATACGATGGTTTTTTTCTGCTGTTCCCGTAATGCAGTATTGTTCGCATAGAAACGGTCGAATACGGCTTTGATCTGTGCACTCATTCCAAAATAATACAATGGTGTTACAAATACAACCAGCTCTGCATCCTCAAGCATTGGATTCAGCTTTTCCATTCCATCCTTAAACACGCATCCGTTACCAGTCTTACGGCATGTATCACAGGCAATGCATGGATGGACATCTTCTCTGGCAGCATGAAACACATGGATTTCATGTCCTTTTTCCTGTGCTCCCCGTATAAACTCATCCATCAGTAGTGCAGAAGTGCCTTTCACATGCGGACTTCCGTTGATAACAAGTATGTTCATAATCTGTGCTCCTTTTCCTCTTTATTATGTATGATACCACTTCATGTCCCGAAAGTAAATCGGTCAAAGAATACCCAAATTGGATATTCATCAAAAGATTGTATCTGATTATCCTATGTAACCATTATTGAAACAACAGATATTGTTATATAATGAATATATCGATATAATATAATAACAGTAATTAAACAGATTTCTGCAGTTAAGATGAGTTAAAAAACAAAATAAGAATATGGAATGCAAAGCATTTAATGCAGAGTTTATGAAAACGAAAACGAGGAGAAAAACATGAAAATCATCACGGTATGTGGGAGTTTGAAATTCAGGGACGAGATTATGAAAATCACAGAGGAAATGACATTGCAGGGAAATTGTATGTTAAGTATTGTATATCCGACAAATTCAGATATAGCTGTGTATACAAGAGAAGAAAGGGAGCTGCTTGGTAACATGCATAAGGAAAGGATACGTATCTCCGATGCAATCCTTGTTGTGGATAATGATCATTACATAGGAAGCAGCACACAAGGTGAAATTGAATTCGCAAGAGCTTTAGGAAAAGAAATCATATACTATACGGATATTGTAGGTACGATGTAGTGATTATTTGTTTCTGAAATTTTATTTTTCACAGATTTGTATTTTGCAGGAGGATAGCAAGCAGACAGTCTCTTCATCTTATCCGAAGTGAAATGACATAAGAAACCACATGTTTCGTAAACGTTAAGAAAAAGCATGACAAAACTGTAAGGGAAGGGTAAGGAAATCGTATGGTATGGATAAGTATTCTACGATATACTGTTATTAACAAAAGGAGGCTGAATGCATGACACAAAAAACGATGTCCGTTCTGCTTGCCACTGCCTTTCTGGTTGGTGTTGGATACAAGGCGATGCGCCACGTATTTCCAAAAAGCAGATAATCAGTATACGAATACATAGGGAATCTATGAAAAACCGCAGAAATCATCTGCGGTTTTTCATATACCTGTGTGATATGAAAATCGCTGTAAACATCAATAGCTGCCGGTGCCACTCCATAACCGTCTGACCCATAAACGATTCTCTGGGAAATTTCCTGTAAAAAGGGAAAAATTCCTACTTCTGCCACCTTGGAAAGAAACGAACCGGATTGCTTGTGGATGGTAAGCCTTTTACGATACAATAGCGGTGTTAATGAAAACCTTTACATGTAATTGGGAGAATTGGAGGATGTTATGAAACAGAAGATTCAAAAATTTGGAGGGGCCATGTTTACACCGGTGCTGCTGTTTGCCTTTGCCGGAATCATGGTCGGTCTTGCGACGACCTGTATGAATCCGCAGATCATGGGGGATCTGGCGAATCCGGAGTCTATATGGTACAAATTCTGGGCAATGATCAGTGCCGGTGCGAATACGGTATTCAATCAGCTGCCAGTACTGTTCGCTGTTTCCCTGCCGATTGCGCTTGCGAAAAAGCAGAATGCCAGAGCGTGCATGGAAACCTTTGTGATCTATATCACGTTCAACTACTTTGTCAGTGAATTTTTAAACCAGTTCGGTTCTTCACTGGGCTTTGACTTTGCCGCGGAGGTGGGAGGTACCAGTGGACTTGCCATGATCGCCGGTATCAAAACGCTGGATACCGGAATGATTGGAGCTATCCTGATTGCGGGTATTGCCATTTATCTGCACAATAAATTTTATGACAAGGAGCTTCCGGATTATCTCGGTGTCTTCAAGGGATCTGCCTTTGTTGTCATGATCGGCTTCTTCGTCATGATTCCTGTCGCAATCCTCATTGCACTTGTATGGCCGCATGTTCAATCCGCTTTATTGGGTCTGCAGGGCTTCTTCAAGGCGAGTGGTGCTGCCGGTCTGTTCACATATAATCTGTTACAGAAGCTGCTGCTGCCATTCGGTGTTCATCACTTTATCTATGCACCGGTTCTGTTTGATAACGTCATTGTAGATGGTGGTACGATATCCTACTGGGCACAGCATCTGCCGGATTTCGTCAACTCCTCCAAGCCGCTGATTGAGCTGTATCCACTTGGCGGCTTCTCCAACGGAGAGCTTGCGAAAATCTTTGGTGTCATCGGTGTTGCCCTTGCCTTCTATAAAACGGCACATCCTGAAAAACGGAAGATGGTTGTCGCACTGATGGTGCCAGCTTGTCTGACCGCGATGATGACCGGGATTACTGAGCCGCTGGAATTCACCTTCCTGTTTGTGGCGCCTGTGCTGTACGTTGTCTATTCAGTACTGTCCGCACTGCTTGCGGTGGTCATGCTGCTGTTCGGGGTCATAGGAAACTTCGGTCAGGGTATTCCCAACATCATCTTCCTGAATCTGATACCACTGTTTAAAAATCATGAAATGATGTATGTCTGGATGCTTGTCATCGGTATTGCCTTTACCGCAATTTACTACTTTGTATTCAAATTCATGATTCTGAAATTCAATTATGCAACACCGGGAAGGGAAGCGGTGGATGAAGATACCAAGCTGCTGACAAAGGATGAGTACAAGGCATTAAAGGATGAGAAACAAAGCTTTGGCAGTGACCGTTTTGATGTGAAAGGCATTATAGCTGCCCTTGGCGGTGGAGATAACATTCTGGAAATCAGCAACTGTGCGACACGCCTGCGTCTGCTTGTTAAGGATGAAAAGGCGGTACAGAGCCTGGAAGAGTTTAAGAAATACGGGGCAATCAGCCTTGTGAAAAACGGCACCTCCATTCAGGTCATCATCGGTCTGGATGTACCAAAGGTAAGAGAACAGGCAGAGCTTCTGCTTGGAAGAGAATAACGAGTATAGTTTATTACGACAGCCCTTAACAAAGGCTGATAAAGGAGGATACTGATATGAAGAAATTTTCAATACTGATTGCAGGAGGAGGAAGCACCTATACACCGGGCATCGTTTTGATGCTGCTGAGCCATCTGGACCGCTTTCCACTTCGTTCAATCAAGTTCTATGACAATGATGCAGAGCGTCAGAAAATTGTTGCGGATGCATGCGAGGTCCTGATTCGTGAGCGGAATCCGGAGATCAGCTTTCTGGCAACTACCGATCCGGAAACAGCCTTTACGGATGTAGACTTCGTCATGGCACATATTCGTGCGGGAAAATATGCCATGCGGGAGCTGGATGAGAAAATACCGATGAAATATAATGTCGTCGGACAGGAAACCTGTGGACCTGGAGGAATTGCTTACGGTATGCGTTCCATCGGTGCGATGCTGGAGCTGGTTGACTATATGGAGAAATATTCACCGCAGGCATGGATGCTGAACTATTCCAATCCTGCTGCAATCGTAGCGGAGGCGACAAGAAAGCTGCGCCCGGATTCTCGTATTCTCAATATCTGTGATATGCCAATCGGCATTGAACGTCATATGGCGGAAATCCTGCATCTGGATTCCAGAAAGGATATGGACATCTCCTATTACGGACTGAACCATTTCGGATGGTGGACGAGTATTAAGGATCATGCGGGAAATGATCTGATGCCTGCGTTAAAGGAACATATCAAAGAAAAGGGATACTGTGTGGAAGCACAGATGTATCAGCACACGGATGACAGCTGGACGGATACCTTCCAAAAGGCAAGGGATGTCTATGCACTGGATCCGGATACCCTGCCGAACACCTACCTGAAATATTACTTCTATCCGGATTATGTAGTGGAACATACCGATCCTGCCTATACCCGTGCCAATCAGGTCATGGACGGTCGTGAGAAATTTGTATTCGGAGAATGCCGCAAGATTGCAGAGGCACAGAGCAGTGAGGGAGCGGATCTGCATATTGATGAGCATGCATCCTATATTGTCGATCTGGCATGTGCACTGGCATACAATACGAAGGAAAAAATGCTGCTGATTGTGGAAAACAACGGTGCTGTACAAAACTTTGACCCGACTGCAATGGTTGAGGTGCCTTGTCTGGTGGGAAGCGATGGACCGCAGGCGCTGTGCATCGGGGATATTCCACGGTTCCAGAAGGGATTGATGGAACAGCAGGTCGCTGTGGAAAAGCTGGTTGTGGAAGCATGGGCGGAACAGAGCTATCAGAAGCTGTGGCAGGCACTGACGCTGAGCCGCATGGTACCAAGTGCAAGCGTCGCAAAAGCGATTCTGGATGATCTGATCGAGGCGAATAAGGATTACTGGCCGGAATTAAAATAAGAATCTGAAACTTATGTTATAGATTATAGAAGAGAACACCCGTGGTTGCATACGCTTATGCATACGGGTGTTTTTTGCTGTAACTGCGTGGGAATGCTGTGATCTTTTTCAGAATTGCTGGTTTATGATGGAATTCATGATATAATCGTAGAGAATGAGGTGAAGGATCATGAAACTTGCAGAGCTAGTCAATCAGCATTATAAGGAGCTGTCCTCCAATGACCTGTACATTTGGGACTATATACAGGCGCATCGAAAGGAATGTCAGAATCTGTCTATCGTTGAGCTTGCACAGCGCTGCCATGTTTCCAAAACGACGATCCTGCGCTTTGCCCAGAAGCTGTCGCTGAAGGGATACAGTGAATTGAAGGTATATCTGAGCTGGGAAAACCGGCCATCCGGGGATATGGTGATTGATGAGCATCTGATTGAGCATGTATGTGATACAAGCAAATATGCCATTGATGAGCTGCGGGAGCGTGATTTCACGGATATCTGTGAAATGCTGTATCACTCCGGACGCATATTCGTATATGGAACAGGAGCCTTGCAGGATTCTGTGGCAAGGGAGCTGCAGCGTATGTTTTTATATTGCGGAGAATTTGTCTATGTTCTATCCGGTGAAAAGGAAACGGAAATGGTTCTGCCCTTCTTGAACCGTGATGATGTTGTGATTCTGATTTCCCTGCGCGGAGAAGGGGAGCTGATCAATGAGTTTGCTTCTCAGCTTCGTCTAAGAAGCATCAAAACGATATCCATGACGCGACTGAAAAATAATGAGCTCGCTCATAAATGCACGAAAAGCATCTATATCACAACCTCACAGGTGATGATTGGCAATCATATACTTCATGAGGCGGCAAATCTGTATTTTGTATTGGCAGAGCTGTTGTTTCTGCGCTATTCCCAATATAAACAGAAGCAGGATGGTATAGGAATACGATAACCGCAAACATGGCGGTTTTTTCTTTGAAAACTCTTGCGGGTGACGCAGGGGAATAGCCTACAATAGGGGAAGAGGTGAAGAATATGTATCAGATTCATGAGGTGTGCGAACGCTGTCATTTAAGCAGAAAAGCGATTCGTCTGTATGAGGAAAAAGGACTCCTGCATCCGGAAAGGATACAGGGAAATCGAATGTATAATAAAGAAGATGTAGTGCGGCTGCAATGTATCAGCTATTATCGTGGACTTGGGTTTTCTCTGGAACAGATTCAGCAGCTGTTGCATGGCAGCAGTGAAAAATGTTTGAAGGAGCTGCTTATGACACATAAAAAGCAGCTGAATCAAAAGCTGGAGGAAAAGCAGGAACAGCTGAGGGCTGTAAACAATGTTATACATGCGATCCGGCAGCATGAGGAATTTGATATCACTGCAGCGGTATCGGATGAACAGCATGACGATGATTGTATGGAGGGGATGCTGATCTGGAAGTGGAATTCCATCTATCAGATTTATAACTATCGATGCAGCAGAAAGACCTATCGGCATGCGGTTATTTCCACACGGCTGTTTTGTGCGATTCTTGTAATTGTACTGGTGTTTGCATGGCTGGAGAAGGGAGGAATTCTGTAATGATTACCATACGTGAGCTTGCGGATTCCTGCAATATCAGTGTACGGACACTACAGTATTATGATCAGATTGATCTTTTGAAGCCCAGCGGTTATCAGGGGCGCATTCGTGTGTATGATGAAGCAGCAAAGAAAAAACTGAAATGTATCCTTGCATGGAAGGTACTGGGCCTAAGTCTAGAGGAAATCACAAAGCTTCAGCAGGGAGTCATGGATCGGTAACAGCTGTTGATTCTGCTGGAACAGAAAAAGGAACAGCTTATGATATCCAAGGATGCTTTACTTAAAAATCAGATGCAGGTGGATGACATATTGTTTCATATCCGGCAGTCTAAGGAGTGGAATCCCGGCGACTATACGGAAATTTTATCACTGCAAACTACGGATCATCCGTATTCACTGACAACACATCTGGTTGCGCTGCTGCGTAATATGACGCTGCTCAAGGTGATCATTTTGATATTTTACATATTGGATGCCCTCTGTATTGCTGCACTTATCGCAGAATGTGCAACCCTTCTATTCCCATAGGGCAATAAATCATAATTCAGATGCTTTGATAGAAAGATATGGAAAGCGGCAATGGGCTTATTCATATTCAAATTCAGAACGATTTCGTATTCATGCAGAGGCTAAGCTGAATACGAAGATAATCTTATACATCCGTCGTTTCCCTACCGGGTAAACTGTTGTATAATAGTGATATTGATCATACAAGGAGACGAAGGATATGTCACAGAAAAAAATTACCTATATCAAGCTGCTGCATCAGCTGGAAAAAAAGATGAAGACCAAACGCCTTGAGGGCAAGGTCGCTATACAAAGAGAAGAATTTGAAATTCTGTTGTCCGGAATACCTTCAATTTTAAACGGATACGATCTGGTAACGCTTGAGGTAGGTGAAAACATCAACCGTGAGGCATTGCGAAAGCATCTGAAGGAACAGTTTGAAATCACCGATAAAGAGAGTGCAATCAGGGCAATCAAAGCCTTTTTGAATGATAATGTGCAATGGCAGTACGAGCAGTTTCTGGGCTTCTGGAGGGATGAGTCTCAGTTCGATTTGGAAGAGCTGGATGAAAAAGCAAGGCTGTTCTTTGAGGGCTGCAAAACCTTTGCGAAGCAGTTTTACCCGTTCCTGAAGGAACAGGGCTTTGCCGGCTTTGATTATGGAGAATGTGTCCGCATGATACGGGAATGCTATGCAGTGGACATTCTGGATCGGGAAACGGCGGACATGATGCTGCAGGATATCGGAACCCGTGCATTCCGGCAGTTTGACAGCTGGGAGGAATATGCGCTCAGTTATCTGTGCGGAGGGTGTTATTTCATGTTCCGCAGCTCCGGGATGAACAACGATTATGGAAGTATGATGTTTCAAAATGAGCTGCAGGCGATTGAAAAGCTGTTTTTTGAAAATCGTACCAATGTATGGAACCGCTATTCCTGGCTGGAGGGAAAGAAGTATTTCCCGGGCATTAAAGAAGGGAAAAAGCTGTTTAACAGCACGTTGGGCTGCTTTGTGACGGATCGTGTCAGCATAGATCAGGATGCCATCTGTTATATGGTACGCGAGGAGCCCTCCAAAGACAATCCGGACAGCGGCTGGAGAATCTTCGCCGGAGATGAAACACAGGAGTATATTGATGATATTGAACATACGCAGGTTTTCGCTTTAAATACCGTATGCAATTATGATCCTGAAATCATCCCGTTTCTTGACGAGCCGGTTGGTACGGTGATTGTGCGCAATCGGGAAGGAAAGCTTGAAAAAGAGGAAAAGCAGAATTAATAACAGCTGTTTTTATGGAAATTCACACTCTGTTTACTGTATATCTGCTATATAACTTATACCAAACATAAGGTTTGGACATGATCTGAATTCAGATTGTCCGGACCTTTTTCTTCATATTCATTTGGTCCTATGGTAACCGGTATAGTCATAAATAGTTTGAGAAAACAGATATCCGATATAGTTGTTATTGACAGAATACGAATACCATGATAGTGTATTACTGTAGTTAGTACACTAATACACTGGAGGTGCAATTGATGTTTGTAATTGACACGCAAAGCAAACTTCCGATATTTGAACAGCTGAAAAAGCAAATACTGGAGTTTATTACAATTGGTATTCTGTCACCAAACGACAAACTTCCCTCTGTCCGTGCCATGGCTTCGCAGATCGGTGTAAATCCCAACACGGTTGCCAAAGCCTATCAGGAGCTGGAGGAGCATGGATATATTTATTCGGAGAAAGGAAAGGGATGCTTTGTGGCAGACAATGAATCCGATAAGCTGATACAGGAAGAAAAGCTGAAGGACTTTAAGGGAACAGTTCTTGATATGAAGCAGCATCATATCGAAAAGGAAGCGCTCTATAAAGTGGTGGATTCCGTATATGAGGAGGGAAAGGATCATGCTTAAAATCAGGTCACTGACAAAGAAATTTAAAGAAAAGACCGTGCTGATGGATGTAAACCTGGATATTCACAGCGGCAGTGTTTTTGGTCTGATCGGTCCCAATGGTTCAGGTAAATCCACACTTCTGAAAATCATGGCCGGTATTATGAAGCCGGATCTGGGATGTATCTGTATTGATGATGAAAGGGTATTTGATAATCCCAAAGTGAAACGTGATATTCTGTTGATCAGTGATGATCCGTTTTATTTCTTTAATGCCACGTTAAAGGATATGAAGGAATTTTACCGTGTATGGTATCCAAATCTCAATGATGAAATCTACGAGAAATATCGTGCTATCTTTAAGCTGGATGAAAATAAGACACTGAAGAATTTCTCCAAGGGTATGAAGCGTCAGTCCTTTATCGTTCTGGCACTTGCAATTTCACCAAAATATCTGTTTCTTGACGAGGCATTTGACGGTCTGGATCCGGTGATGCGGCTGACCTTTAAACGGGCAATCAGTAAAATGATCGAGGAAAAGGAAATGACTGTAATCATATCCAGTCATAATCTGCGTGAGCTGGAGGATATTTGCGATACATTCGGTATCTTGGAGGATAATACGATTCGAACTGCCGGCTATGTGGATGAAACGAAGGAAAATATCCACAAGATTCAGCTTGCGTTTAAAGAAGAAAAACGTGAAGATGATTTTAAGGCACTGGATTTGCTGTCGATGCATGTGCAGTCGCGTGTAGTGAATCTGGTTGTTAAGGGAGATATTGAAAAAATTAAAAATTATTTGAATACGATGGACCCTCTGATGATGGAAGTGCTGAATGTCAATCTGGAGGAGGTCTTCATCTATGAAATGGAAAAGAAGGGGTATGGTGTTTATGATGAATGATTTTAAGGCCTATCTGCGCTATTATGTAAACAGCAATAAACGGCTGTTGATACTGGTTTTTATCATTCTGTTTCTGATAATGCCATTCTTTACCTTTAATTATATGGGACTGCCGCGCGACCCGTATTCACTGGATACCTTCTATATGGGCTTCATTGCTCTGGGAGCGGCAACCTGTGCTGGAGGCTGTATCCTGTCATATTTGTTACCAATATATAATTTTCGCTATTTGTATAAGAAAAGAAGTCATGAGATGTACTTCTCTTTACCGATACAAAGAAAGCATCTGTTTCTATACAACTATATCAGCGGGCTGCTTGTCGTACTGGTCCCGTTGCTGATGAATTATCTTCTGGGCTACTTTATAATGCTGGGGCTCGGATATCGGGAGAGACCGCTCTATATGCTGATACCGTTAATCTTCTTTCTCGGTTTATCCATCCTGCTTTTGATTCAGTATTCCATTTTCACCTTTTTAAGCGTGAAATGCAACAATCTGATTGACAGTATTCTTGTCAACGGTGCTTACGTTGTCATGCCGTTTATTGTCATGCTTTCCGCGACGATTTTCTTTAGTAATCAGATAACGACAATTCTTGGAGATATCGGCGCATCACCAAGTGAATTTATCAATATGGGAATGATCCAGATGCTGCTTTCCATGCCGAGCACAATTTATGCCTTTCTATTTAATATGATAGCTTCCATGGCGTCGGAAATGCATAGAATTGATACTCTGATAAACGCATTTAACTGGCTGTACTTTCTATATTGGGGAGTCATCGGTGTGCTATGCTTCTGGTTTGGCTGGAAATCCTTTGTGGATAGAAAGCCTGAGGATGCAGAGCAGCGAACTGTTACCTTATTCGGATACCCGGTGATTATCACGGTTATCACCTTCTGTATGGTTTTATTCGTCATGAATATCAATGGCGGTGTCGTTGTTCCCAGCCTGATTATACTGGTTGCATATTTTTGTATGATATTCTTCTCCAATCGAAAGATACAGATAAAAAAGCTTCACGTAATCGTATTTGCATTGCTTTATATCGGAACTTTCGGCTTTAGCTATATGTATACGCAGACAAAAGGGCTGGGGATGGTAAAGGAATTTCCATCGCTGACAGATATGAAGCGTGTAAATATTGATGTGAATTCATCTTCTATTGAAAATGATTCCGCTATGCAGTTCTATGATGCGAAGAATAAAGAATATTATGATGGATATGGTACTTCTGTTCAGGATGAGGAATCCATGAAAGATCTGCTGGATGTGCAAAAGGAAGTCAGTACTAGGAGTGTGAAGGAGTACTTTTATGATAATGCGTTTTATATCAGCATTTCCTATATCAAGCAGGATAACTTTCAGGTTTCTCGAAACTATACACTAAAAATGAATAAAAAGAATAAGGACTATCTACAAAAGCTGATGGAAGAGCTGAAGCATACGGAAAAATTCTCTGTTATGCAGCATTGAGAAATAAGCTGAAAGTAAGAAAATCTTTCTTGTTGTTCATAGAAAGTATGAAGAAAAAAAGTCATTCTTTTACCACAAAAGGAAGGCTTTGCTGTTGGATGAAAGGGGTTCTATTGCATAATAGAGTACACAATTCGCAAGGGGATTGCGATACCTCTTATAGTAAGCAAAAGGCTCTCAGCACTTATGTGTGCAGAGAGCCTTTTTGCGTTGTACATCTAAAACAGTAACACACAATGTATGTATGGAGAGGTGTTAAAAGGCGTTGCTTACAAATGACAGCTTATATCGTCGTGTCGGACTTGCTTATTCGTTTTTTTACAGACTCGAAGGTATCACATTCCAGAACCAATGTGGATACTATATGCATTTGTTCCTCAGTTAATGCCTGTAGCCACATTGCGCAATCCTCATGAAACTTGATTTGCATCTGTCTGTGTAAGAGCTGCCTCTCTCCTTCCAGCTTACCTTCTATCTTTCCTTCCATTTTTCCGGCAGCTTTTCCCTCTTCAAAGCTGTCACGCAAGCCGTTGAGGTAACGTGCTTCTCCCATTTGAATCGCCATTGCGGTTGACCACAGCTCATCATCCTTCCGCATTTCCTCGTACTTGTCCATGAATACCTTCACCAGCCTTTCCTTTGACTTCAGTATATCATTTTTTTCATTATTTTCAAACAG
>ERZ507118.167-NODE-167-length-20361-cov-6.05752_pt1 | contig 20361 bp, 17 predicted proteins | sample MGYA00512574_ERZ507118 | MGnify/ENA metagenome assembly ERZ507118 | reverse complement strand
GCCTTTTTTTAATAGTGAAATCCTCGCAGATTCGCTACTTCTTCAAAACCAGCCGACGTCCCTGTCTGCCGCAAGATCTCCTGCCCATTTTCTAAAAGGGTCAAGGCAATTTCCGTACTGGCGCTTTCGCGAATGATCCGATTCATTTGCCCAATAGAAGGTGCTAACAACGAATGGCCTTCTTTCGTCAACACTTCGATCGTCAGCAGCCACTGTTTTTGTTTGAGCTGGATCACTAAACGGTCTTCCGTACGTTTGACATCATGAATCTTTGCGCCATGATAAGTAGCAAAACGATATTCTTGGCTGCCGACTTGCAGAACACAAATCGTTCCCAAAAAAGCAAAACCAGCAAAGGGAATGTCGGCTGCGGAGAAAAAGAACCGTACATCTGGTGCATCAAAACTGTTGCACTGAACCCAGATATAAGCTGCTGGAAAGGAGGTACCCCAGTCTTTTTCCAAATAACCGATCCCGTTCGTAAAATCGATTGGTTCTTCGTTCCAGTACAGCGTACCTTCTAAGGTATGACTCATGCTCAAGACCCCGTGGTAGCACTCCATAAATGACAGATACGAAAAAGGCCCCATGATACTCGGCGCATAACGTGTCCTCTGAATCGGTTTGTGGTCGTTATACTTTACTGCTCCTTGTACTTGAAGTTCGTTATTTTTTAAAGAGACTTGGATGCCTGCTTCACTAAAGATATTGTCACCAATCGTTACTTTTCGCTCCTCTTCTGAAACCTGAAAATCAGTTTCTGGAAAGGAAAAGTAATGCGCCCCTTCGTGATTGATCACTTGAATGAACACTTCTTTGGTACCGTCTTCTTGAATCGAAAGACCTGGAATAAAAGCATAGACTTCTTCACCGATTTGGTGCTTATGGTACCAGCCTTCAAAAAAAGCGGTCTGCTTGTCGTGGCCGTGAAAGAACCGATCTGTTGTCAACATCTTGATTTCCCTCCGTTTCTTTTTTAAGTGTAGCATGAAGCAGAAAGATTCCTCAGGATAATGCTTTTGTCCATGTAAAAAAGCCAGAAACAAGCAAGACACTTGTTTCTGGCTTTGCTTATTGCTCTTTCATCACTCGACGGGTCCACCAGAGAAAAATTAGAAACCCTACAACGAGCAGTGTCAAACATCCGCCGGTCATCCAGGATGGATCACCAATGTGATAAAATGCCATGGTTTTTTGCAGGCAACCAAGCAACACAAATACCCCCAGTAGAAAAACGATCGGATAAAAAGCTTTTTCTTTGCGTGATACAACAAAAACGATTGCCGCTACCAGCAAACTGCCCACCAATACTACATCAAAAGGAAATACGATCGTCAGGAGCCACCAGTTTGGGGTCAGCAGATTGATCAACAGTGAAAGACCAATCCAGCCACTCACAACGAGCCAAAGGGAGCCGAAACGAATCACCTTGCTTGTGCCCTTCTTTTGATAGATGGTTTTGCTGATGATCGCAAAAATCCCGATGACCGCTAACACAGTTACCAATCCTGTCAAAAGATAATCCAGCAGGTTGAGAACCAGTGGCCCTTGTTTCGTAAAATCAGCTATAAACTTGATGCCCCAACTGATGCCAACCGCTAGATACGCCAATTTGAGACGCTCTTTGAGATTACTCTTTGGCGTGTTTGCCAATAGTTCATCTGCCACCCCTTTCGGATCATTGCCAAAATAGTGTTGCGCCTCTTCCCCATGAGTTTGTGCTTCTAATAAATCCATTGCAATCGCGTATACCTGCTCTGTGACTTTATGCTCATCGTAAAAAAGGCTGGAAAGTAAGAGGTAGCTTCGAAAATCATCAAAAAATTGGCGATTTTTCTCATTGAATTGTTGCTCGATCAGATTGGTTTGCTCTCGCCAATAGGTCGTCTCTTGTTTATTTGCCATGTTTCCTCACTCCTTAAATAATCCTTCGACTTTCTTCATTAGGTTCGTCCATTGTTCTCTAAATTGTGCCAAATAGTCTATGCCTTTCGGGGTGATGGAGAAATACTTGCGATCAGGTCCTTCAGGTGATTTTTTCATCTCAGAGGTAATAAGTTCTTGTTTTTCCAACTTCTGCAGCAAAGGATAGATCGTGCCGCCAACAATCGTTTCAAAGCCTCTTTGCTTCAGTTCCTGTACCAGTTCATAACCATAAATCTCTTTTTGAGCAATCACTTGCAAAACACACCCTTCCAAAACCCCTTTTAGCAATTGCGTCTCTTTCACGATTTCCCTCCTTTGGTTCCCTTTATCTAGTTTGTTATACAAACTAGTGTTGTACCTAGTATACGTGTTTGCCACTAGTTTGTAAAGCATACTAGTGGTGAAAATAAAAACGGCCTTTTAAATAAGACCGTTTTTGACAAACTCGATGCTTTTTTTCTAGATGACAATATCGATATCCTCGGGTAAGAGGCTCTTGTAAAAATATACTTTATTCCGCTTTGATTCTAAAACCATTAGAATAATTTTTTCGGTGCAGTCTTTCAATACTTGTTTAAATACTGCTTCCCCTTCAGTATTCTCAGTGGCTCCTTTTTCTTCATCGTATCCTCTACAAGAGAGAAGTGCAAGATCAAAATGATAGGTCCTGAGCTGGTTGACTGCTGTAACTGAATTAACGGTAAACTTTTTGTTCGTTACCGTCCCGCCAACGATGGTCACCTCAGCAGCAGTATGTTCCGATAGTAGTGCGGCAGTTAGCACACTATTGGTTACCACTCGTAACCCATGAATTTTTTTCAGGTAAGGGATCAGGTGCAAAGCTGTGCTAGAACTGTCTACGAAAATGGTCATATCGTCCTCAATATACGTCACTGCACGTTCTGCAATTCTGCGTTTTTCTTCATCATTGACATAATTCCCCACTTTTGTCAGATAAGCCGCATCGACCTTCTCTGAATCGATCAGCATAGCACCACCTCGGGTACGTCTGATTTGTTCTTCGTTTTCCAGTTCAATCAGATCGCGTTTGACCGTAGCATCACTATAATGTAAGAATTCAACTAATTCCCCCAGAGAAGCAAATTTCGTTTCATTTAAATACATCATGATTTTCTGCTTACGCTCATCTTTTGCTTTCCCCATACATTAAACTCCTTTAAAAAAGAGATTCCCACCAATTTAATCCTGTACCAATCAATCATTTCCTTTATTATCTCTGATAAAAACGTGCTTTGTCAACCGTATTCAGCAGGGTCAACTTATGGCGTACAACAGCTTTCACATCTTTTATTGGTTGTACATATACTTGATTTGGTTCATACATAGCAGGGTTTTCCGTCAATACGTTTCTGACTGAATCAAAAAATACGGATTTCAAATCAGAACTAAGATTTACTTTGCATACGCCATATTTTACAGACTCTCGCACTTCATGATCTGGGTTTCCTGACCCACCATGCAATACAAATGGTAAAGCAATACGATCGTTCAACTTTTTCAACAAATCGATGTTCAGTTTAGGGGTGATATTTTTTGGATACAACCCATGAGCCGTTCCGATCGCAATGGCAAGGGTGTCAATGCCGGTAGCACGTACAAAGTCTTCGGCTTGGTCGACATCTGTGTAAATAATTTCTGCAGCTCCCCCTTCTGCGGAGCCGTTGTTCCCAATCGTACCAATTTCTGCTTCAACGCTGACACCAACCGTATGTGCCAGTTCAACAACTTCTTTCGTGATTTTTTTATTTTCTTCGTAATCGGCTAATGATGCATCGATCATCACCGAGGTATAGCCATTACGAATCGCACGCATGACATCGTAGATTGATCCCCCGTGATCCAAATGAATAACGACTGGTACCTTACTTTTTAATGCGTACTCCCGCACTGTCGCTATGAAACAATCTCCTAAGTATTCGATCTCATCAGGATGAATTTCTAAAATGACTGGTGCATCCTGTGCCTCAACTTCTTCCATGATTGCTTTTAACATATCAAAATTGCAAATATTAAATGCTGGAACAGCAAATTTATGTTCTTTTGCTACAGCAAGTAATTCTTTCATTGTCATTAACATTGTGACATTCCTCTTTTCTTTTGATTTGTTTCGCTTCAACCTATAAATAGTTTCTAAATCAGTTTTCCTTCGTTGGTTGGCGTTCCATTTCAGTTCTAGATTTTTTCAAAACCCCTAACATCAATGCTGTAACCACCGTTCCAGAAACGATTGCCACGACATACATCAACGGATTGTTCAATACATTGGGAATCGGTAAGATCCAGATACCACCATGTGGAGCTAATGAAGTTACGCCGACACCCATTGATATTGCAGCAGCGGTTGCTGAACCTGCCATCAAACTAGGTATTACTCGTAATGGGTCAGCGACAGCAAATGGAATCGCACCTTCAGTAATATAAGATAATCCCAAAACCCAGCAAGACTGAGCGGAAGTTCGTTCTTCTTGAGTAAATTTTTGCTTAAACAAGATAGAAGCTAAGGCAATGCCTAGAGGCGGTGTCATCCCGGCAGCCATACAAGCCGCAATTGGTGCATTAACTCCTGCCGACATCAAACCAATACTAAAGGTTGAAATCGATTTATTGATGGGACCGCCCATATCAGCTGCCATCATAATGCCTATCAGTAAGCCGAATACCACACCACTCGTAGAACCAAGTCCATTAAGCCAATTCGTCAAAGCATCCAATACATAAGAGATTGGTTTATCAATGAAATAAAACATGGCAAAGCCAGTCACAGCAACTGAGATCAAAGGAACAATAATCAACTGATAGAGTGCCGCAAATGATTTTGCTACTGTTACTTTATTCGCTAAATAATCCGTAGCATACCCAGCGAGTAAACCACCAACCATTCCACCTAAAAAACCAGATCCTCCACTTGCCGCCATCGTTCCCGCAACCAAACCAGCGGCAAAGCCCGGTCTACCTGCAACGGAAGTGGCAATTCCTGCTGCAAGTGCAGGAACCATCAATGCAAAAGCCGTATTCCCACCAATCGTGCTTAAAACTTCGGCAATTTGATTGTATGAAGGATCGCTAGGATCAGCTGCATTGATCCCAAAAGCAAAACTAAACGCAATTAAAATTCCACCGGCAATAACCAAAGGCAACATGTAATTAACGCCATTCATGAAATGATTATAAATGCCAGCTTTCTTTCCAGATTCGTTTGAAGCATGCTCGGCTTGGGCAATCGTGGTCACTTCTACCCCATCTATTGCCTCTTGAATTACTTTTTCTGGTTCTCTGATTGCTCTTGCGGTTGACACTCTTTTAACTTTTTTTCCAGCAAATCGGTCGGTCTGTACTTCTTTGTCAACCGCTAAAATGACAACCTCTGCCTGTTGAATTTCTTCTGTACTCAAAATGTTTTCGACTTTTACACCTTGTGTCTCGATTTTGATTGTATATCCCAATGATTTTGCCGTTTTTTCCAGTTTTTCAGCAGCCATATACGTATGCGCAATTCCAGTCGGACAAGCAGAAATACCGACAATTTTCATACAGGTTCCCTCTTTTCTGATTGATTTGATTGAATATTGTTAATAATATCTGAGGCGTCTTCTGCCTTTTTTACTGCATTTCGAAATCCTTCGTGCATCAACAATCGTGCGAGATTGCTTAAGATGATTAAATGATCGTCAGTACTCTTTTCAGGTACTGCGATGACAAAAGAATAGGTGACTGCCGTTCCGTCAATTGCTTGATAATCAGTAATTGGACTCGACTTTACGAAGGCGATTGCAGGCCTTAGTACTGCCTTACTTTTTGCATGAGGAATACCAAAATGATCTTCAATCCCAGTAGAGGTTTGTTTCTCGCGACGAAATAAATCGTTTTTGTACTTCTTTATATTACTGATAACTCCTGAGGACTCGAATAAAACAGATGCTTGAGTAAACAATTCTTCTTTTGTCCGAATTTGCTCATCAAATAAAATGAATCGTTCATTAATCAGTTGACCGATATCCAATTTCAACACCTCCATTTTTTGTAATCGTTTTCGAAAACTTGCCTAAACTATACCATCGTGAACTAAACAGTTCAATACTATGAGCTATTTAATGCAAATAGACGAAAAAAAGTGGAATACGTTCATAAAAAATGATCTATAAAAGTCAAAAAAAGAACAAAGAACGACAAATCATCGTCCATTGTTCTCTTATTTCGATTAATACCTAACCTATACTAAAAAATTTTTAAAAGAAGAACCGTAAGTAAATCTCTACTTTTCTTCCATTCCCGATCTCTACACTTACAAGTCATTCTTTCGAATCAACGCTCATGTAATAAAACATATATCAACGTTTCACCCCACGTTGATAGGAATCATTGTACGCTTGAAAGGACTTATCGTGAAGTTTAGCCGCTGCATCTGCCAACCAGTTGACATTTCTGATCAACGCGCGGCCTTGTAAAACCAAATCCACTTGATTGGTTTGCAAAAGATATTCGCAAAGATCAGGATTATCCAATAAACCGACTGCTGCTACGGGAATATCGACCACTTGCTTGATAGCTGCAGCAAAGGGCACCTGATAGCCATCATAGATCGGAATATTAGGCTTTTTATCCACCACACCGCCTGTGGAACAGTCAAGACAATCAATGCCATCTGCTTGAAGCCATTGGGCTACTTGCTGCCAATCTTCCAACGAATTTTGGCGACCTGGTTCTTCATAGTCTGTCAATGACAAGCGCATCCACAAGGACCCAGAAAAGACTGCTCGAACTGCTTGTACCGTTTCTTTTACAAAGCGATACCGATTCTCTAAGGAACCACCATACAGGTCGGTGCGTTGATTGACGAGAGGCGAAAGAAATTGATCCATCAAGTAGCCATGAGCCCCATGAAGTTCGATCATCGTGACACCCGCATTGGCTGCTCGTTGGGCAGCCTGAACAAAACTATCTTGCACCCGTTTGATCTCCGACAGGGTCATTTCTGACGGTAACGGGTAGCGTTCGTTAAAGGCAACGGCACTTGGTGCCAAAGGATTGCTGGCATCAACTGCTTTTCGTCCTGCATGGCTTAGTTGGATGCCTACTTGCGCATCGAACCCATGCAGCAGTTCCACCAATTTCGTCAGCTCTGTTTGCTGTTCTTCATTCCATAGCCCTAGATCATTGTTTGTGATTCGTCCGTCTGGTTCAACGGCAGTCGCTTCAATAATGATCAAGCCGACTTTGCTTAATGCTCGCGCCCCATAGTGAACAAAATGAAAGGGTTCCGCAACACCGTCTTCTTTTTTTACTTCATACATACACATCGGCGACATAACGACGCGGTTGGCCAATGTTAAATTCGCTAGCTTCACTGGTGACAATAGTTTGGACATGTTGACACTCCCTCAACGATTTTTCGCTTTGTATTTTTCTCTATATTCAGTATAAACAGCCCCTTCAAAAACACAAGCAATGACCCTTTTTCCCATTTTTAAAACAAAAAAATAGACGCATTCTGCTTGCTCCCATGACATTGGAACAATCAGCTGCCTCTTCCCACTATTATTATACCGCATCCAGAGTCAAAAAAATAGACTAGTATTTTTGGTGAATGCTCGTATAATTGAGATACTTTGGAGAATGGATGTGAGTCTGAATGAACGACCTAAAGGCTGAAAAGAAGCATCTCGCAGACACGTACCAGCAATTGCTGACGCGAAAGACAGGGCTGAGCAGTTTCTTGACTGAAGGCAGAAAAAAAGATCGCCTTGCGATGCAAAGCATCGGCGAAGAGATTCGCTTAAACTTTGATAATTTTGCTGACCGCCTAGATACTTTTGCTGCCATCGAAAGTAAGAACCGTGAGATCGACCAAATGAACGCCGCTCTTCAATCTGCTGAACGTGAATTAGCTGCCATCGACCGTCTACTGGATAGTCCCTACTTTGGTAAAATCTCCCTACAGTTTGAAGATGAGGAAACAATAGAAGATTTTTACATTGGGATCAATGGTTTTGTTAATGAAAATAAGGAAGGGCTGATCTATGATTGGCGCTCCCCAATTGCCGAATTGTTCTATGCCAAACGCTTGGGCCCGGTCTCTTATCAAGTGAACAATCAGAAGATTTCTGCCGCTCTTGAACATCGCCGACAATTTATTATCGAAAAAGATCACTTGAAGCAAGCCTTTGATACCTCAGTGGCGATTCAAGATGAAGTGTTACTGGCAGCCCTTGAAGCCAATAATAGCCCAAAAATGCAAGATATCACTGCTTCGATCCAACACGAACAAAACGTCATCATCCGTGACTTAGCGCATAAAAACCTACTGGTCAACGGTGTTGCTGGAAGCGGAAAAACGTCTGCTGTCATGCAACGGATCGCCTTTTTGCTGTACCATTTTCGTGAAGAGATGACCGCAGAGAATGTCTTGATCCTCTCCCCGAACTCTCGGTTTATTGATTATATTTCGCAAGTGCTGCCTTCCCTCGGGGAAAAAAATCCATTGACGCTGACCATGCGGCAGTTTTGCCAAGCATTTCCTAGTGTTGACTTAGAATCGGAAGAGGCGTATTTTGACCGCATTCAGCAAACACCCAGTGAAACAATCGACCTTTTGCGCAGTGCTGACTTTAGTCGCTTTCTTCAATCCTTGAGCAAACAGCTGCCAGAAGAACTTGTGCTTCAGTTTAAACCAATCAAAAGAAAAAACGTCGTCCTTTTTTCTGAAGAAACGATCGATACTTTCTTCCAAGAGACACCGAAACAGGCATCCTTGCGCGATCGCATCCAAGCAGTCAAAAAGAAATTGGCTTACGCTTGGGAGGATCGACTGCAAAAAAATGCCTTAGCAGTAAATGTTCACGACCAAGTTCGTTCTTTGACTGAAGACGAACAGCGCTCCCTATTAGGGACAGTTTTAAAGGATGATTCAGAAAAAACAATTCAGAAAGCAGCCATTCGCCTCCTGAAGAAAAAATACGCAACGATTTCCAAACAAATCAAAGACCTTAATTGGTTTGATACGAAACGATTGTTAGCAGACAGTGCCGACTATTTTACTCATGGACAGATCACTTTGACACAAACAACAGCTAGTTTGGATTATACCGTTTGTCTATTGCTGATTCGTCATTTGCTTGCCGAAAAACAACCTGTCCCTGCGTTGCGCTATCTGTTTATTGATGAAGTCCAAGATTATACGCCAGCACAAATTCAGTTTCTATTATGTCTTTTTCCTATGACCGCTTTTACCCTCGTGGGGGATCAGCAACAGGCGATCTTTACAAGTGCCATCACCGTATCAGAAATCCAAACGTTGTTTCAACAACAGGCGAAATCCCTCGAAACGTATCAGCTGACTACGAGTTATCGGTCTAGCGGTGCAATCACACAGTTATTTGCCCAAATGCTACCAAAAGAAACCAATTTAAACATCTCTGCCGTTCGACCAGCAGGAAAGTTGCCACAGTTTTATGCCAATCTGCCTGATGTTGCCTTAGTAGACATAGTAAAGGAACTTAAGCAACCAGTAACGATCATCACCAAAGATAGTCGATCTAGTGAGGAGCTCAAACAGTTCTTCGATAAACAGGCCGTGTCATTTCATGGAACGGTTTTACCGATTCATCTTGCCAAAGGATTGGAATTTAAGCAGGTCCTCTTATATGATGTCTCAGAAGAAAATTATCATACCGATCAAGACCGGCGGATTCTCTACACGGCGATTTCTCGTGCAATGGAAGAACTGGTGGTAACTTCAAAAGGAACCTTTTCGCCGTTTCTCCCTCCTTGCTAGTAGAACGAAAAACCTCCTATTTTCTATAGAATCTTGATAAGATTTGAGAGAACCCTGTCTTGCCTCTCTGAGTAGTTCTCTTATCTGACTGATTTAAAAAGCTATCGATCAAATAAAAAAGCATCAACGCGATTGCGTTGATGCTTTGCTTTTGATTTGATTAGCGATGGATGTAAGTATATCCAGATGCGCTCAATGTTGCAGTGTTTGGTCCACCAGGACTGTCAAAGCCCATTCCGCCTTGAGAGATCGTGATCGTATTGTTTGATGGGTTGTATGATTCAACATAGGCTACGTGACCATAAGTTGGATCAGCAGTCCAAACGCCACCAACTGATTGACCAGCGGCAAAGACTACAACGGCACCGGCTGCTGGTGTACCATTGACAGTGTACCCATCAGCTGCAGCTGACGCACCCCATTGTGCTCCGTTACCCCAGTAAGTACCTACCCAAGGAGCACGGCTTTTCACGTACCAAGTACATTGACCCCAAGCATACATGTTACCTGAGCTTGAATGATCTTTTCCGCCGCCAGTAGAAGTACTTCCGGTAGAATCATTGTTTGATGAAGAATTTGAACCTGAGTTATTTGAACTTGAATTGCTTGAACCAGTGTTTGAAGAGCCTGCGTTCGATGAACTTGAGCTATTAGAACTGCTGGTATTGCTTGAGCTTGTGTTGCTTGAAGAACTACTTGTTGCTGTTTCAGTAGAAGCTGTTGTATTCTCTGTCGTGCTTTCAGTTGATTGAGCAGCAGCTTCTTGTTGTGCTTCTTTCAAAGCAGCAGCTTGTCTTTCTTCTTCTGCTTTTTGAGCAGCAGCAGCTTCTTGTTGTTCTTTCAAGACACGGGCTTTTTCAGCTTCTGCTTCTTGTTTTTTCTTGTTCAATGCATCTTTGTCTTTTTCAGCAGTTGCTTGTTCAGCTGCTAAGTTTGCTTTCAAGACATTTAAATCAGCTTGTTTTGCTGCAATGGCATCTTTTTGTTGGCTAAGTTCTGCTTGGTTTGCAGCAACTTCTTGGATCTTGCTTTCGTTTTCTTTGACTTTGTCTTCAACATCTTGTTTGTCTTGTTTTTGTTGTTCAACTAAATCATTGTTTGCATTGACGATCGTTGTCATCGCTTGGACGCGACCGATAACATCCGTTAAAGAGTCTGCTTCTAAAACAGCATCAATGAAATTGGTGCTTTGACCGTTAACTTGTACATCACGGGCTTGCTTTTGGATTGCTTCTTCACGTTTGGCAATACGCAATTTCAATGTTGCGATTTTGTCTTGCAATTTCTCAGCTTCTTGACCTAACTCAACTTGTTTCGCTTCTAATGAAGCAACTTTTGCACTCACTGTTTCAATTTCTGCTTCTAGAGAATCGATCTGTGATTGGGCGTCAGCTTGCTGACCTTTAAGAGAATTGATTTTTTGGTCTTGCTGCTCGATTTGATCATCAATGGAATCTGCAAATGCTAATGCAGGTGCTGCAACTGCGGTTAATGTTAGTGAACACACCATTAATGCTGATAACAAACTATTCTTCACTCGTTTTTCCTCCGACTAGCTGGTTGATTTGACAGATGAACTGCCTTTATAAAAACTTAATTTTGTCTAAGAAAGTTTAATGTTCGATTTAACGACAAATGAATTCTACCATAATGATATGACACACAGATAAAGGAAATGTTACAAAAATGTTTCAATCTAACACTCCCTTTATCTCAGCGATAAATAACAGGACAATTAAAGACCGTTAAATCAATGTTTCTGAATAAATCACCGCGTTTTCTTTTCATTTTCAAAAAGTGACGTTCTTTCCATTTTAGTTATTTTCCCCCTATAAAAATACCTAATTAATAGCATTTATAGTTTTTCCGGAATTATTTTAAAAGGAAAACTATGAAAACAAGAAATCATTCAAAAAAAGACCATTTATGTGACAAGATCCCTATTCCTTTCTATAATAAATAAAACAAGCGAGGAGGGAATCGCGATTCGTACACACAAAAAATGGTTTTGGCCATTGGCACTTCTTACACTTTTAGTCACCTGTTTCCTGTTATTCTTTCAATTTCGTAAGGTGCATGAAGCCGATACTCCATTGCAACATGCAAGCAACAGTGAGTTTTGGCTCTTAAGTGATATTCATTTTCTTTCCTCCACGCTTCATGATAATGGCGAAGCCTTTCAGACCTTCACACAAGGAGCTGCTGGCAAAGAGATGACGTATCAAGAACAATCAATCGAGGCCTTCACCGCTCAAGCCTTAAAAGAGAAACCCACGGGAATTATTTTGACTGGTGATATGACGCTCAATGGCGAGAAAGCAAGTGCTCAAGAGTTGGCAAGATTGCTTGCACCATTGCAAGAAGCTGACATTATGGTTTTCGCATTACCTGGCAACCACGAGATTTACAATGGTTGGGCGCGAGCATTTAAAGGTGAAAAGGAATACTATGCCGATCAAATCAGTCCTGAGGATTTTCAAAAGATTTTTGCTGAAGGTTACGAAAAAGCCAACAGTATCGACAAGTCTTCCCTTAGCTACAGCATTCAGTTAAATGACAAGTATCGCCTCTTTTTGCTCGATTCATGTATCTACGATTCTGAGGTTAATTGGGACGATCCTACAACGAATGGTGAGTTGAAACCAGCTACTCTAACTTGGTTGGAGGAGCAATTAACCCTGACAAAAGAAGCAGAGCAAGTACCACTGGTCTTTTTACACCATAACTTGTTCAGTCATAATGAGTTGTTACAAGACGGTTATGTTCTCGACAATGCCTCCGAAACTGTCACTTTGTTGGACCGTTTCAACGTGCCAGCCGTTTTCTCTGGTCATATCCACATTCAAGACATTAACGAAGGGAATGATTCGCTTTATGAAGCAGTCACTGGGTCTTATTCAACAGCAGAATTAGGCTACGTCGTCCTTTCTCTTTCCGAAAAGGAAATCGACTATGAAGCTCGTCAAATTGATCTCGATGCTTGGGCGGCTGAAACGAAGCAAACTGATGAACAGTTGCTGGACTATCAAAACTACCAGAAGAGTGTTTTTGAAAATGATACCGACCAACTGGTTCGCGACCAATTGTCCGCCGTGTCTGAACTGTCAGATGTCCAGATCACACAACTTTGCACGTTTGTCACGAAGCTGAACACTGCCCTTTTTACTGGCAATGATACTTACTCAGCCGAGAAAATAGCTGCCATCAAAGATTCCGAGGAGTATCAGTGGTTAGCGACCTATTCTTACTTTTTGAAGCAATATGTCGATTCAATGCTGGACGATCAAACCGATGATCGCAAGCTGACGATCCCCCTCACAGCAGAATAAAGCCAAAAAGTGTCTTCTTCCTTTCTTTTAGGAAAAAGACACTTTTTCTTTTCTAATGAACGATAGCCCTCTCGTTTGGGTAAACGAGAAGGCTATCTGACGAGTCAATATTTATTCTTTGAAAGTGCAGCATACTATTACTACTATTATTTATTTCTCATTTAAACGATACAATCCCTAACCTCTATTGTATCCTTGTAACTCTGAAGTTACGCCAGGTTTGAATAAATTTCTTCAAAACAAGTAACGTGTGGTACAAAAATATTTGTCGCTTATCAATAACTATACCATGAGACATAGTGCAAATGGAAGAAAACGTACTTATTCTTAAACATTACTTAAACAAAAAGCTTTGTTTTCATACAGTGTTGCCCTTTAAAAATTTTAAGTGAAGCGATTAACCTTCCTGTCATGCATATCTGCTAACCATTCGTATAAAGGAATTCCTTTTATTCAATAGGTAAGTCGTGCTGTTTTAAAAAAGATAATTTATCCCAGTAGCCTCTTTGAAATAAAATTTTATCATTTATTATTTGAAAAAAACCGCAGCCTCTCAAACCTAAAGGGTCACGCCACTCTAAAATTGCCCATTGTCCATCTTCGAAAATATTCTCCACGATACAAACCATTTTTGCGTTAGAAAAATCTTGCTCAAACATCTGCTTTATCGCTTCTTTTCCAATAACTGGTTCATTGGCAACCTGATGATTGATTGCATTGTCATCATATAATTCTGAAATACTTTCTACATCTGCCTGATTAAACGCATCAACCCATTGGCAAAGTATTTCTTTTGGCTTCATATAAATCCCCCTCGAAATGTAATCATCTTTGTTCCAATCGCAATAAAAAAAGTAGCTAATTTGTATCAATATATTCTACTTTTACAATTCATTCAAGACAATATCGATGAAACGAATAAGAATTATCGATCTTTCACATCGATTACTCTTGTATAAGTACGGGGGACCATATATTGAATCGTGGCATTTTCCATTGTACCTGTTTCTTTATTCCATTCAAATGAGACATGCCATTTGAATCACTAGTAATCATTGCTTTTAATGGTAGCAACGCCACTAAACCTATTCAACCACTTTATTAATTTATTGAATACGGTATACAGCCCCTCTTTCTTTTTATACGCTTATCACCGAATAAGAAATCATGGGTAAGTAAAACGCAACGCTTAGGGCTAGTTGAATAGTGAAATCAAAGATGTACTATTTACCATGTCAGGTACTCAAAACCTGCAACTATTCTCTTGTAGCAGGTCAACAAAACCCGATCCATTTCAATATTTATATAAAATAAAAAAAAAGCGAGAACCCAATGGATTCTCGCTTGTTAACGTCAATTAACCTTTAACGATGTTTGTTGCTTGTAAGCCACGTTGGCCTTCTTCAACGTCGAAAGTCACTGCTTGACCTTCTTCTAAAGTTTTGAAGCCGTCGCCTTGGATAGCTGAGAAGTGAGCAAATACATCATTGCCGTCTTCACCTGTAATAAATCCAAAACCTTTATCTGCATTAAACCATTTTACTGTACCGTTATTCATAAACGTATACCTCCATATTACACATCGACTGTGTTTATTTGTTTGTAATAGAAAATGATGTGTAATTGAAGTGTGTATCAATAGAAAAGATAAACAAGTATTAACATATCAGAACTTTACCTATTCATCATAGCACGGTTAAAATAAAATAGCAAATAAAGTTGGGCTTTTTTCTTGATAAAAAGCGAAATTGTTAAGAAACCTTATGATTAAGCCTAGCAATTGCTTTATCTGGAAGAATCAAAAATCAAAGAGTTGCGCCGTTTGAAGCAATTACTTTTTTGTACCAATCAAATGACGCTTTCTTGATGCGTTTCTTTGTGCCATTGCCTTCATCGTCTTGGTCGACATAGATAAAACCATAGCGTTTCGACATTTGTGAGGTCGAAGCACTGATGATATCGATGCAGCCCCATGCCGTATAGCCAAAGACCTCGACGCCATCATGCAACGCTTCATTGATTTGTTCAATATGCTGACGCAGATAGTCGATTCGATAAAAATCATCGATCGTGCCATCTTCGTTTACGACATCCTCTGCTCCCAAACCGTTTTCGGCAATAAACAAAGGTTTTTGGTAGCGGTCATAGAGTTGATTCAATGCGGTTCGCAACCCTTTGGGATCGATCTGCCAGCCCCATTTACTGCTTGGCAAATAGGGGTTTTTGATCCCACCAGTAATCAAATTCCCGACAGCACTTTCCAATCGTTCTGGATGCGCGCTGACTGCACTGGACATATAGTAACTAAAGGAAACAAAATCCACAGGGTTTTCCCGGATGACTTCTAAGTCTCCTGGTTCGATCACCAATTCCACTCCTTTTTCTTCAAACATGCGGTTGGCATATGCTGGATAATAGCCTCTTGCCTGCACATCACTGAAAAAGAGTGAGGTTCGTTGACTTTCGACTGTTTTTTGAACATCGTCTGGATCACAGCTGTACGGCGTTAATAATTGATAGCTGATCATACAGCCGACCTTGGCATCGGGAATCAATCGATGGCAATAGTCAGTCACGATTGCGCTGGCGACAAATTGATGGTGCGCCCCTTGGTACTTGTCTTGTTCAATATTAGGATGACCTTCTTCAATGATCCCGACACTAACATATGGATGGTGTTTGACACAATTGATTTCATTAAAAGTCACCCAGTATTTGACTTTCTTTTGGTATCGCTCAATCACCGTCTTGGCAAAACGGACGTAAAAGTCGATCACTTGCCGATTCGGCCATCCTCCATACTCAGTCACTAAATACAATGGCATTTCATAATGGGATAGTGATACCACTGGTTCGATCCCATACTTCAAACACTCATCAAAGACTGCGTCGTAAAATGCCAATCCAGCTTCGTTTGGGTCTACCTCATCCCCCTTTGGAAAGATCCGTGTCCAGGCAATTGACATCCGATAGGCTTTGAAGCCCATCTCAGCAAATAAACGAATATCTTCTTTAAAGTGATGATAAAAATCGATGCCCTGTCTTTTCGGATAGTATTTCGTGCTGTTTGGATCCTGTGCTTCTGCAACTTGCTGATGAGTCATCATATGCCATTGGTCAGTCCATCGTTCTTTCGGCATTGAGGAATCGAATAGATAGACATCAGAAACCGACAAGCCTTTTCCATCGATTCCAGAACCTCCTTCAACTTGGTTGGCAGCTGTTGCTCCCCCCCAGAGGAAATCTTTTGGAAAATAACTTTTCATTTTACTTGCCGCCTTTCAAAAATGATTCGTACGCCAACGCTTCCCCATTCGTGGCGATCACTTGCTGATAATACGCAAAACTAGCTTTTTTCTTGCGGGAAAGATCTCCGCTACCATCATTTTGCTTATCGACATAGATAAAGCCGTATCGTTTTTCCATCTCTCCTGTCCCCGCAGAAACGATATCGATCGGTCCCCACCATGTATAGCCTAGAATCGTTGCGCCATCTTTGATCGATTCCGCCATTGCTTCTACATGGTCTTTCAAATAGGCCATCCGTTCTTCATCGACGATCGATCCATCTTCATTGACAACATCCTTTAAACCAATTCCGTTTTCAACGATAAATAATGGTTTTTGATAACGATCAGTCAATTCGCTGCAAACATAGCGTAATGCCAACGGATCGATCGGCCATCCCCAAGCAGTTTCTTTTAGGTAAGGATTCTTTTTCCCCAATAATCCGCCAGTATTGCCTAAAATTTTCATGCCCGTTTCATGCAATGAGCTGCGGTAAAAACTAAAGCCTAAATAATCGCAGGTCCCCGCTTTAATGATCGCTAGATCTTCTTCTGTAATGTCCAGCAACAGATGATTATCCTTCACGATGCGGTCGAAGTATTCCGGATAGGCTCCTCGCAATTGCACATCACTATAGAACAAGGAACGACGGCGCAGTTGATACGATTCAAAAACATCTTGCGGGTTGCACGTCGCAGGGTAAATCGGGCTCAGTGACAGCATACAGCCAATCTGATTGTTTTCATCTACTGCCTTCCCATTCAGAACTGCTTTGGCACTTGCAACAAACATATTATGACTTGCTTGATAAAGTGCCTGTAATTTTTCTTCTTCAGTCTCGAAAGAAAACACATCGATACCTGCTGCGAGTAACGGGATCGTATGGGTATGGTTGATTTCATTGAAAGTCATCCAATATTTCACTTTCCCTTTATAGCGTGCAAAAACCACTTTTGTATACCGATCAAAAAAATCGATCAGTGCACGATTTTGCCAACCACCATATTTCGTCACCAAATGCAGTGGTGTCTCAAAATGAGCTAATGTAACAACTGGTTGGATCCCTTTTTCATTCAAGGCATCAAATAAATCATCATAAAATTGTAAACCTGCTTCATTGGGTTCCGTTTCATCCCCATTCGGAAAAATGCGACTCCAAGCAATTGAGGTGCGCAGACACTTCAAGCCCATTTCCGCAAACAATTCAATGTCTTCTGGGTACCGATGATAAAAGTCGATGGCTTCATGGCTCGGATAAAAGTTATCCTCTTCAAGCTGCAGTGAAACTTGCTCAATACGTTTTTCACCAACTGGTAAAATATCTGCTACGCTTAATCCTTTTCCTCCTTCCAAATAAGCTCCTTCGGCTTGATTTGCGGCGATCGCGCCGCCCCATAGGAAATTTTTTGGAAATACACTCATGAAATCGCTCCTTTTAATAAATCATTTGCTACCAATGCGGTAACGTCTTTTTTCGCTTGATCCACAACTGTCAATGCATCTTCTTTGATCACACTGGTAAAGACCAACATGGTTGTCGGATCATATCCTTTTTCAATAATTTTTGCTAAGTCAAAGGTGCCAATTTTTTGCCCCTTCACGACTTGATCCCCTTGTTTCACCGAAATCTCAAACACGCCTTTTGCTAAATCAACCGTGTCTAAGCCGATATGAACCAACACTTCCGTCCCAGCAGCTGATTGGATCCCAAAAGCATGTCCAGTTGGAAACACTGTCACAACCGTACCAGTAAGTGGCGCATAAATATCGCCGGCTGATGGATAAACGGCTAATCCATCCCCCATTGCTCGAGAAGAAAATACTTCATCTTTGACATCATCAAGCGTGATCGCTTCACCAGCAACTGGTGTCATCACTTGCAGCCCTGCACCTTCTTCTAAAACAGGTTCTAGCGTTTCTTCAAATCCTAATACATAGGTCAAAATAGCAGTACCGAAGAACGCAAAGGCAATGCCGATCAAATAGTACACAAAGGTGTCCCCAAAGAAAGCTGGCAATGTCGTCAATGCTGGGAAAACATAGACGATGGCCTTGGTTTGCATCATTCCCATAAACGCACCAGCAAGGGCACCAACGATGGTTTGAGCAATCAACGGCTTTTTAAATTTTACCGAAAGTCCATAGACGATTGGCTCTGTAATTCCTCCAAGCAATGCTGGAAGCAAGGAAGATAGCGCCAGGCCTTTGGTTTCTTTTCTGCGAGAGCGTAAAAATACACCTAATGCAACCCCAGCACTCGCAAATGTTGCTGCTGCGATCATCGGGCGCAGCGTATCATAGCCATATACCGCTAGGTTATTGACCATGATCGGTACAACTCCCCAATGGATCCCGATCATTACTAAGAATGTCCAACCGCCACCGATCAACAAGCCAGCCAAAAGCCCACTCTTATCGCTGATAAAGTTCATGGCATTGCCTAAACCGTCCCCAAGCATTACACCGACCGGACCAATGATCAAAACGGTCAAAGGCACCATGATCAAAAGAGCCACTAGTGATAGAGCAAAAATCTCGATACTCTTAGGAATGATCCGTTTGAGTAGTCGTTCCAAGTGCGAGTAGATATAGATCGAAACGATCGCTGGAATCACGGTACCCGAATACCCCATCAACACAGCTGGGATGCCAAAGAAATCGACCGTCACACCGTTTTCCGTCACCATTGCTGTAAAATTCGGCTCCAGCAACGCCCCAACGATTGCTAAAGCAATAAACATATTGACTTTGAAAATCCGCGCTGCACTGATCGCTAAAAATAAAGGCAAGAAATAAAAGACACTATTGCCAGCAGCAGCTAATATTTTTTAGGTACTTCCTTCTGCGTCCATCAAATGATAGGTTGTAAAAACAACTAGTAAAGCTTTCAACATCCCTGCCCCTGCAAGCGCAACAATGATTGGATTAAAGATCGCAGACAATACATTGAAAAATCGGATTAATACATTGCCTTGTTTTTCTGTTGATTCTTCGGCATCCCCATCACTTTCCAAAGCATTTTGGATCGAATACTTACTCATGATCGTTTGAAAAACATCTGCTACATGATTACCGATCACGACTTGAAACTGGCCATTTCCTTCAATGACAGACAATACCCCATCAAGCTGCTGAATCTTATCCTTATTTTTTCGTGCCAACTCGACATCTTTCAACTTAAAACGCAATCTAGTGATGCAATGATACAGGCTAACGATATTTTGTTCCCCACCGACCTGTGCTATAATTTCACTAGCAAGTTTTGAATAATCTTTTGCCAAATGACTCACTCCCGTGTTTGATTTATAAAGCGCTTTATGGCGTTACTATAGCAGATTTTTTTCTCTCACCTGCGAAAGTTCGCAATTTGGAAACTGCTTACAAGAAAGGAAAGAAAATGGGCCTCTTAATCATTCGTTTATTGAATCTTTTAAATAATGCACCCACTGATTCCACCAACTACTATATCGGTTTGACCATGATCAACCATTATGATCAGATTCAAACTCTAAGTATTGGTGAATTCGCCGCTCTTTGCCATGTGTCAAAGTCAACCGTTTCAAAATTCGCCCGTACCTTAGGCTTTGATGACTATGGTGATTTAAAAGACAACGCAGCTTTCATCGAGAACCGCTTCAACAATCCGCTAAATTATCGCTCGAATATTTTGTCTGCTTTGGAGCAAGAAGGCGTAGACTCCTATTTTGACGCAGTGATACAAGACATCGATTATCTGCGGCATCATCTTGATCTGCCAGCCATCGAACGGGTCGCACAAGCAATTGTTTCACATAAAAATGTCTTTGCTTTTGGAATTTTATTCTCAGAATCGGCTGCTATTGATTTCCAGATCAAACTAGCATACAACGGCAAGTTCATTCGGACCTTCCAAGACGATCTCGTACAGGAAGAAATCATCAAGACCGCTGATGAAGAATCGCTGTTTATCATTTTTACCAACTCCGGTGACTACCTAACGAAACAGCAAATTCGAAATGGAACACCACGGAAAGATTTCTTCGATCG
>ERZ507118.142-NODE-142-length-23668-cov-15.2714_pt1 | contig 23668 bp, 21 predicted proteins | sample MGYA00512574_ERZ507118 | MGnify/ENA metagenome assembly ERZ507118 | reverse complement strand
AACACCGAAAGAGATAATTGAAAGGGGTGTTGCATTGACAGATTGAATCTACAACAGCGTATTTTGCACAGGAGTCGCTGAAAAATACGCGTTAATCGAACAATGGCGACAACAATTTCCCATTGAAGCGATGTGTCAGGTATTTGGTGTATCCAGGAGCGGTTATTACAACTGGGTACAGCATGAACCCTCAGACAGAAAACAAAGTGATGAGCGGCTAAAACTGGAGATTAAGGTGGCGCATATCCGCACTCGCGAAACATATGGAACCCGGCAGCTCCAGACGGAACTGGCAGAGAATGGCATCATCGTTGGTCGTGACCGACTGGCACGTCTTCGTAAGGAGCTAAGGCTACGCTGTAAGCAGAAACGCAAGTTCAGAGCGACTACGAACTCGAACCACAATCTGCCAGTTGCGCCAAATCTGCTGAACCAGACGTTCGCTCCTACAGCACCAAATCAGGTCTGGGTGGCGGACCTGACGTATGTTGCCACACAGGAGGGATGGTTGTACCTCGCTGGCATCAAAGATGTTTATACGTGCGAAATTGTCGGCTACGCCATGGGAGAGCGCATGACAAAAGAGCTGACAGGTAAAGCCCTGTTTATGGCGCTCAGGAGCCAGCGCCCACCTGCCGGGCTAATCCACCACTCTGATCGAGGTTCACAGTACTGCGCATACGATTACCGTGTCATACAGGAGCAGTTTGGTCTGAAAACATCAATGTCGCGTAAAGGTAACTGTTACGACAACGCTCCGATGGAAAGCTTCTGGGGAACGCTGAAAAATGAGAGCCTGAGCCACTATCGTTTTAATAACCGGGATGAAGCCATCTCAGTAATACGGGAATACATTGAGATTTTCTACAATCGTCAGCGTCGTCACTCTCGTCTGGGGAATATCTCCCCGGCAGCCTTCAGGGAAAAATATCATCAGATGGCTGCTTAAAAAAAGAACAAATGGTAGTGTCCGCTATTGCCAGTACACCTCAACATTCCACCATGCATTCCGATTAACGCCGCATAGCCAGTTGAACTTTGCTACTTTGTGAGAGGTAGTACCTTCTATCCAGTGCGAATTTAATTAATGGAATAAATGATTATGAGTGAAAATGATACAATCCCAAAGAAGTCTACAAGTCAGATTAACAAAGCGGTATTCTTTACATCTGCTTTGCTAATTTTCCTTCTTGTCGCCTTTGCCGCCGTATTCCCGGATGTCGCCGACAAAAATTTTAAACTACTTCAGCAACAAATCTTCACGAATGCCAGCTGGTTCTACATCCTTGCTGTGGCCCTGATTTTACTGAGTGTCACGTTCCTTGGACTCTCACGCTACGGTGATATCAAGCTGGGCCCGGACCATGCGCAGCCTGATTTCAGCTACCACTCCTGGTTTGCGATGCTTTTTTCGGCAGGGATGGGGATCGGCCTGATGTTCTTTGGCGTTGCCGAACCTGTAATGCATTATCTTTCGCCACCCGTTGGCACTCCAGAAACCGTTGCGGCAGCTAAGGAAGCAATGCGTCTGACCTTTTTCCACTGGGGACTGCACGCATGGGCAATTTATGCCATTGTGGCGCTGATTCTGGCGTTCTTCAGTTACCGTCACGGTCTGCCTTTAACTCTGCGCTCCGCACTCTATCCCATTATTGGCGATCGCATATACGGACCTGTAGGACATGCGGTTGATATTTTCGCTGTTATAGGCACGGTCTTTGGCGTTGCGACATCACTGGGTTACGGTGTTTTGCAGGTGAATGCCGGTTTGAACCATCTTTTCGGGGTGCCCATCAATGAAATGGTGCAGGTAATTCTGATCGTGGTCATCACGGGGTTAGCGACGATTTCAGTGGTGTCCGGTCTGGATAAGGGAATACGTATCCTGTCTGAACTCAATCTGGGTCTGGCTTTGTTGCTCCTGGCGCTGGTCCTGTGTCTGGGACCAACCGTGCTTCTGCTGAAGTCATTTGTGGAAAATACGGGCGGTTATCTTTCGGAACTGGTGAGTAAAACGTTCAACCTTTACGCGTATGAGCCCAAGTCGAGCAACTGGCTGGGGGGCTGGACATTACTGTACTGGGGATGGTGGCTTTCATGGTCGCCGTTTGTGGGGATGTTCATCGCACGGGTCTCCCGCGGGCGAACCATTCGCGAGTTTGTCACCGGCGTGCTGTTTGTTCCCGCGGGTTTTACGCTAATGTGGATGACGGTGTTTGGTAACAGCGCGATCTATCTCATTATGAACCAGGGGGCCACAGACCTCGCCAATACTGTTCAGCAGGATGTGGCGCTGGCCCTGTTTAATTTCCTGGAGCATTTCCCGTTCTCTTCTGTGCTGTCATTCATTGCAATGGCGATGGTCATCGTCTTCTTTGTAACGTCTGCTGATTCGGGGGCAATGGTTGTGGATACTCTGGCATCAGGTGGAGTGGCAAACACACCCGTCTGGCAGCGAATATTCTGGGCCTCGCTCATGGGCATTGTTGCAATTGCGCTTCTCCTTGCCGGAGGGCTAAGTGCGCTGCAAACGGTGACAATAGCGAGTGCATTGCCCTTCTCAGTGATCTTACTAATATCTATATACGGACTTTTAAAAGCTTTGCGCCGGGATTTGACCAAGCGTGAAAGCCTGAGCATGGCGACAATTGCTCCTACGGCTGCACGTAACCCAATTCCTTGGCAGAGAAGGTTACGCAATATCGCGTATCTGCCGAAGCGATCTCTTGTGAAACGTTTTATGGACGACGTTATCCAGCCCGCCATGACGCTGGTTCAGGAGGAACTGAACAAGCAGGGGACGATAAGCCACATTAGTGATGCAGTCGACGATCGTATTCGTCTTGAAGTCGATTTGGGCAACGAGCTGAATTTTATATATGAAGTGAGGCTTCGCGGGTATATCTCACCGACCTTCGCGCTCGCCGCAATGGATAATGATGAGCAGCAGACTGAACAACATCGATATTATCGCGCTGAGGTTTATCTCAAAGAAGGCGGTCAAAATTATGATGTGATGGGCTGGAACCAGGAACAGCTGATTAATGACATACTGGACCAGTACGAAAAACACCTGCACTTCCTGCACCTGGTTCGTTAATAGCAACATGCCGTCCTGGGGGCGGCAATTATTATCCCGGCCGCAATATGAGGGAATGCAGAATGATTTCACGCTGGAAATGGATGCTGAAGCAGACAATTAAAAAACTATGGTTCAGGGCAACGTTATTCGCAATTGTCGCGATAATAACGGCCCTTTTATCAATTCTTTTTAAATCAATGATACCTGAGTCGGTTTCCGTGAAGGTTGGTGCGGAAGCAGTCGATAACATTCTGAACATACTGGCATCGAGTATGCTGGCAGTGACCACATTTTCGCTGAGTATCATGGTCACAGCCTACGGTTCAGCCACTACTAATGTGACTCCCAGAGCTACGCGTTTAGTTGTTGAAGACGTCACCACACAAAATGTACTGGCCACCTTCATCGGTTCTTTTCTCTTCAGTCTGGTAGGGATTATTGCCCTCAATATGGGAGCTTATGGAGAAAGGGGGAGAGTCATTTTATTCATTGTCACACTGGTTGTCATTGCCTTAATCCTCATCACATTGCTTCGCTGGATACAGCATTTGACCTCTCTGGGGAGGGTTGGTGAGACAACGGCACAAGTAGAACAGGCGGCCATCGAAACATTTATTGCGAGAGCAAGAAATCCCTGTCTCGGCGGATATCCATGGCTTGAGAACAATGAACAGCCGAAAGGAACGGTTGCAGTTTATCCGAAGAAGATTGGCTATGTTGAATATATTGATATGGTGAAACTTAGCAAGCTGCTGACCAATGATCCCCGTCATGTATACCTCGTGGCGCAGCCAGGCAGTTTCATACATCCGTCCATGCCAGTTTTGTACCTGAGTCAGGGCCAGGAGTCGTCAATCAGCACCGATTTACTTGAGACGATTATTGTCTCGGATGCACGTTCATTTGCTCAGGATCCTCGATTTTGTCTTAGCGTCATGGCCGAAATAGCCTGCCGGGCCCTTTCCCCTGCAGTGAACGATCCTGGAACCGCCATTGATGTCATTGGCAGAGGTGTTCGTATACTTTCCACTTACGCGCAGAATAAATCTGATGAAATAGAAGTGAAATATCCTTCAGTACATGTTGCACCACTTCAGAATAACGATCTACTGGAAGACTTTTTCTCACCTGTCGCGCGCGATGGTGCCAGTATGAGGGAGATTCAGATAAGAGTCCTTAAAGGACTGTCGATGCTGAGTAAAGGTTGGCCAGGGATATTTGCTGAAGCCGCACATACCCTGGCATTTGAAACATTAGAGCATGCAACTCGTGCTGACCATATAGATTCTGATAGATATCTAATAAAATCAACTTATTATAATTTATTTAGTGGCGAATATTCTAATAAAAAAACATAGCTGCAGAGCAAGCGATTCGGTTGTTGGCAAGTCAAGGGCAAAGCATTCGCGTGAGAATGGGCGTATGCTTTGTGCCAAAAGCAAACGTTGCTAATTCTGCACTGTTCAGCGATGGCGCAGTAGCGACAGGCACTGCCACTGTCCAGTCGGCAAAAGCGAACACTTTGCCACTGCGGGGATAAACTGATTGAAGCTCTCGCGCAAAATCACTTATTCTTTTGCGTTAATAAAATGTAGGAGATGGGTCATGACAGGCGAAAATCGTGGCCGGGGAAGGCCGCGAAAGACAGAAAGTACCTATGCAGATACTCGTAATGATCTGATCCGCAGTGGCCTTGAACTGCTGACGCAGAATGGTTTTCTTGCGACGGGAGTCGATGCCATTGTTAAAAATGCCAATGTCCCTAAAGGCTCATTTTATTACTACTTTAAGAGTAAAGAGGATTATGCTCAGACCGTTCTGAACGCCTATGACAGTTTCTTCGAGCATAAACTCAAAAAACATCTACATGAATCATCCTGCACACCAATGGTACGTCTGGAAAATTTCATCAATGATGCCTGTGAGGGGATTAAAAAATACAATTTTACCCGCGGCTGCCTGGTTGGAAATATGATGCAGGAGAGTCCGGGGCTTCCCCAATCCTTCATTAAAGTACTACAGAATATTCTTGAGAGCTGGCAGGCACTTGTTGCGGCCTGCCTGTCCGACGCGTTATCTTCAGGCGAAATAAGTTCAAATATGAATAATACACAACTGGCGGCTATTTTCTGGAGTGGCTGGGAAGGTGCGGTAATGCGTTCCAAACTATATTGTTCTACTGAGCCAGTGTACGACTTCTGGAGCTATTTCAAAACCTCGGTACGCTATCAGTCTTCTCAGGAAGCAACAACTGGCCAGTAAAAGGGGCCGCAGCCCCTAAAACTTATTATACTAAGCCTGAGCTCGGCATCCATCTAATTAGCTATATTGAATGACTGCACGACCGCGAATTCCGCCACTCAGAAGTTTTTCAGCCACAGTGATGGCGTCACTGAGCGGATAAACGGTAGTGAGACTATCCATTCTGGACTCTGGCAAATACTATACCGCCTGTTGCCAGATTGCTGCTCTTTTCTCTTTCGCGAACATGACGCTATCAATCCCTTTCAGCGTGACACCACGCAGAATAAACGGAGCCATATTGCCCATCAAATCCATCCCCTGAGCCATGCCGCAGGCTGCAACAATACTGCCATATCGGACCCCGGCGCAGGCATTTCTCCAGTAACAGGGGGTTGTATTGTATTTTTTTGTGCCGGTTCAGGTGTGCGTTTCCCGGCGCGTCTGCACCGGCTTAACCAAATTCAACAGGGATAAAATAGTGCAAATAACCGAAGTATTACTTGCAGAATCGGGGGAAGCATCCGGGGTTTTATTCAACAGGCTGTAGATCACTGACTGCGTCTGTTGGCCGTCCACTTCACGCGTCATTCGACCAGAGTAAATATTGATGATTACTAGATTCGTGTATTTTATCAGGCATTTTACTTGCGAATAAATCCCCTTACTATCCAGCGAAACCACACAGGTAGCTATTACCATATGTGGTAATACACTAGTTACAGGAAAAATATGCAAGTTCCGCAATACGTTGTGTGTTGCTCCTTAGCCAGGATCTTTTCTTCCATGCGAGATATGACAACAATTTTGAGGAAGGATGTTCGTAACTGGTAGAGTTACTACAACAAGCATGGGAGGCTCTGACTCTGGCAGACATTGTACTGTGGAATGTTGTTACAGGTTGGGGCGGCAACCGTGCCAGGAGACCATGAGCCGTTCACGGCATTAAAGGCCACACTTCAGTCGTTTACATTCCCTATGGTGGCAGGCATCTTCCATTAAGGCGTCAGAGCGTTACCAACGTTATGTTGTCATGGCTCATCTTTCATAGTCGATGCTTATCTGGTGGCTGAAGCTAGCCGCAGATAAAGAGTGTGAAGTTGATACCATGGAGTGGAGTGACGTGCAGGCAGGAGATTCGCTCTATGCAGGGTTGTGAGATGAATTCAAACCGGCTGGCAGCGCCAGTGATATTCGAAGATTCGTCCGGTTGTTACCCAGTATGCATTAAAAACCCAGACATTATGGACAATATAACGGCTTCTACAACAAGGAAGTGCCTGTTTACCATCCGGGTGTAATGACTCACCTTTGTGGGCTTTTGCCCGTCGCGCTCTTAACGTTGAAGACATTCTCTGCCTGCCGATTCAGGACTGCGACAAAAGCCATATCTGGCTACTGGTCAAGGATGACCAGCGTCTGGAGTAGGTGATAAGCCAAATAGATAAGCTGGAATATGTGGTGAAAGTGCAACGTAATCAGTCCAATCCGACGATGTTTAACAAGATTGTGGTGTTTTTTCAGTAAGTCATTCGTCTTCTGAATCAGGTGTAATGATCTTTACAGAACCATTCTGGCAGTGCGTAACATAATCTGCCGGTAACGGACGATCGCTAATCAGAACGTCAAATGCAGAGATCGGTGCAAGGCTGGCAGAGGCCACTTCATCGAACAACGCGTGGCGGGCGAGCAAAATTTTCCGTAGTCCACGGTTCATCGCTTTACGCTTAGTGGCAAGATCTTCAGGGTTAAACCAGCTGACGCCAAAGTGATTATGCACACCGCTGGCGGAAATAAATATTTTTCGCGGATTGAGAGAGTCTAATGGCGAAGAGTTACTGGCATCGTAAAAAGCATCACTTCTGGCACGATACGTACCACCACAAAGTATTGCTGTTACATTAGGCTTTTCATTCAACGCAACAAAGACGCGATGTGAGTAACAGATGCCGGTGAAGGTGATTGCATCCGGGATCATGCTTATAACGAGTGGTATCTCCTGGCCATTATCAAAGAAGATCAGATCATTTTCATTAACCATTCCGGCAGCCAGAATTGCAATAGGTAAGTCATCACGATGATTTTTTGGAACGTCATGGATTACTGGCATGGATGGCGCGGGTTTATTCACCATTACAATATAGCCACCCAGTAGGGTCAGTGGCAGAGGTTCATCTTCCTGATGGAGATCGCGACGAATAGTCATTACAGAAACTTCCAGCATTCGCGCTGCGTCTTTCAAATGGATTCTGTCGGTTTTCTTAAGCAGTTCCATCAAACGTCGGATACGCTCTTTTTGCTTCGTTTCCATCAACTCTCTCTCCGTAAGAATGTTATAAAAATAACATTTTGGCGTTAGTAAACATTGTTTTCATTACCATACTATACGACCGCCCCTTTGAAATGAAAAGGGTATAGGCTGCTGAGTTTTGGGCACTAATCTTGTTAGGTTGCTTATGATTAGATAGTGTTGGCCTGAGTGATGAGACTGGAAGTCTATTAAATAAACATCGGGTTGATGTGCTAATCGCGATCTCAGTCACAAATGATGCAAAAGTAACATGCTAATGTTATTTAAATACCATTGTTATGCGAAAGTTTATAAGAGGTAGTGAAATGGACATTGCAGTTATTGGTTCCAATATGGTGGATCTCATTACTTACACTAATCAGATGCCTAAAGAAGGAGAAACTCTGGAAGCACCTGCCTTCAAAATCGGATGTGGTGGGAAAGGTGCTAATCAAGCGGTGGCGGCGGCTAAATTGAATTCAAAAGTCCTGATGCTGACTAAAGTAGGTGATGATATTTTTGCGGATAATACTATTCGTAATCTTGAATCATGGGGAATTAATACCACTTATGTTGAGAAGGTCCCCTGTACCAGCAGTGGTGTTGCACCGATCTTTGTTAATGCCAACTCGAGCAATAGTATATTAATAATTAAGGGAGCGAATAAATTTCTTTCCCCGGAAGATATCGATCGAGCTGCAGAAGATCTGAAAAAATGCAAATTGATCGTTTTACAACTGGAAGTTCAACTGGAAACAGTTTACCACGCGATTGAGTTTGGTAAGAAAAATGGTATTGAAGTGTTATTAAATCCGGCTCCGGCATTGCGTGAGTTAGATATGTCTTATGCCTGCAAATGTGATTTCTTTATCCCGAATGAAACAGAACTGGAAATATTAACCGGTATGTCGGTTGATACTTATGATCATATTCGTTTGGCCGCACGTTCGTTAGTTGATAAAGGGCTGAACAATATTATTGTTACCATGAGCGAAAAAGGCGCATTATGGATGACCCGCGATCAGGAAGTCCATGTTCCTGCATTCAAAGTAAATGCTGTTGATACTAGTGGCGCTGGTGACGCATTTATTGGTTGCTTTTCCCATTATTATGTTCAAAGCGGTGATGTTGAAGCCGCTTTGAAAAAAGCCGCTCTCTTTGCCGCTTTCAGCGTCACAGGGAAAGGTACGCAATCATCTTATCCGAGTATTGAACAATTTAATGAATTTTTAACCTTAAACGAATAATCATCCTGCACAGTTAAAGGTAGCACTATGAACGATAAAAACATCATTCAGATGCCTGATGGATATCTGAATAAGACTCCCTTGTTCCAGTTTATTTTGTTATCGTGTTTATTCCCGCTATGGGGATGCGCAGCTGCATTAAATGACATATTAATCACTCAATTCAAAAGTGTATTTTCGCTAAGTAACTTTGCTTCAGCATTGGTGCAGAGCGCATTTTATGGAGGTTATTTTTTAATTGCAATACCAGCATCCCTTGTGATTAAAAAGACCAGTTATAAGGTGGCAATTTTAATTGGCCTGACGCTGTATATTGGTGGTTGTACACTTTTTTTCCCTGCCTCGCATATGGCAACCTACACTATGTTCCTTGCAGCTATTTTTGCGATTGCGATTGGCCTGAGTTTCCTTGAAACTGCAGCGAACACATACAGTTCAATGATCGGTCCAAAAGCCTATGCCACATTGCGGCTCAATATCAGCCAGACCTTTTATCCGATTGGTGCTGCGTCTGGTATTTTATTGGGCAAATATCTGGTTTTCTCCGAGGGGGAAAGCCTTGAGAAGCAGATGTCCGGAATGAACGCCGAGCAAATTCACAACTTTAAGGTGCTGATGTTAGAGAACACCCTTGAACCGTATAAGTATATGATTATGATTCTGGTTGTGGTCATGGTGTTGTTCCTTTTAACCCGCTTCCCAACCTGTAAAGTGGCACAGACAAGTCACCATAAACGCCCGTCAGCAATGGATACGCTGCGCTATCTGGCTAAAAATTCGCGCTTTCGTCGTGGTATTGTGGCTCAATTCCTTTATGTGGGTATGCAGGTCGCAGTATGGTCATTTACCATCCGTCTGGCACTGGAGTTGGGCGATATCAACGAACGTGATGCTTCAAACTTCATGGTCTATAGCTTTGCCTGCTTCTTTATTGGCAAGTTTATAGCCAACATCCTTATGACGCGTTTTAATCCGGAAAAAGTATTGATTCTCTATTCCGTTATAGGGGCGCTGTTCCTGGCATATGTTGCACTGGCTCCAAGTTTCAGCGCGGTCTATGTCGCCGTCCTGGTAAGTGTTTTGTTTGGCCCTTGCTGGGCGACGATCTATGCAGGAACACTGGATACAGTTGATAACGAACATACAGAAATGGCAGGAGCAGTCATTGTTATGGCTATTGTCGGCGCCGCGGTGGTTCCGGCAATTCAGGGATATATTGCAGATATGTTCCACTCACTTCAGCTTTCATTCCTGGTTTCTATGCTCTGCTTTGTCTATGTCGGAGTCTACTTCTGGCGTGAAAGCAAAGTACGTACCGCACTGGCTGAAGTCACAGCGTCCTGAGGAGAACCGTTATGAGTACGCGTATTAATTTGTGGCGGGCGCTTTTTGGCGAAAAACCTCGTATCTTGCTGGAAAATAGTGATTTTACTGTCACGTCTTTTCGCTATGACAGTGGTGTCGAGGGGCTTAAAATTGCAAACAGTCGTGGACATTTAATTATTCTTCCCTGGATGGGGCAGATGATTTGGGATGCGCAATTTGATGGACACAGTCTCACCATGTGCAATATGTTTCGCCAGCCTAAACCGGCGACAGAGGTGATAGAGACCTATGGCTGTTTTGCCTTTCATTCAGGTTTGCTGGCTAATGGCTGCCCATCTGCGGAAGATACTCATCTGCTACACGGTGAAATGGCCTGTGCCGCGATGGATGAAGCATGGATGGAATTAGAGGGAGATATGTTACGCCTTACCGGGCGTTACGAGTATGTAATGGGGTTCGGGCATCATTATCTGGCTCAGCCAACAGTGGTCCTTCACAAATCCTCTACATTGTTCGATATTAAGATGGCCGTAACCAATCTGGCTTCTGTAGATATGCCACTACAATATATGTGCCACATGAATTATGCATATATACCAAATGCTACGTTCAGCCAGAATATACCGGACGAAATATTAAGGTTGCGTGAATCAGTACCTTCGCATGTTAATCCCACCGCTCAGTGGCTGGCGTTTAATCAACGGATTATGCAGGGAGAAGCCTCTCTGTCGACGCTGAATCAACCGGAATTTTATGATCCAGAAATAGTCTTCTTTGCAGACAAACTGGATGCTTACACAGATCAGCCAGAGTTTCGCATGATCTCTCCCGATGGCACCACGTTTGTTACTCGTTTCTCCAGTGCTGAACTAAATTATGTGACACGCTGGATCCTTTATAATGGAGAGCAACAGGTAGCCGCCTTTGCATTACCTGCAACCTGTCGGCCTGAGGGGTATCTTGCCGCGCAACGTAATGGCTCGCTGATTCAGGTTGCACCGCAGCAAACGCGCACTTTTACAGTCACCACAGGAATTGAATAACCACTTAAGGCCTGAACAGCGGCGCGCTTATCGTTAAGGTAAGCGCGTTTTTTTACCCGCCAGGACAAGACTATGATAGCGTTGCCCTTATAGACGATTAGACTGGCCCCCTGAATCTCCAGACAACCAGTATCACTTAAATAAGTGATAGTCTTAATACTAGTTTTTAGACTAGTCATTGGAGAACAGATGATTGATGTCTTAGGGCCGGAGAAACGCAGACGGCGTACCACACAGGAAAAGATCGCAATTGTTCAGCAGAGCTTTGAACCGGGGATGACGGTCTCCCTCGTTGCCCGGCAACATGGTGTAGCAGCCAGCCAGTTATTTCTCTGGCGTAAGCAATACCAGGAAGGAAGTCTTACTGCTGTCGCCGCCGGAGAACAGGTTGTTCCTGCCTCTGAACTTGCTGCCGCCATGAAGCAGATTAAAGAACTCCAGCGCCTGCTCGGCAAGAAAACGATGGAAAATGAACTCCTCAAAGAAGCCGTTGAATATGGACGGGCAAAAAAGTGGATAGCGCACGCGCCCTTATTGCCCGGGGATGGGGAGTAAGCTTAGTCAGCCGTTGTCTCCGGGTGTCGCGTGCGCAGTTGCACGTCATTCTCAGACGAACCGATGACTGGATGGATGGCCGCCGCAGTCGTCACACTGATGATACGGATGTGCTTCTCCGTATACACCATGTTATCGGAGAGCTGCCCACGTATGGTTATCGTCGAGTATGGGCGCTGCTTCGCAGACAGGCAGAACTTGATGGTATGCCTGCGATCAATGCCAAACGTGTTTACCGGATCATGCGCCAGAATGCGCTGTTGCTTGAGCGAAAACCTGCTGTACCGCCATCGAAACGGGCACATACAGGCAGAGTGGCCGTGAAAGAAAGCAATCAGCGATGGTGCTCTGACGGGTTCGAGTTCTGCTGTGATAACGGAGAGAGACTGCGTGTCACGTTCGCGCTGGACTGCTGTGATCGTGAGGCACTGCACTGGGCGGTGACTACCGGCGACTTCAACAGTGAAACAGTACAGGACGTCATGCTGGGAGCGGTGGAACGCCGCTTCGGCAACGATCTTCCGTCGTCTCCAGTGGAGTGGCTGACGGATAATGGTTCATGCTACCGGGCTAATGAAACACGCCAGTTCGCCCGGATGTTGGGACTTGAACCGAAGAACACGGCGATGCGGAGTCCGGAGAGTAACGGAATAGCAGAGAGCTTCGTGAAAACGATAAAGCGTGACTACATCAGTATCATGCCCAAACCAGACGGGTTAACGGCAGCAAAGAACCTTGCAGAGGCGTTCGAGCATTATAACGAATGGCATCCGCATAGTGCGCTGGGTTATCGCTCGCCACGGGAATATCTGCGGCAGCGGGCTTGTAATGGGTTAAGTGATAACAGATGTCTGGAAATATAGGGGCAAATCCAACGATCACATTATCGTCCACTCCAAATTTGCGCAACTACTGTAGAGTGGTGTACTCCACAGCTTCTTTTAGGATCTCAACTTCCATTGTTTTCTTACCGAGCAAGCACTGCAACTCTTTTATTTATTTGTAGTGGTCAACAAAAACTGGTCACAATTTCAGATTTTTTCCAGTATCTATTTTCCAATTCGTTCGGCGGTAATCCGCCGTTATATTCATGAGGCCGGAGTGCACTATAAAAGTGTATGCGTAAACCGACTGCTGTATGTAGCCATTAAGCCAGTATTGGTAACATAGGTACCCACCTTTTCAACTAGTGGACACCTGTTATGGAACAAAAAACATTATCAGCTGAACCCCGCAGGTCATGTTCAAATGAGTTTAAACTTCAAATGGTTAAACTGGCTTTACAACCAAGGGTTTCTGTTGCCTGCCCGGGAGCATGATATCAATGATAATCTTCTGTTCAAATGGCTCAGGCTCTGGCTGATCAAAGGGCGTATATCACGGCGTCTTCCGGTAAGGAACTCTTCTGGCATTGGCGTTGAATTATTACCTGTCGAGATGACGCTGGATGAGCGGCCTTACCCCGCTTTTTACGCGAGGTTATTATGAAGATCAATGACTAGCCGTCGAACCGTGTGCATGAACTGCTGCACTGAAACTTCTCAACTGTAAAATAATCCTTACACTACGTACTTCTCGGAGCGCTTACGATTAATCAGATGCAGTCCTAACTGGAAGAAAGAAAAATGGAAAAAAATAAGAGGAATTAATATCCTCCACGTTCCTGAAATCCTGGAGGATATTAATGTCATTAAAATATTAGCGAACGATAATCCCTAACAAAATACCCAGTGCGCCAAAGTCAGCATCACTGAAGGTGGTGTTAGCAAAACCAATATCACCCAGCACAGGCAATAAGAATACTGGCAGGAAGGTAATAAGCAAGCCCTGAGCGAAGGCCCCCAAAATCGCACCACGACGTCCACCCGTTGCATTACCGAATACCCCTGCAGCCGCACCTACGAAGAAGTGCGGCACCACACCAGGAATAATCACGGTCATGTTCAGCAGATACAACATGAACATACCGATTAAACCTGCAGCAAAGCTGCTCAGGAAACCAACCAGTACAGCGTTAGGTGCGTAAGGGAAGACGACCGGGCAATCGAGAGCAGGTCTGGCATTCGGAACCAGCTTGTCTGAAATACCTTTGAATGCCGGAACAATCTCCGCAATCACCATACGCACACCCTGCAGAATGATGTACACGCCAGCTGCGAAGGTAATGGATTGCATGATGGAGAACATGAACCAGTTTTTACCACCGCTAAGCTCTTTCACCACATCTGCCCCGGCAAACAGGCACGTCACCAGGAAAATTATGCTCATGGTAAAAGAGATAGCAACCGGCGTGTCGCGCAAGAACAGCAGACTTTTCGGCACGTTCATGTCTTCAGCCGAGTGCTCTTTATTACCAAACTTGCTGCCGATGAAACCGGCCAATACATAAGATAATGTTGAGAAGTGACCGATGGCAACGTCATCAGAACCGGTCACTTTCTTCATGTACGGATGCGCTATAGCCGGGAAAAAGACCATTGCCACGCCAACAACCAAAGAGCCAACGGCTATAAGCGTAATGCCAGTCATGCCTGCTGTTGCCAGAATTACCGCTACCATCATCGACATAAACAACGTGTGATGACCGGTCAGGAAGATAAATTTCCACGGTGTGAAACGGGCAATCAGAATGTTGATAACCATCGCAAAGAACATAATCATTGCCATTTCTTTCCCGAAGCTTTTCTGCGCTACGGAAACAATGGCTTCATTGTTCGGCACTACACCCTGAATACCAAAGGCATGCTGGAAAATGTTTGCGAAGTCACCCAGTGACGACACAACTAAACCCGCCCCTGCGCCTAAAATCACAAACCCCATAATGGTCTTGACGGTACCTTTAATGCATTCGGTTACCGGTTTTTTCTGTGCAATCAGGCCAATCAGGGCGATTAAACCGACCAGCACTGCGGGTTCGGAAAGTACATCGCTCATCAAAAAACGAAAGAAATCCATATCGCCCCCAGCTTACAGTGCGCCTAATTCGGTTAATACCACGGATAAACGTTCTCTCATGGCTTTCTTATCAATCATATTTTCCAGTGCGACGATTTTGCCTGCGACAGACTGCGCGACTAACTGCTCGGCAATGTCTTTGGTGCCGACATAGATATCACTCGGCGTCCCTTTCGCGGAGCCCAGGTCGACGTGATCAACATCAGCGCTGACGGACAAATCCTTCAAAATGCTTTTAATGCTCATTTCCATCATCAGGCTGGTGCCTAAGCCGTTACCGCAAACCACTGTAATTTTCATAAATGTTCCTCTGGATTAATAGCGCGCAATAACAGACAAAATGTCCTGCGTCGTTTTGGCCATCAAAATGGCCTGTATGTCTTTTTCGTTATCGAATAACTTGGCGAGTTGAGAAATCGCTTCAATGTGGCTGGTACTGTCGGTTGCAGCCAGCACAATCAGTAATTTCACTGGATCGTTTTCATCGGCATCAAAATTCACACCTGAAGGGATCAGGGTCAGTGCTAATGACAGCTTGTTAGCTCCCTCTTCCGGGCGCGCATGAGGCATCGCAATACCAGGGCCAACCACATAGTACGGACCGATAGTGTCGTGCGAGCGATAGATCGCATCAACATAACGCGGTTCGATAGAACCGTTTTCAATCAACGGCCGGCATGAAATCGCCACGGCTTCCCGCCAGTCTTTGGCCTGTTCCACGACCTGAACGACCTCTGTATTTAATAGATTTTTTAACATGCTACTGATAACTCCCGATGATAATTAACAGGAGAGTAGATATTTTACGCATTAATTAATGTGATGATTGTCGCATTTGATAGCGCTATCTGATAACGCTACCAATCTTTGTGATAGCGCTATCATTTCTCTGCCGCCATGCTTTGGCTATATTCGGTTCCTGCATATACAATGCAACAGGATATTTGCTACCGTGGGCAAAAACTGGAAAGAGTAATGGTGAAATAAAAGTAATGAAAACAGCTGGTTGTAATTATCCATGGAGTCGAAATGGAAAAAACACGTAAGCGCCGTGGTACCGGACGGGTGACGCTGCAGGAGGTCGCTAACTTTGCAGGTGTCGGAACCATGACCGTTTCCCGTGCGCTGAGAACACCGGAACAGGTATCTGACAAGCTGAGGGAAAAGATAGAACAGGCCGTAGAAGAGTTGGGTTATATTCCCAACAGAACTGCTGGCGCCCTTGCATCTGGTCACAGTGATACAGTCGCCGTACTGGTTCCTTCCCTGACAGATAAAGCCAGCTCCCGCTTTATGCAGTCGTTGCAGCAGGTGCTTAATAAAAATGAATTCCAGCTACTGCTTGGGTGTCATGAGTATAATCAGCTCAAAGAAGCTGAAATTCTGATGACGCTTCTTCAAGGCAACCCGGCGGCGTTAGTTATTTTTGGTTCTCAGTTGGCTGATAAAACTCACCAGATACTCGAGAAAACAAATATACCTACCATTAACGTTGTCGGTTCCCCTTTCAGTCCGGCTCAAATTACCATCGAAACAGCATTTTTTGAAGCATCACATAAACTGACCGAACATCTGCTGGAACAGGGTTATAAGAATATCGGATTTATCGGTGCGCATATGGACAACCGCCTGCAACGTCAGCAACTGAACGGCTGGCATAAAGCAATGTTGAGCCATTACCAGAACTCTGATCTTGTTATCACCATGCCGGATGCCGCAAGTCTGCAATTGGGGCGTTACGCATTAAACGAGATATTACTGCGACAACCAGAGCTGGATGCTGTGATTTGCAGCCACGAAGAGATTGCGCTGGGTATCATGTTTGAGTGCCAGCGGCGTTTGTTAAAAATTCCTGGAAATATCGCTGTAGCTTGTCTTGATGGTTCAGACAATTGCGATCAAACACACCCAACCTTGACATCCATCCGTATTGACTACAAAAAAATGGGGATAGAGACGGGTAAGTTACTGATTGGGCTATTGAATAATAATCATGATGAATCAGAAGAGTCGCGTATCGTGCAATTCAACTACCAGATAGAATTACGTCAGAGTACATGAGCCTAAAAGGGCACTATTACAAAGTTAGCTATTGTGGTAGGGATAGCCGTTTCCGGCTATTCCCCGCGCAGATCCGGATGTATGCTGCTAACGCATCCATTCCTACTTCAGGTATTTGGCGTAGAAGCGGATGCCAAAAACTTGCCGCAAAACCGCAATATCAGCCTGCAGAGTCGCTCTCCAGATTATCCATTCCTATATTATCTCTGCACCGGATGAATTACGCGAACCACTCAGAAATATGACACGTATGCAACTTATCAGGACTCCGGGATCCTGGAAGCCTAGTGCCAGTGAATATCGTAATGTTACCAACGTTTATCGCATTGCATTGAAATCACTTGCCTGACGCTATTTCGAGTTACATGATGAAATCGCCGACCTTAATGTCATGATTGCGGCAATTGTCGATGAACTGGCACCTGAACTGATTAAACGTAATGCTGTTGGATCGAGTAGGAGGCGGGATCACTCCCGCCGTCCTCTCACACCACCGTACATGCGGCTCCGCATACGGCGGTTCATGTTAACACTGGAACTGCCTCTGCTGTTCCAGCAGTGATATCAGACCCTGCCTGCTGAACCACGCATTCTTTATCGCCTGATTCATATGGCTTGACCCTGAGTTCCACCATGGCCCGTGGTTGTTGTACGCTGAGATCATCGCCCTGTCCTTACTCAGCCCCGCTCTTAGCAGGTTCTTCGTCCGAGTTCCCGGCCTCTTCTACTGCCGCCACAACAGGCACCGCAGTTTCCGTTTGATCCAGCCGTCCAGCTCTTCCAGCACTCCTCTGACTTCCGTCAGCCTGAAGTAGCTTATCCATCCACGCAGCACTGGCGTCAGGGCATTGATTGTCACTTTCACTGATTTGCTCCGGTTTCCCGTGGTCAGACTGCGGACTTTCTCCTTCAGCCTGTTCACACTCGTCAGGGCTATTTTCAGCTTCGCCTGTTTGTGCCATGTCACACTGTACCCGAGGAACTTCCGCTCCCACGGGCGCGCCACCGCGCTCTTCTTCTCATTCACCTTCAGTTTCAGTTTGTTCTCCACGAACGCCCTGATGTTCTTCAGCAGATGGTCGCCCGCTTTCCGGCTGCTTACGTAGATGTTGCAGTCGTCTGCGTAGCGGCAGAAGCTGTGTCCACGACGCTCCAGTTCTTTATCCAGTTCATCCAGCAGGATGTTCGACAGTAACAGCGACAGCGGGCCGCCCTGCGGCATGCCCGCCTGCCGTTTCTCCCTTTGCCCGTCTTTAACCATTTCCGCTTTCAGGTAGCGGCGTATCAGTCTCAGCACCCGCCTGGCCTTTATCGTTCTGGCCAGACGCGTCATCAGGGGTCTGTGATCCACTAGGTCGAAGAACTTCTCCAGATCCATATCTCCATATCCACCACCCACCGTTTGCCACCCCGTATGTAACGCTGTGCCTGTTGCACCGCCTTCCATGCGTTGCGCCTCGGCCGGAAGCCGTAGCTGGAGTCTGAGAAGCTTTTGTCCACGATGGCGCTTAACTGCTGCGCTATCGCCTGCTGGATAAGCCTGTCCACCACCGTCGGGATGCCTGAGGTTCTCACGCCGCTATCCGGCTTCGGGATATCCATCCGGCGTATTGCCCGCGGCTGGTAGTTTCCGTCAATCAATGCCTGCCTGACACTGCGCCAGTTCTTCTTCAGCCACGGTTTCAACTCCGCCACGCTGAGGTTATCCACCCCCGCCGCGCCTTTGTTTTCCACCACGCGCTGATAAGCCAGCATCAGGTTTTCTCTCGTTATCACCGCTTCCATCGTCAGCGGCACTTCCGCTTTCGTTTGCCCACCCGCCGCCGTGCTGATTTCAGCGCCATCATGCAGCCCTGACGGATACCGTCCGTCTCCTCTGCCGCTGGCCGCAGTTGCCTGCGCTTATGCTTTATTAATCATCATCGGGTTCGGATGTCCTAATCACGGTTAATCATGTTCGGCCCTGCATGCTGCCAGTTTTGCAGCACTACTACGGCGTCGGCTGACTTCTGCCGCCCCATCCCGGCACCTTACGACGCCGGTAGCACACTGGCAGGACGGCAGATCTCCCGGGGTAATTCGCGCGACTTTCCTGCTTATGCCTGTCGGCTCTACGTCACAGCGTTCCGTGTGAGTATCGGGCTTTGGTGATGTATGCCACCTTACCCGCTGCGCCGCCTTAACCGCTTCCTGTTCGTCAGGCCAGCATTTTGCATCCGGCTTCCTTCAGATTTCACCTCGCGATGAACACCCTTGCCTTCCGCTAACACTTCCCCTCACCGGGTGTGTGGAGGACTTTCACCTCTTAGTCGTTCTTCAGCCACCACAGTTGAAGAACAGCGCCAGTCACGGCGCTACGCGCCATGCCCGGCGCACATACCGGAGGCGGTGATGGCGGGCTCACCACCGCTGAACATCAGCGTCTGAAAGAGCTGGAACGTGAAAATCGTGCATAATCGCATCTGAATCGATCACCAATTCGCATCACTATCGATCATCATTTCGCATCTCAGTCGATCACTGATTCGCATGGTGGTCGATCACTGTTTCACATCTTCCGATCAGCGATTCGCACCCTGCCGATCACTCCGGGAATTAACACTTTTTTGCATGGTTTCCACTGCTGAGTCTCGTTGTCTGTGGAGGCCATAATAGCTAAAAAGAAGAAATCCAGGAGCACTATGAGGAGCACTATGGAAACATGTTTTAAAGTCCTGCAGCTCAAATTCGACCGGAAGCTGTCCAACAGGACTATCGGGCTGACACTAAATATCAGCCCTTCCACCGTCTTTGAGGTGCTGGCTCGCTTCAAAGCATCATCAACGCCATGGCCCCTGCCAGAAACGCTGACGCCGGAGGCCATTGAATCGCTTATATTCCCGGAGAAAAAAGCGTCTGTGCTGATACCGGTGCTGCCCGACTGGCTTCACATTGATACCGAAATGCGGCGACCGGGGGTGACGCGGCAACTTCTGTGGACGGAATACAGGGCTCAGGACGGAAAACGGGCACTGATATAAATCAATTTTAAAGGCCGGAATTAGCCAGCTTTTGGTAAGAATCCGACGAAGCGCACAAATACCGACTGCTTTTGTACACTAAATTTTACGCCATAGAGAATACGTGTAATCAGAGAGTAATATCGACTTCGCTTTTCATCGCCAGACTTCCAGCACTACCAAACCAAAGTTATTCCAGTACATCCCTGAAATATCATTTGCAAAGACCACTAACTCACCGCTGCGAGGCGCAACCAGCCGTTATTTAGCCGGGCACCGTCGCCAATCACAAACATGGTGTCGGTTGATTTATCGATAGTGCCAATTAAGGCAAACCAGGTCGCAGGTTCGTGGCGGCAACGCAGCCAGATTCGGGCAAAATTCAGATAGTCGACGGTATAACCATTCGCATCGCAACAATGATTCATATCACACCACTTTCCGATGACACGAAAGAAATACCTGACGCCCTGCTCAACAAACAAATCCGTTTCAGCCCATTTATCGCGTGAGCGAATTTGGGTTTGCTTCACCCGCCGTGAAGCCAGTGGCGGAACAGGTACTGCGAGCCTACAACTACGAATGCGCCATTTGCGGCTTCAATATGCGCCACGACAATACTTCTGTCGCGCTGGAGGCGGCCCATATCAAATGGAAGCAGTACGGTGGCCCTTGCGAAATTCCTAATGGTCTGGCCCTCTGCGCAATTCATCATAAAGCTTTTGATAAGGGATCCATTGGTTTATGTCACGAACGGTGCAATAGTGATCCACACCCAACGCCTGAAATCAGATCCAGGGGGTAATCTGCTCTCCTGATTCAGGAGAGCTTATGGTCACTTTTGAGACAGTTATGGAAATTAAAATCCTGCACAAGCAGGGAATGAGTAGCCGGGCGATTGCCAGAGAACTGGGGATCTCCCGCAATACCGTTAAACGTTATTTGCAGGCAAAATCTGAGCCGCCAAAATATACGCCGCGACCTGCTGTTGCTTCACTCCTGGATGAATACCGGGATTATATTCGTCAACGCATCGCCGATGCTCATCCTTACAAAATCCCGGCAACGGTAATCGCTCGCGAGATCAGAGACCAGGGATATCGTGGCGGAATGACCATTCTCAGGGCATTCATTCGTTCTCTCTCGGTTCCTCAGGAGCAGGAGCCTGCCGTTCGGTTCGAAACTGAACCCGGACGACAGATGCAGGTTGACTGGGGCACTATGCGTAATGGTCGCTCACCGCTTCACGTGTTCGTTGCTGTTCTCGGATACAGCCGAATGCTGTACATCGAATTCACTGACAATATGCGTTATGACACGCTGGAGACCTGCCATCGTAATGCGTTCCGCTTCTTTGGTGGTGTGCCGCGCGAAGTGTTGTATGACAATATGAAAACTGTGGTTCTGCAACGTGACGCATATCAGACCGGTCAGCACCGGTTCCATCCTTCGCTGTGGCAGTTCGGCAAGGAGATGGGCTTCTCTCCCCGACTGTGTCGCCCCTTCAGGGCACAGACTAAAGGTAAGGTGGAACGGATGGTGCAGTACACCCGTAACAGTTTTTACATCCCACTAATGACTCGCCTGCGCCCGATGGGGATCACTGTCGATGTTGAAACAGCCAACCGCCACGGTCTGCGCTGGCTGCACGATGTCGCTAACCAACGAAAGCATGAAACAATCCAGGCACGTCCCTGCGATCGCTGGCTCGAAGAGCAGCAGTCCATGCTGGCACTGCCTCCGGAGAAAAAAGAGTATGACGTGCATCTTGATGAAAATCTGGTGAACTTCGACAAACACCCCCTGCATCATCCACTCTCCATCTACGACTCATTCTGCAGAGGAGTGGCGTGATGATGGAACTGCAACATCAACGACTGATGGTGCTCGCCGGGCAGTTGCAACTGGAAAGCCTTATAAGCGCAGCGCCTGCGCTGTCACAACAGGCAGTAGACCAGGAATGGAGTTATATGGACTTCCTGGAGCATCTGCTTCATGAAGAAAAACTGGCACGTCATCAACGTAAACAGGCGATGTATACCCGAATGGCAGCCTTCCCGGCGGTGAAAACGTTCGAAGAGTATGACTTCACATTCGCCACCGGAGCACCGCAGAAGCAACTCCAGTCGTTACGCTCACTCAGCTTCATAGAACGTAATGAAAATATCGTATTACTGGGGCCATCAGGTGTGGGGAAAACCCATCTGGCAATAGCGATGGGCTATGAAGCAGTCCGTGCAGGTATCAAAGTTCGCTTCACAACAGCAGCAGATCTGTTACTTCAGTTATCTACGGCACAACGTCAGGGCCGTTATAAAACGACGCTTCAGCGTGGAGTAATGGCCCCCCGCCTGCTCATCATTGATGAAATAGGCTATCTGCCGTTCAGTCAGGAAGAAGCAAAGCTGTTCTTCCAGGTCATCGCTAAACGTTACGAAAAGAGCGCAATGATCCTGACATCCAATCTGCCGTTCGGGCAGTGGGATCAAACGTTCGCCGGTGATGCAGCACTGACCTCAGCGATGCTGGACCGTATCTTACACCACTCACATGTCGTTCAAATCAAAGGAGAAAGCTATCGACTCAGACAGAAACGAAAGGCCGGGGTTATAGCAGAAGCTAATCCTGAGTAAAACGGTGGATCAATATTGGGCCGTTGGTGGAGATATAAGTGGATCACTTTTCATCCGTCGTTGACAGTTTAGATGAGAGTATGCGAGTACAGGTTTCAGAAGCGGTCAACGGTAGCGGGATCGTCGGTAGGTTGTTTTGGGATTTTCAGGGGAAGAGCATTTCTCTGCCGCAGGTAAAAGCATACTACCCGCAGGACGAATTCGTGGAGTGGCATAGGAGGGAGGTGTTCAGGAGAGGATGAAGATCTGGCTTGCTCAGGAAACATCTGAAGTGGTCAACAAAAACTGGCCACCGAGTTAGAGTTTTTCCAGTATCGATTTTCCGATTCGTTTGGGGGTAACCCACCATTATATTCGTGCGGTCTTAGTGCGCTGTAATATCCAACGATATAGTCCGTTATGGCGTGAGCTGCCTCGCTGAAGCTTACGTAACCCACCACCGGCATCCATTCGTTCTTCAGACTCCTGAAGAAGCGTTCCATTGGGCTGTTATCCCAGCAGTTTCCGCGCCGGCTCATACTCTGCGTGATCTGGTATCGCCACAATAACTGCCGGAACTGCCTGCTCGTATAATGACTACCCTGATCGCTGTGGAACATCACCCCGCCGGGTTTACCACGGGTTTCCCATGCCATTTCCAGCGCTTTCATGGTGAGCCTGCTGTCCGGCGAGAACGACATGGCCCAGCCCACTGGTTTTCTTGCGAACAGGTCGAGAACAACGGCGAGGTACGCCCAGCGCTTACCCGTCCAGATATAGGTCACATCACCGCACCACACCTGATTTGGCTCGGTCACGGCGAACTGCCGTTCAAGGTAGTTAGGGATAGCAACATGTTCATGACCACCACGTTTATACCGGTGAGTCGGCTGCTGACAGCTGACCAGCCCCAGCTCTTTCATGAGCCTGCCAGCAAGCCAGCGTCCCATCTGGTAGCCTCTCCGGGTTGCCATTGTGGCAATGCTTCTTGCTCCGGCCGAACCGTGGCTGATGCCATGTAGCTCAAGTACCTGACTGCGTAATACAGCCCGTCTGCCGTCTGGTTTTTCAGGACGGTTTTTCCAGTATCTGTAGCTGCTGCGATGAACCCCGAACACATGGCAGAGTGTGGCCACAGGATAATGCGCTCTGAGTTTCCCGATTATCGAGAACTGTTCAGGGAGTCTGACATCAAGAGCGCGGTTGTAGATTCAATCTGTCAATGCAACACCCCTTTCAATTATCTCTTTCGGTGTT
>ERZ507118.82-NODE-82-length-36912-cov-13.0065_pt1 | contig 36912 bp, 37 predicted proteins | sample MGYA00512574_ERZ507118 | MGnify/ENA metagenome assembly ERZ507118 | reverse complement strand
TATTACTCAATAAAGAAAATCTTAAATTTCATCTTGACTTATCACCATTAGACTAAACAAATGGATAATCTTCTGCCGCATCGACGAACGTCTTCGTAGTCAGATTTAACGTTAAAATATCGCCACTTTGATACGCTTTTGCCGCTTTGTCTGTGACGACAAAAGCTCTGCCCGTTTGAATTTCTGTCACAAAAACGAGATTGTCTCTGCTTTTTTCAACAACAACTCCAATCGTTGAATAAGCCATTTCTTCTTCCTCCCTTCTCTTTCTTTTGATATAATGTAGTCGCAAATCGCACCACTCATTGAATTGGCGGAAAACAATTCATTGAAAAAAAGAGTCCTGGACAATTACGTTCAGGACTCTTTTACTTCTTTTATTCACTTAACAACTAACATTCTGTGAGTGAAATAGACTCTTCAATGCTTTTACACGGGAAGTTATTGATCCCCTCTTCATTCATTTCCCAAGTAGTATAATAAGGCGCTAACTTGCCCTCATATTCTTGAATGATAAAATATTTTTCACCCTTCACATGATTACAACAGTACACACCAGTAGCTGAGTACTCAACGACTAAAAATTGATTTGGATCAAACTGTTCGTTTCTCAACATTTCTCTTATCTGAAACAAATGCTCTTTTTCTAAACAATCGGGAAGTTGTTCGATTCGTTCTTCTCTTAATGATCCTTCTATAACTTTCCATTGATCTAAATATTGTTTCATTGCTATTCCTCCTACTGTCTTTACTGTCTTTCTTGTTCCATTTGAATTCTTCGTTGTTGCTCTTCGTAGGCTTTACTTGCGTGGTATTTTTCTTCATGGGCATTAATCGTTCGATTTAATTGACGCAAACTCCGTTGCGTGACAACTCTTTGTTGGAATTGTTTCCTGCGCTTCATGAATTCTTCGTAACTATATTTGTATTCATTCGTTGGTAACTGTTTAAGCGTTCGAAAGGATCGTTCATTGTAAATAGATTGCATCTGATCCATACTTTCTATTAAAGGTTTTATTTGACTATCCTGTTTCTTCAGTTCTGTTAGAATGGCATTTCCTGTGCGCTTCTTCAAATCAAAGAGAGCATTTTTTTCTGCATCCTTTGATTCTCTCTTGCTTTCCCCATAAAGACTTTTTGCTTCTTCTTTCAATGATTTTGAAATCTGTATATATTCTTGATATTCAGGTTCTTTTGTTAACACATATTTGGTTAACTCATCGAGTTTCTCTCTTGTGTATGGTGAAAGTTTGGTTCGTTTTTCATCCCCATAATGCCATTCCGAACGTTTGTCAGGTAGGGTTTTATATACTTCATTTAATAAGTTCATTGCGTGTCGATCGTAACGCGCTGGCTCTTTTACCACTTTTGTTAAGGTGTTACGCAAATCACTTTTCCGCGTCAATAAATTTCGTTTCTCCATACCAATCATTCGATCCTTTTCATAAGAAAAACGTTCTAACTCATGTACATAATTGGTCTTCATTGCGTCTAATGTTGCTTGTCTTCTCTTACCTTTCGGTACGATATAACTCACACCATTTTCAACCTCCGTGTAAGGTTTACGCGTATTTTCTTTTTCAACAACTGCAAAATGAATATGGATATGCTTAGTGTTACGGTGAATCGTTGCCATCCAGTAACCTGTTTCATTCAATTGTTCTTTCTCGAATAATGTCTCCATCATTTTTCTTCCAGCTGCTTTTAATCCTTCTTCATCTAAGGTATCTGTTTTGGGATCGTACAAGCCCATTTTTTCAAGATACGAATTGTCGTGAGAGACAACATCTTGATAAATGATTGAGCCTTTTTGTTGCCCTCTTTGGAAGATTTGTTTGATCTCCTTCAGATCACTTCCTTTCACTTCGTCTGAAGCCATAGAAAAAACTCCAGGAAGATTTCCTGAAGCTTTTTTATGTGGCTCTGTTTGATATTTTTTCATTGCTTGGTTCAACCGTTGGTATTCTTTTTGTTCCCTTTGCGTCAGTTCTTTCTTTTGTTCTAACGCATAGTGACGGGTCATATAAGAAAGATATTTGGTAAAATCTTGTTCCTCTAACTTGTCAAAATTGATTCCATGTTCCATCAACGATTGAGCTTCATTCGACGTTTCACTGAATTCTTTATCTGTCTTACTCTCCGAAAAAGTTTCTCCTTCAGGAATATAAAAATCCTCTAAAGCATTCTTGATTCGTTGCAGTTCCTGTTCTTCGTCCGGCGTGCGTCGTTCCTTTTCTTCCAGCGCTTTTTCTCTTGTCATATAATCAATGTATGTTGAAAAAGATTTTTTATTGGGCAAGGTAAATTGACAAGTGAGAATGACTGCAGGCGATTTATTCATCATGTTCCCCTTCTACTTTTTATCTTTTTAAAAACTTTGTTGGATCAAACGGGTCTACTCTGGCATGAACAGATTCATTTATTGGTTTCTTGATCTTAGGAGAATACTTTTTCGTTTGATTCGCTTTTATTTTCCCTTCCACACGCTCTTTTGCTTCTTGATAGACAGTTGAATTTGTACCAATTAGTATTCCTGTATCTTTCAAATGAAGATCCGCAAACTCTGAAACCATTTCGGTTAATATAGAAATTTCTTTTCCCATTGCATTCAATTTAATTTGAATTGGATTTATTTTTTCTTCGATTTTTGGATCATACATCATACACAAATGTCTGACTGCTTCACTATAATTAGATATATCTTCATGAGTAGAAATTATTTCATCAAGTACTTCGATATGCATATCGTAAAGATATACATGTTTTCTTGTTGCTTTTGCCAAAATTGATTTCCTCCTTTTATAAATTCACAATACTATTTTTATTATTCAATTAACAAGGCGATTAATTGATTATTTGTTGCAATATATTCTTCTAAAATTTTCGTATTATAAGTTTGAATATCCACAAATTTTTCTAACAACCGATCAAATTGATCTTTTCTATGATCCATAAGTTCATGGTCAAAATCATTTTCAATCAAAACTTTTAGGTATCGATTTCGGCTCCATTTAGTCCCGGTGCGTTCACTTAATTCAATACATCTTCGGTCAATTCTTTGAATCGTTTTTTCATCAATATCTCTTATTTTTACTTCCATAAATATCTCCTTTTCACTATATGTTATAGCGTGTGTAGCAATGTGTGTAGCTACACACATTGCTACACACATTTGAATTTTACTACCCACAAATGAACTTTTTGCTGCCCACATTCATATTTTTGCTACCCATAAACCTACACATAAATTGAAAATTTTGGGGTCATTTATTTTTTTCAGAAACGTGATAGGCACAGCCTATCTACCCACTTTATTTTGAAAGTGGGTACACGTTTCCTTATGCTCTTTAAAAAATAAGGTGTTTAAATGGAATTTTATGTTTTAGATTCCTTGAATTGTTCCCACTCATCAATCAATTGGCTATAAGTAGCCATTAATTTTTCTTGCTTATGTTGCTCTCGAATCGACAAAAAATCAGTTTGATTCGTTAATTCTAAATATTCTGTTCGGTATTGAATGTTCATCGTACCCGTTTTAATACATAGTAACTGATTATGATGTTCTTTCACTTTGAATAACTGCTCCTTCTTTAAGATTTTTAACTCCGTGCCAACTATAAGCACAATTCTGTAAAGAAGAATCATTTTCAAAAGATTCTCCTTATTTATTCATCTTTCATAGGAAGTTCTAAATCACCACTTTTCCTAAAACATATGGTTTGTTTTGTTGAATATTACTCCCATCTAACCTCAATTTCCCAATGCCATATCGTAGACTTGCTTCAACTTTATAAAAATTGTAGACCTCTTTTCTTCGGTCGATTGTTTTCGTCTCCTGTCCATCTTTTAAAGTAGATCTGATGCCCTTAACGGTTACTTCATGGATACTCGTGTGAACGATATCCGTATGGATCAACTCCTCATACTTTCCAAAATCAACGTAATACTCATAGCCGCTCAGCGTCGGAATTAGATCAATAACCATTTCTTTTTCGATTGATCTTTTAATGAGTTTTATAAATACACAACCAAACAAAGTGAGAATAAAGCCTACTTCAAACAAATACATATATCCATTTATAAATTGATCAATCGTCGTTAAGAAGTTCTTTATCCCCTCTACCGTTTTTTCAGATTGTTCGAACCGATCTGTTAGAGTCGTTAACATACTGCCTAAGATAAGTAAGTCCAATAAACTTTTGAAAAGTTTACTCATTGTTAAATTTTGCCTGATAAATTGGACGAGTAAGTAACTAAAAATAGAAAAGCACATGACACACATTAATGTCATTACTGCCGTGAAAATATTTGACGCCGCGATCTGTTTTGGCTCACTTAACAAGTAATAGGCCACCCCATAGACCACCACCAAATAACCGATTAAAGTAACCATAAGTGAAGCCATATAAATAAAAAGTTTTCCTATTGGCCATAATTGCAATGCCCAAAATTCCTTTCGTTTGCTATTTCTTTTCAGAGGAAGCCATGTGTATTCAATCCAGTCATTGGATTTTATTTCGATTTCTTCCTTAAATTCTTTCTTCTTTTCTTGCCAATGAGGGGGCATAATTTCGTTGATCTGTATACATAAATAAAGTAACATGACACACGATAACGTACTCATTAACCCCTTAAGTACCAGATCTTCGTCAGAGAACAAAAGAAAAAGCGTTCCGACGATCACGGACACACTGACGAGAAACCCAACGATAAATAGGACGATATAGCTAATCCATAAAAACTTTTGATACGTTTTTTTCACATAGAACCCACCTTAATTTTTTATTTATTATCAGCTGTAAAATATTTTTTAGCAGCTATATATAGAGCTTCAAATGATCTGAATTTTAAGGTATCTAAACTCTTTCTACCATTCTTCAACTCAGATATTGTTGTGTTAGATAATTCACTTCTTGACATATTTCTTTAGCTTTTACAACTTTGAGATAGGCTTTAATCAATACTTTCTGCTCAGCGAAAGTATCTTTGCCGACCAAGTTCGCTCGCTTCATTTCTTTTACTCCACCTATTCTTCTAAATATTTTCTTTTGTCATACGATCAATTTTTTCTTGAAGTTTTTGAATGCTCTCTTCTTGATCTTTCATTTGCGTTTTCGATGTTTCAATTTCTTGCTGGTAACTATTAATCTTATTTTCAGTATTTTCCTGATCTTCTGCGACTTGATAAGGCAATTGATCTTTTAGTTTCTTCACTAATTCTTCATTCAAATCAATGGTTGCTTGGAAGGATTCAATTTGTTTTTGTGCTGCTTTTTGTTCTTTCTTGTATCCTTTCACTTTGTAATTGATCGCATGTTGTTCATAATCTTCGTCTTTCACGTGATCTTTGACCTTATCTTCGTGAATATAAAAAATCAGATCTTGCGGTTCTTGCATATCCACCTTTGGATCAATTTTTTCAGGAATAATAGTTAATCGCATAGCAATATATTCTTCTGGTACATGTGCTAACTTCACTACAAAATAATCATCAGACACCTTGATCACTTTGGCTTTTATTGCTTGATAATCCCCTTTAGCTGTCTTTACTTCTACACGATAATTAAGATTAGCTAGTTCTTTTAATAAGCTCTGATCTTCATCGTCGATCGCAAATTCAAAAACTAATTGCTGGTTCGCTCCTTTTTCTTTTGAAACCATCGTCAGTTCCTTCGTGTTTAAAAATGCGTTCGTGCTTACTTCATCTGGTATGTCTACCTTTTTATGTGTGTAAATCGGACTAGCAAGAATCAAAAAGCCGAGAATCATAAAGATCCCCAGCCATCTAAGATAACTTTTTCGTTTTTTAAAACGTTGTCTTGCTCCTTTTTTCTTACTCATTTTCTTCCTCCTAACGAGTGAAATAACTAAAGTCTGTGACTTTCCATTGACCATCTACTTGTTTTTCAGTGACAGTTAATCCACCTTTTATTTTTTGTGGTTTGACATCTTTGAATTGAGGATTGCCGATTGTATAATCAACAAATACGACAAAATTTTGTTCCTCTTTTACACTGCTTGTTTGAGCGTAAGTTTGCACGTCACCTAATGTAAAAGAGTAACTTCCGTAATCATCATGTTGGTGATCATCGTCTACAGGACTTAATTTGTCGATCACTTCTTGGGTTGCGACATCTTTTAGTTTTTCCGTTAATTCATTTCTGCTTAATGATTTATCAATGGCCAATTGACCGAACTCTTCTGCCGTCTTTCTTTGTGCTTCAGTTACTTCCTCTTTTGCTTTTGTGCCATCTTGTTGCTTCAGCTGATCGATTTCTTGGTTTTTCTCATTGATGGTTTGATTTAACTTGTCAATCTTCGCCTGTGCTTCAGAAGAATTTTTTTTGAGCTTATCAGACGCGTTTTTAGCCACTTCTTCAATTTTATAGGTATTTGTCTCTTGTTCTTCTTTAAGCTGCCAAAACAACGCAATATTGCCGATTAAACTAACGCTAATTGCAGCTGTTAAGACGATTTTTAAGGTTTTATTTTCCATATTTTTTCTCCTGATCTATTTTTTGCTGCTATTCAAAAATGGTAACGGATCGATCCATGTACCATCATCAATGAATGCATGTCCTTGTGCTTGACGCCAATCCATTCGAGTAAATCCTAAATGCAAGTGTGCTGTATCTCGTATCCCAATTACTTGACCAACTTTCACTTGATCGCCTACTTTCACTCGAGAATTTCCTGTACTATTTGCAAATTCTTGATACACCATATTCAAGCCATCGTAATTAATCACGATCACACACGCACCCAAACCTGAAATACCAGGATTGCCAACGTACACGACTTTTCCGCCATGAACCGCATGAATCTCACTTCCTGGATGATCGACTGAACCAAAGTCTAGTCCATCATGGAACCCGTTAGGTCGGAATTCTCCTCCTGGATTTTTCCCAAAAAGTTGTCCTCCACTGAACGAATTTTTATCTAAGCTACTTCCTGGGAATGGATTGCCCCAGCTTCCTGTAATCGTACCACCAGTTCCGCCGCCTTCTCTCCAGTGTTTAATCGCAAACTCATCGTACTCCATCAATTTATTTGTATTAATAATAGACATACAATTTTTATAATAGGCACTGTCTTCAGTAATTCCTGCGGCGGCATACCCTCCTCGTCCTAAGATCAATAAGCTTGCGCCAGGGCTTTTATTTCCGACACAAGCATTAAAATTTGATTGTGTGGCTACCATAAAGCCGTAATAGGAGAAGGCAGCTTTTGAGTTGGGAAACTTCATGTACCAGCCACCTTCAATGCCACCAATTCCACGCGCAGTTCCTTTAGGAAACAGACACCCATCAAACCACGTAATCCCAAAATAATTGAGATCATTTCTTGCGGACGCCGACGTACCAAACGCTGATTCATAACCGTATTGCGAAAGGATCACACTTGGTAATAATTTATACTTCACTGCTGCACCTACAGCATATTGCGCAATCTCATCAGAAAAAGGGCCTCTTCCTTTGATTTCTTTATAAATGGGTAAGCCTTCCGAATATTCTCCTGTAAAAGCTTCGCCACCACTACTTGAATCAGAATTATCAATAGAACCTGCCGCAAGTATTAGAAAAAGGGTCACAAACACAGTGATCAATATAGTAATCAAACCTGCAGAAGTACCAAACACCCACAAAAATAAGCGCCGCTTTGCACGACGCTTAACATACTGTTTGATTAAACTTTCATTTTGGTTTTCCATTATTTTCCTCCATCAAACAATTTTAATTGACGTTTGTTCGGACTAAAATGAACACGAATGGTTTCTTTTGAGCCAAAATTGATCACAGCGTCTCCTTGATTTTGTTGAGGAATGGATTCTAATTCTGAGTTCGTCATTGATTTACCAACTAATCCTTCTATATGACGTAAAATAGATTCATCCATACGCATAAAGATCTTCGTAGAAGAAAATTCAAAGACTTTCTTCAGTTTCGAGAAGTTATCAGAAGACATATTTTCTGGCACCATTTCTTGTGGGGATTGTGTAGCTAAAACAGTCATTGCTTCTACTTTACGCATTTCTCGTTGGAAGTTTGTGACATAATTTACCGTTTCAATGAAATCTGGATTAATCGCATTATGGCACTCATCAATCATCGCCAAGAAGCGTTTGAAGTCTTGTTCTTCCATTTGTTTTTCTTTAATTAAGCGTCGTTGTCTTCGTCCTTGAATCAATGCCTGATTCCAAATCAACGTCATGGCCATGTACATCTGACATTGTTGTACCCCTCGATCTAGGCCTGTAATAGAGTCAATGTCAAAAAAGACCAACTGTTGTTGGTCAAGGTGTCGAATCGTACTATGACCATCAAAAATCATGCCATAAGTCTCACATAAGGATTCCACGATAGACTCCATTTCTTCTTTCCGATTCTTTTTCTCTTGGGAAGCCCCTGGTAGTTCCAGTTGTCCTAAAAAGGCTAAAAATTCTTTGAACGTCGGATAAGCTTCTGGATCTTTCCCTGTGACTTGCGTATCAGTATTTGAACGCGAATTTGAGGAAGTAAAACCGCGTGGTACTGTTCCATACTCTTCATAAAAACGATTCAAGTAGGTCTTGAATTCTGCTTTCATCGTTCCTTTTAGCTGAGGACTCACTAACTGTACCTGATAGACTACTTTGTCTAAGTGCGTTTGATAGGACGCTGCTTCATTGATCTTCAAATCTTTGACTGAACCATCGTCATATAAACTGGATGCTTCATCATACGTCCGTGTGGCAAAGATCTCTAAAGGATTGATCATCCCGTCAGATCCGTCTAAACGCACCATAATACCGTTATATTCCTTTAAGAAAGGAATAAAGTCTTTTCCCTTTTCAAAGCCCCAAATAAAGTCTCCTGCAGCTAAATGGGCTTCCGCGATCATTTTAAGAACGGTCGATTTACCAGCTCCCATCATTCCTAGAAGCAAGGTATTGGTAGATAAACGTACACTATTTTTATACGTGGCATTCCAGACAAATGGGCCGCCTGTCATGGTTTCCCCATATTGTGTGCCTCCTGGATCTTTTAGCGTTTGGTGGTGGAACGGGAATCCTCCGCCAATGTTTAACGATGGAAGTGATTGCCCTTTGATATTTCCAAACCATTCAGCTTGTTCATCGAACATGGTAAACATCGATTGCCAATCTCGTTTGGTTTTATGCAGATAAGTCACCGCACGATAATCCATCCCTTTTAGATTTTCGATCAGTTCCTGCGCCCGTTCATCCACTTCTTGGATCGTATTTCCGTAAACATGTACTCTCACTTTGACTTGTTTAGAAATTTCCCCATTAGAAGTCAATTTTCGGGCATATTCCGCTAGTTCCAGGTATTCTTCCGCACTTTTATTTCGGTCAGTCGCTTTTCGTTCATTATCTGATCGATCATTTAATTCATCTAATGCGCGGTTGATTTGATCAATCACTTTTTGCTTTTCATCTGTGCTAACATCTAGTGTGGCCACTGTATGAGGATTGTTCATGAGATTGGCCAACCAAAAAAGAGTAGGATTTTTTGTGTAATGATAAACTGTCACACATCGTGAATAACCATTTCCATAGGTCACATATTCTTCATCAAAATTCAACCCACCTTGTGGCATCACTTGTTTTAAGAAATCTAAATCATAACCTTTTGATTTTAAAATCTCTATTTCACGATTACCAAGTTGTTTTAATGGATCAATCACCTTTTGATTACTTTGCGTTGAAAAAGCTGTTTTTATCACATCTAGCATGAATCATTTCCTCCATCTTTTTTATTCGTCATTCATGTTGTTCATTCGATAAAGAATCTTAATCAATTCTTTTTTGTAGAGTGGTTTTAACCCTAAAATGCCACTAGATCGCATTAACTGACGATTTCTAGTTTGTAAATCCTTGATTGTCTTTCCTTCAATAACGAAAAAGAAGCTTAAGTCAGGACGTTCTTGTTCTGCCCGTTTTAATTCCTGGATCTCCTCTACTAATTTCTTTTCATATTTTCTTAATCGCTGTAGATTTCTTCCTAGTGACTGTTCCATACGATTTTTATCTAATAACTGCCGCTTTTGCACGATTTGTTCCGTTAGATCCGTCTCTGTGGTCAAACTAACTAACTTAATTGTTGGCACATACGTACGCATGACGGTGGTCAACTGATTCATTCGTTCTAGTTTCTCTTGTTCATTTAATCCCTCCACGTCAGTGGAAACGACACGATAATAACGCTGAAAATGATCTTCTCTAGTAATTAAGACTCCCTCTTCTGTACAGGATTTATATGGAAATAAGTCCAAGATAGAGCGCTCTTCTGGTTTTCCAAACTGCAAAATGGATTTCTTATCAACTGAATTTTGTCCTTTGACTCGCATTTATTCATCCTCCTTATACGTACCATGATAATTTCGGTTAGGATCTAACGCATGATAGTGGTTCTTATCCGTAAAGAAAATAGATTCGATAATCGCAAAAATTTGGCGTTGACCAGGGTTATTATAGGGTCGCCAAACAATCACTAACGCTATCGCAAGCCATAATCCATAATTCAAGAGTGCAAAAAAGAGTGGTAAGTGGACAAGATTATTGACTATTTTCGCCCAAAAAAAGCAGCCACCAAGCGTTAATAGATCTAAAAAGAAAAAGGCGAAAAACTTCCATTCCCCACTAAATCTTGGAGGATTTTTCATATGAATGTATTTATCCATAATATAACCATACCCCTTATATTTTGTATTTTTAGAAATAAAAAACACTGTGATTTCTCACAGCGTTTTTCTAAATATTACAACTCTAATTCATTTCCTAAATCACGAGAACGATTTTTTCCTCGTCGTAATTGATAATTCAATTGACGATTTTCTTCTTTTAATTCAACAATTTTTTGTTCCAGATTTCTTTTCTTTTGAATTAAATCATAATTTTGTGCGCGTAATTCTTCATTTTCCAAATGAACTCGTTGCATTTCATCGTTTAATCGATTTACATTCTCCAATGATTCTTGTATCGTTTCTTGCCTAAAATTAAGTGAGCCAAGTTGACGATCTTTTTGTTGTCTTTGCTCTTTCAATTCTGACGATATTTGCTCAACAGAATGAAATATTTCCGTTAATTTTACTGTGAATGTGGGCATAGCATCTTTCAAATAAGTGAATCCTTCTGAAAGGTGTACAATAATGCTTTCGGTATGTGTTTTTTGACCATCTAAAATAGACTGATGATCTTTTTGTAAACTATCCGTATCTTTAAATCCTTTAATAGTCACCACAAATATCGTTAAAAATGCTCCCAGTGCAGTTATAAACGTAGCTATTAAAATATCCTCCACAATTTTCTCCTTTCCATTTTAAACTTGTTTTATAAAGAAAAAGGCCCTTAAATAGGCCTTTTATGGTTTGATATCCTTCAATAGTTGTTCTTTCAATTCATTGTTCCTGTTTTTAGTTTCTCTTGTCACATTTATTTTTGTCGGTGCAGTAAATGCTACGTTTGCTGGTCTGTATCCATTATGAACTTTATTGATTGGCTTAGGTGCAGCTTCTTTTGTCACAATATTTTGAACGGACGCATTCTCTGTTTCACCACTTTCAGCTAAATTGTAAGAAACAGTTGTCAGATTTCCATTTTCAGGCAAACGACTTGATTTCATTTGAACAGTACCTGCAGGTGATTGATGAACAAAGCTTTGATCATTCTCTTTGAATTGATTCAAACGACTATCTTTCATTGGTAAATTTTGTGTCTTAGGCAAACCAATTTTCGTTGATTTTTCAGTTCCAACTTCGATGCCATTATCATTTGGCAGATCGATGGAATCCTCATCCGTTTGTACTTCTTGATTTCGTTTTGGTAAATCTGAAATGCGTTTTTCGTTTTCAGAATTAATGTTAGATTTATAACGATATTGTTCTGGATCGGTTTTTGGTAACTGACCATGTTGTCCTTCTTCTGAATCTTTTTCTCCGATCGAATTTTCGTTAGAATGTAACTCATCTTGGTGATCTTTGGCTGAAGGAATCGCTGCACCTTCTTGATTTTCTTTTTCACTTGTTGTATTTGCCTTCACTGCTGCATTGACTTGTCCTTCACCATACGCATCTTTTAGTCCTTCTTTGACTGCTGAAGCTTTTTCTTTTTGTTTTTCTAGTGCTTCGGATGGATTCTTCACAGCTTCAGCAAATTCTTTAGCTCTCGTGCCGTCTAATTTCTCTTCTAAGGTGTCTTTGGCTTTTTCTGTAAGATCTTCAACTGTTCCTTTTAACCCACGTTCATTGACGTAACCAAGACCTTCTGCGGCTTTAGAAACACCATTTTTCGCTTTCCCGAACATTTCGGAAACTGTCTTCTTACTATTAGGTACAGTTGTAGCTTTATCGTCTGATTGTTCTTCCCCGTTATCATGGGTAATATCTTTTCGATGGCCAAATCCATTCTTACGAATATCATTTAAATGGCTTAAACCACTCTTACCAGCACTTGCAAGGTTTTTAGCTCCGCTACCCACATTTTTCGCAATATTTCCTAAGGCAAACATGCTAAGAAGAGAATTGCTGCCGTTTTTCAGACTCGTATCAACACCGAAAATCTTCGTAACCGATTGAGAGCCTTTGAATAGCGCAATAGTTAGCACAATTAAAGCAACAACATACAAGAATCCATTGATCTTTCCTACCGCATGCAAATCACCGATACCTGAAAGCATTAATGTATAGATTCGTAATTCTAAAATCGTAAACGCCAATAACAAGAAGGATTGAGAAATATCTTCTATCGCACTTTTCATCCGTTGTCCTGTCTCAAAGTCCGTTGACGCGGCAATTACTAAATAGAATTTTTTAAATACTAGCTCAATAATGCAAGTAACGATTGTAAACAAAATAAATAAATAGGCTACCGACAAAGAAGATTCCCCAGCCAAAATAATCCCTGGACTACTAATGTATCGACGATAGCCTGACGTATACACATATTTTGCTAAACCTTCATCACTAATTTGAACAGGGATTTCTTTCCCATTATCGTCTAACTCTAGTCGATACTGTAATGCCTTTAACCGATCTTTTTGTACTGTACTAATATCACTTGATTCAGACATTTTCTTAGCTTGATCAGGTGTAATAATCCCATTGATATTCGCTGTTTTGAAATTTTTCGCTGTTAAAGCATTTCTTTTATCTGTTGGTAAGGATTCTACTTTATTCGGGTCAGTCGCTAGTAATGTACTGACATCAATCACATTATTTTGAATAATTTGAAAAGCAGGTGAACCCGTTTTATCTGCTTTATTTGCTGCAGTGACGTCTCCATAAAAGTTTTTACTGATATTTAACCCTTCATCGATTAAAGAACTACCACCAAAAATCAAGATCATGGCCATAAATAAATTAACCAAGATATTTTTGACTTTCGGTGGGTGTTTACTCATAAAAAATTTCAAGCCTAAATAAATTAATGTGACGACACAAAAAAGAGCCAATACCTTACTAATCAAACTTTGAAATAGTTCATTAACACCAGCGGCGTTCAATAAGTCTTTTAAATCAAAGCTTTGATAAATTGTTTTTTCTAATAAAGTATTGAGATTATATAACCCTTTGATCAATCCCCATAAAAAAGTATTACAAATCCAACTGAATACATCTTGATACTGCAGATAATTACCATAATCTTGTAAGACTTTCGTTACGGTTTTGGGATCTGCATCCCCTTCTCCGAATAAACCTGACCACCAGTCGGCTATGCCAGAGAAAATTCCTCCAATGATCATTCTTTCACCGCCTTTTCAGCTTCCAATAACAGCCGTTTCCTAATCATTTCAGAAATTTCTTCATTTTTGATCAACTTTTCAACATATTCTTGAAGACGATCCGTTGCTTGTTCTTCGTAAAATTGAATTAACAATTTTTTAGCCGTCTCATTCTCAAAAGATTGAACGATTTTATAAAACATATTTTCTTCGTTTTTTTCTTCTAATTGATCATGCAGTCCATGATAGAGATTTCTAGCATATTCATCTGGTAGGAAATAATCATAATCAATTTGTAAAGCCTTAAGATCCAAGTCCGCATGTGTACAATGTATGTCTATATCATTGATATCCCACGATGGATTGAAATCTTCAATATATTGATAAGCATAAGGAAGATTCGTTTCCCCATGATTAAAAATAGGATACGGCCGTATTTTATGACCTTTCAAATCTTGTCGTTTTAAAGGAGCGAGTACAATCGTTTCACCTTCTAAAAAAGTAGAAATTCTTTCAGGAGTTAAGATACGATCTGAATCAACATTGCGATTGATATGAGTATTCATACCTAATGAATTGATGGTACTGTTCTCTTGTTCAACCGTCTTATTCCCCACTTTTTTAGAAAATTCTTCGATGGTATTATCATCTGTCGACATAATATAAATATGTGTCTGACAATTTTCTTTGATAATCGCTGCGTTTTGTTCTCCATACTTCGCATAAAGTTGCTGATAAGATTGAATAAACAGATCCCATAACATATTACGACCTGCCGTAACCGTCATGATTCCTTCCATGTTGTCCATCGGTGGCATATTTCCAAATTCATCTAAAATAAAATGAATCCTACGGTGACATTTATCTCCTTTAGTCTTAACACATTGCGTAGATAATTCTTTATACAACTGACTAAGAAAGATGCTAACAATGATATGGTTAGATGGATCATAATCAGGCGTTAACATAAAAATAGCCATTGGTTTATCGGTATAGTGCATCCGAATAGACTCTACTAATAGGTTACTTTTCTTCTCATCTAATGTTAGAACGGCTTCTTTTTCTAGTTCTGGCAAATGAGTTTCTCCTCGTTTTTTTCGATAAACGATTTTTCCCTCTTCGTCTTTCAATACTTTTTGAGAAAACTCATACCAAGCAACATATTGTTTTCCTTGATGATTGTATTTTAAGCAAACATGATCTCCCTGCTCTAAATGACAATCAAAGTTGATTTCACAAAAACCACGATAGCCAACTTTGACTCGTTCCTCGTGAAATTTCTTTCCCTTATGATAAAATTCCACGACAATGCGTTGATTTAATAGGCTTTCATGTAATTTGAGATCCAAATACTTCGGAAAACCAATGGACTTGTAATCAATGGTCGATTGAGAAGTCATCTTCGCAATTTTCGTTAGGGTAAATGGATTCAATCCTGTAATTGCCGTAGACAAGATATTCCCTTTCGCTTTATCAGATCCAATTTTTGTTGCCCCATATTGTTTTTTTGCTATATTTCCAGGGGGTAACTGATTCATGAACTCATCTAAGGCATTGAGCTGCTTGAATTCATTCTCAGGATCTGGATAATAATTAAAACCGCCAATTTCTGAAAGTAGTTCAACGAGATTATTTGGTGTTAATTTGGAGTAATCCCCTGTTTGATCCGCTTGTTCCAATAACGCAAAAATAAGCGCATTGACAGCTTTCTGCGCATTTTCGTTAAAGTATTTATTGTCTGAAGCATTTGCATCATAATAAATCGTATTCGTAAAAGTATTGGTTAACTGTGTTGCGGTGTCTATGTCTCCTCGCTTCCAGTATTTCACAATGAGTGCCAATGGATTATCACTCATTGATTGCAGTGGATCGGTGATATTAAAGGCATACACATCATACCCTCTAGCTTCTAGTTCATCTTTACTAGCAACATATAATTCTGTTTTTGGATCATTAACAACCATTGAACTTTGTCTTTCTGCACGCGACAAATTGTCAATGGTTGCTAAAACTTCTATCTGGCCTTTCCCTGAGCGGGAAGTACCAACAATACAAGTATTTACTGTATCCGTCTGAATATACCAGTATTTTTTATAATGAGTAATTGGTATTCCGCCATAACCAGGAAAACTTCCCTTTGATTCTGGTATTTGCGGATAAATTTGTTGGATTTCCTTTAACGTTTTTAATCGGTTATCTCCTTTTTGCCCATCTGCTAGCGGACGAAACCACATGTCCATTTTCAATCCCATAAGTACAGCTGGAACAACACAAATCGTAGAAACAACTAAACGTGTGCCTAAACTTGTTGTTGGGGTCAAAGGATTCCAAAAACCAGTTGAATCAAAATGGAATAACTGCGGCATTTCTTGTAACTGAAAAATATTCACTCCTTGTAAACTTCCTGGAATAATCTCAAATCGATGAAATGCTTCTGGTATTCTTGTAACAACATAGTTTAAAGGAAGATAAGCTAAGCCACTATAAAAAATCTTTTGAGAAATACGTTTGTCATGTTTTTCTGGTAGCTCTTCTCCTGAAGGAGTATAGCGATAGAAATGAGAAAGATACCTATTCTTTTCTAAATTGAATCGTTTGTCTTTTCGTCTCGTTGTTTCTCTAATACGCATTATTTCACCTCATTTGATTCTGAACTTTCGGAAGTGTTTGAGTGTACAGTTGAATCGCTTGATCCTTCTTTAGCCTTACTAGGATCACTCTCTTTGCTATTTTCCATACTTGACTCTGCTGTTGACTGATTGGTACGATTCAATAATTCTTCCAATTGTTGTTCATACTCTTTTCTTGCTTGTTCCTGGGCTTCTTCCTTGATTGACGCCGTTGTGGCTACAGAATCTGCCTGTGAAGATTGATTGATATGATTAAAAGCAAATACTGTTCCTCCACCTAGAAGCAAGCTTAAACTTGCAATACATCCCACCATCCATCCGTTAAAGGAACGCTGTGGTGAAGGAGTTAAATTTGCTTGGTTGTTCACTGGCGTTTGAACAGCAGCTACTGGTTGAGGTTGTGCTAGATAATTCAACTGTGCTTGTCGCAATGTATCCATTTGTTCTTGACGTTCCTTACGAGCAGCTGCTTCTTTTTCCTTTTCTTGCTCTAACCGTTGTTTTTCTATCGCCACTTTTTGTTCTGCAAGATGCTGCTCACGTTTTTTTAGTTCTAATTGTTCGCGCTCTTTTTCTTCTTGTCGTTGTTTTTCTTCTTGTTCTTTCAATTCTTGTTGTTGAATTTCATACTCTTTTTTCCATTTTGGAATTTGTGCTTGTAATTCTTGCTGGATCTGCCCGTGTCTTTCCATAAGAACTTCAGTCGTTGTTTGATAAAGTTTATTCAGTTGTTCATTTAATTCTTTGCTAATCTTTAGCTTATCTGTACGTAAACCTCGGTAGAACTCTTCTTTTCGTTCTTTTATACGTTCTTTTAACAAGTTTTCTTTTTCTTTCGATAAAGCTTCTTGATTAGTTTTAGTAAAGTTATTAATTTTCTCTATACACAAGGAATACGCATTGTCGCGTTTCTTTTCGTATCGCTCTTTAATTTTTTGTACTTCTTCTTCAATCACTCGTTGTTCTTCTTTATTTAGTTCCTCTTTTGTTCTCTCCCAATTAGATGACTGTTCCGTCGCATACTCATTTATTTCTTGATCTGTTTCTTGTTGACGTTCTTCAAAAGTGGCTAATAAATCTTCTTGTGCAAGCTCATGCCAATTTGTTGATTGAACAGACTCTAACTGTTCTAAAAGTGTGCCTTTACCCTGTGAGATTAATTCTTCTTTACTCTCTAAAAATGCTTGATAGGTTTGGGGTAATTGATATTTCGAATAAAGCTCATTTAAAAATAATTTATTTTTTTCTTTCATCCATTCATGCTCTGGCGGATATTGATCCAAAATATAATCAAATACAGTTGCCTTTTGTATCTCTGTTTCGTTTTTCTCTACTTCTTCACTGATAAGTGGTTCAATATATTCCTGAGAATCCCCTTCAGTCCATGTTGGCTCTTCATTAGCTTCAACTAGATCAACTTCTACTTCGGCCGTCTCTTCATCCTCCATTGTTTCTTCAAAGGGATCTACCTCCAATTGACCCATTACATCGTTCTCTTCCTCAAATATCGATTTCTGAGTCGGAATATCAGCTTGTTCGTCAACATAGACTGTCTCTTTTTCTTTTGACTCCTTCTTTGGAAAGATTGGTCGTTCCCATGGTACTTCATCATTTACTTCGACTTCACTCACTTGACTCACTTTTCTTTGGTCGCTCTCTAACTCTTCTTCTAAAACTTGTAGCAGTTTTTCGTTTCGATAAGACTCTTCCACACTCATGGTTTCATCCGTTTCCTTAAACACATCAAGGCGGATCAAATCCATCAATGTAGGATAAAAACCTTCTGAAATTTGATAATCCAGTGGGCCAAAAACGTATTCTGTGCCAGCCTTTTCTATTTTTCCTTCTTTATCATGTAACGTGAGAGTCAATTTAACAGAAGATTGATTCTCTTGTTCTAACACTTGTCCTAACACATGTAGCTGTTCTTCCGTTTCAATGACAGAATATTTAATTGTTTTCGGTAAAAAGGCAGTACGCTTTCCCACTTTCTTCGTTGCTTTTTTTATTAACTCTTTATCTTTTTTGGTATTGCCTGAAATCGTAAAGTACATGAGTATTCTCCTTTCATAAAAAAGGAGTAAAAAGTAGCCACGTACTTTTTACTCCTTCTATTTATTTTTTATAGTCCCTGTGGGGTTTGTCCAAACATTCCAAATAACGAAACCACAATAGAGGCGGCAGCTAATATAACTCCTACCCCCATCAATACATAACCTACGTGCATCTTCCCGTTTTCAGCTCCTCTTCGGCCAAAGAAGAAGAAAATCCCCCCAAGAACAATGGAGGCAACGGCAGCTACAGCCGCAAAAATCATCAGATTGTTTTTTAAACTAGTTGCTGCACCTTGTAATGCTCTAAAAATATCAACCGCAGCTACTACTTTCGGTTGTGTTAAAAAATTCATTGTAATTGATTCAAACATAAAATTGTTCGCTCCTTTTAGTGTTTAATAATTTCATCGAAAACAAGCTTTTCACGTTCACGTTGATAGATATATCCTTCTAAGTCCTTGTCTTTTCCCCGTAATAGGTCAAATTGTGCTTTTTCAAGGACTTCTTGTTTCCACTGTGTTTCAGATACACCGCGACGTTCTAAGATTTTAGACGCGGCTTTTTCAAATGGCGTTTTAGCTTTTGCCACTGCGATTCCTCCTTCAGGATAAATAAAAAGACTAGCAATCACTCGCTAGTCTTTTGTAACTTGTATCCAGATTTAGTACTGTATTCTTTTAATATTTCACTTTTATCTCGATGTTCTTTTTCGTTTGTTGGAATAAATTTAAACGTTTCTAAACCGTCTTTGTTATAGGGAACTATTAAGGCTGTTTTACCTATGAATAAATCTACTCCACCTGAATCGATTACCTTATATCTTTCTAATCCTTTATAGTCTTTTAGCTTCTCAACTGTTATTTGTACTTGTTCAGGATGCCAAACACTTTCGGAATATTCCCATGTTGTATCATCTATAATTTTTAAATTATGAACAAGTCCGCCTACTTCTTCTTTCCACACTGTTCCTGGTTTTAACACGCCATTATCTTGACTATCTTGCTTATTTTTTTCACTACCACATCCACCTAAAATAACAATCATGGCAATCAACGAAGTAAATACCATTATTAACTTTTTCATTCTATTCCTTCTTTCGTTGTTTTATTTTAGTATATTAAATAACGAAAGTAGCAACAAACCTCATTTTGATACACGGGGAACGGATACTCATAATTTCCCACCTTTCTATAGAAACTTTTCCTCTTGATATTGTGATTTATTACAAAAAAGAGCTATAATAAAGAAAAAATCAAGAGGGAGCATTGCAATGTACGCTGATAAAGAGAAAATCGAATGGTTACTATTTGAAACTGGCAAGACAGCATATGAAATTAGCAAACATTCTTCAGTCGCAGAATCAACAATTGCGGATTTAATAAAGAAAAAAAGTGCGATTGAAAAAATGCGATTTGATAATGCTGCCAAACTAACCAAATACGCCGAATCCATTTCTTCATAGCATATAAACAGCCATCCTTACACTCTTCATAGGGCGGCTTTTTTATTTCAAAATTTCCACGGTATACCGTTGACTACCTCGGTATACCGTGGTATATTATGAATGTAAACAAAATATTTAATCATTTAATAGGGAGTTGAAAACATGAAATTATTAAACCCAAAAACTGTTATAGCTATTGGAACATTTGCTGCCACAGTTGCTCTTGCTGGATCTGCTGACGCTGCTTCAACTAACGTCATGTATCGCCTTTATAATCCAAATAACCATGAACATTTTTACACCTCTAGCACAAAAGAACGTGATCACCTAGTGAAAATTAAGTGGGGTAATTATGAAGGCCCCGCTTGGGAAGCACCGACTAGCGGTGGCCACCTTGTCTATCGTTTATACAATAAAGGCCTTCGTGATCACCATTACACAGCTAGTTGGGATGAAGTGAAATGGTTGACCAAAAATTACGGTTGGACTTATGAAGGGCCTGCCTGGCGTTCTGCCGAAAAAAATAATAAACCGATCTACCGCCTTTTCCTTCCAGGTGTTACCTCTGGTTCGCATCACTACACTGCAAGTTGGAAAGAAGTACAATGGTTAACCAAAGACTATGGCTGGAAATACGAAGGTATTGGTTGGTATGGTGCTGACACCTCTAAACCCAAAGTGAATAAATCAGCTTTAGAAGCTCTTTATACGAGCGTTAAGGGAACTAAAAAAGGTGACTATACCGACAATACCTGGAACGCATTCCAAACCGCTTTAAACAATGCTAAAAAAGTGTTAAATGACTCAAAAGCGACTCAAAAACAAGTGGATAGTGCCAAAAACACATTAGATTCTGCTTACAAGGGATTAAAGAAAAAACCAGCTCCTACTGTGAACAAAACGGAATTACAAGCCTTGTACAACCAAGTAAAATCAACTGCTAAAGGAGATTTTACAGAAGGATCTTGGAATAATTTTCAGACTGCTTTATCCAATGCTAAAAAAGTACTAGACGATTCTAAAGCTTCTCAAACCCAAGTAAATAATGCTAAAAATAGTCTTGATTCTGCATTTAAAGGGTTACAACACAAACCTAAACCTTCAGAATATGCGGTAACTGTCCGTCATATGAATCGACAAACTGGAACGCTGCTAAAAGAAGAACATGTCTCAGTAAAAGCTGGTACAAGTTACACTGCAAAAGCTAGAACCGACTTGACTAACTTTGAAGCACCACAGTATCAAGTAAATGGGAATGAAACACAAACACAAACGATTAACACAAATACCACATTTACTTTTTACTATGATGAAGTCTTTCTAGTTGAAGTGAAAGCTCGTCCAAATAAAGTCTCGGATACTGATCCAAATATCCAAGAACTCTATAATTACAGTAAGAGTTATCCCGTCGTTTATGGACAAAGCATCACAATTGAAGCACCTATGTTCACTAATTTTGTTCTTGATCCTAGAGAAAGCTCTAGCAACACTGTGACTTTAAACAACGTTACAAGTAATCAAGGAATCAATTTTGCCTATACTCATCAATACAACGTCACTGTGAACCATATAAACGTTGACACAAACGCTGTTTTATCTACTGAAACACAAACGGTTTACGAGGGAGATAGTTTCTCTACTTCTTGGAAAAATATGACCGATCAAAACTACTTCTTGTGTAGAAATGACGATTCATCTGTTACCGTTGATAAAAATGGACAACGTGTAATCAATAATGTTGACCAAAATCGAACGATCACTTTCAAATACAAAAATATCTCACTAAGTGATTTAAACAACTATGTGCGTCAAAAAGAACTTGCTTGGTTAAATAGCTACCGTCAACAAAATGGCGTTGCCCCAATGCAATTCAATGATATCGTTCAACAAGCTGCAGATATTCGTGCAAAAGAATTACAAGTAAGCTTCAGTCATTACCGACCTGGCGGCGGTACTTTCCAAGATCTCTTAGAAAGCTTAGGCTGCTACGGTGCTAAAGGAGAAAATATCAATAGTTTCTACCTTTACGTTGACGAGATCCTTTCAGATACAGGAGCAGTAAATGCTATGGTTATGTGGAAAGATAGCGCTGCTCATAACGCAAACTTGCTTTACAACAATCAAAGTATCGTTGGTTTATCCCATGCTTATGAAGTTTCTGCAGACGGATCACTTTCTTCAGACAACGTATTTATTAGTGCCAATCCCATTTTCAAATAGAAAAACAAGGCTGATTTTCAGCCTTGTTTTTTTGTTTAATTGAACTTCAGAACTGCGTAGCCAAAAGTTGCTAACACAAGTAATAGTAAGCTGACCGCTAAAATCGTTACTAAATGTGTAGAACCTGTTTTAGGAACAATAACTTGTGGCAAGTTAGGATCAACCCCAATTGTCACAACATTTGTTTTATTAGAAACATTATCTACTGCTACTACGGCTTGGTTATCAATATTTTTTTCTGATTGTAATGGAGTTTTAGCTGTAAATATCAGCTGAATTTCTCGTCCATCTAAAAGATTGTTATTTAAGAAGTCAGCGGAAGCTTCCCACTTCAGCGTTCTTGAATTGCTATCATAGGTTAGTGTGCCTTCAGAAGTAATATCTTTTCCTTTACTCTTATCTATTACTTGCGCAGAACCTTCTTTATATGTCAAACGAGCTTCAATTGGATCTTGAATACTAAATTGTTTGTAGTGATCTGACGCAGCGTCTACGCCTTTTGTGTGCCATTTTTGTGTGACTAGATATTGTACTTCAGATCCTGCGTTTAAAGGAGCTGTCGGCGTACCCTTCTTACCGTCATTTCGTCCGTTTACATCTTTTCCATTTTGTTGTACTTCTTTCACTGGAATTTTAGGGAAATAAACGGTAATGATATTTGTATCCTTTTCTACTTTATTAATGATCGACGTTCCCTGATTTTTGGCTACACTATTTTGATTGGCCAATTCATTGACTTTTACATTGATCACTAATTCGTAAGTTTCGCCGTTATACTTCATTCGATTTTTTAATGTATCAGCTTTCGCTGCATATTTTACCTGGTGTTTTGTTTTGTCATAGGTCACTTCACCAGATACATCGAATTTTTTATTTGTACCACTTTCAACGTGTGCATCGACGTAATTTACTTCTTTTGGTAAATTATCGATTAACTCAAATCGATCGTAAACCGCTAGTAAATCCACTCCTAATCGATTCACCTTCTGTTTGATTCGATATTGAATCGTGTCTCCTACTTGCAACATTTTATCGTTCACGTTATTTCCATTTTTATCAACCCCTGTTTTTTCAGGTTGATCAGGAACAACACTAAAGATTGTCGCAGAAGATAAAGTAAACCAGGTTTGAACATTAGAAGAACCAATCACAAACGTCGGATTTGCTTCAGATATTTTAAAGGACACAGTACCTTGACCAAACTTCGGATCTCCTAATTTATCATGCAAATTATTGAAATCATTATCCGCTTGTGTCAGCTTAGAGCTTCCTCCTGGGTGGCCACCTACCACGTTCAGATTGTTGTAGAAAGATTTAAATTCTGAAAGAACCGTATCTTTTCTGACATACCAATCTGTCGTATTCATTTTGTCATAGTGGGCATATTCTCCTTTAAGATCCGTGCTTTTTCCTCCTGCAGGGTTCAAAGAGTTAAAACTGATAAATGTATCTCCTGAAAATTGAACGGGGCTACCGTCCTCATATGTGGCTACTAGCTGCACATTCATTTGTGTTGAATGGTAAACAATTCCTGAGAAAAGATTGTCTGAGATCCAAAGTACTGTTCTTTTTTTAGATTTACTCATTGCACCATTCGTATTTTTATAGCCATCGTCTCGAAAATGAGTTTTTGTATAGTTGTTATCTAGTAGATTCCACGGCAACGTATCCGAGTATAAGTGAATATTAGATAGAACTAGCTTGATATTGACTTTTTTCCCGTTATACGTACCGATTTTTCCATAGTCAATATTGACTTTGGTGTTGGTTGTTACGCCTTCTAAAACAAGGTTTGTTTCACCGTATTCTTTTTGGAAAGAAGGATAGCGTATATTTTTGTTTCCCTCCACTAATCCTACGTAGTCGTCTGTAAAACCACCTTTGTTGGCATCAACATGATATTTGTAAACTTTTGACGCTCCGTTTACAGTAATATTTGTTTTTGCATTAGGAACATCTTTTGGAATAATAAAATTATTCTTTACGTTCTGGATTGGATTTGACGGATCGACAATAACTTTTTCAGCAAAGACATTGGCTGTTTTTAACCCAAACAATGTACCTAACATCATCATTATGGGAAAAACATATTTTAACCGTCTTGTCCACGAGTGTTTAAAATTCATCCCTTCATCCCCTCTTTTTTATAAATGACTAGTGAAATTCCGACAATAACGATCAAATTGATCGTAGTAAATAATGGATTCCTAATGAGCTTTTCCATAATATCTAGCGGCATGGAAGCAGCTGGTATGTTTAAAATCCTCATTAGGTATAGTTGGTAGCTTGGCAAAATAGATAGTTTAGAAAATAATAAACCGCAGTACAAAAAGACTGCGGTTAAACAAGAAAAATTGAATAATAATAATTTGATCAGTTTCATTTTATTTCTTCCTTAATCTCTAGAAAACAAGTGAGTAACAAAATCCCAACAATTCTCAAAGAAGTTTTTCTTTACGCCAGTAGATACGATTTTTTTTACTTCTTCTTTAGGTTGCGAAGCTTCTGATTTAGGATAAATCCACACATCCTTTAAGAATTCACCATTTTTATCAGAAACAGGTGTTAATAGCAAAATATCCTCGCTATTAGAAATGTTTTCAGGACTTGATTCATTGACAATATAATAAGCTTGTTTCTGATTTGCCTGTACTTCTACCGAGAATTCAAAGACACCTGTTTGTTGATCAATTGTCTTTGTTTCTCCATTAGAAATTAGCTTCAGTTGATCACTGGATAGTTTTTTCACTCGATCTTTTAATTGGGATTCAATTTGGTCAGTAGTGAGATCCTTAACATCCATCTTTTGTAAAATGTCCGATACATCATAAACAGAAAACTTCGCGCCATTTACTCCTTCTTGTTTTTCAAGCTTTTGCCCCTGGTTGTCTAATTGTTCGGAAGAAATAATTTTTTGAACGTGAATGGTCTGTTTGACTATTTGATCGTCTTCAGCAATTTTAGGTTCTTCTGAAGAATCAACTGTTGACGAATCGACGGTTTCATCGCTGCTTTGAATCGTGCTGCTATCTGACGTTTGGATTGTTTGTTCTGTGCTATCCGTGCTTTCTTGTCTGTCTGCAAACGTCAACTGTGTGTAGGCAGTGAAAGAAAAAAGAGCGGCTGCACAAACAAATAGCCATTTTCTATTTCTCATGTTGGTTACCCTCCTTTATTTTTTCTTTTTATAAACAAATAGCGAACCAATGATCATGACTGAAAGAAAAACAGTACTTCCTAAAAGCCATTTCCAAGATAATTTTTGTTTCTTATTTTCTTCATCTTTTAATTCTGATTTTGTAAAGGTTACTCGCTTCCCATACACTAGGAAACGGTGTGTGTTGATCCCCTTAGGCGTACATGTCATTAGCGTTACTCGATCTTCATTGGGATTTGGTTCTAAGTAAGTGACAAAGTTTCTTTGTAGTTCGTCTTTTTGCACTTCCTCAATCCGATCGATTTGATAAGCGTGCTGCTCACCATCAACTTTGATATAAAACTTTTCTCCCTTTTTAACTGAAGGCAAATCATCGAAAAGATTATCTTTATAAAGTCCACTGTGCCCTGCGATTAAAGGATTTTTACCGTTTCCTCCTGTAATATCGCCAGTTCCTTCCGTAATCCCTACACCATTCTCTAAAATTTTGTCGGAAGTTCCGTCATAAATTGGTAGTTTTAAAGAAATACTTGGAATTGTAAGAATACCAACAGGATCGCCTAACTCAATCTTAGCAACATCCAAAGAAGAATCCGTTTCTGCTGCCGTTCCTGTTCGATCGATTGCGGCAATCTGCTGATTTTGTTGGTATTTCGCCACGCTCGCTTCAGCAGGCATCAAAAGTAAGACACCAACAGCTGAAAGTAACCAGAAAGCAATGATCCATTTACCCATGATTCGCTTTTTCTTAGGGTGTCTGATAATCATTAGCTGATCCTTCTAGGCTTTCTTCTTAAAGTAAACAACTGCAGAAATTGCGCCTGCCCCAAGCAACAAGCAAGAGATCAATACGTAAGATTGGAAACCGTTGCTACCAGTCATTGGTACGGAAGCTTTTTGATTATTTTTGATCGTGATTCGGTTTTCTTCTTTGTATGAATCTTTGTCTACTTTGAAAGAGATCTCTTTTGTTAATTTTTGATAGTTTTCAGGAGCTTTTGTTTCTTCCAGTGAGTAATCTCCTTCAGTTAAACCAGTGATTTCAAAATGACCCTCTTTATCTGATTTTAGGATTGCTGCATTTGCTACATCGTCTACCCAAACTGCTTCTTTGACACCATCTTTATCTGTATCAGTAAGTCCACCGTAGTACTTACCTTCTGCATTCTTAGCTGCAAATTCTGCGCCTTCAAGCGGTGTTGCTTTGATACCTGTTCCAAATAGGCCGCTATCGACTTTTAAGAATTTTGCGCCATAAGTCACAACGTCAGCTTTCGTTTTTTCGTGGTGTTCTTCCTGATTAAATGGATTATTGTTATAAACGAAATCCACGCTATTTGTTAATGGATTTGCGATTTCAGCACTATCATTCACAAACATGTTATAAGTCATTTTTAGATCTTGACCATGTAAATTCGCAACTGTATCACTTACTTGTCCATTATTTACGATAAAATCGATCACAAAACCACTATCAGAATTTTCGATTTTATAGTCAGTATTTTCTTTTAATACGACTGAACCATCATTATTTGTTACTTTAATATCTGCTTTTTCAGCAACATAAGAAAGTCCTTTACCTGCTGTGTCGCCCCATTTAAATACACTGTAAGGAGAAGTTTCACTTTTTACACCATTTACTGTAATCCCATCTGTTCCACCTGCGATATCTGTAGGGATATGAATTGTACCTTGATAATTCACTGCGTCACCAATTTGGAAAGAATGTTCTTCTCCTGTTCCATTTGTCACTGTTTTATCGATCACTGGTGCTTTATAGTTCACGTAGGAAGCTTTTAAATCACTTGTCACGCCGTCATTCGTAATTTCAAAGGTTAACTTATTGTGCGCATCGTTGCGAGCGTCTGCGCCTAACAAATATTGGTCTGCTGTTGGTTCTTGATCTGATCCAACTACAACTTCTGAAGGAACTTCCACAAAGTAGTATTTTCCTAACGTCAAATCAGTTGCAGTCAGCTTTCCTTGATCATCCGATACAAGCTCTCCTAATTTTGTTCCTTTTCCAGGTTCGCCCTTGTATAACTCAAATTTTGCCCCTTTTAAAGGTGTTTGTTTGCTTTGAGCTGTGCCATCGTCACCAAATTTCGTTAATTCAAAACTCAACTTAGAAACAATGTTCTTTGGATACAAATGAATATCTTTTAAAAATCCTGATCCTGTGTTGTCTGTCATTGGCGCAATCACAACCATTGGTTTTGCTTTTTGTGTGACTAATCCAGCAGCGGATTTACTTTCATAAACCACATATACATTCCCTTTGGAATTGACATAGGCTGGTTGATCAGCAAAAGTGATCTCACCATTTTCATCTACAGCTGAAGTAATTTTATTGGTTGCATTCTTAACGTACTCACTGTTAGATCCCTTGTCTTCTACATCTTTAACGATTTCGTCCACTTTCGCGTTGGTTAGATCAGAATCTTCAGTCGGTAATACTTGATCCGTAATATTTCCTAACGTAAACTCAACATCACCATAATCTGCCTTGTTGTATTTCGTTACACCTGTAGGATATTGATCGTGCGTATAACCATCATTTTTGATTCCGTCAATATCAACGTTCAATTGCGTACTTTGATCGTACATTAATTTATGAACCGTGATATTGACCCTTTCTGGTGGCGTTTTTTGCGTGACATCTTCTGCATAAGCTCGATACCCCTGAAAGCAGCCTGCAATGATTCCTAACATTCCAACAATCATTCCAGCTTTTTTTACATACCGATTTATTGCCATTTTTTACTCTCCTCATTTCATATTTCAACGACTCGCGTTGATTAAATTCTTGTTATTGTAGCTCTCCCTGTACCACGTATCTTTCTTTTCCTTGTGACGTATAAACACAAGTAAACAACGTTAATAAGGGTTTCTCTCCTTTCTTTGGTAAAGACAAGAAAGAGTTCTCTTCAGGAACGCCATCGATTAATTTAAAGTACTCAGGTACGATAAATTTACGCGTTACCTTGTAACGATAGACGCCATCGTTACTAACTAAGTCCATCACCTCCCCTAATGACAACTTTTGAATATCAGAAAATAAAACACCTGGCATTTCCATGTTATGACCTGCTAGGACATAGTTTCCTTTACCCATTTCGGCATCTTCATAAAAATAAGTAGCCGCTCCAAGACTCAAAGTGTATTGATTTGCCCCTTTAAAAATTGGCAATGCTAAACCAAGTGCAGGAATCTGAATTTGTGCAAATACTTGTTTATTGACGCCCATTTCGATTGCTTCTTTTTGTATGGACAACATTTGCCCCAAAGACATATCATTATTGACGTTCGTTGCATCCTCCTTATAACTCTTTGCGTGTGCATTGATTTGATCTACGGGCATCTTTTTTTCTATATTTTGCTTAAACACCTCTCCTTCATGTTTTTGGTAGCTAACATAGCCAAACACACTGCAAACGACGATTAAAGCGACTCCTAAAAAACCAAATAACCATTTTTTCATCCATCTGCCTCCTTTCAGACAAAACAAAAAACACTTTTTCACAACGAAAAAGTGTTTTCTCTTATTACTATTCTATTTCATTTATCTGGTGGTTTTATATTGGTGTGTAGCCATTGCTAACATTAAGAATACAATTGGCACCCAACTGATTGTCGTTAATGTTTCTTCCATGAACGATTGACACATGATCGCTAAAAAAGCCCACAAGAATGTTAGTTGTCCATTTGTCAGCTCACGTTTTCTTACGAGCAACCATAAGAAACTAAGCAAAAGAATAATCGATAGAACAAAACCAATCAATCCATAGTGATTGACGAGTGCGTGATACGTATTATGATTACCTAGAATCTGATTTCCTCTATGGAAAAAGAAAGGTTTCATCCCTACAAATATTTGTCCTGTTTTTTCGCCTAATGTTTCATAGAATTTGCGCCAAATTTCTTCTCGTCCTGTAAATAAGTGAACTTTGTCTGACATTGCAGCAAAATAAGAAATCGGTAAAGCTAGAACCGAAACTGCTGCATACATCCAAAAGGACAAGTGTGTATTTCGAAAAACCTTCTTAGGTAAAATTTCTAAGATAATGAAGATAACAAGCGCATATAATGCTGCTTTCGATTGGCAAACCCAAATCGTTGCCCCAGCAAGAATCAACGCTGGTAATGATAGCAATCGCATGTACCATTTTCCAAATGAACTAGCAAATCCTGTGATAAGAAGGGCTAATGTCATTAAAGAACTACCTATCGTATTTGTATTGATCCAAATATCTGATAATTTGTTCGATGGATTCCAAATACTTTGTCCTTCTGGTACTGGTATCTCAGTAAATACTCGATAAACCGTTACGAGTAAAAAGACATAGAATACTACAAGATACAAGCTACGATCAATTACAGTAAATTTCGTCCATTTTACAATCAAAATAATAGCAATAATTGTCGGAACGATCAGATCACCATAGAAAGTATCTCCTCGGTAGCTTCTAAAAAAAGAAAAGAAAAGGTAAAAAAGAATGCCTGCTGCAATGAAGAATAGATCGTTTCTCTTTACCTTGTACAGATTCAAAAGAAACAAACAGCCTACGAAAAACGTCACTAACTGTGCAGCATTATCATAAATAAATAATATCGTAGGAGGATTTAACCCCACCGTCCATATTAAATATAGAATGGATACCAACAGTAACAGAAAAATGGCACTCATTTTATTGATCAATTTTTCTACAAGTTCTTGAATGTGACTCACTTCCCTTATTTATTGATTTTTTCTACATTGACTAATTCACACTGGATCACATCGCACTTTTTCATATTATTTGCTTGAAAGGCTAACAGTGTGAGTAGTGGTTTTTTACCTGCTTTTGGCAAGGATAAAAAGGAATTGTTTTCCTTAGATTGAACTACCTGGCTGTAATCAGAAATTTTTCCTCTTTTGGAGACTTCATACTGATACTTGTAATGAGCATCGATTAGATCAATTTCTTCTCCTTCAGATAAATCAGTCATATCGGATAATAAAACGCTTGGTGTATCTACGTTATAACCAGCAAGAATATAATTTCCATTTCCCATTTCAGTATCTAGATAATAAGTAGAAGCTACTCCTAAACTAAGCGTGTCGCTATTCGCTCCTTGAAAAACAGGGAGAATAAATCCTGTAGAAGAAAAAACAAGTTTTCCAGCAATTTCACCTTTGAGATCCTTTTCTAATGCCTGTTTTTGATTAGTAATCAGTTGTCTCTTAGAAATATCCGTTAAACTGGTTAAATTATCTTGATAGGTTTTAGCCTGTTCCTGAATATGGATTGTTTTTGTTACACCATCTACTTTTTCAGCGATTTTGTCCTTTTGATAACCTTGATAAGCAAAATAACTAAAAAGAAGAAAAACAATGATTACGCCCACGTAAGGATTAAATAAAGTTTTATTGTTTTTATTCATCTATCTACCTTCTATATATGAATTAATTTACCTACATCTAACCAAGATAAACCATGTTAAATTTTACTATTCTTTTTATTCAATAACAATGCCACATCATAATTGATCATTTTCATATCATAATCGTCAAGAAACTTCTAATAATAGTTGGCAATTGGAACCTGTTTTTACATAAGTTCGCCTCAACTGTTCAAAGTTTTTCATTGAACCTAACAAACAAGCTTTCTCTTTTCCTGTTATCTTCATATCATTGATATATTGCATGACAGATAATCTTTTAAGGTGTTTTTGTTTCATCATTTTTAGCAACTTTTCTTCCATTTCTTTCGACACTTTTTTTCTGTTTTCGATTTCTTCATAATTCATGAGTTTTCCTACCTTTCTTGTTTTTTGCAAAAATAAAAAAGCCTATGATCACATACGCTCTACACTTCAGTCTTGGGTTATCTTTTTCTTTCGTTTAATTACTGGCCGTGCTGGTTTCAAATCCTTGATTCCATTATGGGTTCTCCAATAATCGAATTCTTTTCGTAATCTTTCTTTTTCCATATCTGTTCCTTTAGACAGGGATTTGAATACATCTTTAGGTGAATAACCACGAGCTAACAGCTGTACATACCTTCCTTTTGTCAAAGTATCCATATCCATCGCCTCTAAAACTGGTCGCGCCATCTAATTTTCCTCCTAAATAAATTCCTTACTCAATGCCTAAGGTAATACTACCTTTTTATTATTCGTCGTGACTCCTTCTAAGCCTTTATCTGTAAAATTTATTCCTCCAGTTTTTATTCTTCTTTATCCGCTACAAATTCAATGATTTCAAAGCTGACAATATAATCACTCAAATATGACCAAGTATCTTCAACAGATAATTCGTCTCCATTATCATTCATAAGCGTCATTTTAAACCATTCATTACCTTCATCATCTTCAGGTAGCAAGCCGAATCCAATTGGATTATCAGTCAATGTTTGATCGTATAAATCATCCTCGTCTAATGCTAAAACATCTAATCCTTTACAATTTCCGCCTCTTCTAAACGTCACAAATCCTTTGTAATCCCAACGTTGGAAAGAAACCTTAATCGTATGTGTGCCCAATCGTATATTCGGATCATAATTTTTCATTTGTTGTAACCTCCTCATAATCAGTTAGTACTATAAAGGTATCTTTGTTTTTATCCAAAAAATCTAATAAATCTTTTGTAGAAGATATCTCTTCATCAACTTCACCATAATAAATACCTTCGATAATTGTTGCTATATCTGAAAAACTAATTTTTACTGGACATTTATCGTCTACCGCATTCAATACCGACAAAATTGCTTCTTTTTCTGCAATCTCTCGTTTGAATTTCTTTGGAGCTAATCGCATGACACTCAAGTCATTTTCAAGCTTTTCAATCCATGCAGTTTTACTCATTTTCGCAAATTTTTGAATCATTCCTCTACCACCTTTGCTATCTACTAAATTAGTTTTACTTCATAACGAATATCTTTATCGTTTTTCGTTCACTCAAAAATATATAAAATAAATCGACTCGTTTATGGCGTCCGAAACGAGAAACCCTAGTAGACAGCGGTAAATGCTCGATTGATCCAATGATCAACGTCCTCGCAAGTATCTACATGTACTGCAGCACACGACACAATTTCTTGTGCGTCCTCCCCATTACGAGAAGACCTACTCCTTATTCCATGAGTTTGCGTCAAAGCCTAGATCCCTTAGTAGCTGCTCATGATTAATCTAGGCGCTATTCTAACTTGTCTAACTTCTAAATTCCCTCTTGTTTACTCTGTGCATATTATTTACACAAATTCATTTCACCACTATCCAAACAAGGGCATTTACTCGATTGACCAATTTTTTACGTTACCAATCGTAAAAACCTACCCCGTCACTCCCCGAAGGGAATTGTTGATAGATCAAGTCTACTCCTTATTTTTCTAGTGATTCTAAGTTCCTTTAGAAGTCTCGACAATATTTTCAAGCAAGCGAAAAACGATAAAATACAAGTTATGAGAATGATCAATTCAGCTGATTAAACGCCCCATCCCTTTTGCGGTACAACGCAAGACTCCATTTTTTCTTCGACCAATCAGTACACCGTTTTGGTCATAAACATGTTTGATTGTTGGATATAGCTCTTTTAAAGGGATAGGATCTTTTAAAATTATTTGTTTTTGTTTCCCAATGTAATAAATCATTTCTTCTGAGACTTTGTCTTTCTGGATTATATATTTCTTACACTGCACAACGGTTTTACTTTGACCAGTTGATAGTTTCTTCGTGATCTTTTCTGTAGCGGTACACCGTTTACCGTAGTGACAAATATCTTCGAGACTCAAAATTCCTGTATATGACATAAAATAATCCACCCACTTACTTTAAATATTTTTAACAAGTTTTTCTTGTTATTTTTCAAAAATAGAGAATTGATTTTCGTTCATGACAAACAAAAAAGAGGGAACGCATCCAAACATGCGTTCCCTCTAATTTCAGCGTTCGTCATACGGCAAAGAGCCACACGGACATTTTTATAACATTGTGCTTAGGCATAGATTCATCGTAATATCACGTATTTTTAACCTTAACACAGCCAAAAAAAGTGGTATCACTTTTGAATATCTGTTATACTAAATCCGTTACGGGTAATACCGTAACACTGAAAGGTAAACGCATTAAGGGGTATAGACTTAATGCCACCTGTGGACGTCGACGAAGGTTGGTAGCCTTCCGAGTCTCACAGGGCCTTTCTTTTTTTTGTATTTTCAATTGTCCAAATTTATCGTCCAAAAGTGCAGAACGAAAATCAATTCATCACAAGCATAGCAGACAATTAAATTTAAAACAACTAAATTTATACAAAAAAGTGTAATTGAATATTAGCAGCACTGCCTGAAAAGAAGTAATATCAGGCTTTTCAGCTTGGGGAAATAAGTGAATTACCTCTCTTCATGAATTATTATAACTCAAAAAAGCACATATGCAAACACTAGTTCCCTATTTTTTTGAATGAAAAATAACTAAAATATCTAACGATTATGACTTTAAAACCTACGTTTGTGATTGTTTTCATAAACTTTTAATCTAAAAACTCCGGAATAATAGCTATTTATTTGTAACATTTGTAATAAAATTAAAATCATAAAAAAGTTCTAATTTAAAATTGATCATTTTTATAGTGATCGCTTTTTATCAACTACTCTAGCCAATTTTCCGTACTAACTGTTGGTAATTCGTTAAATGTTTCTCTTTGTTCGTTTGCAAGCTTTGCCGCAATAGCTTTTTCAATAAACCAGTTTTTTACATACACAAAAATCAAATTCTGCAAATTATTTACTTTCTCAGTCTTTTGTTTTTGATAAGCTTTCAGCAACGTCATATATAATCCTTTATCCGCATCAATTCCGTAAGATTCAAGTTCTTCATACACAACTACCGTCTTCTCAAGTTCCTCGGCTTTATGTTTTGCTTTGTGTATTGTGGTGACGGTTTGTTGGGCTTCTTCGTAAGTGTTAGAAAATGTTTTTATCAAGCTTAATACCTTTTCTGGTACAAATGTGTTTATGCTGTCTTCTTTCATGATTTCAACGAAGTTATCTAGCAAAACTTGATTTTGTAATTGGTCTGTTTCAGTGTCTTTTAAGTGTCTTTTAGTGTCTAAAGATTTATTAATATAATAATCTTGTGCGATTTCCGCATTTCCAGTGTTATCAAGGGTTTCAGCTGTTTTTTCTCGACGTGCGATTTCCGCATTTCCAGTGTTATCAAGGGTTTTAGCAGTTTCCTCTCGACGTGCGATTTCCGCATTCCGAGAAGAGGTTGATTTATCAATAGTTTCGCTTAAATCGTCATCGAAAGAATTTTGAATAAAAAGATCATCGGCACTTATTTCAGGTTGAAGTAAATAGTATTTATTTTTTTCATTTTTTTTCGTTTTTGGGTTAAATTCTCCTTTTACGACTGAAATCAAATTATATGTTTCTAACTCGTTTAAAATGGTTTTTACTTTGCCTTGGTAGCAATTTAATTTGTCCATTAGGTCTGCTTGTGTAAATTCCAAATATAATAGACCATCATCGTCGATCCATTTTTCATGTAAGGCTCTACGAAATTCATTTTTAAAAAGCATATAGGCTATTTTTGAGCTGTCTTTCATTTTAGAGTATTTAGAATTCTGAATTAAAAAACTAGGAAATTTATAATATTTTTCAATATAAACATTCGTTGCTTTATATCCCCAATTTTTAATTATCATTTTTTGAGATTGATTTTCTGTAGACATTAAATTTCTCCTTCTTCTTAGAAACTTGTATATATTCAGGATTTTCAACAAGTGAACTATACCATGTATTAAGGGTGAATAAAACACTTTCAGTATTTAAGGTATAAGTTATATATTAAAAAAATAAGTATAAGTTATACTTTAAATACAAATAATGTATAACTTATACTTTAAATAATAATTTTATAATGTTGATTTAATCGCAAATTTACACGTTGTTTATTAAGTTATACCTTAAATATTTAATGTATAACTTATACTTTAATATTCATTTATCTAGTATAACTTATACTTTAATTGAATACCGCATGAAAAAAAATTATTTTGGTAATTTTTCAAACTCTTCTTGTATTTCTTCTCTTATGTGTTCTTCTTTTGCTACTCCTAGTCTATGCTGGATATATGAGTCTGCTAATGTATTAACAATTTTTTCGAAAGAAATTCTCCCTTTTTCACTTTGTAACTCCGTCATATAGTCTTGTAAAATTGAGAGTTTGCTATTTAATGCCGGAGAGATCTTTTTAGGAACTGATACCTTGTTTCTTTTATCAGGAATTGAAACTGGTCGGCCTCTTTTTTTCAATGTAATATTTCTTGTGTTACTCAATGCACTATTGCTAAAGTTATATTCACCGCTTATTTTCACATCTTGGCGTTTGTTATTGGGTAATAATGGCTCAAATTCACCATTCTCCATCATTTTAGGAATATCAAAATCTTTAGGCATTACTTATGCAACTCCTTATTATTTATTTAAAAACTCTTGTCTAGCATCTAGTTCTGCCAAAATATTTATAAATACTTGGTGTGCTTTATAATCCCATTGATCAAAATTTCCATTTTTGTATTTTCTTAAATGTATACCAATTTTAGAATACCTTCTCAATCTTTTTTGATAATGAATGAGATTTTTGGATACCACGGTTCCGTATTTTTCAATTGCTTCTTCTAGGATTTCTTCATCAAAATCATCATTTGGTTCTACCATACAAGGTACAATATCTATAATTTGCAAATCAAGATCGTATCTATCGACCATGAATTTTTGATAATTTACATATTTGTTGACTCCCTCTAAGGATTCTTCAGCTGTTTGAAATGAAATTATCGAATAGTCTGAAGCTGCCATAGCATTATCGGAAAATTCGCTAATGGTTGGTGGTACATCAATAAATATTTCTTGATAATTGTTCTTTATTGGAAGAAGTAATTTTTTCAAGACAGTAACTTGGTCTAATTCATTTTCATGTTTATTAGCAAAAGCGGAGAATGATCGAAAACTAGTGTCACATGCCAGAAGGTCAAGATTTTCATTTACCTTAATAATACTACTTGCTAATTCTCCATTTGCGACACCATTTGTTATAGTGGTTTTGATATCGGTTATACCGAAAGTTCTTGCTATGACTTGTGTTAAGTTCGCTTGAGGGTCTAAATCAATAATAAGCGTTTTTCTATTTCTTATCATTGCATTGTCATAAGCAAGCATGCTGACTATCTTAGTTTTACCTACTCCTCCTTTAAAATTGCCAACTGTAAATGTAGTCCCTTGAAAAGTATCCATGTAAATCCTCCCAATCTTTAATTGATAATTAAAGTATAACTTATATATCGGAAATGGTCAACATTAAAAGTATAACTTAAATAATAATATCTAAAAACGTTTGGATATAGCGGTTTTTAATAATAAAAGTATAAGTTATACCATAAATATATATGGTATAACTTATACTTTTATTATTAAAGGTATAACTTATACCTTAAATATTGCTTTTCGAAAATAGCTATTCTAGTCTATCTGTTTCTTTACTTTTCGCTGCTGATTTGAATTGAATTGATCATATTCATTTTCTAGTATTAATAACTTTTCGTATACATCGGTCATATTCATACTAGAAGCAAGACTTAGATCATATACAAATGAAGCAGGTAATGATTTTATTCTACGTTGTCGGGTTATCCAGCTTGCAACCG
>ERZ507118.47-NODE-47-length-51797-cov-33.8367_pt1 | contig 51797 bp, 31 predicted proteins | sample MGYA00512574_ERZ507118 | MGnify/ENA metagenome assembly ERZ507118 | reverse complement strand
TTTAGATAAATCTGTAAATAAATTTACATTTAAATATTTATCAGGGCTAGAACGGGATATCATCAGAAAAATCAAGTGGGGGTTCATTGGTCTGTTTAGCTGGCGCAGGAGCACCGCCACCGCTGAATTTTGGGGATTCTTGAGCTTGTCCATGTCCACTTTGATCTGTTGCTGGAGCATCCCCATTTCGCCCCCCTAACATTTGCATTGACCCGCCGATATTAACAACAATCTCTGTTGAATAACGGTCTTGACCGCTTTGATCTTGCCATTTACGGGTTTGCAAAGAACCCTCAATATACACTTGTGACCCTTTTTTCAGGTATTCTCCGGCAATCTCGGCTAGTTTGCCGAAAATCACCACTCGATGCCATTCGGTTTTTTCCCGCATCTCGTTAGTTTGCTTGTCCCGCCACGTTTCAGACGTTGCAAGGGATAGATTCGCTACCGCACCACCATTGGGCATATAGCGGATTTCAGGATCTTGCCCTAAATTACCAATAAGAATGACTTTATTTACGCCTCTGCTAGCCATATTTTGCTCCTTATTATCTAGGTTAATGATTTGGCTGGTATTCAGGCAATATGATGTCTTTATTTACCAAGACATTAAATTTATACCCTGCTCGGATGTGTAACGTTGGCTGAATATTCAGATTTCGGCGCACGACTTCTGTACCAACGGTAGACCACTGTCTACCTATTTCAGCAATCATCTGCTCTCTTGCCGTCATACCATTGTTACCGTTATTACTATTATTGTCTGGTTGAGAAAGCTGGAACCCTGCACCAATAATCGCAAGTAACGTCGCATTACCAAAGATGCGTAAATAATGATTGTTAACCTCATCGTTAAAGCCGGATTGCCCCATGCCATCTGTTCCCCCCATATTACCAAGGGCAAGTGTTGAAGTGTCTGGGAACTGGACTCTGTTCCAGACGACTAACACGCGCTCTTGCCCCATAGCTACTTGTGAATCATAAGAGCCGATGAGTTTTGAACCTCTTGGGATCAGTATTTTTCTGCCTGTTAAACTGTCGCGCACATCTTCGGTTATCTGTGCGGTAATTAATCCTGGTAAATCAGAATTGATTTCTGTAACAAGTACCGCCGGTAAAATCATTCCGGCCTTGATTTCAGTCCGAGACAACGCGGCTTCTCTTGTTTGAGTTGAGTAGCCAAAGGTACGTTCTGTATTCACAAATTTTTCTTTGTTTTGCTGCATGTTTGCATACAATTCTCCGTTTTCCTCTTTCGAGGCGGCGGCGAGTTGCTCTGCAATTGAGGCATAGTCTGGGGCTGAACTACCACGCGCCGGACTGTTATTATCACTGAGCGCATCAACCCGCACCGTTGTTTTGCTGTTTAGTGCCTCCATATAGGCTTGTTGCTTCATCCTTAAAACATTTTCCGCAAATTGATCACGTTCCTGTGATTGAGTCTGTGTGTTATTAGATTGTGGCTGACTCACATTTGCTGTTTGTGTTGTTCCTGTTGTCGATGGGGCTTTATCTGGTGTTGCAGGGGGTGTTTGTAAGTCAGTATTATCTCTGAATCGGGAACGATACAGATTAGCCTCATAGGATGGGTCAGCAGGATCACCTGATTTATCTTTTGCCTCTTCATAATTTTGCGTTTGGGCATCATTATTATTACCTAAGCCCATAATGGAAAGAAAAACAGCCAAAAGAATGACAACAATAAAGAACCCTATTGTCATTATTAGCTTTTGCTTTTTAGTGAGTTTCTTATTTTGTGAGGGGTTAGCCATGATTAACTACCTCGTTTTTATTTTGAATGGAAACTTCACCTATTTTATTTAATTGCAAATCGTATGGTTGATTAATTCTGTATTTATCCGTAATAATAGATAGAGAATAAATCTCTGGCGTTATTCTCTTAGAAATTATCCCCATATTTATTTTTTTATAGTTTATTTTATCTTCTTTATTTGTAACAATAACAATAAAACCTTTTCGCTTTATATTTTCAATAAAAGCATTTGCTATATCCGAGTGTGAATCCTCAATATAAAAAATAGTATTTCTTGAGTGAAGTTTAGAAAAAATAACATCAACGCCATATATCATTTTTTGAATGCTGTTTTTCCCTATTGTTCCCTGTGTACCATCATACGATGAGATATTAGGCTTACTAACACACCCTGCTAATACCATACATACAAAGGCAAAGAATAATTTGTATTTCATCATTTACCCCTTTGTGATGGTAACTTTTTCCTGATCGCCGCCAACATCAAGTGTCAGAACAGCTTTATTAAACAAGCGGTCAACAACAAAGGTATTATCCACATAACGATAATTAACTAATTGCTGTTTTCCTGAGCCATTAATAACAAATAATGCGGGAGTTTCCTGTAGTTTTCCATCCATTTGAATAAACACCTGAGCACCATTGTCGTAAACCCGCAACGGTTTCATTTTATTATCGCCTTTAATGGTATAATCAAAATTTATAGGGGCAAGTCCCGTTTTATTTCCGGCAAGTGAGATACTGCTATTATCTGCACCTGAATTTTGATAGTACGCATTCCACGCTTTTTGGTTTTCATCTTCCGGATAACTGAATTTGACTAATGGAGTATAGTTTTTACTGTTTGAAATTAACTTAATGTGATAAGTACGGCGGTCTGTGACGACAACTAAATCCGTTGATAGTCCTGTGTCAGTTGGTTTTATAATAACATTCGTCTGATTCCCCTGTTTTACGGGGGTAGCGTGCCAACGAACAGAATCACCTAACTGAATACCCTCATTAACAATACGTTCGCCGGATTCAAGCTCAAAAACACTGAGTTTTAGCGGTGTGGCAATAATGGCCGCCTGACCTGCTCCGTATGTGTACACTACCTCCTGACCGCCATTGGAAATATACTGTTTCCCGTTAACCCATTGATTTGCTGTTTTAATCGCCTGTTGCTCTTTTCGGCTTAAAGGTAAGTCTTTACCACCTAAGAGCATTGAAGATGGCATAGCCTGCTGTGGCGTTGTTGGTTGAGAGGTTGCACCTGTATTAATCCTTTCTATATTACTGACAGAAGGCACAACAGGATCAGCTAATGCAACGCCTGAAATCAGCAATGAGGTAAATAAAATTGTTTTTTTCATAACGTTATATCCTATTTATATTCTTCTGTGATTTGCATATTTTTAAGATATAACCCGATAGGGTTATTGATAATCATTTCAGCAGAAATAGTATCTGCATACTCAACCTGAATAACCGCTGAATAGTTTCGTGACAGAACATTTTTACCATCAGGCATAGCTTTCTTTTCTACCCATTCAGCCCGCCATGTATCTTTACTTAAAGGAAGAATGGCTTTTATTTCCACCTGATTTAAAAATTTCTGATTCATCGGATCATCAACAGAGAACATATCCTGAACATATTTGTAAGGTTGCGAGTTGGTTTTGATGAAATAATAGACTGATTTAATAGCATCTAATTGAGCTTCTTTATCTCCGGCATAGACTACCCGCATATTTTTGATAATCGTTGCCAGTTGCGAACGTGTAACCGCATCTTTGCTTTGCCCTAAAGACTCTAGCTGATGAACCTGCAACGGCGCGTACTCTTTGTTGACTTCAACAACAAAAGGTACATATTTCACCTGAGAAGAGAAATAAATACAGCCAGAAATAGAGATAATAGCCGCGACAGCGCAAAGGATAGTCGTCCATCGGTAGAACGTAACTTGTTCTTTAGTTTTACCTAAAAAACTGTTCCAGCCGGACGATTTTTTGAATTTATCATCACTCATTGATTTTCCCCTGTATCATTATTTCCCTTGTTAGGCGTTTTACTGGTTCCGCTACTATTATTTCCGGTGCTTTTTGCATACGGACTGGCAATAGGTTTACGTGGGCTTTCTGTGGACTGTTGACTTTGTGCAACATTATTTAACGCTGCACGGGTAATGTTTGCCGCCGTGGAGCCTCTGCCTCCTGCCGCTTTATTGAGTATTCCCTCACCAACGGATTGAGCGACGGCTTTCAGAGCTGCTCCCGTTCTGCTTTGTTGTGGTTTTCCTGCTTCATTACCCGTTGCAGTGTTACCCGTATTTTTATTAGGCGATGGCACTTTTCCCTCTTTCACTAACTGAGCACCGGATTTACCCCCGTTAGGCAGTGAACTACTGCCGCCGGAACCGCCCCCACCGGCAACACCCGAGCCGCCGCCTTTGCTTAACGCATTCGCTAAATCACCGCCGGAAAGTCCACCTGTAGCGGCTCCGCCTCCTCCTGCTGCATTGGCCGCCCCTGCCGCTTTAAAGGCGGCGGCTCCGGCATAGCAGGCAGCGGTAAATGCTGTGGCTGCGGCGGCCATTGTCGCCAGCGTACCGCCAATATTCATGTTTCCGCCGCCTAAACTAGCTCCAGTTACCATTGATTGCGCCATATCAGGGATCTGTTCTGCTATAAACATCAGCATTAAAACGATACAAATCATCCCTAAACAATTGCCTAGCTCACTCATATCAAAACTATTGACATAACCCGCGATAAAATTAGTTCCAAAACCAACAATGAGCAGAGTTATAAATAATTTTATTCCACATGATAGAACATAGGTGAAATATCGTTTTGCATAGTCACTGGTAAAAGATAGCCCCCCAAATCCTAGTAGAATTATTCCCGCATAAGAGATAATCATTGTTTCTAAAATTACTTTTAGAACATAGAATGCTATTTTTGCATAAATAACAATGAGGATTAATGCACATATTAACTGTCCAAGCAAAGTAATAGGATTATAACTACCCGCTATCGTTTTACCTGCAACAATAAACCCTTGAGTAATAACACCGACAGGCGTTGCATCTGCTGACGATGCATTAGCTTTAACAGCTAATTGAGAAAAACTATCTATAATTGCATTAGTCCAATCCTTAGCATTTATTATAAAGGCAAACCAAATACTAATAACTAAAACAAATATAACTAGCTCTTTTAATATCTCCCCCAACTCTGCACCTTTTAATATTAAAGGTATAAATAATAACACCAACCCGATAATAGCAAATGTAAATAATAAATATTTAGCGGCCTTTTCAATCGGAGCTATCCATTTATTAATCTCTTTAGTAAAGGTACTTGTAAACTTATCTACAAAACTTGGGTCTGCTTTTATTTTTCCGTATGATTTAAAATTATCAAGCTCTAAACATTTTTGTTCACTACCCTTTGAACATTCAATTGTTAATTCATTTAGTTTTTTTAAATCTTCTTGTGCTTGATTATATTTTTGTTCTGCCTCCTCCTTACTTTGCGCCATAGATTGCGCTACTTCATATTCCCCATATGCAAGTACATGGGGAATAAAAAATAACGAGAACAAAAACACAATAATTCTTATCATATAAAATCCTTATTATTGTTCTCTGGCTCGTTTAAGCATATCTATTGCTGAAGTGTTTTTTTCTGGCAAATTCACCGTAGGTGTTGAATTTATTTTCTTTGTTATTTCTAAACATTGGTTTAGAGTCTTTTCTTGTTCATTATGCAATGAATATATTTCTGTCAATTCATAATGAAATTTAACAATATAAAAACCAGACACTAAAGTTGTTAAAAAGAACACTACAGCTAACTTTGACGATAATGTAGATAACATAACCCCCCCTTAATTTTGTCTGGCATTTTTGAGAATATCAGTTGCAGAAGATTGTTTTTCTGGCACTTTAAAATCCCAATTAGAACGTTTTAAAGTATCAGCCCTTTCCACATCTTTCTCGCTTTGCTGAATTGCCGCCTGAGATGCTAACAGGTTATTTTGCGCCATCTGCAATTGTCCCAACTGGCTGAGACTATCCAGTTGAGCGTTGGCTATCTTCCCTGCTGCCTGTAAAGCAGAAACAGTTCCTGTAGAGGTATTGAGCATACGGTTATAATCCGCAACTTCGCCTTGTCTGTCGTTAAACCAGTCCATTGACAAATTATTTTGTTCTAAAACCCCTTTAACCGTGTCATGATTCTGGGTGCTCCATTTGTTGAATAACTGAGGATAATTCCCATTTTTCAGCGCATCAGCAATATCAATATTTCCCATTTCACGATACGTTCTCTCAAGATCTCTTGCAGAATTGGCAATATTCTGTCCTTTTTGATAAATATCTTTAAGATCCTGAAATGTTTTTAGAATTTTTAATTTATTGGAACCAGAATTAATTAGATGTGCAGGCATACTTGCCATATCTTGTATTTGCTTATCTATAGAATCACTGATTCGTTTTATAGTATTAATTTGTTCGTTAACTTGCTCAACAAGCTGTATATTATTTAACCACTGAGTGGTTTCAGTAGCAACGCCATGCCAAGCAAGGCTATTCAGCGTTGTAAATGTGCTTATTGCAAACACACTTACAATTAATATCTTTTTCATATTTCACCCCTTGATTTCAGTCTGTCTGTCAGATACTGCACATAGCCACTATCAACACCTTTAAAATCAAGCCACTGGTGCAGTAATTCTTCTTCACTGGAATGTTCAAAATCTAATTTATCTATCTGTTTTAAATCCTTTTTAGAGCTTGCGGCAACGGTAGCAAGTCCGATGTCACCCTCAACCATATCGAGGCTGAATGTCCGGCGAAAATCACCTTTTTTCACAAAATACTCACGCTTCGGCGTTAAATGACGGATTCTGCGGATTTCAGCGGCTTTACAGCCAAGAATTTTATAAGCATTAATCGAAACCTCTTCCTCGGCGGCGGGGTTACTAAGAAACAGTTTTGTCGGGCAAGCCATCGCGATTTCTGAAAATACCAGCGGAAAGGCTTTTTCGATAATGTGCAGGTTCTGGGTGGAAATAACCACGGCAGCATTGCTTTTACGCCATTCACGCAGCCATTGTAAAAGGCGTTTACCAGCAACAGGTTCATCTAAAAACTTCCATGCCTCGTCAATATTAACCAGTGTCGGTCTTCCGTCGAGTTGTCGTTCAATCAGGTGGCAAAGATAGAAAAGCACCGGCAGTTTGATTTTATTGCCCCTGTCCAGTAATTCTCCATACTCAAAAACGGTAAAGTTACTGAGTGTAATTTGTTCTTGTGGCTGATTAAGCACCTCACCGTATGCCCCGCCGGAGCCGTACTGACTGAACAGATCTTTCAATTCCCGATCTTGCAATTTTGTAATCAGTGAATCAATGTTGCGGTACTGGCCGTCCTTATTATCCATTCTTGAGACAATTTTCAGGGCTTCATTCAGTTTTTTAACTTTTTCAGAATCCAGCTTAACGCCGTTAATTTCGGCAATATCCTGTAACCACTCAAACGCCCATATAAACTCACTCGGTTCATCTATACGCGCCAGCGGTGCAAAGTTAAGAGAATGCTCGCCCGTCATAATATCGTAATACTTTCCTCCCGATAGTTTGCAGAACACTTTTGCAGAACGTCCCTTATCAAAGGTAAATACCTGAGAATTAGGATACCGGTCATATTGAGAAGAAATTAATGTGACTAATGATGATTTCCCTGCACCTGTTTTACCGCCGATAATGCCGTGCCCTACATCGTCCTCATGCAAATTAAGATTAAACTCGGAGTTACCCGTTGTACTGACCTTCATCAGCGGCGGGCTGTCCGGCGGAAAGAACGGGCAGGGTGATGTTTCTTCGCCCGTCCACAACGTGGAACAGGGCACTATATGCGTCATATTTCCGGTATGTAAAAGGGGTCGTCTCACATTCTCATAGGTATGTGACGGCAGACTGCCAAGGTAGGCATCCATTGCATTAACTGTCTCAATTCTTGCATTAAAATTGACGACATTTTTAATCGTGGTGCGGATAAGATTTGTCGTTTCATCCAAACGGTCAATATCCTCATCCATAATCACTATTGTGGGCGTAAGATACAGATAACGAACCGTATTTGAATTATTTTCACCTTTAGCAATCTGTGCATCCTCTTTCATCGTGGCTGCATCATAATTAATATTATCGCTGTGCTTACCCATAAGTTGATCGACAAATCCGCGAACTTTTTGCCCCCAACTTTTACGATATTTTTCAATTTGCTTGTCCGCATCTATCGGATCAAGAAATATGGCGCGGGTCGTCCAGCGATACTCACAAGGTAAATTTGATAACGATTGCAGCATCCCCATTACTGAGCTTGCCGGATAAGCATCAATGCAAAGCACACTGATATATTTATTACCAATTTTAAGACGAGGCTCAGTATAAAAATCATCCGTAGACAAAACAGCATCAAGAAACTGATTATCCGGATGAATGACCGGATAATTATCACCACTGATACAGTGATTGAAATATTGGACTAAATCATTATAAACAACACCTGTAGCGTTATCATGGCGTACCCCAAGCCGGTGCAGAGTAAACGTTCCGCTTAATTGTCCGCTGAGTTCTGAAATAACGCTTTCAAAATATTCAATGTGTTTATCTGTTAATGATTTTGATTTTTTAGTGCCGGATTCGTCGGTAACAAAGAAATCACTTAACCGGCTTTTTGACATGCTTTCAGGTAAATAAGTAATTGAAAATGAAAGCACACTCGAAAAATGCGCCCCTGCGCTTTCCCATTTGATCCGGCGTTCTTCATCAATTAATTTATTCAGTAATGACGTAAAATGACTTTTTTCCGGCTGCGGATATTCTGAGGTTTCACTCCTTATTACCGTAAAATGCAATGTGATACCTGTACCCAACCGGAGATAGGCAGCATTAAGTGCATTAACCAAGTCATTTAATTCAGAATTATCAGAATTTTCATAATCCCAACAGGTATAAACTAATCCGGCAGTCAGTGAACCATCTTTACCCAACATTAAGTTGGGAGTGATCATCACGCCAAAATTCAGTAAGTCAGCGAAAGAAAGTGATGTATTGTATTGTTTTTTATATAACTTCATTGTTTTTTCCTTCTGAATTTTGCACCAGTTGCAAACGGAGTGCTCCTTGCAGGGTAATAATAACGATATCGGATAGCCCGCTGAAAAATCAGCGACATGAACGGATCGGCTTTCGCCATACGTCGCAACAGGTAAACCCCCACGCAGAAAACAACAAGACCCGCCCCCGCAATATAGAGGTTATAAGAAGAAAAAATCATAACGGCAGCAATTAAGCCCAAGCAATATAAAGGCTTACGTTCACACCCAAAGACTAAATCAGGACGATTTAACGAGCGGTGAATAATAAAACTAACCAGCGGCTCTTGTGTTTTCATGGCGTTTACACCATAGACAGAGGGATCAATGCACCGTTACCCTGCCACATGTTGATAACCACACTTGCCCCTAAAATAATAGAGATAACCAGAACCACATAAACGATACGCTTCGTGAAATCAGACATTTCACCGCCCCAAATCAGCATCATTCCCGCAACGCAAATCCCGAGAAAGGAAATCGCCCCCGCTACGGGACCGGTTATGCTGTTTTTGATTTTCTCAAGCGGACTTTCCCAAGGTAAACCTTGCGTCTGACCTGCCATTGCATGACTGCTTAACAGCATACAGACCAGTAGCAATGCACCTAACACTATCAGTTGCTGGGTCAGTTTCGACTGGCTATAGTAATATTTCTCTAACATAGTTTTTCCTTAATTAACATAATCAAGCACAAATTCACTGCCGTTAAATTCTGTCACATTTGCGACTTCTTTGACTACCCGCACACCTTGTTCCCGTTTCAGGAAAACAACCCCGTCAATCGCCCGTCCAATCAGCCGGTTCACCCTTTCTGACATATTAATCCCGCTTTCTTCAATCAGATCGTAAAGGCGGTCAAACCCCTCAAGGGCACTGTCGGCATGAATGGTACATAACCCTCCGTCATGCCCTGTATTCCATGCTTTCAGCATAGATAACGCCGCTGCATCAACAACTTCACCAACAATAATACGGTCAGGGCGGTAACGCATCACGCCGCGCAGTAACTGATTCATCGTCACATCCATTGTTTCAATCAGTTTTGAATAATTTTTTGCGCGGCACTGGATTTCGTCCAGCGTTTCAAGAATGACGATACGATCATCAGGTGTAAATTGTGCCATCAGGTCAATAAAGGCATTAGAAAAAGATGTTTTACCGCTACTGGTTCCGCCGACGACTAAAATATTTTTACGTTCTTTCACCCATGTAATCATCGTCGATTTCTGATTTTCAGTTAATTTAAAATCATCAAGAGAGAATATTTTTTTAGGCTTTTTACGGATAGCAAAGGTGGGCGCACTTGAAACGGGGGGATAGAACCCCTCAAAACGCGCATCATTAATAAGCAACGTTCCCTCAAGGCAAGGGTGGCGATTATCTATTGTTTTCCCCATGCTGTGTGCAATGGTGGCAAATAATGATTGAGCGTTATATAACGACATTTCGCCAATACTGAACATTGGCTTGCCGATCTGTTCAACCCATATATTACCGTCAGGATTGAGCATGATTTCAATAGTGGTTTCATCCCTGAGATAAGGCGCAATAATATCGAACTCCCGCCAAAGCATTTTGGCAAGATCACTGATTTTTTTATCATCACCCGTATTCATAAATCATTCCCGTAAAAAGAGTCTGCATTAAACCCGACACTGGAGTCTGCGTTATAAGGAGTGACAACCGTTTTTGCCAGTGAACCGGAAATGTTTCTTCCCACATACTTACTGACGTAACCATTTTTAAATCCGTTAACGTCATTACCGGTATTGTAAATACTCAATGATTTCATCAGCCGGTCGTTCTGGTGTTCTTTGGATGAAGTCATGTTCCATGCCGAAAGTAAAATTGTGGCTCCGTACTTCACATTATTGCAGGGTTCAAAAACAGAGCTTAATTCAGTATCAGTAATACCCAACATTTTAAAATTTCGGCTATTTACCTGCATTAAACCCACATCAACAGAATAGCCTTTTGCTATCCAGTATTGTGTCGCTGCAACGGCATCAGCCACGTTTTTCGGTTTAGGCTGGCTTCCGGCGGACAGCTTATTGACATTAACGGCAAAAGGATTACCGCCACTTTCAACCATAATAATTTTCTGTAACGTATCTGCGGCTATCTCCGGCGCACATGCAGACACACTCGGCATATCAATCAAGAGAACTCCTTTATTCAGGTGATAGCTACCGCACAAGGCGGTTTTATCAGCCCCACAGATAAAAGTTTTTCACCTTAAAAATCAGTCAAATAAATAAAAAGGTCTGATTTTTGCAGTAATATTCCGGTCTGTTACTACACCAAAATAACGACTGTCAAAAGACAGATTATTTTGATTGGCGACAACGATATACTCCGTTGGTTTTAATATGATTTCCCTATCAATAATATTCCACTGCTTAATTTTCCTGGCAATTGGCGCGGTATTCGGGACTAAAACATCATTAACAACAATGCCTTTATGGGTCACAGTTACCCTGTCCCCCTCAGCCGCTACGATTTTTTTGAGTAACGGTGCTGAATGCCGGCAACCTAAACCATCAGCAATGATGTGATGATCAACAGACCATCTTGCTATCTCATTATCGAGACAAACCAAAACCGTATCATTTTTTGTATAAGATGCTGGATAACTTTTGAAGTACACTCCTAACGGCATACTTTTAGTAAAATTGACAACGAAATAATGCTGATAAAGCATAACGCAACCGGACAAAACGCCGAAAAAGAGAAGGGTATTTAAAAACTTACGTTTCAGTGTATTGTTTGTGATCACAATCCGTACCCATAAGCTGCGTGAAAAGTAGTATAGGGTTAACATTGTTACCAAATACTGTATTATATATAAAATACAGTACACCAACACCAAAGACAATAATTTATGAAAAAAAATTTTTTTGAGTACATAGAAGAAGCAAAAAAGCTAACCATTTGTGATAGTTACCGAAAAATAGCTCAATATCTGGACGCTCCACCGATAAAAATTTCACAATGGAAACAGGGAAAAGGCTATGTCTCTCCCGCAGAATGCGCACACCTCGCAAGATTACTGGGGATCACAACAGAAGAAATTGCCTATGTAATCAAGGCAGAAAGAGAAGAAATCCCTGAAAAAAAAGAATATTGGTACAAAGAGGCTGAGATTTTTTCACGCCCGATAAACCCCCCTGAATCATTAAAACTGAAAAACAAAAAATCTTAATATCATTAAATAAATTAAAAATTTTTTTTTGGCAGACTTCACCAAAGGAGTTTGCCATGATCCCCGAAAGACTAAAAACCGCCAGAAAAAAAAGACATTACACACAGGAGCTGCTGGCCATAAAAGCAGGCATAGATGAAAGCACAGCGAGTTCACGAATCAGCCAGTATGAAAACGGCTACAGTGTCCCCTCTTATCAGCTAATGCAAAAAATAGCGTCTATATTACAGATACCAACCTGTTACTTTTATTGCGACGATGAAGAATTGGCTGATTACCTGATTAACTATTATCGCCGGTAATCAGTCAAAACCTGTTTCTGCGCACGGTTCTATAAATTTAAGTGAACAGGCTTCCCTGCACACCATGCTGAAAGGCTGGTATGACAGGCATCAGCATTCGCCAGCCAGAATTTGTAATCATCCTTTGTCGGAGTCAGGTTAATCAGCACCCCGTCACCTGAATACGGCATCGGCTCATTGATCACAACTGGCACTTCCCTGTTAAGAATACCGGTTAACCACGCTTCCGGTGTCAGTTGAGCTTGTGCTGCGTGTCGCTGCCAGCGTTGCCACACCTCATTTGGCAGCTTCATCTCGACTCTGACACCGGATTGCGGAAACGCCGTCAGATAGGCTTCATATTCGGCTCGGGTGGCAAACAGAAAACGCCCTGTATACGTTCTGACATCAGTCAGAATGCCTTCAATCATCAGTTCATCAAAACTGTAAAACAGGGCTGCCGCTTTATCCCGCATAGCTGAATCAGGCAGGATATACATCACGGTATTAATAATGGGGTCATTACGGCGCATTCGCAGACAGTAGTTCCGAAAAATATCACGGTAACGTTTTTGGCTTTTAAACGTGCGTTCGACTTCTGCCGCAGTGCCACCGTACCAGTAATCCATAATTTTATCCGGCAGATGCAGATAGCGGACTTTCGCCCCTGCTTTCATCAGCAACGCCGTGTAGTTCTGCATTTCCAGTGTATGCAGCAGGGCTGACGGGGCATGAGCACGGCGACTTAATCCGTTGAACCGTGGTGTAATACCAAGTTCTTGTTCAGCAAAAGCCTGACCTTGTGCTGTCAGATGATAAAACCGTTTGGTTCTGCCAAGAAATCCATCCTCGAAATAGGTAACTAATTCATTATTTATCAGGCTTTTAAGTAACAAATAGATTTTTTGGTTTGCGGAAAAATCAAACAAACGGCTCAGACTGTCAATAGTAACGCTGCGTTCCTGCGCCAAAAAACTTAATATCTTATGTTGATTAAATTGGCGTTGTTCCAGTCGCTTTTGATTACTCAATGAACCGTAATCAGCTATGCTCATGATAATTATCTCCGTGATTATCATCTGGCAAGGTTAATTCAGCCATAACAGAATCTACCCTGTCCGCATCTACAGCACTGTTTACTCGTTCACGGTTAACCATCGTGCCGGATTGCGGATTATCAACAGGTTTTGTATTTCTGTTATTTTTCACTTTTTTATCGCTTGCAGTTTTCGGTTTATCATTTGTTTCTCTGATACTGGCTAAAAACTCACGGGAAGAAATCGCTTGTGTTTCAAATGAAGTAACGCATTTATCACTTTTTTCGACAAGGATCGGACTGCTGTACGCCAGCCTAGCCAGTTGTCCGTCCCCCACTATTAACCCGCAACGTGACGGAAGATTTTGAATAACTGAAATATCAATATAATTAGCTTTCTGCTTAAATATTGTCGCTTCTTTTGAAGCCATTTCAACATTAGACTGATTAACAGAAAGATTACGACGCTCTACATCTACCAGACCACCCGCTGTAAAATCACTCGCCCATTTTGCACTCTCATAATTATCTGTCCGGTAAATCCAGCGTAGCCCTGCACTATCTTCAATCACTTTCCTTGCAGTTTGCCCGTCAATTTCTTTGGTGGAAACCTCTAAATCACCTCTGGATTGATGGGTAAAAAGAATATTGGCCTTCTTATCTCTGAGCGTCCCCATTGCTTCAAGAGCACTTTTGGAAATAAGATACTTAATTTCATCAAGCATAATATTTACGTGGGTAACATCTTTATTTCTGTTTCTTTTTTCAAGAATTTGCACCATCCGTAAAAAGAGCATTTTTTGTGCCTTAACAACAACCTCATCACGCAGCGAACCTGTGATATAGATAATCTTTTTATTTTGGTTATTCAGTATATCGACTAAATCAATGCCATCATGAGCACTGATAGAATCTAATTGCCCCAATTCTTCAAGAAGATTAAAAAAGTTTTCGCCAGTCCGGTCATAGGATTTTCGGAAATTTTCATTTAAAGCGATGCTTAACAGTCCGCGCAAATCTGTACCTTGCGTAAAATGCTGTGATAAATCACGGCATACCTTTCTGTCACCAGTCTTGTAAAAATCGGCATCCGTTCCTTTTTCACCCAATCCAAAACTGGCAACTAACAATTCGTTAATTTCATCAGAATTAGCCCCTTTAAATGGATTAACCTGTGGCAACTGCCCCCGATTTAAATCAATATAGAGTAAATCATCTTTAAAGAAATGCTTAAATACATGATATGCCCATTCATCATTTTTAGGGTCAAAAATAATATTAATATCGTTATATAACTCCACACACTGAACAAGCGCAACGGTAGAAAGAACCCCCTTACCACTCCCCATTTTACCAATTACCTGAATATTTGTTTCATCCCATTTTGACTTAGGGATTAATATTGGCTTGTTGTTTTCGTCAATCCCCAAGAAAATACTTTTTTTACTTTTAGCCTCATAAAAGTAATCAACAGGATTATAATTTATGCTGTCTTTAAAATTAAAATTTCGAATGTCGGTTAGTTTATCATCTCTCATTTTGGAAGATTCGCGCCGTGAAATTGCCTCTTCATTAAAAATTAAATCTATTTCTCCAAAAAACGGCTTGATAAATGAATGGTATAAGAATGCACTAACAATATAACCAACAAGTGAACCAACTAAAATAATTGACAATCCATACATATTAGTTTTAGTTAAAAGATAATATTGTGCTTTGTAAGGTGTAATTACATAATCAATATCAAAAAAAGCAGAAATCAGAGTAACAATAAAAAATGCAGTCATAAAAGCTATAATAAAAATCAGCAGTATTTTAATAAAAAAACCTGACTGCCTTAAAAGCAATAACGAAAAGTAAGGTTTGTCATATTGCATAGATGCAAACACGCCACGTTTTTGACGCTTACCATTAACCTCTACATTCCTTGAATCTTCTCTGTCATCATCAGACATTCCGATGAAAATAACATGATTTAAACTTCTGACAATGATACTGACCATCAAAACAAAGAAAGCCCAAATGACAAAAAGCACTAACCAGTGATGATACAAAAATACAGATGAAAAGTTATCAATCACATAACCAAACTGCCTGAATCCATAAAGCCCCTGATCCATAATTCACCCTGCGCCATCAGATTACAATAGAATAAATGTAAGTTAAGGGATCGATTAAATCAACAAAAACTGAGCACAATCTGGACAGCGACACGGAACTTGATGTTCGGTTTTTTTTCTTCAATTTTGAAAAAATTGCTAAGAAAAAAAATGAGTGAGACAACTTGCCGCTGTGTGTATAGCGGCTTGTGTCGTCGAACTCATCATCAGCCGTCGCGCCAAACGCGACGATGATGACGGTTTCGGGGGGAGCCAAAAAGGGTAATTGCGCCCACGCAATTGAGCGCGACCTAGCGCGACCTTTTTGGGGGGCAGCGCCCCCGCACACCGTCACGAGTAAGGATATTTTGCGGCTTTATCGCAAAATTCCGCGCGACTGACCACCCTCAAAAAAGCCAGTTTTCGGTGAATTTTCGGCAGTATCGAAAATGAGCCGTTAAAAAACGGCGTCTTTTTGGGGGTGGTCAGTCGTGGAACGACTGACGGTGTGCGCCTCTTTTGACCTTGGGGGTTTTGACCGACGTTCAGGAGGTCATTACCCCCATTGCCGGTAACGGCAACATTTTTATTGATTTATCATAATGATAAATCAATGCAGTTGACAGGGGTAGATTAACTATCTATCCCTGTCATGCGGATCTATGTATATCCGCACATTTTTAGCTTGTTGACTCATTTGTTGACAATAAAACAACAAGTGAGTCAACAAGTAGACCAACAAGCAATAAGCTATTTACACGCAAAAAAAAGAGCCTTTACAGGCTCTTTTTTTTGCTACTTTTTACTGCCAAAAAGCAGATCTAAATTTTCCTTTCCGAGTAAATTCTCAAGCTCCTGTCTCTTATCATCGAGAATTTTTTGTGCTTTTTCAGCGTTCATCTGTGACTCAAGTTTATCAATTCTTGTGATTAACTTTTCTCGTTTTTCGTCTAATTCAGTGAGTTTACTTTTTAAGTTTTCTATCTTTTCTTCAATAGCATTATTTGGTTTGTTCACATTTTCCATACATCACCTATTGATTTTCCGGCAGGTTTAATACTTACTTATCAGTAAGGGCAAAGATGGCTATCTAACATCAATCACAAAAAAAAGGCAATGCAATAATGAAGATATTGATTTTTTTAGTTTTGATGATTATGTCAAACACATCATTCTCAAAATCACTTTTTATCGGTGATTCTCTGACTTACAGTCTGGCATCAAGTTTTTCAAAAATCGAACCTGTAGATGCGAAATTTTTAGAAAGTACAGGACTGAAATCCGATAACATTCTTAGCTGGACTGACTACATAGAAACAATGGATTTAAGCAACTATGACAGAATATATATTGTGTTAGGTATCAATGATATGATAAACGAAAATGATGAAATATTTTATCAAGACCGTGTAGATACCTTTATAATGTCACTATTAAATAAAAATAAAAATATTATCTGGTTACTTCCTCCGGTACTTAAAAACGCAAAGCATGAGTCTATGTTGCTTTACACAAGGTCAATCATCAAAGCTGCATGTATTGAGCACAGTGTAGATTTTTTTGATATGCGTGATGTACTGGGTTATAACTTTATGCAGACAGTGAATGACAGAAACATCAGAACAGATGATGGCATTCACATTACCCCGTATGGTGCAGACAGGGTGATCACTAACTTGCTATTGAGGTGAATATGTTCAGATTAGCCACACCAGAGGATTACGAATATTTACCGGATATCGGATTATATGAACTGACGTTTGATAAACGTCCGGTGCAGGGCGTTCGATGTGAAGATCCAAAACAGGGAGCCGCAGATTACAATAATTTCAGAAAAAAATTCAAGGCAGTTATTCACAAAGAAAAACAACGCCGGAAAAATTTTTATCAGCTCACTGAGATTTCTTGGAATGCCGTTTTTGATTGGGCGATTGAGCGGGGAACACAGGAAGAATGTCGTTTATTACAGGCAATGTATCATGCCGAAAATAACAAAAAATATCAGCAACTACTCCTTGAATTAAGCAAACACTACGGGTTTATCAAAGAATCAAATTTACTCATTCCATTGGGATTGATACTTTGCAACCAACGGATCGCAGATACAGAAAAATTAATTGCTAACAGCGTTAAGGCAGGTGTCTGATGGAACGGACAACAATTAATTTCAGGATTAATGATGATGCGTTACTAGCGCAATTTAATCACGCAATGGCTAAAGAACAGAAAAAATATAAATTCGCCACTGACGGGATAAGAACTATAAAAGATTTAGAAATTATTTTCACTGCCTCAAAAATTAAAAATTTCAGAGATAACGAACATTACCTCATAGCGTCACTGGCACAAAAACAATCCCCTTTAATACTCAATGTATTGAATGAATTAAAAGATAAATTTGAAAAAATCTATCAGGAAGAAAGAAACATCACAGGTCAAATAATCTTTTTCAAAAAGATATTAGAACAAGTTGAATATCACGATAAAACACAAGATATTGATGTATTAATCTCACCTCATGTTATGTTGTTTATTAATATTACAGCATTGGCTGACAATATCATTAAACAATTAAGAGTCCAATATTTGAATGGCTCTATAGATGAAACCACCTTACTGATAAAAAGAAATAAAATACTGAAACAGTATGCCGCTTTACGTGAAAAATTGCATGAAATGAAGCAGGAAAGGAAAAAATTGTTTAAAAAAGTGAAAGATAACTTATAAAAATAAAGGGAAAGCATTAGCTTTCCCTTTCATACACTTAATCAGTTAGAAATGATCTAAGTGTTGGCGTATTTGTTCGACAAGATATTCTGCTTCAAGCGAACTTATCTTATCAGTAAACACGGTATAGGCAATAAGATTGACAATACCTGTTTTCATGTTAATACGTGCATGTAATATCATATGATCGTGGTAAAAAACCTTAATCAAACGATTGAACCTGTCAACGTAAGACAAATTCCATTCATGCAAATTACCTGCTGATTTATGCGCAACAATAAATTCGACAAACGAGTTTTTGTCCGCGATACCCTGAGCACAAGAAGCCTGATTACATGGAAATGGTGATTCACAGTTAATCAGATTCAGTACAGAGGGCAGATCCTGATACATAGTCATAACGTTAACTCCTTTAAGCAGAAGTCACGCTACGTTGCCGAAGCAACATAACGTGACGTTGCTTCAACAAAAATGATTGGATGTAGTGCATTTAAGCCTGTACAGACCGTAGTCTGTCTGCACCGTGACAGGCATCAATTACTTTAGCATAAAAATCAGACAAAAAAACAGTAAAAGGCGACTCAATATTGACGGAGTTCTACGGTAAAAAAAGGAAAAATCCCACGTCCTTTTATGTGGGATTTTGACATCCTTATGACGTTTTACAAACCCCGCGAATCGCGGGGTCTGAACCTGATCAGCACTCCATTAAATAGCGGTGCGCTTTTGAAGCTGCCGCCGCCGCTTTAAAGATGTAACGTTTATCATCACGCAATGACTTCAACCAAGAAGCGATATAGCTTTCATGCTGAACGTCGCCGGTAATGCCTAAATCGGCCATCAGAAAAGCACTTCCAAGCTCTGCGATCAGTTCTTCAAATGCGTACCCTTCCGATCCGAACCGTCCGCATTTTTCACGGTTTAAACGGCTTTTTGCCCCTGTCCAGTGAACAAGCTCATGAAGCCCTGTAGCGTAAAAGTTGGCGGCATTGATGAATAAATGACGCTCCGGCAACCAGATTTCATCTGTAACCGGACGGAAAAAGGCTTGCTGGCCGCGCTCGGTAATGTTCGCGCCGGTGCGCTGAAAAAGTGCTTCAACATGCGGCAGCGGGTCAAACTCGCTGACCGGCTCGGCGTTGCTGTCTTCTTCTGTTAGTGTCAGACCGTCGATTTGCTCAACATTAAACACGGTGAACGTTTTCAGCATCGGAATTTTTTCAATCTCGCCGTCTTCGGCCTCTTTTTCTAACGTCTTGTAAAAAATAGCTGTCGTTCCGCGCTCCCCTTTACGCACCTGTGCGCCCTGCTCCTGAGCCTGTTTGTAGGTCAGCCAGCGGGAATCATTAAATCCCTGCTTTGCCGCACTGCACCATAACAACATGATATTCATGCCGCTGTAGGCTGTACCGGTCATAAAATTTGAAGGAATACCAGACACCGAACCGTTTCGCTTCCACGGGCACACCCACGGTTTAACGCCCATTTCGAGGGCTTCTATAATGCTGTCCGTCACTGTCTGATAAATATCTGTTTTGGCTTTGCTTTTAGAAAATTTCGTTTTTGTGGAGCCTGACTGCTCCAGCGGGGATACGCTGGCCGCCGCTGCGGGGTTAGGGGCGCTTGTCTGAGTGTGCAGATTCATAGTCATGGTTATTTCTCCGTCAGTGTGAATTTCGTCTTCGTATCGCCTGACGGTTCGACGCCCCGTTATCGTTCTGGTCTGCAAGGGCGCGGAGCGTTTATATACCCTTGCGGAACAGGTTGTAACGGGGAACGATTACCGGAAGCCTGATACGGAGGGGAAAGGCAACACAGGAGAAAATGACGGCCAGCACACACGGACTTAGCGCCCCTTACGCTGTAGTGGTGGAATGGTTTTGACCTTGCTTTTAATTTTGTTGTTAATCAGTAAATTATCGACTTATCCACCGTTTCTGTGGATAACGCTATATATTGTATCGGTCGCAGCTAACGGACATACTATATGTAGTGTCGGGCGGGGCGGGTTCCTTTCAACCGTGGGGGTGTGTTTGTGTCTGCCCCGCTACGGCCATTTCGTAAAACGCCGCACCGGAGTGACATTTTAAAATTGGTGTTACAAACGAGGGGCGCGTAAGACCCATTATGTTAAATTCAGGACTTTAGCGCCAAAAATCACTGTTACCCTGTCACACAACCGCCCTACCCGCTAAAACAGAAAGTTTTCTGTCAACAATCCAGCCAAAATACTATTGTTTGTTTTTTGTTAAACTTACAACAATTAAGAAACCTTTTAACAAAATTATACTTCATCAGTTTTTTTCGCCCAACGCTTGATAAGTTGAGTTATGCAAATGATTAATCAAAGATTAACTTATATTGTTATCTTTTGATTAATCATTATTGATAATCTATGATTATCTTGATATGATTAATCATAGATTATCGCCATTAGATATCTAATGATTAATCATTATTGATAGCCATTGATTAATCCTTGATGAATCTCACTGAGAGGTAGGGAAAATGATTATAGTTTTTGGCTCAGATAAAGGTGGAGTAGGAAAAACCACAATTACGGCTAACTCAGCAGTAATGTTGCAACAAAAAACGGCGTCTGTAGCATTAGTGCGAACAGACAAAAACGAAGATTTGAACACATGGCAAAGTTTACGACGAGAACAGCCTGTTCCTGATATCCCAATTATGACTTGTTACGGAAGCAATACACATAAAGAAATAAACAAATTGCACGGCGTTACGGATGTGATATTGGTAGACACTGCCGGACATGATAGCGTCGAGCTTCGTAGTGCATTACTTGTTGCAGATGTATTTATAGCTCCTGTAAGCCCAACATCTATGTTAGAAGTTGTCACATTGAATAAATTATCATCCATTGTGAACGAAGCTAAAAAGGAAAATACAAAGCTAAAAGCCTTTGCTTTACTTAATCGCTGCCCTACTTCACCATTTAATAATGATGCAGTAAAAATCACACAATATCTTAATGATGATCCCCTGCTTCTATCCCCATTCAAAACCCGTATATCAAACTTAAAGGCTTTTGAAAAAGCCATAAATGAGGGGTTGGGAGTACATGAGCTTAAAGGTAAAAATGTAGGATCAGCCAAAGCACAATTAGAGCTTTTATTCGCTGAACTCATTGATTCTGTTCAAGATAGCTAAGAAAACAAAAAAAATTGAAAATCATTGATTAATCACATATGATTAATCAATGATTAGCTTTGCATTGAGGTGGATTATGGATATAAATAAATTAAAAAAACACGCGCCAATAATTGAACAGTCAGAAAGCAAGACGGTTAATGATTTTATCGCCCAAGGGGATAAAAAGCCGACAAAAAAAACAGAATCTATCATGGTAGGTTTTCGTATGGATGAAGATACTTTAGAACGTTTAGACCGGCTGACTAACGGACTAGGGAAGAAACGTATTAACATTTTACGGGCTTCGCTGCTTGCCTTTGAATCACTATCACCTAGCGATAAGGCTAAGTTTTTAATAGAGATAATGAGGTAACTAAAATGCTTGAACATAAATTCAAAACAGTCAGAGAACTTAAAGATGCGCTTAATGAATGCCCTGATGATGCCGAAATTGATATAAGTGAGCTACCTAATAACATATCAAGACACGGTTTAACCACGGTTTTTGATGGTAAAAAAGTCTTAATTTGTGAATATCACGATTATGAAATTATTAACAAATATCGTAATATATTCAGTGAGTTATCAAAAACAGAACAATCTCGTTGCGGGTGTGTCTATGAAATGTACCAACGCAACTTGAGCACAGCAATTGATGGTTATTTAAGTGAATTAACTCAAGAGGATAAAATAAAAGTAATCCAATTGGCAAGAGCTGAATTTGATTATATATCACCAGAGGAAATAACCGAAGCTATTCGACAAAATCAAGAAGATGGTTATTGTTCACACGGTTTAGATCCTAATTGCTGCCCTTTAGGTTGTGGTGATATTTAACCCCCAAAACAATAAACATCCCCGCCGCAAGCAGCGGAGTATTTGTATGAATTCACCCGCTTCGCATCGTTCCGCATTTGTTTATGGGGTTGTAAGCGACGGGGAATTCAACCCTGAGAGATTAAATATATATAATATGCACTGGGAATAGTTTTTGTCACCGCTATCTGTAGCGGCTCGCGTTTGGATGATAATTTCAATTTTAATAGATTTATCACTTTAACTTTTTCGTTAATTGCAAGGGGGCAATATTGAAAAAATTCATTGGAAAACTTGCTGATTTTTGTGGTGGTTACGCGAGATTGGTAGTGATCGGAATTGTGGCAATGTTCGGGGTTATTGCTATCATTTTTTCACTCTCAGGAGCCGAAAAAATATTTGTGGTGACTCCGATAGCGATGATGTTCCTGTTTGCTTTTTTGGGCAAATATTGGATAGAAAAGTAACTGCCACCTAACAGCGAGAGACGCGCAAAACTGGTTTTTGTCGTCGGGGTCGCTGTTGAGCAACGAACGGAGAGAGGCGGTAGGCTGAATGTAGCTACGGTGTGTAAGTGCTTTCTGTCACATCGGTGAAATTCCGCTTCCTCGGTCGTTAACTCGCTACGCTCGGCCACGTCCTGCGGCGAGCGTTACGGGTTTTTTAAGTTGTATGTTTAAAATCTTCCTCAGTGCTGCTGTACGCAATTCTATTTTTTAGCCCTTCCCGTTCTGTGAATTTCTTTAAAAAACTCGTCTATGTGGCTTACGTGTCGATTTTGATGCTATGTGAAACGCTAAGTCAGCCCCTTTTCCTGCCAGACCGTGAGCGAAGCGAACCAATTACACGGAATTTAAAGCGGTGAGATTGCCTGATGGTCGGAGACGAAAGAAATGTTCAGCGATTTGCCCGCTTGCGGGTGCTAACTCAGGAGCGGAGCGACTAACCGAACCGGCGCGGCCTTATGGCCGCTGCAAGGGCGGGCGTTATTAACAGTGCGTAAGCACGTTATTATTTCTTTTTCTGTTATTAAAAGATGTAAGACAGTGATTTTGCATCTATTTCTTATGATTGCATCTATTCCTTTGTTTACGTTTGCATTTAATTGTGGGTATGTTGCGGCCATACAATCATGATGCCGAAAAACGACGGTCGATGACGGATCAGACAGAAAGAAGTGGATGTTTTTTACACAAAAAAGTATATCAGGCAGGATAAAGCCTCCGGCGTACATGGCCGGATAGTTGAATGGCTCAGGAATGTTTTAATGTGGCGGGGCGGTAGCCAGTTTTCTCATGGCCGCATAGCGATGTTCAACCTGTCTTTTCAGTTCAACGTGCCCCATAGCGGCCAGTTCGTCCTGTGAGTAGAGTTTGACGAGATCGTTAAGGATTTTAGCCTGCGCTTTCTGTTTTTCCATAGCGGCCAGTTTTCTGGCCTGTCGTAACTGTGTTTTAAATACGCGTTTTTTGGCTCGGACTTCAAATGCGGTCTGAATGTGCTTAACCTTTGCCCGTCTGCGGGCTTCGGTTAATGAAATAGCCGGTTCCCCTTTTTCTTTCAGTCCCTTGTTTTCCCATGCCAGTTGTTGCTGTTGTGCCGCCTCATATTTCCCGTACTCGTAGCCTATCAACGTGAAAAACAGTTCTGATACCCATATCAGGTTAGGAATCCATGAACCGGTTGTCTCGTCCCATACGCGATCACAATGGATTGCGCCGATAGCTTCAAGATGTTCGTTAATGGCGCGACTGGCGCGACTGTAACAAGGGGTTTTATCTTTGTTGTAGGTAGTCAGACCGCAGCTATCAGAAATTTGCGCCAGCGTCATGTACACTTTGCCGGTAACGATATTGAGACGGTCAGCAATACACGCACAAATGGCATTTACCGCACGGGCGCGGTGCTCATTCATTGCACGCTCTTTAGGCAACCGTTGATGATTAATGGCATGAAAGCGATCCGCTGTACGCCATATAGGGTGTCTGGCTGGGTTGGACGTCAAAGCCGCCTTACGTAAAGCGGTGATGATACGTGGCGGACTGGCACATTCTTTAGGCGCAGAGTACACAGGATTAGCATTTGTGACATAACTATTACGCCACTCAATACCGCGTGAACGCTGTTCTTGTGCGTTATTATGACTATCGGTCACTGTATTCTGCGCATATATTGCGCAGAAAGAGCACATACTGAGACTTGCAAGAAATGAGGCATGTCGCTATACTCCCTGTCAGAAGGCAATAAATCTTCTGACAGTATATGATGGATGCCCCGTTAATCTTCTAGGTCGCCAAACTCAAGAGATTATCGGGGTTTTCGCTTTTCTGGCTCCGGTAAAACCTCAGAACCAGTCCCCTGCTGCTTTATGGCGCAACTGACCAAAAATTCATAAATCTAACCCTCGAAATCTAACACTTAATTTCATCGGGATCAATTTCAGGATCTTAAAATAGATAAGATCCTCAGTTTCGTTGTCCCCTACGGATTGATGATATTCACCCCGTAGAACAAAACCTGTTTAAATACCATCGAGAAGAAAATCAATAGCATCCTTGATCTGCTTACGATAAGAAGAAGCATCACAGAACGCAGCCCCCAAAGAACGAGCAGGAATACTCGCCATTTCATGAGTCATGACTACATACTCATTATCATCAACCAGCCTGATAAGCGGAGTCAGGCGCTCCGGTCGCATACCATTAGGGTACATTCCAACAGGTAACAGGGGGATAACAATCCTCCGGTTTAACTGGCCGATAATATCGCTTGTTACATCAATCAGCAGGGGATAAACGGCACTTTTCCCTGTATTACTATATACAGTGAATTGCATTCTTAAAATGTCCTGTATTCATCACTGAAACAGCCGTGTTCGTCGTGGAAGCGATTGAGGGCTTCCAGTGCTTCGCTGTTTTCCTCTTGCCACCTTTTAGCTTCGTACTGACGTAATTCAGCATCGAGGGCAGCGGTCAGGGTGGCGCTCAGATTAATTCCAGCCTCACGCGCACGGGTGAGCAAGGTTCGTTTTACCGTCATGGTTACGGTTTGCATTGGTCGTTGTGTTACAGCCATAAACACCTCACATCTGATACTGTTAGATTTAAACAGCCAACTAAACATACAATAGCATTAGAAAAGGTGATATAGCAAGCCTACTTAGGGGGATCTATGCAAAATCTGAGTAAAAAACGGGTATGTAATCCCTCAGATTTTGCGCAGCGGGATATTTGGTAAGAGCCTTAATTTTTATGACTCGCTCCTGCACCATGTGAAAAAGAATTTTTATTAACGTGTTTACCTCTGTTTAAAGTATTCTTTAAAAGAAAAATACCACTGAAAGCAATAATACAAAATGAATAGTATTTTATTATTTCAAGTGTTCCACCAAATAAAAGTTTATCCGAATCTGTATTGTGAGTTAAATAAGAAAAAAATTCAGTCGGGTTATCGGCTACAAATGAAACAAACAGAATAAACAGTGAAGCCGCATAAAATAAGGTTCCTTTGTAAAACCCTTCTAATAAACTAGAAATGATAATGTATAAATCGTTTAGCGCTGAACTAAGAAATCTGTTAATTATGTTCATACTGATTACTCCTTAATAAATAGAACTTCATCATCATGTAAAAAACTTAAATGTTCAAAAAATAAAATAATATCGTTTCCTTATGTCATTCAGAACGGGATATCATCAGAAAAATCAAGTGGGGGTTCATTGGTCTGTTTAGCTGGCGCAGGAGCACCGCCACCGCTGAATTTTGGGGATTCTTGAGCTTGTCCATGTCCACTTTGATCTGTTGCTGGAGCATCCCCATTTCGCCCCCCTAACATTTGCATTGACCCGCCGATATTAACAACAATCTCTGTTGAATAACGGTCTTGACCGCTTTGATCTTGCCATTTACGGGTTTGCAAAGAACCCTCAATATACACTTGTGACCCTTTTTTCAGGTATTCTCCGGCAATCTCGGCTAGTTTGCCGAAAATCACCACTCGATGCCATTCGGTTTTTTCCCGCATCTCGTTAGTTTGCTTGTCCCGCCACGTTTCAGACGTTGCAAGGGATAGATTCGCTACCGCACCACCATTGGGCATATAGCGGATTTCAGGATCTTGCCCTAAATTACCAATAAGAATGACTTTATTTACGCCTCTGCTAGCCATATTTTGCTCCTTATTATCTAGGTTAATGATTTGGCTGGTATTCAGGCAATATGATGTCTTTATTTACCAAGACATTAAATTTATACCCTGCTCGGATGTGTAACGTTGGCTGAATATTCAGATTTCGGCGCACGACTTCTGTACCAACGGTAGACCACTGTCTACCTATTTCAGCAATCATCTGCTCTCTTGCCGTCATACCATTGTTACCGTTATTACTATTATTGTCTGGTTGAGAAAGCTGGAACCCTGCACCAATAATCGCAAGTAACGTCGCATTACCAAAGATGCGTAAATAATGATTGTTAACCTCATCGTTAAAGCCGGATTGCCCCATGCCATCTGTTCCCCCCATATTACCAAGGGCAAGTGTTGAAGTGTCTGGGAACTGGACTCTGTTCCAGACGACTAACACGCGCTCTTGCCCCATAGCTACTTGTGAATCATAAGAGCCGATGAGTTTTGAACCTCTTGGGATCAGTATTTTTCTGCCTGTTAAACTGTCGCGCACATCTTCGGTTATCTGTGCGGTAATTAATCCTGGTAAATCAGAATTGATTTCTGTAACAAGTACCGCCGGTAAAATCATTCCGGCCTTGATTTCAGTCCGAGACAACGCGGCTTCTCTTGTTTGAGTTGAGTAGCCAAAGGTACGTTCTGTATTCACAAATTTTTCTTTGTTTTGCTGCATGTTTGCATACAATTCTCCGTTTTCCTCTTTCGAGGCGGCGGCGAGTTGCTCTGCAATTGAGGCATAGTCTGGGGCTGAACTACCACGCGCCGGACTGTTATTATCACTGAGCGCATCAACCCGCACCGTTGTTTTGCTGTTTAGTGCCTCCATATAGGCTTGTTGCTTCATCCTTAAAACATTTTCCGCAAATTGATCACGTTCCTGTGATTGAGTCTGTGTGTTATTAGATTGTGGCTGACTCACATTTGCTGTTTGTGTTGTTCCTGTTGTCGATGGGGCTTTATCTGGTGTTGCAGGGGGTGTTTGTAAGTCAGTATTATCTCTGAATCGGGAACGATACAGATTAGCCTCATAGGATGGGTCAGCAGGATCACCTGATTTATCTTTTGCCTCTTCATAATTTTGCGTTTGGGCATCATTATTATTACCTAAGCCCATAATGGAAAGAAAAACAGCCAAAAGAATGACAACAATAAAGAACCCTATTGTCATTATTAGCTTTTGCTTTTTAGTGAGTTTCTTATTTTGTGAGGGGTTAGCCATGATTAACTACCTCGTTTTTATTTTGAATGGAAACTTCACCTATTTTATTTAATTGCAAATCGTATGGTTGATTAATTCTGTATTTATCCGTAATAATAGATAGAGAATAAATCTCTGGCGTTATTCTCTTAGAAATTATCCCCATATTTATTTTTTTATAGTTTATTTTATCTTCTTTATTTGTAACAATAACAATAAAACCTTTTCGCTTTATATTTTCAATAAAAGCATTTGCTATATCCGAGTGTGAATCCTCAATATAAAAAATAGTATTTCTTGAGTGAAGTTTAGAAAAAATAACATCAACGCCATATATCATTTTTTGAATGCTGTTTTTCCCTATTGTTCCCTGTGTACCATCATACGATGAGATATTAGGCTTACTAACACACCCTGCTAATACCATACATACAAAGGCAAAGAATAATTTGTATTTCATCATTTACCCCTTTGTGATGGTAACTTTTTCCTGATCGCCGCCAACATCAAGTGTCAGAACAGCTTTATTAAACAAGCGGTCAACAACAAAGGTATTATCCACATAACGATAATTAACTAATTGCTGTTTTCCTGAGCCATTAATAACAAATAATGCGGGAGTTTCCTGTAGTTTTCCATCCATTTGAATAAACACCTGAGCACCATTGTCGTAAACCCGCAACGGTTTCATTTTATTATCGCCTTTAATGGTATAATCAAAATTTATAGGGGCAAGTCCCGTTTTATTTCCGGCAAGTGAGATACTGCTATTATCTGCACCTGAATTTTGATAGTACGCATTCCACGCTTTTTGGTTTTCATCTTCCGGATAACTGAATTTGACTAATGGAGTATAGTTTTTACTGTTTGAAATTAACTTAATGTGATAAGTACGGCGGTCTGTGACGACAACTAAATCCGTTGATAGTCCTGTGTCAGTTGGTTTTATAATAACATTCGTCTGATTCCCCTGTTTTACGGGGGTAGCGTGCCAACGAACAGAATCACCTAACTGAATACCCTCATTAACAATACGTTCGCCGGATTCAAGCTCAAAAACACTGAGTTTTAGCGGTGTGGCAATAATGGCCGCCTGACCTGCTCCGTATGTGTACACTACCTCCTGACCGCCATTGGAAATATACTGTTTCCCGTTAACCCATTGATTTGCTGTTTTAATCGCCTGTTGCTCTTTTCGGCTTAAAGGTAAGTCTTTACCACCTAAGAGCATTGAAGATGGCATAGCCTGCTGTGGCGTTGTTGGTTGAGAGGTTGCACCTGTATTAATCCTTTCTATATTACTGACAGAAGGCACAACAGGATCAGCTAATGCAACGCCTGAAATCAGCAATGAGGTAAATAAAATTGTTTTTTTCATAACGTTATATCCTATTTATATTCTTCTGTGATTTGCATATTTTTAAGATATAACCCGATAGGGTTATTGATAATCATTTCAGCAGAAATAGTATCTGCATACTCAACCTGAATAACCGCTGAATAGTTTCGTGACAGAACATTTTTACCATCAGGCATAGCTTTCTTTTCTACCCATTCAGCCCGCCATGTATCTTTACTTAAAGGAAGAATGGCTTTTATTTCCACCTGATTTAAAAATTTCTGATTCATCGGATCATCAACAGAGAACATATCCTGAACATATTTGTAAGGTTGCGAGTTGGTTTTGATGAAATAATAGACTGATTTAATAGCATCTAATTGAGCTTCTTTATCTCCGGCATAGACTACCCGCATATTTTTGATAATCGTTGCCAGTTGCGAACGTGTAACCGCATCTTTGCTTTGCCCTAAAGACTCTAGCTGATGAACCTGCAACGGCGCGTACTCTTTGTTGACTTCAACAACAAAAGGTACATATTTCACCTGAGAAGAGAAATAAATACAGCCAGAAATAGAGATAATAGCCGCGACAGCGCAAAGGATAGTCGTCCATCGGTAGAACGTAACTTGTTCTTTAGTTTTACCTAAAAAACTGTTCCAGCCGGACGATTTTTTGAATTTATCATCACTCATTGATTTTCCCCTGTATCATTATTTCCCTTGTTAGGCGTTTTACTGGTTCCGCTACTATTATTTCCGGTGCTTTTTGCATACGGACTGGCAATAGGTTTACGTGGGCTTTCTGTGGACTGTTGACTTTGTGCAACATTATTTAACGCTGCACGGGTAATGTTTGCCGCCGTGGAGCCTCTGCCTCCTGCCGCTTTATTGAGTATTCCCTCACCAACGGATTGAGCGACGGCTTTCAGAGCTGCTCCCGTTCTGCTTTGTTGTGGTTTTCCTGCTTCATTACCCGTTGCAGTGTTACCCGTATTTTTATTAGGCGATGGCACTTTTCCCTCTTTCACTAACTGAGCACCGGATTTACCCCCGTTAGGCAGTGAACTACTGCCGCCGGAACCGCCCCCACCGGCAACACCCGAGCCGCCGCCTTTGCTTAACGCATTCGCTAAATCACCGCCGGAAAGTCCACCTGTAGCGGCTCCGCCTCCTCCTGCTGCATTGGCCGCCCCTGCCGCTTTAAAGGCGGCGGCTCCGGCATAGCAGGCAGCGGTAAATGCTGTGGCTGCGGCGGCCATTGTCGCCAGCGTACCGCCAATATTCATGTTTCCGCCGCCTAAACTAGCTCCAGTTACCATTGATTGCGCCATATCAGGGATCTGTTCTGCTATAAACATCAGCATTAAAACGATACAAATCATCCCTAAACAATTGCCTAGCTCACTCATATCAAAACTATTGACATAACCCGCGATAAAATTAGTTCCAAAACCAACAATGAGCAGAGTTATAAATAATTTTATTCCACATGATAGAACATAGGTGAAATATCGTTTTGCATAGTCACTGGTAAAAGATAGCCCCCCAAATCCTAGTAGAATTATTCCCGCATAAGAGATAATCATTGTTTCTAAAATTACTTTTAGAACATAGAATGCTATTTTTGCATAAATAACAATGAGGATTAATGCACATATTAACTGTCCAAGCAAAGTAATAGGATTATAACTACCCGCTATCGTTTTACCTGCAACAATAAACCCTTGAGTAATAACACCGACAGGCGTTGCATCTGCTGACGATGCATTAGCTTTAACAGCTAATTGAGAAAAACTATCTATAATTGCATTAGTCCAATCCTTAGCATTTATTATAAAGGCAAACCAAATACTAATAACTAAAACAAATATAACTAGCTCTTTTAATATCTCCCCCAACTCTGCACCTTTTAATATTAAAGGTATAAATAATAACACCAACCCGATAATAGCAAATGTAAATAATAAATATTTAGCGGCCTTTTCAATCGGAGCTATCCATTTATTAATCTCTTTAGTAAAGGTACTTGTAAACTTATCTACAAAACTTGGGTCTGCTTTTATTTTTCCGTATGATTTAAAATTATCAAGCTCTAAACATTTTTGTTCACTACCCTTTGAACATTCAATTGTTAATTCATTTAGTTTTTTTAAATCTTCTTGTGCTTGATTATATTTTTGTTCTGCCTCCTCCTTACTTTGCGCCATAGATTGCGCTACTTCATATTCCCCATATGCAAGTACATGGGGAATAAAAAATAACGAGAACAAAAACACAATAATTCTTATCATATAAAATCCTTATTATTGTTCTCTGGCTCGTTTAAGCATATCTATTGCTGAAGTGTTTTTTTCTGGCAAATTCACCGTAGGTGTTGAATTTATTTTCTTTGTTATTTCTAAACATTGGTTTAGAGTCTTTTCTTGTTCATTATGCAATGAATATATTTCTGTCAATTCATAATGAAATTTAACAATATAAAAACCAGACACTAAAGTTGTTAAAAAGAACACTACAGCTAACTTTGACGATAATGTAGATAACATAACCCCCCCTTAATTTTGTCTGGCATTTTTGAGAATATCAGTTGCAGAAGATTGTTTTTCTGGCACTTTAAAATCCCAATTAGAACGTTTTAAAGTATCAGCCCTTTCCACATCTTTCTCGCTTTGCTGAATTGCCGCCTGAGATGCTAACAGGTTATTTTGCGCCATCTGCAATTGTCCCAACTGGCTGAGACTATCCAGTTGAGCGTTGGCTATCTTCCCTGCTGCCTGTAAAGCAGAAACAGTTCCTGTAGAGGTATTGAGCATACGGTTATAATCCGCAACTTCGCCTTGTCTGTCGTTAAACCAGTCCATTGACAAATTATTTTGTTCTAAAACCCCTTTAACCGTGTCATGATTCTGGGTGCTCCATTTGTTGAATAACTGAGGATAATTCCCATTTTTCAGCGCATCAGCAATATCAATATTTCCCATTTCACGATACGTTCTCTCAAGATCTCTTGCAGAATTGGCAATATTCTGTCCTTTTTGATAAATATCTTTAAGATCCTGAAATGTTTTTAGAATTTTTAATTTATTGGAACCAGAATTAATTAGATGTGCAGGCATACTTGCCATATCTTGTATTTGCTTATCTATAGAATCACTGATTCGTTTTATAGTATTAATTTGTTCGTTAACTTGCTCAACAAGCTGTATATTATTTAACCACTGAGTGGTTTCAGTAGCAACGCCATGCCAAGCAAGGCTATTCAGCGTTGTAAATGTGCTTATTGCAAACACACTTACAATTAATATCTTTTTCATATTTCACCCCTTGATTTCAGTCTGTCTGTCAGATACTGCACATAGCCACTATCAACACCTTTAAAATCAAGCCACTGGTGCAGTAATTCTTCTTCACTGGAATGTTCAAAATCTAATTTATCTATCTGTTTTAAATCCTTTTTAGAGCTTGCGGCAACGGTAGCAAGTCCGATGTCACCCTCAACCATATCGAGGCTGAATGTCCGGCGAAAATCACCTTTTTTCACAAAATACTCACGCTTCGGCGTTAAATGACGGATTCTGCGGATTTCAGCGGCTTTACAGCCAAGAATTTTATAAGCATTAATCGAAACCTCTTCCTCGGCGGCGGGGTTACTAAGAAACAGTTTTGTCGGGCAAGCCATCGCGATTTCTGAAAATACCAGCGGAAAGGCTTTTTCGATAATGTGCAGGTTCTGGGTGGAAATAACCACGGCAGCATTGCTTTTACGCCATTCACGCAGCCATTGTAAAAGGCGTTTACCAGCAACAGGTTCATCTAAAAACTTCCATGCCTCGTCAATATTAACCAGTGTCGGTCTTCCGTCGAGTTGTCGTTCAATCAGGTGGCAAAGATAGAAAAGCACCGGCAGTTTGATTTTATTGCCCCTGTCCAGTAATTCTCCATACTCAAAAACGGTAAAGTTACTGAGTGTAATTTGTTCTTGTGGCTGATTAAGCACCTCACCGTATGCCCCGCCGGAGCCGTACTGACTGAACAGATCTTTCAATTCCCGATCTTGCAATTTTGTAATCAGTGAATCAATGTTGCGGTACTGGCCGTCCTTATTATCCATTCTTGAGACAATTTTCAGGGCTTCATTCAGTTTTTTAACTTTTTCAGAATCCAGCTTAACGCCGTTAATTTCGGCAATATCCTGTAACCACTCAAACGCCCATATAAACTCACTCGGTTCATCTATACGCGCCAGCGGTGCAAAGTTAAGAGAATGCTCGCCCGTCATAATATCGTAATACTTTCCTCCCGATAGTTTGCAGAACACTTTTGCAGAACGTCCCTTATCAAAGGTAAATACCTGAGAATTAGGATACCGGTCATATTGAGAAGAAATTAATGTGACTAATGATGATTTCCCTGCACCTGTTTTACCGCCGATAATGCCGTGCCCTACATCGTCCTCATGCAAATTAAGATTAAACTCGGAGTTACCCGTTGTACTGACCTTCATCAGCGGCGGGCTGTCCGGCGGAAAGAACGGGCAGGGTGATGTTTCTTCGCCCGTCCACAACGTGGAACAGGGCACTATATGCGTCATATTTCCGGTATGTAAAAGGGGTCGTCTCACATTCTCATAGGTATGTGACGGCAGACTGCCAAGGTAGGCATCCATTGCATTAACTGTCTCAATTCTTGCATTAAAATTGACGACATTTTTAATCGTGGTGCGGATAAGATTTGTCGTTTCATCCAAACGGTCAATATCCTCATCCATAATCACTATTGTGGGCGTAAGATACAGATAACGAACCGTATTTGAATTATTTTCACCTTTAGCAATCTGTGCATCCTCTTTCATCGTGGCTGCATCATAATTAATATTATCGCTGTGCTTACCCATAAGTTGATCGACAAATCCGCGAACTTTTTGCCCCCAACTTTTACGATATTTTTCAATTTGCTTGTCCGCATCTATCGGATCAAGAAATATGGCGCGGGTCGTCCAGCGATACTCACAAGGTAAATTTGATAACGATTGCAGCATCCCCATTACTGAGCTTGCCGGATAAGCATCAATGCAAAGCACACTGATATATTTATTACCAATTTTAAGACGAGGCTCAGTATAAAAATCATCCGTAGACAAAACAGCATCAAGAAACTGATTATCCGGATGAATGACCGGATAATTATCACCACTGATACAGTGATTGAAATATTGGACTAAATCATTATAAACAACACCTGTAGCGTTATCATGGCGTACCCCAAGCCGGTGCAGAGTAAACGTTCCGCTTAATTGTCCGCTGAGTTCTGAAATAACGCTTTCAAAATATTCAATGTGTTTATCTGTTAATGATTTTGATTTTTTAGTGCCGGATTCGTCGGTAACAAAGAAATCACTTAACCGGCTTTTTGACATGCTTTCAGGTAAATAAGTAATTGAAAATGAAAGCACACTCGAAAAATGCGCCCCTGCGCTTTCCCATTTGATCCGGCGTTCTTCATCAATTAATTTATTCAGTAATGACGTAAAATGACTTTTTTCCGGCTGCGGATATTCTGAGGTTTCACTCCTTATTACCGTAAAATGCAATGTGATACCTGTACCCAACCGGAGATAGGCAGCATTAAGTGCATTAACCAAGTCATTTAATTCAGAATTATCAGAATTTTCATAATCCCAACAGGTATAAACTAATCCGGCAGTCAGTGAACCATCTTTACCCAACATTAAGTTGGGAGTGATCATCACGCCAAAATTCAGTAAGTCAGCGAAAGAAAGTGATGTATTGTATTGTTTTTTATATAACTTCATTGTTTTTTCCTTCTGAATTTTGCACCAGTTGCAAACGGAGTGCTCCTTGCAGGGTAATAATAACGATATCGGATAGCCCGCTGAAAAATCAGCGACATGAACGGATCGGCTTTCGCCATACGTCGCAACAGGTAAACCCCCACGCAGAAAACAACAAGACCCGCCCCCGCAATATAGAGGTTATAAGAAGAAAAAATCATAACGGCAGCAATTAAGCCCAAGCAATATAAAGGCTTACGTTCACACCCAAAGACTAAATCAGGACGATTTAACGAGCGGTGAATAATAAAACTAACCAGCGGCTCTTGTGTTTTCATGGCGTTTACACCATAGACAGAGGGATCAATGCACCGTTACCCTGCCACATGTTGATAACCACACTTGCCCCTAAAATAATAGAGATAACCAGAACCACATAAACGATACGCTTCGTGAAATCAGACATTTCACCGCCCCAAATCAGCATCATTCCCGCAACGCAAATCCCGAGAAAGGAAATCGCCCCCGCTACGGGACCGGTTATGCTGTTTTTGATTTTCTCAAGCGGACTTTCCCAAGGTAAACCTTGCGTCTGACCTGCCATTGCATGACTGCTTAACAGCATACAGACCAGTAGCAATGCACCTAACACTATCAGTTGCTGGGTCAGTTTCGACTGGCTATAGTAATATTTCTCTAACATAGTTTTTCCTTAATTAACATAATCAAGCACAAATTCACTGCCGTTAAATTCTGTCACATTTGCGACTTCTTTGACTACCCGCACACCTTGTTCCCGTTTCAGGAAAACAACCCCGTCAATCGCCCGTCCAATCAGCCGGTTCACCCTTTCTGACATATTAATCCCGCTTTCTTCAATCAGATCGTAAAGGCGGTCAAACCCCTCAAGGGCACTGTCGGCATGAATGGTACATAACCCTCCGTCATGCCCTGTATTCCATGCTTTCAGCATAGATAACGCCGCTGCATCAACAACTTCACCAACAATAATACGGTCAGGGCGGTAACGCATCACGCCGCGCAGTAACTGATTCATCGTCACATCCATTGTTTCAATCAGTTTTGAATAATTTTTTGCGCGGCACTGGATTTCGTCCAGCGTTTCAAGAATGACGATACGATCATCAGGTGTAAATTGTGCCATCAGGTCAATAAAGGCATTAGAAAAAGATGTTTTACCGCTACTGGTTCCGCCGACGACTAAAATATTTTTACGTTCTTTCACCCATGTAATCATCGTCGATTTCTGATTTTCAGTTAATTTAAAATCATCAAGAGAGAATATTTTTTTAGGCTTTTTACGGATAGCAAAGGTGGGCGCACTTGAAACGGGGGGATAGAACCCCTCAAAACGCGCATCATTAATAAGCAACGTTCCCTCAAGGCAAGGGTGGCGATTATCTATTGTTTTCCCCATGCTGTGTGCAATGGTGGCAAATAATGATTGAGCGTTATATAACGACATTTCGCCAATACTGAACATTGGCTTGCCGATCTGTTCAACCCATATATTACCGTCAGGATTGAGCATGATTTCAATAGTGGTTTCATCCCTGAGATAAGGCGCAATAATATCGAACTCCCGCCAAAGCATTTTGGCAAGATCACTGATTTTTTTATCATCACCCGTATTCATAAATCATTCCCGTAAAAAGAGTCTGCATTAAACCCGACACTGGAGTCTGCGTTATAAGGAGTGACAACCGTTTTTGCCAGTGAACCGGAAATGTTTCTTCCCACATACTTACTGACGTAACCATTTTTAAATCCGTTAACGTCATTACCGGTATTGTAAATACTCAATGATTTCATCAGCCGGTCGTTCTGGTGTTCTTTGGATGAAGTCATGTTCCATGCCGAAAGTAAAATTGTGGCTCCGTACTTCACATTATTGCAGGGTTCAAAAACAGAGCTTAATTCAGTATCAGTAATACCCAACATTTTAAAATTTCGGCTATTTACCTGCATTAAACCCACATCAACAGAATAGCCTTTTGCTATCCAGTATTGTGTCGCTGCAACGGCATCAGCCACGTTTTTCGGTTTAGGCTGGCTTCCGGCGGACAGCTTATTGACATTAACGGCAAAAGGATTACCGCCACTTTCAACCATAATAATTTTCTGTAACGTATCTGCGGCTATCTCCGGCGCACATGCAGACACACTCGGCATATCAATCAAGAGAACTCCTTTATTCAGGTGATAGCTACCGCACAAGGCGGTTTTATCAGCCCCACAGATAAAAGTTTTTCACCTTAAAAATCAGTCAAATAAATAAAAAGGTCTGATTTTTGCAGTAATATTCCGGTCTGTTACTACACCAAAATAACGACTGTCAAAAGACAGATTATTTTGATTGGCGACAACGATATACTCCGTTGGTTTTAATATGATTTCCCTATCAATAATATTCCACTGCTTAATTTTCCTGGCAATTGGCGCGGTATTCGGGACTAAAACATCATTAACAACAATGCCTTTATGGGTCACAGTTACCCTGTCCCCCTCAGCCGCTACGATTTTTTTGAGTAACGGTGCTGAATGCCGGCAACCTAAACCATCAGCAATGATGTGATGATCAACAGACCATCTTGCTATCTCATTATCGAGACAAACCAAAACCGTATCATTTTTTGTATAAGATGCTGGATAACTTTTGAAGTACACTCCTAACGGCATACTTTTAGTAAAATTGACAACGAAATAATGCTGATAAAGCATAACGCAACCGGACAAAACGCCGAAAAAGAGAAGGGTATTTAAAAACTTACGTTTCAGTGTATTGTTTGTGATCACAATCCGTACCCATAAGCTGCGTGAAAAGTAGTATAGGGTTAACATTGTTACCAAATACTGTATTATATATAAAATACAGTACACCAACACCAAAGACAATAATTTATGAAAAAAAATTTTTTTGAGTACATAGAAGAAGCAAAAAAGCTAACCATTTGTGATAGTTACCGAAAAATAGCTCAATATCTGGACGCTCCACCGATAAAAATTTCACAATGGAAACAGGGAAAAGGCTATGTCTCTCCCGCAGAATGCGCACACCTCGCAAGATTACTGGGGATCACAACAGAAGAAATTGCCTATGTAATCAAGGCAGAAAGAGAAGAAATCCCTGAAAAAAAAGAATATTGGTACAAAGAGGCTGAGATTTTTTCACGCCCGATAAACCCCCCTGAATCATTAAAACTGAAAAACAAAAAATCTTAATATCATTAAATAAATTAAAAATTTTTTTTTGGCAGACTTCACCAAAGGAGTTTGCCATGATCCCCGAAAGACTAAAAACCGCCAGAAAAAAAAGACATTACACACAGGAGCTGCTGGCCATAAAAGCAGGCATAGATGAAAGCACAGCGAGTTCACGAATCAGCCAGTATGAAAACGGCTACAGTGTCCCCTCTTATCAGCTAATGCAAAAAATAGCGTCTATATTACAGATACCAACCTGTTACTTTTATTGCGACGATGAAGAATTGGCTGATTACCTGATTAACTATTATCGCCGGTAATCAGTCAAAACCTGTTTCTGCGCACGGTTCTATAAATTTAAGTGAACAGGCTTCCCTGCACACCATGCTGAAAGGCTGGTATGACAGGCATCAGCATTCGCCAGCCAGAATTTGTAATCATCCTTTGTCGGAGTCAGGTTAATCAGCACCCCGTCACCTGAATACGGCATCGGCTCATTGATCACAACTGGCACTTCCCTGTTAAGAATACCGGTTAACCACGCTTCCGGTGTCAGTTGAGCTTGTGCTGCGTGTCGCTGCCAGCGTTGCCACACCTCATTTGGCAGCTTCATCTCGACTCTGACACCGGATTGCGGAAACGCCGTCAGATAGGCTTCATATTCGGCTCGGGTGGCAAACAGAAAACGCCCTGTATACGTTCTGACATCAGTCAGAATGCCTTCAATCATCAGTTCATCAAAACTGTAAAACAGGGCTGCCGCTTTATCCCGCATAGCTGAATCAGGCAGGATATACATCACGGTATTAATAATGGGGTCATTACGGCGCATTCGCAGACAGTAGTTCCGAAAAATATCACGGTAACGTTTTTGGCTTTTAAACGTGCGTTCGACTTCTGCCGCAGTGCCACCGTACCAGTAATCCATAATTTTATCCGGCAGATGCAGATAGCGGACTTTCGCCCCTGCTTTCATCAGCAACGCCGTGTAGTTCTGCATTTCCAGTGTATGCAGCAGGGCTGACGGGGCATGAGCACGGCGACTTAATCCGTTGAACCGTGGTGTAATACCAAGTTCTTGTTCAGCAAAAGCCTGACCTTGTGCTGTCAGATGATAAAACCGTTTGGTTCTGCCAAGAAATCCATCCTCGAAATAGGTAACTAATTCATTATTTATCAGGCTTTTAAGTAACAAATAGATTTTTTGGTTTGCGGAAAAATCAAACAAACGGCTCAGACTGTCAATAGTAACGCTGCGTTCCTGCGCCAAAAAACTTAATATCTTATGTTGATTAAATTGGCGTTGTTCCAGTCGCTTTTGATTACTCAATGAACCGTAATCAGCTATGCTCATGATAATTATCTCCGTGATTATCATCTGGCAAGGTTAATTCAGCCATAACAGAATCTACCCTGTCCGCATCTACAGCACTGTTTACTCGTTCACGGTTAACCATCGTGCCGGATTGCGGATTATCAACAGGTTTTGTATTTCTGTTATTTTTCACTTTTTTATCGCTTGCAGTTTTCGGTTTATCATTTGTTTCTCTGATACTGGCTAAAAACTCACGGGAAGAAATCGCTTGTGTTTCAAATGAAGTAACGCATTTATCACTTTTTTCGACAAGGATCGGACTGCTGTACGCCAGCCTAGCCAGTTGTCCGTCCCCCACTATTAACCCGCAACGTGACGGAAGATTTTGAATAACTGAAATATCAATATAATTAGCTTTCTGCTTAAATATTGTCGCTTCTTTTGAAGCCATTTCAACATTAGACTGATTAACAGAAAGATTACGACGCTCTACATCTACCAGACCACCCGCTGTAAAATCACTCGCCCATTTTGCACTCTCATAATTATCTGTCCGGTAAATCCAGCGTAGCCCTGCACTATCTTCAATCACTTTCCTTGCAGTTTGCCCGTCAATTTCTTTGGTGGAAACCTCTAAATCACCTCTGGATTGATGGGTAAAAAGAATATTGGCCTTCTTATCTCTGAGCGTCCCCATTGCTTCAAGAGCACTTTTGGAAATAAGATACTTAATTTCATCAAGCATAATATTTACGTGGGTAACATCTTTATTTCTGTTTCTTTTTTCAAGAATTTGCACCATCCGTAAAAAGAGCATTTTTTGTGCCTTAACAACAACCTCATCACGCAGCGAACCTGTGATATAGATAATCTTTTTATTTTGGTTATTCAGTATATCGACTAAATCAATGCCATCATGAGCACTGATAGAATCTAATTGCCCCAATTCTTCAAGAAGATTAAAAAAGTTTTCGCCAGTCCGGTCATAGGATTTTCGGAAATTTTCATTTAAAGCGATGCTTAACAGTCCGCGCAAATCTGTACCTTGCGTAAAATGCTGTGATAAATCACGGCATACCTTTCTGTCACCAGTCTTGTAAAAATCGGCATCCGTTCCTTTTTCACCCAATCCAAAACTGGCAACTAACAATTCGTTAATTTCATCAGAATTAGCCCCTTTAAATGGATTAACCTGTGGCAACTGCCCCCGATTTAAATCAATATAGAGTAAATCATCTTTAAAGAAATGCTTAAATACATGATATGCCCATTCATCATTTTTAGGGTCAAAAATAATATTAATATCGTTATATAACTCCACACACTGAACAAGCGCAACGGTAGAAAGAACCCCCTTACCACTCCCCATTTTACCAATTACCTGAATATTTGTTTCATCCCATTTTGACTTAGGGATTAATATTGGCTTGTTGTTTTCGTCAATCCCCAAGAAAATACTTTTTTTACTTTTAGCCTCATAAAAGTAATCAACAGGATTATAATTTATGCTGTCTTTAAAATTAAAATTTCGAATGTCGGTTAGTTTATCATCTCTCATTTTGGAAGATTCGCGCCGTGAAATTGCCTCTTCATTAAAAATTAAATCTATTTCTCCAAAAAACGGCTTGATAAATGAATGGTATAAGAATGCACTAACAATATAACCAACAAGTGAACCAACTAAAATAATTGACAATCCATACATATTAGTTTTAGTTAAAAGATAATATTGTGCTTTGTAAGGTGTAATTACATAATCAATATCAAAAAAAGCAGAAATCAGAGTAACAATAAAAAATGCAGTCATAAAAGCTATAATAAAAATCAGCAGTATTTTAATAAAAAAACCTGACTGCCTTAAAAGCAATAACGAAAAGTAAGGTTTGTCATATTGCATAGATGCAAACACGCCACGTTTTTGACGCTTACCATTAACCTCTACATTCCTTGAATCTTCTCTGTCATCATCAGACATTCCGATGAAAATAACATGATTTAAACTTCTGACAATGATACTGACCATCAAAACAAAGAAAGCCCAAATGACAAAAAGCACTAACCAGTGATGATACAAAAATACAGATGAAAAGTTATCAATCACATAACCAAACTGCCTGAATCCATAAAGCCCCTGATCCATAATTCACCCTGCGCCATCAGATTACAATAGAATAAATGTAAGTTAAGGGATCGATTAAATCAACAAAAACTGAGCACAATCTGGACAGCGACACGGAACTTGATGTTCGGTTTTTTTTCTTCAATTTTGAAAAAATTGCTAAGAAAAAAAATGAGTGAGACAACTTGCCGCTGTGTGTATAGCGGCTTGTGTCGTCGAACTCATCATCAGCCGTCGCGCCAAACGCGACGATGATGACGGTTTCGGGGGGAGCCAAAAAGGGTAATTGCGCCCACGCAATTGAGCGCGACCTAGCGCGACCTTTTTGGGGGGCAGCGCCCCCGCACACCGTCACGAGTAAGGATATTTTGCGGCTTTATCGCAAAATTCCGCGCGACTGACCACCCTCAAAAAAGCCAGTTTTCGGTGAATTTTCGGCAGTATCGAAAATGAGCCGTTAAAAAACGGCGTCTTTTTGGGGGTGGTCAGTCGTGGAACGACTGACGGTGTGCGCCTCTTTTGACCTTGGGGGTTTTGACCGACGTTCAGGAGGTCATTACCCCCATTGCCGGTAACGGCAACATTTTTATTGATTTATCATAATGATAAATCAATGCAGTTGACAGGGGTAGATTAACTATCTATCCCTGTCATGCGGATCTATGTATATCCGCACATTTTTAGCTTGTTGACTCATTTGTTGACAATAAAACAACAAGTGAGTCAACAAGTAGACCAACAAGCAATAAGCTATTTACACGCAAAAAAAAGAGCCTTTACAGGCTCTTTTTTTTGCTACTTTTTACTGCCAAAAAGCAGATCTAAATTTTCCTTTCCGAGTAAATTCTCAAGCTCCTGTCTCTTATCATCGAGAATTTTTTGTGCTTTTTCAGCGTTCATCTGTGACTCAAGTTTATCAATTCTTGTGATTAACTTTTCTCGTTTTTCGTCTAATTCAGTGAGTTTACTTTTTAAGTTTTCTATCTTTTCTTCAATAGCATTATTTGGTTTGTTCACATTTTCCATACATCACCTATTGATTTTCCGGCAGGTTTAATACTTACTTATCAGTAAGGGCAAAGATGGCTATCTAACATCAATCACAAAAAAAAGGCAATGCAATAATGAAGATATTGATTTTTTTAGTTTTGATGATTATGTCAAACACATCATTCTCAAAATCACTTTTTATCGGTGATTCTCTGACTTACAGTCTGGCATCAAGTTTTTCAAAAATCGAACCTGTAGATGCGAAATTTTTAGAAAGTACAGGACTGAAATCCGATAACATTCTTAGCTGGACTGACTACATAGAAACAATGGATTTAAGCAACTATGACAGAATATATATTGTGTTAGGTATCAATGATATGATAAACGAAAATGATGAAATATTTTATCAAGACCGTGTAGATACCTTTATAATGTCACTATTAAATAAAAATAAAAATATTATCTGGTTACTTCCTCCGGTACTTAAAAACGCAAAGCATGAGTCTATGTTGCTTTACACAAGGTCAATCATCAAAGCTGCATGTATTGAGCACAGTGTAGATTTTTTTGATATGCGTGATGTACTGGGTTATAACTTTATGCAGACAGTGAATGACAGAAACATCAGAACAGATGATGGCATTCACATTACCCCGTATGGTGCAGACAGGGTGATCACTAACTTGCTATTGAGGTGAATATGTTCAGATTAGCCACACCAGAGGATTACGAATATTTACCGGATATCGGATTATATGAACTGACGTTTGATAAACGTCCGGTGCAGGGCGTTCGATGTGAAGATCCAAAACAGGGAGCCGCAGATTACAATAATTTCAGAAAAAAATTCAAGGCAGTTATTCACAAAGAAAAACAACGCCGGAAAAATTTTTATCAGCTCACTGAGATTTCTTGGAATGCCGTTTTTGATTGGGCGATTGAGCGGGGAACACAGGAAGAATGTCGTTTATTACAGGCAATGTATCATGCCGAAAATAACAAAAAATATCAGCAACTACTCCTTGAATTAAGCAAACACTACGGGTTTATCAAAGAATCAAATTTACTCATTCCATTGGGATTGATACTTTGCAACCAACGGATCGCAGATACAGAAAAATTAATTGCTAACAGCGTTAAGGCAGGTGTCTGATGGAACGGACAACAATTAATTTCAGGATTAATGATGATGCGTTACTAGCGCAATTTAATCACGCAATGGCTAAAGAACAGAAAAAATATAAATTCGCCACTGACGGGATAAGAACTATAAAAGATTTAGAAATTATTTTCACTGCCTCAAAAATTAAAAATTTCAGAGATAACGAACATTACCTCATAGCGTCACTGGCACAAAAACAATCCCCTTTAATACTCAATGTATTGAATGAATTAAAAGATAAATTTGAAAAAATCTATCAGGAAGAAAGAAACATCACAGGTCAAATAATCTTTTTCAAAAAGATATTAGAACAAGTTGAATATCACGATAAAACACAAGATATTGATGTATTAATCTCACCTCATGTTATGTTGTTTATTAATATTACAGCATTGGCTGACAATATCATTAAACAATTAAGAGTCCAATATTTGAATGGCTCTATAGATGAAACCACCTTACTGATAAAAAGAAATAAAATACTGAAACAGTATGCCGCTTTACGTGAAAAATTGCATGAAATGAAGCAGGAAAGGAAAAAATTGTTTAAAAAAGTGAAAGATAACTTATAAAAATAAAGGGAAAGCATTAGCTTTCCCTTTCATACACTTAATCAGTTAGAAATGATCTAAGTGTTGGCGTATTTGTTCGACAAGATATTCTGCTTCAAGCGAACTTATCTTATCAGTAAACACGGTATAGGCAATAAGATTGACAATACCTGTTTTCATGTTAATACGTGCATGTAATATCATATGATCGTGGTAAAAAACCTTAATCAAACGATTGAACCTGTCAACGTAAGACAAATTCCATTCATGCAAATTACCTGCTGATTTATGCGCAACAATAAATTCGACAAACGAGTTTTTGTCCGCGATACCCTGAGCACAAGAAGCCTGATTACATGGAAATGGTGATTCACAGTTAATCAGATTCAGTACAGAGGGCAGATCCTGATACATAGTCATAACGTTAACTCCTTTAAGCAGAAGTCACGCTACGTTGCCGAAGCAACATAACGTGACGTTGCTTCAACAAAAATGATTGGATGTAGTGCATTTAAGCCTGTACAGACCGTAGTCTGTCTGCACCGTGACAGGCATCAATTACTTTAGCATAAAAATCAGACAAAAAAACAGTAAAAGGCGACTCAATATTGACGGAGTTCTACGGTAAAAAAAGGAAAAATCCCACGTCCTTTTATGTGGGATTTTGACATCCTTATGACGTTTTACAAACCCCGCGAATCGCGGGGTCTGAACCTGATCAGCACTCCATTAAATAGCGGTGCGCTTTTGAAGCTGCCGCCGCCGCTTTAAAGATGTAACGTTTATCATCACGCAATGACTTCAACCAAGAAGCGATATAGCTTTCATGCTGAACGTCGCCGGTAATGCCTAAATCGGCCATCAGAAAAGCACTTCCAAGCTCTGCGATCAGTTCTTCAAATGCGTACCCTTCCGATCCGAACCGTCCGCATTTTTCACGGTTTAAACGGCTTTTTGCCCCTGTCCAGTGAACAAGCTCATGAAGCCCTGTAGCGTAAAAGTTGGCGGCATTGATGAATAAATGACGCTCCGGCAACCAGATTTCATCTGTAACCGGACGGAAAAAGGCTTGCTGGCCGCGCTCGGTAATGTTCGCGCCGGTGCGCTGAAAAAGTGCTTCAACATGCGGCAGCGGGTCAAACTCGCTGACCGGCTCGGCGTTGCTGTCTTCTTCTGTTAGTGTCAGACCGTCGATTTGCTCAACATTAAACACGGTGAACGTTTTCAGCATCGGAATTTTTTCAATCTCGCCGTCTTCGGCCTCTTTTTCTAACGTCTTGTAAAAAATAGCTGTCGTTCCGCGCTCCCCTTTACGCACCTGTGCGCCCTGCTCCTGAGCCTGTTTGTAGGTCAGCCAGCGGGAATCATTAAATCCCTGCTTTGCCGCACTGCACCATAACAACATGATATTCATGCCGCTGTAGGCTGTACCGGTCATAAAATTTGAAGGAATACCAGACACCGAACCGTTTCGCTTCCACGGGCACACCCACGGTTTAACGCCCATTTCGAGGGCTTCTATAATGCTGTCCGTCACTGTCTGATAAATATCTGTTTTGGCTTTGCTTTTAGAAAATTTCGTTTTTGTGGAGCCTGACTGCTCCAGCGGGGATACGCTGGCCGCCGCTGCGGGGTTAGGGGCGCTTGTCTGAGTGTGCAGATTCATAGTCATGGTTATTTCTCCGTCAGTGTGAATTTCGTCTTCGTATCGCCTGACGGTTCGACGCCCCGTTATCGTTCTGGTCTGCAAGGGCGCGGAGCGTTTATATACCCTTGCGGAACAGGTTGTAACGGGGAACGATTACCGGAAGCCTGATACGGAGGGGAAAGGCAACACAGGAGAAAATGACGGCCAGCACACACGGACTTAGCGCCCCTTACGCTGTAGTGGTGGAATGGTTTTGACCTTGCTTTTAATTTTGTTGTTAATCAGTAAATTATCGACTTATCCACCGTTTCTGTGGATAACGCTATATATTGTATCGGTCGCAGCTAACGGACATACTATATGTAGTGTCGGGCGGGGCGGGTTCCTTTCAACCGTGGGGGTGTGTTTGTGTCTGCCCCGCTACGGCCATTTCGTAAAACGCCGCACCGGAGTGACATTTTAAAATTGGTGTTACAAACGAGGGGCGCGTAAGACCCATTATGTTAAATTCAGGACTTTAGCGCCAAAAATCACTGTTACCCTGTCACACAACCGCCCTACCCGCTAAAACAGAAAGTTTTCTGTCAACAATCCAGCCAAAATACTATTGTTTGTTTTTTGTTAAACTTACAACAATTAAGAAACCTTTTAACAAAATTATACTTCATCAGTTTTTTTCGCCCAACGCTTGATAAGTTGAGTTATGCAAATGATTAATCAAAGATTAACTTATATTGTTATCTTTTGATTAATCATTATTGATAATCTATGATTATCTTGATATGATTAATCATAGATTATCGCCATTAGATATCTAATGATTAATCATTATTGATAGCCATTGATTAATCCTTGATGAATCTCACTGAGAGGTAGGGAAAATGATTATAGTTTTTGGCTCAGATAAAGGTGGAGTAGGAAAAACCACAATTACGGCTAACTCAGCAGTAATGTTGCAACAAAAAACGGCGTCTGTAGCATTAGTGCGAACAGACAAAAACGAAGATTTGAACACATGGCAAAGTTTACGACGAGAACAGCCTGTTCCTGATATCCCAATTATGACTTGTTACGGAAGCAATACACATAAAGAAATAAACAAATTGCACGGCGTTACGGATGTGATATTGGTAGACACTGCCGGACATGATAGCGTCGAGCTTCGTAGTGCATTACTTGTTGCAGATGTATTTATAGCTCCTGTAAGCCCAACATCTATGTTAGAAGTTGTCACATTGAATAAATTATCATCCATTGTGAACGAAGCTAAAAAGGAAAATACAAAGCTAAAAGCCTTTGCTTTACTTAATCGCTGCCCTACTTCACCATTTAATAATGATGCAGTAAAAATCACACAATATCTTAATGATGATCCCCTGCTTCTATCCCCATTCAAAACCCGTATATCAAACTTAAAGGCTTTTGAAAAAGCCATAAATGAGGGGTTGGGAGTACATGAGCTTAAAGGTAAAAATGTAGGATCAGCCAAAGCACAATTAGAGCTTTTATTCGCTGAACTCATTGATTCTGTTCAAGATAGCTAAGAAAACAAAAAAAATTGAAAATCATTGATTAATCACATATGATTAATCAATGATTAGCTTTGCATTGAGGTGGATTATGGATATAAATAAATTAAAAAAACACGCGCCAATAATTGAACAGTCAGAAAGCAAGACGGTTAATGATTTTATCGCCCAAGGGGATAAAAAGCCGACAAAAAAAACAGAATCTATCATGGTAGGTTTTCGTATGGATGAAGATACTTTAGAACGTTTAGACCGGCTGACTAACGGACTAGGGAAGAAACGTATTAACATTTTACGGGCTTCGCTGCTTGCCTTTGAATCACTATCACCTAGCGATAAGGCTAAGTTTTTAATAGAGATAATGAGGTAACTAAAATGCTTGAACATAAATTCAAAACAGTCAGAGAACTTAAAGATGCGCTTAATGAATGCCCTGATGATGCCGAAATTGATATAAGTGAGCTACCTAATAACATATCAAGACACGGTTTAACCACGGTTTTTGATGGTAAAAAAGTCTTAATTTGTGAATATCACGATTATGAAATTATTAACAAATATCGTAATATATTCAGTGAGTTATCAAAAACAGAACAATCTCGTTGCGGGTGTGTCTATGAAATGTACCAACGCAACTTGAGCACAGCAATTGATGGTTATTTAAGTGAATTAACTCAAGAGGATAAAATAAAAGTAATCCAATTGGCAAGAGCTGAATTTGATTATATATCACCAGAGGAAATAACCGAAGCTATTCGACAAAATCAAGAAGATGGTTATTGTTCACACGGTTTAGATCCTAATTGCTGCCCTTTAGGTTGTGGTGATATTTAACCCCCAAAACAATAAACATCCCCGCCGCAAGCAGCGGAGTATTTGTATGAATTCACCCGCTTCGCATCGTTCCGCATTTGTTTATGGGGTTGTAAGCGACGGGGAATTCAACCCTGAGAGATTAAATATATATAATATGCACTGGGAATAGTTTTTGTCACCGCTATCTGTAGCGGCTCGCGTTTGGATGATAATTTCAATTTTAATAGATTTATCACTTTAACTTTTTCGTTAATTGCAAGGGGGCAATATTGAAAAAATTCATTGGAAAACTTGCTGATTTTTGTGGTGGTTACGCGAGATTGGTAGTGATCGGAATTGTGGCAATGTTCGGGGTTATTGCTATCATTTTTTCACTCTCAGGAGCCGAAAAAATATTTGTGGTGACTCCGATAGCGATGATGTTCCTGTTTGCTTTTTTGGGCAAATATTGGATAGAAAAGTAACTGCCACCTAACAGCGAGAGACGCGCAAAACTGGTTTTTGTCGTCGGGGTCGCTGTTGAGCAACGAACGGAGAGAGGCGGTAGGCTGAATGTAGCTACGGTGTGTAAGTGCTTTCTGTCACATCGGTGAAATTCCGCTTCCTCGGTCGTTAACTCGCTACGCTCGGCCACGTCCTGCGGCGAGCGTTACGGGTTTTTTAAGTTGTATGTTTAAAATCTTCCTCAGTGCTGCTGTACGCAATTCTATTTTTTAGCCCTTCCCGTTCTGTGAATTTCTTTAAAAAACTCGTCTATGTGGCTTACGTGTCGATTTTGATGCTATGTGAAACGCTAAGTCAGCCCCTTTTCCTGCCAGACCGTGAGCGAAGCGAACCAATTACACGGAATTTAAAGCGGTGAGATTGCCTGATGGTCGGAGACGAAAGAAATGTTCAGCGATTTGCCCGCTTGCGGGTGCTAACTCAGGAGCGGAGCGACTAACCGAACCGGCGCGGCCTTATGGCCGCTGCAAGGGCGGGCGTTATTAACAGTGCGTAAGCACGTTATTATTTCTTTTTCTGTTATTAAAAGATGTAAGACAGTGATTTTGCATCTATTTCTTATGATTGCATCTATTCCTTTGTTTACGTTTGCATTTAATTGTGGGTATGTTGCGGCCATACAATCATGATGCCGAAAAACGACGGTCGATGACGGATCAGACAGAAAGAAGTGGATGTTTTTTACACAAAAAAGTATATCAGGCAGGATAAAGCCTCCGGCGTACATGGCCGGATAGTTGAATGGCTCAGGAATGTTTTAATGTGGCGGGGCGGTAGCCAGTTTTCTCATGGCCGCATAGCGATGTTCAACCTGTCTTTTCAGTTCAACGTGCCCCATAGCGGCCAGTTCGTCCTGTGAGTAGAGTTTGACGAGATCGTTAAGGATTTTAGCCTGCGCTTTCTGTTTTTCCATAGCGGCCAGTTTTCTGGCCTGTCGTAACTGTGTTTTAAATACGCGTTTTTTGGCTCGGACTTCAAATGCGGTCTGAATGTGCTTAACCTTTGCCCGTCTGCGGGCTTCGGTTAATGAAATAGCCGGTTCCCCTTTTTCTTTCAGTCCCTTGTTTTCCCATGCCAGTTGTTGCTGTTGTGCCGCCTCATATTTCCCGTACTCGTAGCCTATCAACGTGAAAAACAGTTCTGATACCCATATCAGGTTAGGAATCCATGAACCGGTTGTCTCGTCCCATACGCGATCACAATGGATTGCGCCGATAGCTTCAAGATGTTCGTTAATGGCGCGACTGGCGCGACTGTAACAAGGGGTTTTATCTTTGTTGTAGGTAGTCAGACCGCAGCTATCAGAAATTTGCGCCAGCGTCATGTACACTTTGCCGGTAACGATATTGAGACGGTCAGCAATACACGCACAAATGGCATTTACCGCACGGGCGCGGTGCTCATTCATTGCACGCTCTTTAGGCAACCGTTGATGATTAATGGCATGAAAGCGATCCGCTGTACGCCATATAGGGTGTCTGGCTGGGTTGGACGTCAAAGCCGCCTTACGTAAAGCGGTGATGATACGTGGCGGACTGGCACATTCTTTAGGCGCAGAGTACACAGGATTAGCATTTGTGACATAACTATTACGCCACTCAATACCGCGTGAACGCTGTTCTTGTGCGTTATTATGACTATCGGTCACTGTATTCTGCGCATATATTGCGCAGAAAGAGCACATACTGAGACTTGCAAGAAATGAGGCATGTCGCTATACTCCCTGTCAGAAGGCAATAAATCTTCTGACAGTATATGATGGATGCCCCGTTAATCTTCTAGGTCGCCAAACTCAAGAGATTATCGGGGTTTTCGCTTTTCTGGCTCCGGTAAAACCTCAGAACCAGTCCCCTGCTGCTTTATGGCGCAACTGACCAAAAATTCATAAATCTAACCCTCGAAATCTAACACTTAATTTCATCGGGATCAATTTCAGGATCTTAAAATAGATAAGATCCTCAGTTTCGTTGTCCCCTACGGATTGATGATATTCACCCCGTAGAACAAAACCTGTTTAAATACCATCGAGAAGAAAATCAATAGCATCCTTGATCTGCTTACGATAAGAAGAAGCATCACAGAACGCAGCCCCCAAAGAACGAGCAGGAATACTCGCCATTTCATGAGTCATGACTACATACTCATTATCATCAACCAGCCTGATAAGCGGAGTCAGGCGCTCCGGTCGCATACCATTAGGGTACATTCCAACAGGTAACAGGGGGATAACAATCCTCCGGTTTAACTGGCCGATAATATCGCTTGTTACATCAATCAGCAGGGGATAAACGGCACTTTTCCCTGTATTACTATATACAGTGAATTGCATTCTTAAAATGTCCTGTATTCATCACTGAAACAGCCGTGTTCGTCGTGGAAGCGATTGAGGGCTTCCAGTGCTTCGCTGTTTTCCTCTTGCCACCTTTTAGCTTCGTACTGACGTAATTCAGCATCGAGGGCAGCGGTCAGGGTGGCGCTCAGATTAATTCCAGCCTCACGCGCACGGGTGAGCAAGGTTCGTTTTACCGTCATGGTTACGGTTTGCATTGGTCGTTGTGTTACAGCCATAAACACCTCACATCTGATACTGTTAGATTTAAACAGCCAACTAAACATACAATAGCATTAGAAAAGGTGATATAGCAAGCCTACTTAGGGGGATCTATGCAAAATCTGAGTAAAAAACGGGTATGTAATCCCTCAGATTTTGCGCAGCGGGATATTTGGTAAGAGCCTTAATTTTTATGACTCGCTCCTGCACCATGTGAAAAAGAATTTTTATTAACGTGTTTACCTCTGTTTAAAGTATTCTTTAAAAGAAAAATACCACTGAAAGCAATAATACAAAATGAATAGTATTTTATTATTTCAAGTGTTCCACCAAATAAAAGTTTATCCGAATCTGTATTGTGAGTTAAATAAGAAAAAAATTCAGTCGGGTTATCGGCTACAAATGAAACAAACAGAATAAACAGTGAAGCCGCATAAAATAAGGTTCCTTTGTAAAACCCTTCTAATAAACTAGAAATGATAATGTATAAATCGTTTAGCGCTGAACTAAGAAATCTGTTAATTATGTTCATACTGATTACTCCTTAATAAATAGAACTTCATCATCATGTAAAAAACTTAAATGTTCAAAAAATAAAATAATATCGTTTCCTTATGTCATTCAGAACGG
>ERZ507118.14-NODE-14-length-96263-cov-12.238_pt1 | contig 96263 bp, 87 predicted proteins | sample MGYA00512574_ERZ507118 | MGnify/ENA metagenome assembly ERZ507118 | reverse complement strand
GAAGCCACTGGAGCACCTCAAAAACACCATCATACACTAAATCAGTAAGTTGGCAGCATCACCTTTATGCGTGTGTTTTCACAAAACAGATTTTCCGTTCCGCTGCCATTTTTCATTTTCATTGATATCTAAGGCAACAAAAAATGGAGAGCCGAATCATGTCTACGATGAATGTTTTAATTTGCCAGCAGCCGAAAGAATTAGTCTGGAAACAACGCGAGATACCTATTCCGGGTGACAATGAAGCATTAATAAAAATTAAGTCTGTCGGGATTTGCGGTACCGATATTCATGCCTGGGGTGGAAATCAACCATTTTTTAGTTATCCACGTGTTTTAGGCCATGAAATATGTGGGGAGATTGTTGGGTTGGGTAAAAATATTGCTGATCTTAAAAATGGTCAGCAAGTTGCTGTGATCCCTTATGTTGCCTGTCAGCAATGCCCGGCGTGTAAAAGCGGGCGTACCAATTGCTGTGAAAAAATTTCAGTCATTGGCGTGCATCAGGATGGCGGTTTTAGTGAGTATTTGAGCGTGCCGGTGGCGAACATTTTGCCCGCAGACGGTATTGACCCGCAGGCGGCAGCATTGATTGAACCTTTCGCTATTAGCGCTCATGCGGTGCGTCGCGCAGCCATTGCTCCCGGCGAGCAGGTGCTGGTGGTCGGGGCGGGGCCAATCGGTCTGGGCGCGGCGGCAATCGCTAAAGCCGATGGCGCACAGGTGGTGGTGGCGGATACCAGTCCGGCGCGCCGTGAACATGTGGCAACGCGTCTGGAATTACCTTTACTGGACCCGTCAGCCGAAGATTTTGACGCGCAGCTACGGGCGCAGTTTGGTGGTTCGCTGGCGCAGAAAGTGATCGACGCGACAGGTAATCAACATGCGATGAATAACACCGTGAATTTGATTCGTCACGGCGGCACGGTGGTATTTGTCGGCCTGTTTAAAGGTGAGTTGCAGTTCTCCGATCCGGAATTCCATAAAAAAGAAACGACGATGATGGGTAGCCGCAACGCCACGCCGGAAGATTTTGCTAAAGTCGGTCGACTGATGGCGGAAGGAAAAATCACTGCTGACATGATGTTAACCCATCGCTATCCGTTCGCCACGCTGGCAGAAACCTACGAGCGCGATGTGATTAACAATCGTGAGTTGATTAAGGGTGTAATTACTTTCTGATAAGGCGAGATTATTAAAGTTGCCATGCAGCGTCCGGGGAAGTGTTGGGCGCTGTTTTTTTCTGTTTCTCAATGATGTTTTGTAGGCCGCAGAAGGTGTGTAGGTCGCACCTTATGCGACCTACACATCAGTCAGGAATTATCCTTCACGTTCCACCACTTTAATTTCCACCATGCCGATCCCGAGCTTACGCGGCGAGTGTCCGAGGATATTCCCTTCGTTGGTTGAGACAGGTTCCGGCGGCACAATTACCAGTGTGTCGGCATCGGTTGGGTTATCGAAATGCAGTGTGGTGGTGGTCACTTCATTGCCCAGCACAAGGGTTTGTTCTTCATTGCCTACGCGTACCGGAATAGGACGGCTGGCGTTATTGCCGTATGCTTTGGCGGTAATCACCAGGTCAAATTTCTTTGGCAGCGGATGCTTGTACTCGATTTTTACTTCATCGCCCAGCTGCGCGTTGGACCAGCGGCCCCACGACTCTGGACGGGAAATCCCACTAAACTGTTTCACCTCTTCTGGCGCACCGGCGACGTTGAAGATGAAACTGTCGGCTTTGTAGCGAATATCGTTATCAACAATTTTCAGCGTATCGACATTGCCTTTATAACGCGCCATGTCGATGACCGTATCTTTAAATGCCGTTTTGCCCTGCCATGTTGTTTTGTCAATATGCTGAACAATTTGCTGACCGCCAAGCTGCCCTTGCGAGACACACCAGTCGGTGGAGAGTGCCAGTTCCGGAGCCCAGAGTTGTGCCATCTTATAGCAACGGTCAACCCAGACGAAATTGTCGCGTGGAGCGAAATCGGCCAGCTGGAAACGCAGCGGTGCTGAGTATTCGCTTTCCGGCAGCGGTTCCACGCGTTTGTCTGAAACCCGCAACAGCAGCGGCAAACGGAAATGGCTACCCGAGAAGGCAATCATGTTTTTCTGCTGGTCGATGGTGAACTCTTTCATCTCTTTAGGGAATTTCCACAGGCGGATGATATCCGGCTTCCACGCCAATGTTTTCTCTTTGATATTGAGGAAGATTTCCGACATTGACTGCCCGGATAAACTGCTACGACCAAGTCCGAGATAGTTATCGCCACCGAGAATGTCCAGCACCGTCGCGCCGTTATCCATCGTGTTACGCTTCACTGCCAGCGTCTCTTGCTGCGGCTTGTCGCCACGAATGACAAAAAACAGGTTATTGCGATCCTGCTTATTGAGGTATTTCCACGCCGTGTTGTTCATCGCTAAATGGTCAGAAGAGACGACGATGACGGTATCTTTAAACCACGGTGACGCTTTGATTTTGTTGATAAACGCCGCGATATTCTCCTGGCTGCAACTTACCGCGCTGAATGACTGGTTCGGCTTACCGTCAAAATCATATTTTTTGCGGTTACAGGTACGCGAGATAAAACCATCCGGGTGATGGGTATCGACTGTCAGGGTAAACAGTGAGAATCGCTGACCTGAGCGGGAAAGCTCTTCAAACTTTTTCCACGCTTCATCGAGAACGGTATCGTCGTAGAATCCCCAGTCGTTGCGATAGTGCGGGTCGGCCACCACGCTTTTCAGCTCTTCTGAGCCGTATAAGTGGTCGAAGCCATGCGACTTCAGGAACACATCTTTACCGGCAAAACGCAGATTCGCGCCCTGCACGAAATAGTTCTGATAACCCGAGTTTTTCAGGATATCGCCCAGACAGATGTTCTGCGGGAAGAAGCTGGAGACAGAGGCGGAGGCGTTGCCTTCAAAGGGGGCAAACAGCGGTATGCCGCACTGAGAAGCCACCATGCCCGCAATCGTGTAATCCGTTCCTGGCAGCTGCTGCGTGTGGCTGAAATCCAGGCCTTCATTTTTCAACGCGCCCAGTTCAGGCGTGAGATCCGGGAAAGCTTCGTTATCAAAATAGGTCCGCTCGAGACTTTCGCCGTAGATATAAACCAGGTTGAGTTTCGGGTCAGGGATAGTTTTCGACGGCTCTTTATAATAAGCCGCAAAGTCCGGGTCGCCATCGCGTGACTGGGATTTCACCAGTTCCGTTATCTGACGAAATGCCGGGCTGGCGTCCACCGAACCCAGCGCCAGTAAGAGCGCCAGCAGGCTGTAACCAAAATGGTGCGGATGATGGCGACGACGGCGCAGGATCCAGCCCAGCGCACCGAACACCGCTGTCAGCCCCAGCACAATGCCGATACCCGGCAGGATGTATTTGCTGACGCCAGCACCGGTCAGGCTGTTGGTTAAGGTATAGAGAACCGCGTCGTTAATACCATCGCCAGTAAAATAGTCGCTGGCAAACAGGGTGATATTTAAAACGACAAATAGCCCCAACACCGTTAATGTGGCTGCAAACCACCAGGTGTTACGTCCCGCTTTCCATGCGTAAATCAGCACAGAGGCGAGAAAAAGGGCGAAAGAGAGTAGTTCTGACAACGGGCGATCCTCACTAAACCGGGCCGTTTAGCCAACGTTTAAGCTTTTTGAGAAGCACAATGTAATGGCGTCGCCATATTGCTGCAATTCTAGTGTCAAAAAAATGCGATGTTGTTAGGAATTAGTTTATAAACAGACTTTTTTGATCGCGGTCGCTTCCCGTGTAACAGGGGGAAAACCGTCCAGGAGCAGGGAAAAGGGCAGGAGAGAGCCGCGTCAGCCGGGTAACAGCTAAAACGCGGCGTTTCGCGGTTCAGGAAATGAAGTTCAGCCCCTGCTTTAACACCAGATCGCAGGCTTTGGTTTTCACCTTTTCTGCCAGCGGAGTCGTTCCGATGTTATCCAGATTGAGTTGCTGACCATCTTTGGTTTTCAGCAAACCCTGAATGCCATCCAGATAGTTGGTGTCTTCTTTTTGCTCTTCACTGTTCAGGCCCAGCTTTTCCAGCACCTGGTTCTTGATGTTTTCGGCATCGGTTACCGACGCCAGCTTTTGCTTCGCGCAGTATTGCAGAATGCCTGCGGCGTTGTTCATGTTATCTGCGCTTAAGGCCTGGTTCCCGCTGCTAAGCAAGTTAGTTAATGACGCGAGCGACCAACCGCCTTCCTGTGTCGTGCTGTTTTGGTTGCCAAGTTCGCTGGCGGCGCTGGAGAGCGCATCTTTCCAGGACGCAGCATGCACCCCGGTGGAAATTAATGCGCTGGCGGCAATGGCACAGCACAGAAGATGTTTAACAGTTTTCATCATCATTACTCAAGGTGGAATTGTGTCGCAGTATACCGCCAGAAACGGGGATTAATACTCTTTACCTGTTACACGGCTACGGTAGCTATCCCAGTTGAAGATCACCCACAAACTGTTACCCAGGCGCATACGGTCCATCACGCGTTCGCCCAGCAACTTGGTCATCTCTTCCATATTACTGTTGGTCAGCATCCCGGTTGGGCGTTTGGAAGAAGAGCGGCGATCGACGATCTGGTTGATGATCACTTTTTCGTATTTCGATTCGGTCTGCACGCCGATCTCATCGATCACCAGCAGATCAACGTTGCTCAGATCGTTAAGCAGTTGTTCTTCGCTGGTACCGCTATTCCTGAAGGTATCTTTCATCGCCGACATAATATCGGCCACGGTGATGATCAATACGGATTTACCGCGTAGCAGCAGCTCGTTGCAGATTGCCGCCGCCAGATGGTTTTTGCCGGTTCCTGGCTTACCAGAAAAGATGAAGCTGGCGATGTTGCCGTCAAACTCTTCGACATACTGGCGCGCTTTGCTTAACGCATTCATCTGCCCTTCACACTCAACGCGATAGTTCTCAAAGGAGCAGTTCTGATGCAGTGGACGAATACCGGAGCGGTTAAAGGTGCGCTGCATTTTCATCGCCCGATTTTCACGTTCGAGAGCGGCGGAGCGGATCGCCCCTTGTTCTTTCTGCCAGGCCAGTAGTTCTTCACCCGTTTTAAACGCAGGTTTGATATGGGCAGGCATCATTTTTTGCAGGCGTTGCATCAGGTCGCCAACGTTTTTCATCGTTACCCTCTGAATCCTGGTGGAATTTGGCTGTCAGGTTCGCTGACCGTATTCACATCTCGTTTCGGCAGTCCGCCGTTGCTGGCACGGCCGATTTGCAGGCTGCGCGCCAGTTTTTGTTGCCACTGTACATGGTGAAAGACTTTACCTTCCGCCTGCCAGTAGGCAATGAATGAGGCCAGTTCTTCGGTGGTCACCGGCTCTCTTAGCGCCACGCCCCATAGCGCCGCCAGGCGGATAAAGTCGGCATCGGGTTGCCAGTCCGGATACATGGCGAATTTCCCCATGGGTACAGCAACGGGAGCGGCTTGCGGTTCCTGATAGAGTTGATCGTCCAGAGCGACATCGCTTCCCGGACGCGCCAGCTTTTCTTCCAGCGCCAGCAGTTCAGCCAGGCGTGCAGGCGTGACGGCATAAAACGCCGGGGCATTGTTAGCAAATACGGCAACCACACCGCCTTCAGCTTTTGCCAGAACGGTTTGGTGATCGTGTACCAGGGCGTCAATACCAACGACGTCCGGGGTCAAAACTCTGGAAGACATACTGTTTCTCAAATATGGAACGATGAACGAGAAGGGAGATAACTTTTATAGTAACACATGGAGGAGAGGAGGCTGTCTCTCATCCGTGTGCTTTAAGCGAGGCAATTTTATACGCGAGGGCGCTTGCGGTACAACCATAATCCAGGAATGGAAAGACCGATGGATAACGCACCAACAATCGATGAAGCTGTAAGAAAGTTGGTTAACAGGGTAATCATCAATGACTCGCTGTAACCTAACTGGCTGATTTTTACCGCCGAAATCATTGCGGTATAAGCCGATATGCCAGGGAACATAGGGATAACGGCCGCCACGGTAAACACTTTCGGATGCGCCAGATACCAGCGCGACCATTGAATACCAATGGTGCCGACCAGCATAGAAGCCATAAAAGTTGACCACTCAATATTCAGCCCGCTGGTCATTAAGATCATTCGTGAACCATGACCAATCGCGCCAAGCAGCGCACACCAGCGTAACGCCCGAACGGGAACGTTGAACACCATCGCAAAGCCGACCGCTGGAATGGCGGCGAGGATCATATCCTGCGCCAATGTAAACAGAAACTCGATCACACCCATCCGCGTAGCCCCCAAATCGTCAGTGCCATCACCACGCCGACGCAGGTAGCCAGTGTCAGCAGACTGGCGATCGCCCAGCGTGCCAGTCCGGTATTGATGTGGCCTTTAAACATATCGGCGACGGCATTAATCAACGGAAAGCCCGGCACCAGCAGCAGAACGCTGGCGGCCATCGCGATGGTGGGGGTATTGCTGAAAGTAGGGAGTTGCAAAAGCAATCCGGAAATGGTGGTGGCGGCGAAAGCGGTAAGGCAAAAGTTGATCTGTGGATGAAGATGACGTTGTGCCAGCAGCTGGCGGATATACATCGCGGCCGTACTGGCAAAGAAGGTGATGACGGCACCATCCCAGCCACCTTTATTGAGTTTACAGAAACAGGCGCAGGAAAGGCCAACCATTAAGGCTACCAGCCATCTTGGGTAACGTAATGGCTGAATTTGGCTAAATCGTTTCTCTACGCCTTTGTAATCCAGCAGATGGTGCTCCGCCAGAATCACAATGTGCTGGACTTCAGTCACCACATGCATATTAATGCCGCGATCTTGATTTTTACGTGTCGATGTCAGGCATTGCCCATCTTTAATGGTTGTCAGCACTATGGCGTTCGAAGAGATAGAACTTTCGACGCTGTCCATCCCCAACGCCCGACCCAGTCGTGAGGAAAGCTCATCAACCAACGCGCTTTCCGCACCATGTTGCAAAAGAAATAATCCACACTGGATACAAAGCCGTGTTACGGCTCGCTGTTGCTCAGTTTGCATAACTCGCCCTTTGTCATAGACGTGCTGCGTATTGTTCAGATAATGAGAATCCATTTGTATCATGAAGCACGGTAGTTTTGCGGTAGGTTAAGATCAAAATTGCGCTGATTAATCCTGGTTATCGGGACAAGCTCGGTGATAAAAAGGGAATTATCTCTCGCCGCAAACAAATTATCACATGAATATTATCACTATAATGAATTTATTCTTTAGCCTTTACGAATCAGGATAAAAGATAACTGGGCGCGTTTTTTAATTTTTACAAGTTAAAACTATCAGATTTTATTGAACAAATATTGATTGTGTGATTTTGCATTCTGCGGGAAGGGATATCAGTTAATTATAAATTAAATGAATGAGAACTCTGTTTTTCATTAAGTATTTCTAACAACTTAATGTAGATATTTTAAATGTCTCCAGGCTATTTCACCAGGTTATCATTTGATGCTAACCTTCTGACACATGCTGTGGAGTTGTTGTGCAGCAGGAGTATGCTGATATGAAAGTGAATGCTAAGGATAATTTATTCGCTTAATCTATTAATTTGCTGGAAACATTTAAGGAATGAATATCCTGAATAAACCATCATGATTTTTAGACAGTGGATGTGGAGGAAATATGTTGCCAGGATGCTGCAAAAATGGAATTGTTATCAGTAAAATACCTGTTATGCAAGCAGGGTTAAAAGAGGTCATGAGGACTCACTTCCCTGAATATGAAATAATATCCAGCGCCTCTGCGGAGGACCTTACCTTATTACAATTACGTCGTTCCGGATTAGTCATTGCTGATTTAGCCGGTGAAAGTGAAGATCCACGTTCTGTTTGTGAACATTATTATTCTTTAATCTCACAATATCGGGAAATTCACTGGGTTTTCATGGTGTCACGCTCCTGGTATTCCCAGGCAGTAGAACTGCTCATGTGCCCTACGGCGACGTTATTGTCTGATGTTGAACCCATTGAGAATCTGGTCAAGACCGTACGTTCCGGCAATACGCACGCAGAGCGTATCAGCGCCATGCTGACCTCTCCGGCAATGACTGAAACTCATGATTTTAGCTATCGCTCCGTCATTCTCACTCTTTCAGAGCGCAAGGTACTGCGGCTATTAGGTAAAGGATGGGGCATCAACCAGATAGCTTCATTGCTTAAGAAAAGTAATAAAACTATCAGCGCCCAAAAAAACAGTGCGATGCGTCGACTGGCAATTCACAGCAACGCTGAAATGTATGCATGGATAAATAGCGCGCAGGGTGCAAGAGAACTTAACTTGCCTTCTGTTTATGGAGATGCCGCAGAATGGAACACAGCCGAATTAAGAAGAGAAATGTCGCACTCATAGAAAAATGCGTCATGAGCAGTATCGGTATTGAGAGTTTATTCAGAAAGTTTGCAGGTAACCCTTATAAGCTCCATACCTATACCAGTCAGGAGTCATTTCAGGATGCCATGTCGCGGATCTCGTTTGCGGCGGTCATTTTTTCTTTTTCTGCCATGAGAAGTGAACGCAGAGAGGGATTATCTTGCCTGACTGAACTGGCGATTAAGTTTCCGCGTACCCGACGTTTAGTTATTGCGGATGATGATATTGAAGCTCGGCTGATCGGTTCATTGTCGCCATCACCGCTGGACGGTGTATTAAGTAAAGCGTCAACGCTGGAGATTTTTCATCAGGAACTCTTTTTGTCATTAAATGGTGTACGTCAGGCGACCGACCGACTGAACAATCAGTGGTACATTAACCAAAGCCGGACGCTAAGCCCGACGGAGAGAGAAATATTGCGCTTTATGTCGCGTGGCTACTCAATGACACAAATTGCCGAGCAGCTTAAACGCAATATCAAAACGATCCGTGCACATAAATTTAATGTGATGTCGAAACTGGGCGTCAGTTCTGATGCAGGGTTGTTGGAGGCCGCAGATATTCTGTTATGTATGCGGCATTGCGAAGCAAGTAATGTGTTGCATCCCTATTAATTTGCATGATGCCGGGTTTACTTCCCCGGCAGTGCTTTCATTTCAGCGTACAATCGCCACATTGCTGCACATCCGGTAAGCGATAACGCTGGCAGCAAGTGCGGCGCACCAGCAGGCCGTCGCGCAGCACCACGGTACGCCAGAGTGGATTATCTTCACCGTTCGTGAGCGTTTTCTCAAAAAAGAGGGCATGGCGCAGCGATTCAACCGTCGCCTCGCCGAGCAGCTGTTTCATCTCAGTCAGATACCAGTTGATCAAATAACCGGTATTGCTCCAGATAAGTTTACCGTTAATCTCTCCCGTTGCTTCTAGTGCCTGCACAACCGGAACAAGCGCCTGGCTGATTAACGTTTCCATTCGCTGCTGCGGCGAATGTAGTGTTGCGTTTTTATCTTCACACACATCGACCCAGAAACAGGCGGCGCGTCCGGTTTCGTGAAACTCAACGTGGAAATGTTCCGGCGTCACATCTAATGCTTTTTCCTGCGTCAGCAGCGCCAGCATTAATGGTGGCACCATCAGGCCGATATACCATTGTGCCCACAGTGAGATCAGCGGCTTGTTCTCGCGGATCATCGTTGGTTGGTTGCGGTAGATATGATCGGAATAGACCGCCAGTAGGGAACTTAGCGTATTCGGTGATGACCATTGCGCCAGCGTCATGGCGCGAAGCGGGGCGGGTTCATCCAGACGGATAAACTCCAGCAAATGTTCACGATGTTCGGCGATCGTCGCACGTACGGCTTGTGCAAGCCCAGCATCCTGTGGCTGGAGATGCGTTCGCCAGATGATATCTTCATAGAGCGGTGCGGAACGATAGGCCATAATCGGGATAGTAATCTAAATGATAATGATTGCTAATCCTAGCGATAGGTTTACCCGATAGCAAGGGATTTCTCTGGCTTGCAAATGATAAAAATTATCATATGATATTGGTTATCATTATCAATGAAAGAGATGAAACCATGTTGCAACGTATGCTGGGCAGTGGCTGGGGAGTGTTGCTGCCGGGATTGCTGATTGCAGGGCTGATGTATGCGGATTTATCGCCGGATCAGTGGCGGATTGTCATTCTGATGGGATTAGTATTGACGCCTGTGATGCTGTATCACAAACAGTTGCGGCATTACATTTTGCTACCATCGTGCCTGGCGCTTATTGCTGGCATCATGCTGATGATAGTGAATTTGAATCAGGGATGACAAAACAGGGAAGAAACAAGAAAGGAAGTAAAGATAATTGGTGCGAGGGGGGGGACTTGAACCCCCACGTCCGTAAGGACACTAACACCTGAAGCTAGCGCGTCTACCAATTCCGCCACCTTCGCACAGTCATCTTACTTTTTTGATATCGCCTCGTTTGGTGCGAGGGGGGGGACTTGAACCCCCACGTCCGTAAGAACACTAACACCTGAAGCTAGCGCGTCTACCAATTCCGCCACCTTCGCCCAGTGCGAGCAATATCAACGTGGTTTTTGGTGCGAGGGGGGGGACTTGAACCCCCACGTCCGTAAGGACACTAACACCTGAAGCTAGCGCGTCTACCAATTCCGCCACCTTCGCATACCATCAATTCTTAAAAAGAATTGCTACCACGGAGGCGCATTCTAGTGGTTTTCAGCTTTTCGTCAATAGTTAATTATCGCCGGAGGTGTAATTGCTGGAAAAATGTCCATCAGGAAACTAACGTGCAGGTTTTGTAGGTCGGATAAGGCGTTCACGCCGCATCCGACACGGTATTTGGGTGCAGATGCCAGATGCGACGCGGGCGCGTCTTATCTGGCCTACGAAGGGCTAACGTGCAGGTTTTGTAGGTTGTATAAGGCGAGCACGCCGCATCCGACAAGGCTTGCGGCGGGATACTTAACCTTTCTTCGCCTGGCGGGTCATAATGGCGCGATACACCTTGAAGCGCCCGGTTTGCGCGATCACTTCATGGAAGCCAAATGTCTCATCCAGCACGTCCGGATAAGGCAGGAAGGCGTTCGCTACAATTCGCAGCTCGCCGCCGCTGTTAAGGTGACGCACCGCGCCGCGAATCAGCGTTTGCGCCGCATCGAGGCTGGTTTGCATCCCATCGTGGAACGGCGGGTTGGAGATGATCATATCAAAACGACCTTTCACCTCGGAAAAGACGTTACTGGCAAAGACTTCACCTTCAACACCGTTGGCCGCAAGTGTTGCGCGGCTGGCTTCTACCGCTGGCGCAGAGACATCGCACAGAGTGAGACGAATTTTCGGTGAATGGCGCGCAAAGGCAACCGAAAGCACGCCCGCGCCGCTGCCGACATCCAGCACTTTACCTTTCGTGTGCGGAGTTAACGTCGAGAGCAGCAACTGGCTACCGACATCCAGACCGTCGCGGCTAAACACGCCAGGCAGCGTTTTGACCGTCAGGCCATCGACGCTGTATTCGCCCCAGAATTTATCGGCATCAAATACCGGCTGTTTTTCCAGACGACCAAAATAGAGGCCACAGCGACGGGCGCTGTCGACTTTATTCAACGGCGCATAATCTGCCAGCATCTGTTCGGCGCTGCGCACGCCGCTGCGGTTCTCGCCAACGACAAAAATATCCGTCCCCACCGGCAGCAGAGAAAGTAAATTCATCAACTGGAACTGGGCTTCCGGTTTGTTCTTCGGCCAGTAGTAAATCAAAGTATCGCAATCTGCGACGTCATCCGCCGTGGCGACCAGACTAAAACGGGCGTTATCACCCATCTGGCGGCTTAACACCTGCCAGTGGTGGAATTGCTGGGTATGAGCACGGCTGGCCGCGGTATCTAAACGCGCGGGCAGGTCATCCTGTAAGTCTCCGGCAAAAAGAATACGGTTTTGTTCGAAATCATCACTGTGACGCAGCAAGACTTCACTTGCCGGGGTAAATGCAGACATGGAATGCTCCTCAATTGATACTGGCGGCGATTATAGCCATATGTTGGCGCGGTATCGACGAATTTGCTATATTTGCGCCCCTGACAACAGGAGCGATTCGCTATGACATCCCGACGAGACTGGCAGTTACAGCAACTGGGCATTACCCAGTGGTCGCTGCGTCGCCCTGGCGCGTTGCAGGGGGAGATTGCCATTGCGATCCCGGCACACGTCCGTCTGGTGATGGTGGCAAACGATCTTCCCGCCCTGACTGATCCTTTAGTGAGCGATGTTCTGCGCGCATTAACCGTCAGCCCCGATCAAGTGCTGCAACTGACGCCAGAAAAAATCGCGATGCTGCCGCAAGGCAGTCGCTGCAACAGCTGGCGGTTGGGTACTGACGAACCGCTATCACTGGAAGGCGCTCAGGTGGCATCACCGGCGCTCACCGAATTACGGGCAAACCCAACGGCACGCGCCGCGTTATGGCAACAAATTTGCACATATGAACACGATTTCTTCCCTCGAAACGACTGATTTACCAGCGGCTTTCCACATTGAACAACGCGCCCACGCCTTTCCGTGGAGTGAAAAAACCTTTGCCAGCAACCAGGGCGAGCGTTATCTCAACTTTCAGTTAACGCAAAACGGCAAAATGGCGGCGTTTGCGATTACGCAAGTGGTGCTGGATGAAGCTACATTGTTCAATATTGCGGTCGATCCCGACTATCAGCGTCAGGGACTGGGAAGGGCGCTGCTGGAACATCTGATCGACGAACTGGAAAAACGCGGCGTGGCGACGCTATGGCTGGAAGTCCGTGCCTCAAACGCTGCCGCCATTGCACTGTACGAAAGTTTAGGCTTTAACGAGGCGACGATTCGCCGCAATTACTACCCCACCACGGACGGTCGCGAAGACGCCATCATCATGGCGTTGCCAATCAGTATGTAAGACAAGGTGGAATAATGAAGTGGGACTGGATTTTCTTTGATGCCGATGAAACGCTGTTTACCTTTGACTCATTCACCGGCCTGCAGCGGATGTTTCTTGATTACAGCGTCACCTTTACCGCTGAAGATTTTCAGGACTATCAGGCCGTTAACAAGCCACTGTGGGTGGATTATCAAAACGGCGCGATCACTTCATTACAGCTTCAGCACGGGCGGTTTGAGAGCTGGGCCGAACGGCTGAACGTCGAGCCGGGTAAACTCAACGAAGCCTTTATTAATGCGATGGCGGAAATCTGTACGCCGCTGCCGGGAGCGGTTTCTCTGCTTAACGCCATTCGTGGCAACGCCAAAATCGGCATCATCACCAACGGTTTTAGCGCCTTGCAACAGGTGCGTCTGGAACGCACGGGCCTGCGTGATTACTTCGATTTGCTGGTGATTTCCGAAGAAGTTGGCGTTGCTAAACCGAATAAGAAAATTTTCGATTATGCGCTGGAACAGGCGGGCAATCCTGACCGTTCACGCGTGCTGATGGTTGGCGACACTGCCGAGTCCGATATTCTCGGTGGCATCAACGCCGGGCTTGCGACCTGCTGGCTGAATGCGCACAATCGCGAGCAACCAGAAGGCATCGCGCCCACCTGGACCGTTTCTTCGTTGCACGAACTGGAGCAGCTCCTGTGTAAACACTGATTGCCTCCCCCCCGTTGATGGGTAAAATAGCCGCAATTTTTCGTTTTCAACAAGCGCGGCGCGATGCCGCTTACTCAAGAAGAAAGAATTATGACGTTGTCTCCTTATTTGCAAGAGGTGGCGAAGCGCCGCACTTTTGCCATTATTTCTCACCCTGATGCCGCCCAGCCTTTCAACGCTTAAAATCACCTTTCATTGCACACCACAATCACATCTCAACGTACTGAATTTAAAGGCTTTTTGTCTTTTTCTCGTTTCTTTGCTTTTCAATGATGTTCAAGCGTAACCTCGGAAAGTGTGTACAAACTTGAGTACAAATTCCGTTTTAGAGGCCTTTGGCGAAAATTCCATGACACAAACCTGGCTGTAGGCCTTGTGGTTACTGGGTTTGGAGTAAAAAGTACTACCGTTAAAAAGAGTCACTTTTTTTGGTAAATGTTTTCATCTGTACCAAATTACAAAATTTAATGAGGGAGTTTATTGTTGGTGTGATTTTTGCTTCAGTGTTTGTTTTTGAAGATGCTTGAAGCGAACCAATACGGTTATTTCTAATTGAGATATCAGACTTACCTTCAAATTTAGTTGCTGTTTACACCATCATTTTGCACTTGTTTTTCGACTTGTGTGTACAAAATTTCCTGTAACTGTGTACAAACTTCCTCTTTGTTGCACTTATCTTCTGGCGATTTGACGCGAGTTCTTCTGTAGCCCTTGCTGTATAATGGCTGAGCGACAAAAGTACTTAGGGAGTTTGATGCGTCAGTTCGCGATTATCAGCGAGAGTATCGCTCTTTTGTCGATGACAAAAATCTCCTTCTGCTTATATGTAATTATGTATCAGATAATGGCTTTTGATATGTAATGGCTAATCGAATTTGTGTTGTTTGAGTTACTGTGATATGTTTCTGTATATAATTATTCTTAAGTGATGCATTAAGGCGTATCGAAATGAGCTATGTAACAGAGCAGATACTAGAAAGTCTTCGAGAAGCTCGGGTACGAAAGGGGTTTAGCCAGAGAGAGTTAAGTGCTCGTTCGGGTGTGCCTCAAAGCCATATTTCGAAAATCGAGTCTGGCAGTGTTGATTTAAGAATATCCAGTTTGATTGCACTTGCCCGTGTACTAGACCTAGAGCTATTGGTTGCGCCTAAAAAGTCTGTACCTGCCATCAAGTCGATCATTCGAAGTGGCCAAGGTATTAACGGCATTAGCGATGAGGGTGAGTCAATGTCGCCCGCGTATCAGTTAGAGGAAGACGACGATGACTAACCATGTCTCTACGCTCAACGTGTTGCTGTACGGTGAACCCATTGCCACAATCACCAACGTGGGCAATGACAGAACGCTTTTTGCCTTTATGGATTCGTACATTCATGACGAATCGCGTCCTGTGTTAGGACTTGGCTTTAAAGATTCGCTAGGTGGCCTGCTGACTAGCTTCAAACCGACCCAAACTAAGTTAACCCCGTTTTTCTCTAACCTTTTGCCAGAAGAAACCATGCGAAATTACCTGGCAGAGCGTGCCGGTGTGAACCCAGCGCGGGAATTTTTTCTATTGTGGGTGCTAGGGCAGGATTTAGCTGGCGCGATCACGGTTGAACCGGCGGATGGTGAAGCGCTGCCGCCTAATGTGCATCAAGGCATTGACGATGAAACGAAAATTGAAGCGCCGATGCGCTTCTCATTGGCGGGTGTGCAGTTGAAGTTTTCAGCCGTACAACAGGCTAACGGCGGCTTGACCATTCCAGCAACTGGTCAAGGTGGCTCTTGGATTGTGAAGTTGCCGTCATCTCGATTTGACGCTGTGCCAGAAAATGAATATTCGATGATGGAACTGGCTCGATTGCTGGGGATGGATGTGCCAGAGACTCAGCTACTTCCCATTAACCAGATTGCTAATATTCCAGCAGGCATTGGCAAATATGGTGACAGTGCGTTTGTGATCAAGCGTTTTGACCGTGCAGATGGTCAAGATGTGCACATTGAGGACTTTGCGCAAGTGTTTGGCGTTTATCCTCAAGATAAGTACAAAAAAGCCAGTATGCGCAATATTGCTCAGGTTATCGGCATTGAAGGTAAAGACGAAGACATTGCAGAATTTACTCGCCGATTGGTGTTCAACACGCTAATTGGCAATGCCGATATGCATTTGAAGAATTGGTCTGTGATTTACAAAGATAAGCGCACTGCGTCTATTGCACCTGCTTATGACTTTGTTTCAACCATTCCTTATATCCCCGATGATAGTGCATCGCTGAAGGTGAGCCGTAGCAAGAAATTCAGCGATTTCACGCTGGATGAGCTATCACACTTAGCGGCTAAAGCCATGTTGCCAGAAAAATTGGTGTTAGATACTGCAAAGCAAACTGTAGCAGGCTTCCATGAGGTATGGGCGAAAGAAAAAGCGCATTTACCCCTCACTAAGTCAGTGATTGAAGCCATCGAAATGCACTTACGAAGTATACCGCTACGCTGAATTCCTAGTAGCTAGAGCGTGCATATCGATTAAAGAGGGTTTAACTTTACGCGATTTTACGGTGCTTTTCGCCGTAAACTGGAAATTTGGTAAACTGCACAATGATACCGGTGCCATGATAAGGCTGATCTTCTGAACAAATCATGCATCTTTCTGACCATCAACAAGTGATGAATCAGGCGATGATAGCTTTACATTGATTTTCAGGAGAATGCAGATGACAGCAGTAGCTCACCAAGTAACCCCTTTTCTAACGTCTTATGAAGTGATGGCTCGTTACCACATTAGCTATACGACGCTCTGGCGAAGAATAAAAGATGGCAGCTTGCCGCAACCTCGTATCAACCGAAATACACGAAACAAGCTGTGGCACATTGAAGACTTGGAAGAGTATGAGAAGAAAGAGGACTGAGCCTCTTTCTTTTACTGTCCGAAACGCCAGTTGAACGGAAAGCCTGTTGGCTCGATGATGGTCTCTAGCTGTTGATACCAAACGTCGTAAGCATGACGCATTTCATCCAGGTACTGATATTGGTTGTAGATAGCATCTAACCCTTTTTTGCTGTGGCCAATCATCAACTCGGCAACTTCTTGCGTCGTGATGGCAGACATTCGCGTTCGCATCGTTCTTCGAAGATCATGCATAGACCAGTGTTCCATCTCAATACCAAGCGATCTGCGAGCCCAGATTTTCACATTGTTAGGAATAGTGGTATCAAAGCCATTTGTGGCAAGCTCTTCTTGTCCGTTCGCGGGAAACAAGTAGGTTGATTTGCTCATCTGCATCGCCAGTTCAATCAGCTCTATAGCTGGCTTAATCAATGGCCGCATGATCGGCGCTCCAATTTTCTCACCTTGTTTGCGGATCTCTATAGGCACTGTCCACATTGCTGATTGCAAATCAAAGTGATGCTTTTCAGCTTGTATGAGTTCTCCCTTGCGACCGCCCAATAGCAGAAGTAGCTTTATGTAGATGCGATTCTTCTCAGTGATTTTTGACTCATGCAAATAGCGCCAAAGTATCCTGATCTCGTTGTCATTTAGCACCCGAGTCCGTTTGCCTTTCTTACCGCCAACCTTCTTTGCTGTGATCCCAGCAGCAGCGTTAATTTCCAGGATTTGTTCATCAATCAGCCAGTCATAGAACTTATGCAGTACAGACACTAGGCGCTCTGTGTTTGAAGGAGACGATTCCGAAACCTCACGAAGACAGTTTCTTAAGGACAATTCATTGATGTCAGTTAATGGGTACTTGCCAAGTCGGGGCAGCAAATATATTTCACTGCTGCGTTTTTGGAAGTGCCACGTTTTCTCCTTTAGCCCTTGCTTACCGGCAGAGTCTATCCAGTCTCGAAAAATCGATTCGAAACTTTGGTTGGCAGAATACTTAGCCCGTTCCTGCTGTAGGTAGAGCTTGGGATTTCTGCCCTGATCAAGTACAGCCCTTAACCTATCCAGCTCATTCCTAGCTTCAGCAAGCTTCATAAGTGGGTAAGTACCTATGTCTACCCGCTGTTGCTTGCCATCGAAACGATAACGAAACTGAAAAACGATTTTGCCCTTGGGCGATACCCGAGCACTTAGCCCATCACGGTCGGCTTTTACTACGGTTTCTTTTGCTTCTTTATTTAACCTGGCATCGAGCCAGCTAACTGATAACGCCATGTTATAAGCCCAGCCCTAGTTTTGATTTTAATGATTGTTTACGTGATTCTGCTTTGGGTTCTGGCGCTGTACTCATAGAAGTCACTTCACCATCTGGGGCATGGCCATCCACCGGTGCAGATGTCGTGGATAGATTGGGTTGGCTCATGTGAATTAACCCAAAGGTGGCCAGCATCCGCAGACGCTCAGCGCGTTCCCGTGGTGGCGTCTTTTCCAATTCTTTGAGCAGTTCAGGGTGGCTCCCTGGGGGAATGTTGACGACAACTCTCATAATCAGGCCCCATAAAACCAGAAGCCTCGGACGTTCGCCAAAACAGACTGCTCCGGCACGATTATCTTGCTTCGTGAAAAAATCTCCTTGGCCGCTTCCTTATACGCCAAGGCTCCACCTCCGGCGATCAATACCAAGTCCGCATTGATGCTTTCGTCACGCATGGATTGGCGCATGGCTGTAAGAGCAACAGGCGCTACCTTTTTCATGGCAGCATTCAGGTAAGGTGAAATATCGACTTTTTCTCCAAACAGCAGAACCTGCAAGTCGCCGGTTCTCATGGCTTTTTCAAGTCGATCCATTCCGACTTTGGCACCATGATCTTCCGAAATCAGCTTATCAATGGTTTCCAGTAGCACGGACATTGCCTGAAGGCTGGTTCCTGAAGAGCTGTAGCGAATTTCTCCGGCCTCAAGAGCAACCCAATCAACAGAAAAGAAGCCGGGGTCTATGACGACGACGCGACCTTCTTCAATTAAGCCCAAATCACCACCTGTTTGAACCAGATCCATATAGGCACCGGCAGGCTGCGGCAGCACTTTGACGTCATGAACGGTGATGCTGCGCTTAGGCGTCACTTGATGAACACCTTTTAAACGCTTCACAAGGTCAGACTTACGTTGTGGTTCATGAAACTGGGAAACCGGTAATCCAGTGACAACCAAATCGATGGACTCTGTTTCAGCCATTAACAAGGCGGCATGAAAAAGCGCCTTATAGGTTTTTGTGGTGGGATACTCCGGGTGAAGCTCTCGTTCCCAGCCTTGAAGGCGTCCAGCAGGCACACCAGCGGCCCAACGCTCATTATCGACAGAGACATACAAACAAGTGTCATCATCGCCTCCACCGATACGCTCTGGCATGCGATCCGCAGGACCGGCACCCGCAGGCAGAATAATGGTTTTCGGTTCACTGCCTGATTGGCCAATTGCCAGCTTCAGGTTCGAGTAACCGATATCTACGCCTAGTACAAACATACTTATCTCCTGTGCACTCAAAGTGCTCTAACGGTTTTCAATCAACCGCACTGGTCACGCTTGGGTATGTCCAAGTGCTCTGGCGGTTCACTCAAATGTCATTATCAGGATTCGGTGCACTGGCGGTGGGCAGAAAGGTGACAAATCCTTTCATCTATCTGCCTATTGCATTTTCGCAAAAGTATGAGAATAGGCTCTGTTTGGCGGCGGATAACCTAGCCAAAAAAATCGAGACGCCAAACGTCGTTTGCATTCTGGCCTGAACTTGCCAAACGGTTTGTATTTTCATGGCAATACGTCTTTTTAGGCGTTTTTTTAGTGAATTCAGCCTGCATCCCTTGTCAGGTATGGGATTGCGCGAGTTGATTTATATCGAGACGCCAAACAGTGATTGTTACGGTAGTTTTACGTTTGGCGTTTCGATCCAAAAGCCAAACGGATAGTGGTTTTGGCTTTTGGGGTTAATTGGATGGGGAAATTGGTTTGGTAGAAATCGTCAATGAACAATGGAAAGCAGAGGTATCAGATTTACTTCAGCAAGAAACGGACAGGCTAAAAGCACTGGCACGAGCTGAAGTTGATGACTTTTGGGTTACCCATTACAAGGTTCGTGAAAATGAGCCCTTTAAAGATTGGGGGCTGCTTGGTGTCCGTATCAGAGACTTTAAGTATGGCTTTGGCATTGAGTGGTACATCAACAGTTTTCACGGTCAACGAGGCAAGCGCGTAGTCTTTAGTAAAGGACTGCGTATTTCAAAGACGAAGCTGAGATACTCATTTTTGGACTGCCAAGGTCTAGCCAAAGAATGGGAGTTAGCGCTGGCCATGGAGAAAGAAGAATTCTTCAGTGATATTCGACGCCAGGTTGATAAGCTCAACATGCTGCGTCGCAGAGTGAATGCCTATTGAGTTAACTGCGCTACTTCACTCGCGGTAACTGGTCCCAGCGTGTTGTATAAGCGGGAGACAAATGCTCTCGCTTCATCGACCAATCTTTCTTCGTACCTTGTCCAGCAAAGAAAACCTTTCCGGCACCGCTTTGATTAATGGTGTCCAATACAGACATTAACTGCTGGCTATTAGAGCGCGTCGATACGTCATCGAATAGTCCTGGTTGAAACATGCCGGGATCGTAAAAGTCAGATAGCATGACGCCCGCTTTAGCATAACGAAAACCATCCTTCCAAATCCGCTTGAGTAAGTGATTGGCCAGCTCGATAAAATCCCGTGTATCGCAACTGGGGATCAGCAACTCACCCGATGCAGAGTTGCTGTATTGCGGCTCGTTGTCCTTGAAGGGGCTGGTACGTATGAACACGGTCATCACTTTGGCTTGCTGCTGTTCTTTGCGTAGCTTCTCAGTGGCGCGGGTTGCGTATTCACATACGGCCTCACGTAACAATTCAAATTGCGTTACTTTTACGCCAAATGAACGGCTACAGACAATTTGTTTCTTAGTTGGCGGGATCTCTTCAAGTTCAATGCACGACTCACCATTGAGCTCTCTGACGGTTCTCTCTAAAACCACCGAGAACTGGTCTCTGATGGCTCTAGGAGAGGCATTGGCTAGGTCTAGGGCTGTGGTGATACCCAAAGCATTTAAACGCTTAGAAAGCCGTCTACCAACGCCCCAAACATCATCAACCGGGACTAATGCGAGCAATCGACGTTGCCGATCTGGATTGGTCAGGTCTACCACCCCCTGAGTGGCTGGATACTTTTTGGCGGCATGGTTTGCCAGTTTGGCGAGTGTTTTTGTCGGTGCAATGCCTACACAGACGGTGATCCCAATCCAGTGGCCTATGCGCTCTCGCACTTGTTGTCCGAACTCGACAAGGGATATGGCAGACTCTATACCGGTTAAATCCAAAAACGCTTCGTCAATGGAGTAGACCTCTACTCGTGGTGCCATCTCCTCCAAAGTGCGCATCACTCGACTGCTCAAATCTGCGTACAGCGCGTAATTGGACGAGAATGCCAAAATACCATGGCGCTGCATTTCAGCTTTGATTTGAAAAACGGGTACGCCCATTTTAATACCGAGTAACTTAGCTTCACGCGAGCGTGCAACCACGCAGCCGTCATTGTTGGACAGCACCACAACCGGCGTATCTTTTAAATCAGGACGAAACAGCTTCTCACAACTGGCGTAAAAGTTGTTGCAGTCCACCAAGGCAAATACAGGCATGGGATAGTCACGACTTACGGCGCATGTTTCGCACCACATTGGTGACCACACCAAATATCTCTAACTCTGTCCCTTCGGGAATATGGATGGGTTCATACGCCCGGTTTCTTGGGATCAGCTTGACGCACGGCCTGAGTTGAAGCTCCTTTACCGTGAGTTCACCATGGATGCCAGCGATGACAATGTCACCGTGTTCTGCTTGAACAGAGCGATCAACCACTAGAATATCATCTGGGTGAATCCCGGCATCAATCATAGAATCACCTTCAACACGCACAAAGAACGTTGCAGCCGGTCGTTTGATGCAAAGCTCGTTAAGGTCGAGCGTTTGCTCAACATAATCCTGCGCTGGTGAGGGAAAACCAGCAGAAACACGTTCCATGAACAATGGAATACGAAGGCGCTTGGCTTTGATGAAGGCAAGTGCGCCGCTAGGGCCTATCAGCGAGACACTCATGACGAACCTCGAAAAAATAGAATTAATACTGTTTGTTTGTACAGTATCTAATGCTATGCTGATTTCTACAAGTAAAATTGTAGGTAAACTGTAGTTGTTCGAGTAAGACGTTGTGTCGTGGGTGATTTATTTCTTGTGTTGAAAAGCTTGATTTGGGATTGCTCGCCCTCGTCAAAGCCTGCAAGGCTTGGACAATACTGCTTCTGCCTACTGCTCTTGTTTCTGTTACTGATCCTGTTACTGCTACTGGTTAACACATGGGTCAAGTAACCGTCAAACAAGGCTTGTTGAACCCTTTGCAAAGGGTTTGAAAACAGTTAGTAAAATTCTGCTTCGTATTGAATTTACTGGCTTAAAGCGAAGTCAGGAGCATCATTAAAATGCTCAGTCGAACTCAGTTAAAGCCTTTTGCAACCGTTTGAAAAGGGGTTGGCTAAGCCATACGTAAAGGGTATCGGTAAGGGTTACCTAAAGGGTTTAGCTAAGGCTTTCTGAAAGGCTTAGCCAAAGCCTTCATACATGGGTTCACCCAGTAGAAAGATTAAAAAAACGCTTAGGTATCCAAGGTGCATTTAGAAAAACCTGTGGCACAGTGAAATCACCTAAAGCGAACAATAGAAGTGAAGAGGAACCATCAATGACAAGAGCCCCTGCGCAATTTCCGCTAGAGCGCCTCGCGGATATCCCAGAAAGACCAGAAGATTTTAGATTGCTGGAGCGTATTCCATTAACGCGTGAGCCGCAGTCCTGGCCACTTGAACTTTCTCCCATGGTCGGTGATGAACAACCGATGGTGCTGCTCGATACAGAGACAACCGGACTGTCTGCCGATGACGAGTCCATTATTGAGCTTGGTATGGTTAAGGTGCTTTACAGCCCCTCTGCTAAGCAGATTGTGTCGATTGTTGATGTGATCAGCTTGTATGAAGATCCCGGCAAGCCAATCCCCGAGCTGATTACCGAGTTAACCGGTATCACTGATGAGATGGTGCAAGGCCAGCACATTGATGATGCAATGGTTGCGAGTTGGTTATCCGATGATCCGCTGGTGGTTGCACACAATGCACAGTTTGATCGTCCTTTCTTTGAAAAGCGGTTTGCTGCATTAGGCCATCTATCTTGGGCCTGTTCAGCCAGTGGCATAGATTGGAAGGCGCTGGGTTTTGAAAGTCGAAAGCTTGAGTACCTGCTGCTTCGCTTAGGTTGGTTCTATGAAGGACACCGAGCTGCAACCGATTGTTTGGCGATGGCTTGGTTGTTTCATTTGTTGCCCGAGTCCGTTGCAAACTTGTTGTCTGAAGCAGACAGGCGAACTGTGTTAGTTCGTGCGTTTGGTGCGCCGTTTGACGTAAAGGACTATTTAAAAGAACGTGGTTACCGTTGGCATGACGGCGTTAAAGGTGCCAACAAGCATTGGTGGCGCGAAATCAGCGAAGACGAGTTGCCGCAGGAACAAACTTACCTGGATGATTTGTATCATCGTGGCTCAGAACATGCCCACTATGACTACAAAGATGCCCGCAATCGATTTAAAGCTTTGTAGCTCTCTACAAGGCAAGCCTTGCATATTTGAAAACCTCTGGAAAATGGAAAGTGAACTCATGGTTTAACCAACAAGAGGAATCTTTCCATGTACCAAGACACCTACATTGAATACTGGGGCGAAATCTTCGTCTCTGCCCGCATCATTGAATTTGGCATCACGTTCGAGCGCTTTCTTAAAGATCCCTGGAAGCATTTGATGTCCTGTGGCCAAGAGTCTGCACCGGACACGATTGCTGAAGGGATGCTGCCATTGCTTCCAGCCCAGGCAGAAGTTGCCAGGCGCATTCGGGAGAGTGAGCAACGAGCCCTTATGTCTACAGGGTCGGACAAAGGGGTATCTCATCGCGGTAACATCGTGGTGCCACTGGTTCGGGTAGCGCATTGATAGCGGCTATCATCGATGGCACCAAACAAGGTCTTCACGCCCATACCTGAGCGGCAATTGCAATCCAGATCAAAAAGTTGCCGCTTAGTCTTCCCTACAAAATAATTTGTGATAGGATGAGACCTAATAAAATTAATTAGGTTGAAGCCTATTCAGTGTTTTATGGCCATCTGTCCAGCTTCAACCGTTAGAGATTGATTAGTCATTGCGGATGAAGTGCAGCATTGAGTGATGCTTTTCAATGTGATTACGCGATGTCGGTCCGTACTTTATAAACAGAGTTTTAAGAAACTGGTTGAATTGGATAAACAAGACGCATGACAAATGATGGTTTGAAACAAACGGTACCAGCGAGTTCACTCGCTAAAGAAGGCGCGAAAGGAAAGCCAGATAGGCTTTCGCAGATAGCGCAGTTGCCACAAGCAACCAGGGATCGCATTGCCCACATTGATTTCACCTTATTATTTAAGGGAGAGGCGGTGCGGGCGGATTTAGTCGATCGCTTCAGCATTGCTGCTGCACAAGCAACGAAAGACTTCACAATGTACCGAGAGCTTGCACCAGGCAACATTGAGTATGACCAAAAACTCAAATTGCATAAGCGTGGTGAAGCTTTCGAGCCCTTGTTCGAGTACGACGTTGTGAGAACTCTGGCAACGATTAGCCAAGGGTACGGTGATGGCTTTACTGGAAAGGTAAAACCACCCCTTGCTTGTGAAGCGCCTTATCACCTTAACAAGCCGAGTTTATCGATAGTAGCCAAAGTCACCGAAGCCATACACAAAGGCAAAGCCTTGAGTATCACCTATGTGTCGTTATCGAGCGGTGAAACCACGCGTGAAATTGTGCCGCATACGCTGGTAGACAATGGCCTGCGTTGGCATGTTCGTGGTTTTGACCGCAAGCATAATGAATTCCGAGATTTTGTACTGACCCGAATTAAAGCAGCGGTTGTGCTTGAAGGCTCTACATTATCTGAGACTGAACTAGAAACCCAAGACCGCCAATGGAATCGCTTTGTAGAGCTTGAATTAGTGCCGCACCCACGCATAGAGCACAGCGAAGCGATAGAGCTGGACTATGGCATGAAAGATGGCGTTTTAAGAGTTGAGATTAGAGCGGCAACCGCTGGCTATTTGCTTCGCCAATGGCATGTGGATTGTACCAAAGCGCACAGCCTGCAAGGCCCTGAATACCAGCTTTGGTTAAAGAATACTCCGACACTCTACGGGGTCGGAAATTTGAATTTAGCTCCAGGGTTTAACGAATGATGTTCGACGACAGTAAACATCACGTAACCCATAAACGAATGATGACGAATTAAAATCAGGAATTAACAGATGACAAGTTTACAACAACGTGCCGAACTTCAACGCCAAATATGGGCGATTGCCAACGATGTGCGAGGCTCTGTGGATGGCTGGGATTTTAAACAATATGTACTGGGTACGCTGTTTTACCGTTTTATCAGTGAAAACTTTGTCAACTACATCACAGGCGGTGATGAGAGCGTTAATTATGCCGCCATGTCTGACGATGATGAAAACATCAAGTTTGCTAAAGAAGATGCCATTAAAACCAAAGGCTATTTTCTTTACCCTAGCCAGTTGTTCAGCAATGTGGCGGCCAATGCGCACAAGAATGAAAATTTAAATACGGATTTGGCGGCGATTTTTGCTGCAATCGAAAACTCAGCCAATGGCTATGATTCAGAAAAAGACATCAAAGGCTTGTTTGCGGATTTTGATACCACCAGTAATCGTCTGGGTAATACGGTAGAGGCAAAAAATAAACGCCTAGCAGCAGTGTTAAAAGGCGTGGCAGGTTTGACTTTCGGTAACTTTGAAGACAACCAAATTGATTTATTCGGTGACGCTTACGAGTTCCTTATCTCCAACTACGCGGCAAATGCGGGTAAATCCGGTGGCGAATTTTTCACCCCTCAGCATGTTTCAAAACTCATCGCGCAGCTGGCCATGCACGGCCAAACCAGTGTCAATAAAATTTATGACCCTGCGGCGGGCTCGGGCTCGTTGCTGTTACAAGCTAAAAAGCACTTTGATGCCCATATCATTGAAGATGGTTTTTTTGGTCAAGAGCTCAACCACACCACCTATAACTTAGCGCGTATGAATATGTTTTTGCACAACATTAACTACGACAAGTTTAATATTCAGTTGGGTGATACCTTAACCGAACCGCACTTTTTAGATGACAAACCCTTTGATGCCATTGTCTCAAACCCGCCTTATTCAGTGAAATGGATTGGTAGCGACGACCCAACCTTAATTAACGATGACCGCTTTGCGCCCGCTGGTGTGCTCGCGCCTAAATCAAAAGCCGACTTTGCCTTTGTATTACATGCGCTCAGTTACCTATCAAGCAAAGGCCGTGCAGCGATTGTTTGCTTCCCCGGTATTTTTTACCGTGGTGGTGCTGAGCAAAAAATTCGCCAGTACCTAGTAGATAACAACTACGTTGAAACCGTGATTTCACTGGCACCTAACCTGTTCTTTGGCACCACTATTGCGGTGAATATTTTAGTGCTGTCTAAACACAAAACCGACACCACCACCCAGTTTATCGATGCCAGCGGTTTGTTTAAAAAAGAAACCAACAACAACACCCTCACCAACGAACACATCGAAAACATCATGAAGGTGTTTGCCAGCAAAGAGAACGTCGAGCATTTTGCTAAATCGGTTGATTTGGATGTTATCGCAGCTAATAGCTACAACCTATCGGTGAGCAGTTATGTGGAAGCCAAAGACAACCGCGAAGTAGTGGATATTACCGAGCTTAATGCCGAACTTAAAACCACCGTCGCAAAAATCGATCAGCTTCGCAGTGATATTGATGCCATTGTAGCGGAAATTGAAGGTGAGGAGCTTGAAGCATGAGTCAGTTGAACTATTTAGAGAAACTGCTGGATGGGGTTGAGGTTGAATGGACGACGCTAGGAAATGAACACGCGGTTGAAATAGCCAATAGTGGTCGAAAGCCCGTAAAAGCTGCGCTGCGTGTAGCAGGAGAAACGCCGTATTATGGCGCAAACAACATTCAAGATTATGTTGACGGCTACACACATGATGGTGAGTTCGTGCTTATTGCTGAAGATGGTTCAGCAAGTCTTGATAACTACTCTATTCAATACGCAACGGGTAGGTTCTGGGCAAACAACCATGTTCATGTTGTGAGAGGTAAAGAAGGTCTCAATACACGCTACCTATATCACTATCTTTGTATTGTTAACTTTGTTCCGTTTTTATCTGGTGGTGGTCGTGCCAAGCTGACCAAAGGAAAGCTGGTTGATATACCGCTCCCCATCCCATGCCCAAATAACCCAGAAAAATCGCTGGCAATACAAGCTGAAATTGTGCGTATTCTGGACGCATTTACCGCCATGACCGCCGAGCTGACCGCCGAGCTGACCGCCGAGCTTAACATGCGCAAAAAACAATACAACTACTACCGCGACCAGTTGTTGAGTTTTGAAGAGGGTGAAGTTGAGTGGAAGGCGTTGGGTGAAATATGCGAAAGTATTACTTCTGGGAAGAACAAAGACAAATCTGAAACAGGTAAATTTCCAGTTTATGGGTCTACGGGAGTCATTGGACGAACCAATATTAAGGCTTATGAAATTGAACAGATTTTAGTTGCAAGGGTTGGTGCTAACGCTGGGCGCGTAAATATTGCAAGCGGCGAGTATGATGTTTCCGATAATACGTTAATACTAAAACTAAAAGCTAAATATAATTTAAAGTTCTTGTATTATTATCTTGTCAATTTGAACTTAAATCGTTTTGTCAAAGGTGCGGGACAACCTTTGCTCACAGCTGGCCAGTTGAAGGCTATGGTTATTCCAGTTCCAACGCCAGAAGAACAATCTCGCATAGTCTCTATACTAGATAACTTTGATGCAATTACAAACTCCATCACCGAAGGTCTCCCACGCGAAATTGAGTTACGCCAAAAGCAATACGAGTATTATCGTGACCTGTTGTTGAGCTTCCCTGCCAGTCCGGCAGGCGGGCCGAAATCTCATTCACATGAGGCGGCTTAATGAGTAACACGCTAACGGAAATAGCAGCTCCAGTTATTCGAGATTGTCGGATAACTGTCAACGAAGGTAAGTATAAGGAGGCAGCCTAATGGCCTACCAACCACCTTTTACCATCACCACCGATATTTTGAACTTGGTGGCACAAATCAGCCAGCAGGTGGGTGAGTTAAATGCCAGCCAGCTCAATGCCTCGCCGCAACTGCGCAAGCAAAACCGCATTAAAACCATTACTGGCACGCTGGCCATTGAAGGCAATAGCTTAACCGAAGAGCAAATCACCGCCATTGTTGAAGGTAAGCCCGTGCTGGGTAGCGTACGCGAGCTGGCCGAGGTAAAAGGTGCGATTGCCGCTTATGATGCACTTCCTACCTTTACACCTAGCGCCATTGACGATTTACTCACGGCTCACGGTTTAATGCTGTCAGATATTCTTGTAAATGCCGGTGAATTTCGCAGTAAAGGCGTGGGTATCCATAAAGGTGGTGTGGTGCACCATGTTGCGCCGCCTGCCCATCAAGTATCTGGTTTAATGGCGGATTTAATCCAATGGCTCAAGCAAACAAAAGACCACCCATTGATCGCCAGTTGTGTATTTCATTACGAATTTGAGTTTATTCACCCCTTTGCCGATGGTAACGGTCGTATGGGGCGCTTGTGGCAAACGCTGATTTTATCCAAGTGGCACCCGTTGTTTTTATCTTTGCCGCTAGAAAGTGTGATTAAAGACCACCAGCAAGCCTATTATCACGCCCTTGAACAAGCGGATAACCAAGCCAATAGCACGCCGTTTATTCATTTTATGTTGTCGGTTATTGAGCAAACGCTAGCGCAAAACGCCTCTGTAAACGCCCCTCTAAAAGAAGATGAAAACGCCCCTGTAAATACCCTTATAAATTTAACGGGCCTTAAAACGCCTGAGGCTATTTTAGCATTGCTCAGTAGCACGCCCGAGCTAACCCGACAACAACTTGCTGATACCTTGAATAAAGACGTTAGAACCATTGGTCGTGCTATTAGCAAATTACAAAAAGAAGGCAGGTTAACCCGAGTAGGTTCAGATAAAACCGGCCATTGGCAAGTCACTGAATAATGCGATGCGGTGGCTATTTCCATTTTGGAAAACACCACGGCTAACAAAAAAGGATGTAAATGAATGACGACGTATAAAACGGTTGCTGAATCCAATAACTTTATTGTGTTAGATAAATACGTCAAAAATTGGCAAGTCGCAGAAAGCTTTCAAAGTGAAGGTGATTTAGAACGCGAGCTGATTCAGGACCTAAGCAACCAGGGCTATGAGTATTTATCGGCACTAACCACGCCCGATGCCATGTTGGCGAATGTACGTAAGCAACTGCAAGCCCTGAATAAAGTTGAGTTTACCGATGCCGAGTGGGCTCGCTTTTGCGAGCAATACTTAAATACCCCAAGCGATAATATTCTTGATAAAACCCGCAAGGTGCACAGTGACTATATCTTCGATTTTGTCTTTGATGATGGCCATATAGAAAACATCTACCTGTTCGACAAGAAAACCATTGCTCGCAACAAAGTGCAGGTCATTAAGCAGTTTGAACAAACGGGAAGCCATGCTAACCGTTACGATGTGACGATTTTGGTCAATGGTTTGCCTTTGGTTCAAATTGAACTGAAAAAGCGGGGTGTGGCTATCCGTGAAGCGTTTAACCAAATACATCGCTACAGCAAAGAAAGCTTTAATAGCGATCACTCCTTGTACAAGTTCTTGCAGCTGTTTGTGATCTCGAATGGCACCGACACGCGCTATTTTGCCAATACCACTAAGCGCGACAAAAACAGCTTCGACTTTACGATGAACTGGGCGAAGTCAGACAATACGCTGATCAAGGATTTAAAAGACTTTACCGCCACTTTTTTCCAGAAAGAGACCTTACTTGAAGTGATCTTGCGTTACTCGGTGTTTGACGTCAGCAATACCTTACTTGTAATGCGCCCCTACCAGATTGCGGCCACTGAGCGCATTTTATGGAAGATAAAGAGCGCGTTTAACGCTAAAGACTGGGCTAAGCCTGAAAGTGGGGGTTACATTTGGCACACCACGGGTTCAGGAAAAACACTCACCAGCTTTAAAGCGGCACGTTTGGCTACCGATTTAGACTGTATAGATAAAGTCTTTTTTGTGGTGGACAGAAAAGACCTCGACTATCAGACCATGAAAGAGTATCAGCGGTTCTCACCTGATAGTGTGAACGGTTCAGACAGTACCGCAGGGCTAAAAAGCAACCTGGATAAAGACGATAACAAGATTGTGGTTACCACTATCCAAAAGCTCAACAACTTAATCAAAAGCGAAAGCGATTTAGCTATCTACAACAAGCAAGTTGTCTTTATTTTTGATGAGTGTCATCGAAGCCAGTTCGGTGAAGCGCAGAAAAACCTGAAGAAGAAATTCAAAAAGTACTACCAGTTTGGTTTTACCGGTACGCCAATTTTCCCTGAAAACGCTTTGGGTGCTGAAACCACGGGCAGCGTGTTTGGCCAGCAGTTGCACACTTATGTGATCACTGATGCCATTCGTGATGAGAAAGTACTCAAGTTCAAAGTGGACTATAACGATGTTCGTCCGCAGTTTAAGAGCATTGAGACTGAACAGGATGAAAAGAAGCTTAGTGCCGCTGAGAATAAGAAAGCCTTCTTACATCCAATGCGCATTCGTGAAATTTCGCAGTATATTCTGAGCCATTTTAACCAGAAAACGCATCGAGCCTATTCTGGCGCCAAAGGGTTTAATGCCATGTTTGCGGTAAGTAGTGTTGATGCGGCGAAAGCGTACTATGAAACCTTCAAGACATTGCAGGCCGAGGCTGAGAATGGACCCACGAGTAAACCTCTACGCATTGCGACTATCTTCTCATTTGCTGCCAATGAAGAGCAGGACGCCATTGGTGATATTTTAGATGAGAGCTTTGAAGTTAGCGCGATGAACAGCAGCGCGAAAGAGTTTTTGAGCGCCGCGATCACGGATTACAATGCCATGTTTAAATCTAACTATGGCGTGGACAGTAATGGCTTTCAGAACTACTACCGTGACCTTGCCCAGCGCGTGAAGAATCAAGAAATAGATTTGCTCATAGTGGTCGGTATGTTTTTAACGGGCTTTGATGCGCCTACGCTTAACACCTTGTTTGTTGATAAGAATTTGCGCTATCACGGCTTGATGCAGGCATTTTCTCGCACTAATCGCATTTATGATGCGACGAAGACCTTTGGCAATATTGTTACCTTCCGTGATTTGGAACAGGCAACCATTGATGCCATCACCTTGTTTGGTGACAAAAACACCAAAAACGTGGTGTTGGAGAAGAGCTACAAAGAATACATGGAAGGTTTTAACGATATTGCTACTGGGCAGGCGCGTCGAGGTTTTGTTGATATCGTAAAAGAGCTGCAAGAACGCTTTCCAAACCCAGAAAATATTGAAAAAGAACAAGATAAAAAGGAATTTGCCAAGCTATTTGGTGAATATCTAAAAGCAGAAAATATTTTACAAAACTACGATGAATTTGCTGGCTTGAAAGCACTGCAAAGCCTTGATACCAGTGATGAACAAGCTGTTGAAGAGTTCAAGTCAAAGTACTATCTGGACGATGCTGACATCGAGGCAATGCAAACCATCGATATGCCAAGCGAGCGCGCTATTCAAGATTATCGCTCTACCTACAACGATACCCGCGACTGGTTGCGTCGCGATAAAGAAGGTCAGGACAAAGATAAGTCATCGGTAGACTGGGACGATGTGGTCTTTGAAATTGATTTGCTCAAATCGCAAGAAATAAACCTCGACTACATTCTTGAACTGATTTTTGATCACAATAAGAAGAACAAGAGCAAAGAAGGCTTGATTGAAGAAGTTCGTCGTATGATCCGCGGTAGCCTTGGCAATAGAGCGAAAGAGAGCTTGGTGGTTGATTTTATTAACCAGACAAACCTAGATGAGATCAATGACAAAGCCAGCATTATCGACGCTTTCTTCAAATTCGCCCAAGCGGAGCAGAAGCGCGAAGCCGATGCCATTATTGCCTCTGAAAAGCTCAATATCGATGCTGCCAAACGTTATATTGCGTCATCACTCAAACGTGAGTACGCCTCTGAAAATGGCACTGCACTTAATGAGGCTCTGCCCAAACTTAGCCCATTGAACCCACAGTACCGAACCCAGAAGCAAACGGTGTTTCAGAAAATTGCCGCTTTTGTTGAAAAATTCAAAGGTGTGGGTGGGCAGATATAAAAAATGACGATCTATTTAAGTGCCGCTCGCTTGCTCGATGGTATAGATTTTACAGAATCTATTCTTTTGGTGAGTAGCATTTATTTAGGTTTAAGGGTGGTTTTATGACAGGAAATAATGAAGGTTTGTCGCTAGCTAGACTACTAATGGTCTTGAGCAGTATGTCCCCACTATTCATTCTTTGGGCAATTAAGGGGTGGGGAATAAAAGGTATTTCGGAAGTATATTTTCTTTCTTTCTGCCTTTTTTTTATTACGGTGCCAAATTTATTCTTGTGGTTCCGCGTAATATTAGTAAAAAAAAGAAAAGATCGGCGAGAAGTGAGCGCTGGCGATTGTGAGGATCACAGAGATCATCTACTTGTTTACCTTTTTGCTATGTTACTTCCTTTCTATAGTGTCAATATCGATAGTATTAGAGACTTAGCGGGTCATGTGGCGGCAATAACGTTCATTGTATTTCTGTTTTGGCATCTGAATATGCATTATATGAACATTTTTTGGGCCATGAAGGGGTTCAGGGTATATACGTTGAAACCTGATGCAGCAAATAACTCTATTAGTGGCAGAATTCCTGTCGTATTAATCACAAAGCGCTCTCATATTGTCAAAGGAGAGAAAATTTCAGCTTACAGGCTTAGCCAAACGGTATTTTTAGAGGATGAATAATGCCTATTAACTTTGATTTTGAAAATGTAAATATAACTGAGTTTGGTCTTGGTCTGGATAGTCCCAATCGAGGTTTTGTGTTTGTTCCTGTTGATGAAGTCGTACAGAAGTCATTAGTTGAAATGGTTAGTTTTACAAAGACACAGATGCAGGATAAGGCGAGCAGTATGGCTACGTATCAGCCATCAGAAAAATATTCTTCTATTGAATATCTTACCTTTTCAATCAATGACCCATTGGTACAAGAGCTTAAAACTCTTCATGAGTCCGAAAATGTACCAGAAGATTGCAGTGCTTTTGACAATATCAATCAATGTTTCGCGTACTTTGTAAAGCTCACTGATAACAACCAACAGAGAATAACAGCTGTACGTCGTTCAACTCAGTTTAAAACTTTAATAAAGAAAAGGCATAGGCTGGTTCAGTATGTTGATAATACTTTAAAGTCGTTAGAGGAAACTGTTTTCAAATTGGATAATGACTTCGATTTTATTATTCAGAATGATTTAATTCATATTCTCCGCCCTAGTGGCCTAGAGTTTACAGCTCAACTTCAGAAGGCAATTATGGATGCAGTTCCAGCCAACATTGCGAGTATTGCGAGTGAAATTGATTTCGTTAACTTTGATAGTATATCTCAGTACGCTCAAAACCACCCGAGAGCTGCAAGATATATTGCTTCCATTAAATCTCAATCAGAAGCAATAAACATTAGTCAAGATAAGCTAGAACGTTACTGCGAAAAAACTAATGTTGTCACAAATATAGTTGATGGGAAGATTAATTTAGACAGCTCGCAGATTATGGGATTTTTGGAAGTCCTAGACAGGCGTCGATACGAAATAGATCTAAAAGACGATGGAGAGTCGGAAGTTTATAGAGCGCCGAGCAGAAGCCGAGTAACTAGTTAGTTTACAAAGTCTGCGGCATTTGTAATCAATTAGCAATGCTATTCAAAATATCTGTGTGTCAATAGATCTGGATTTCTTTTATCTAATTCACCGCCGGTGATTTTATGAACCTTCACACTATCGTGTCGGAGGTTCACTATGTTCAAAAACCTATTTTTTCAAACCAAAGCACTACCAGAGCTGTCATCGCAACTGGATACAGAAATTCCGCGCTATCCGCCATTTCTGAAGGGATTGCCAGCAGCGTCACCCGAGGATTTGCAGTCCACACAAGACGAGCTAATAGCCAAACTGCGCCAGGTACTTGGCTTCAACCAGCGTGATTTTGAGCGGTTGATTCAGCCCTGCATTGATCATCTGGCTGCTTATGTTCATTTGTTGCCAGCTTCTGAGCATCATCATCACAGTGGTGCGGGTGGTTTATTACGTCATTCGTTGGAAGTTGCTTTCTGGGCGGCACAAGCTGCTGAGGGGATCATCTTTGTTGCCAGCGGCACACCGGTTGAAAAAAAAGAGCTAGAGCCAAGGTGGCGTGTTGCGGCCGCTCTTGGCGGTTTGTTCCATGATATTGGTAAGCCTGTTTCAGACTTGTCCATTACAGACGAAGATGGACGCTATCAGTGGAACCCTTTTTTAGAGACCTTATCCCAGTGGACCAGTAACAACAGCATTGAACGCTATTTCATTCGCTGGCGCGACGGACGGTGCAAGCGGCACGAGCAATTTTCAATTCTGGTATTAAACCGGGTGATGACACCTGAGTTGCTCGCCTGGTTAACCCAACCGGGCCCTGAAATTTTGCAAGCCATGCTGGAAGCAATTGGCAATACCGATCCAGAGCATGTCCTGTCCAAATTGGTTATTGAAGCTGACCAAACCAGTGTCCAGCGAGACCTGAAAGCTCAACGCATTTCCGTTGACGACAATGCCCTTGGTGTCCCAGTCGAACGCTATCTACTTGATGCCATGAGGCGATTACTTGCCAGTTCGCAATGGCTGGTTAATCAGCGAGATGCCAGAGTCTGGGTACGAAAATCCAATCAATCAACCCATCTTTGCCTGGTTTGGAAAAGCGCGGCTAAGGACATCATTGAGCTATTGGCCAAAGACAAGATACCTGGCATCCCAAGAGATCCCGATACCCTTGCGGACATCCTCATTGAGCGAGGATTGGCCACGAAATCCGCGTCAAATGAGCGATATGAAAGCCTTGCCCCTGAAGTGCTGATCAAAGACGACAAGCCAATCTGGTTACCCATGCTGCATATATCAGAGGCCGATTTATTGTTCAGTTCGAATGTACCAAGTGGTGTGAGGCTGTTTAGCAAATCTGAGTGGGAAGCAACACAGCAAACACAAGCAGAGCCTCAGAGTCGTTCCAGTGAGCAGCCAGGCTTGTCTGAAGCGTCATCATCAATCGAACTCAGTAATTCGGCTGAGTCGCCATCGACAAAACCTTCCGAACAAGATGATGAACTTCGTCATGCAAGCGATGTTAATCACCTTCAGGCAAATGAAAATGTTCCGGGTGATGGATGCGAAAAGCCTAACGATTCAAACGATGCCGCTATCTCAAATAACGTAAACCAGCACGATGCAGACGCATTGAATCTCCCTGAATCTTTGGCGTGGCTCCCAGAGGCCAGCAGTGCGTTGATTATGGCTGGTGAACAGATACTGATCCGCTATCCCGATGCCGTAAGACCTTGGTGTGCACCCCGAAAACTGCTTGCTGAACTCAGTCGATTAGATTGGCTTGAACTAGATCCGGCAAACCCGACGCGTAAAGCCAGAACTGTGACTACAAATGATGGAGTTCAGGAGCAAGGGTTACTGCTGAAAGTATCGATTTCTAAAGGGCTAACTGCACTGATAGACCTCTCCAAACAAGACGCCAAACCGGATGCAACAATTCAGGATGAAGTAGCTGCACAACGTCCGAGTCGAACTGAGACAACCAATGCCCAAGCAAAAGAGCCCGCCACAAGAGCGGAGCGTAAGCAAAAGCCGATTGCGCCCAATGCGAACTCAAGTACAGACCTCAAACACGCGCAGCGGCAACAGATGGTTAATTTTGTGAAAGATTTGCCCATCTTACTGACCGATGGCGATTACCCAGACGTGGATCATAGTGCCGATGGTATTCGCGTCACGATTCAAACCTTACGCCAAGTCGCCAATGAGCATGGCATTCCAGCCGGACAGCTGCTTCGGGGGATCTCGGCCAGTGACCAATGCCAGTTTGATGAGGGGGAAACGGTTCTGTTTACCGCTCACGCTAAACGTTAATCCATTTGAAGTTAAGCGGATTGTAAACGGTTATTTTGCGGAGCATGAATGAAAGAAAACGCATATGAGATGCCCTGGCGCACGAACTATGAAGCCATGGCAGCAGCAGGTTGGCTGGTTGGGGCAACTGGGGCAATTGCCGCAGAAATGCTGACAGAGTTACCACCTGAGCCATTTTGGTGGATGACAGGGATTTCCTCGGGCATGGCGTTGTATCGCCTTCCTGAGGCTTATCGCCTTTATAAGTTGCAGATGGGGCTAAAAGGCAAACCATTGGCATTTATGGAGCTGTCGCATTTGCAAAAGGTGATGGCAAAAAATCCTGATGAATTGTGGTTAGGGTATGGTTTTGAGTGGGATCAACGTCATGCCCAGCGTGCTTATGAAATCCTAAAGCGGGATAAGCAAACCTTGCTTAACCAAGGTCACGGCAAACAAATGGGTTCAACCTGGATTCATGGTGTTGAGCCCAAAGAAGAAGATGTGTACCAGCCAGTTGGTCACACAGAAGGCCATACCTTAATTGTCGGCACAACCGGTGCCGGAAAAACCCGTTGCTTTGATGCGATGATCACTCAGGCCATTTTGCGCAATGAAGCCGTGATTATTATTGACCCCAAGGGAGACAAAGAACTTAAGGATAATGCACAGCGAGCCTGTATTGCCGCCGGTAGTCCTGAGCGCTTTGTGTATTTTCATCCGGGGTTTCCAGAGCATTCGGTACGGCTTAATCCCCTTAGAAACTTTAACCGGGGTACTGAAATCGCCAGCCGAATTGCGGCATTAATACCATCTGAAACCGGTGCTGATCCATTTAAAGCTTTTGGCCAAATGGCACTGAATAACATCGTGCAAGGTTTGTTGCTTACTTCACAGCGTCCTGATCTGAAAACACTGAGACGATTCTTGGAAGGTGGCCCAGAAGGCTTGGTAGTAAAAGCCGTCACGGCTTGGGGGGAGCAGGTGTATCCGAACTTTAGTGTGGAGATCAAGCGCTTTACCGAAAAGGCCAATACCTTGGCTAAACAAGCCATGGCGATGCTGCTTTTTTACTACGAACGCATTCAGCCCATTGCCGCCAATACCGATTTGGAAGGCCTTTTGAGCATGTTTGAGCATGACAGAACCCACTATTCCAAGATGGTGGCCTCATTGATGCCGGTGCTCAATATGCTCACTTCAAGTGAATTAGGGCCATTGCTATCACCTATTGCAAACGATGTGGATGACAGCCGGTTAATTACGGATTCTGGCCGTATTATCAACAATGCCCAAGTGGCCTATATCGGATTGGATTCATTGACCGACGCCATGGTTGGCAGCGCCATTGGTTCGTTGCTTTTATCCGATCTCACCGCCGTGGCCGGTGATCGCTATAACTATGGTGTTGAAAATCGTCCCGTAAATATCTTCATCGATGAGGCGGCTGAAGTCGTCAACGATCCCTTCATTCAACTGCTCAACAAAGGTCGTGGCGCAAAAATGCGTTGTGTGATTGCTACTCAGACATTTGCTGACTTTGCAGCTCGAACAGGCAGTGAAGCTAAAGCTCGCCAGGTGTTAGGAAACATCAACAACTTGATAGCTCTTCGGGTGATGGACGCCGAAACGCAGCAATACATTACCGACAATCTGCCTAAGACTCGGTTGCAGTACATCATGCAAACTCAAGGTATGTCGTCCAACTCGGACAGCCCCGCGTTGTTTACCGGCAATCATGGCGAACGCTTGATGGAGGAAGAAGGCGATATGTTTCCACCGCAGTTATTAGGCCAGCTTCCCAACCTGGAGTACATCGCCAAGCTTTCAGGTGGCCGCGTGATCAAAGGCCGCATTCCTATTTTAACCAGCTCTACACAGGCAGCATAAGGAGTCTGTATGCATCATTCTGTCTGTCTGAAAATGACAACACTTACCAGTAAAGAAATGCTCGCTCAGTGGCAGCAACATAACCCCCAGTTCAAGGAAACCTTAAGACTGCTTGAAACCGACTGGCCTCATGCTTTGGCCTCGGTGTATTGCTTGGCGGATTACTTAACGGATGCGTTCACGTTAGATGGCCATTCCATCTTTGATTTGTGTCTGTGTAATGGTTTGGGCAGTTATGAAGAAGTCAGTTGTGATGATGATAGTGTACGCCTTTGGCATTTCATTGAGGCACTGACCTGGACTGCCGCCAGTGCTTTAACGGGGATTCGCCTGCGTGATCCTGACCATTTCGAGTGGGCCGCCGTGGATGGTGTGTATTTCTACTCCTGGATTCGTAATCGTCCAAATCGGATGGCGTATCTGGCTGAAGGACGCATCGAAGTGCGTTATGTCAGCGGTCATACGACGACAAAGCGGCTTCAACAAGTGATTAAAGCCCGGATTATGACGCCAACCGTTGCAGCCATGCTGGCCCGAGTAGAAGAGGATGTTTGGCATGAGCAAGCATAAGTCGGTTTGGCTACTGTGTCTGGCACTGATGCTGGAGATTATTGCCATTGGCGTGTTAGTGCCCGGTGATTGGACTGGCCGGGTCATTAGTAAAGAGAAGCAGATGATCCAAAACCAATTGGGCGCACAAACAAGCTATTGGATTGGTCAAACTAGCCATCGCTGGTATCAGTCATGGATTGTGGATACACAGATGGAGCAATCTGTGCGTGATTTTCTAATCCCCACTGAAGAGCAGCGACTGCGCTCTAAAGGGATGGAGAACATGGGAGGCTTTTGGTTTGTCTGGGTAGAAGACCGTATTCAGGCATTTTTTGATGTGCTGTACCAAGTGTTCACTCGATTTGCGTTGCTGATGGTCTGGTTGCCCTTTGCGCTTATTCTCATGTTACCGGCGTTGTGGGATGGCTTAATGACCTGGAAGATTAAGAAGACAACATTTGATTTTTCGAGCCCTATCATTCACCGCTACAGCATGATTATCCTGGGCTCAGGTGTCATTTTGCTGTTTATGGGATTGTTCGCCCCACTGGCTATTCCACCGGTGGTGTTACCGTCGCTGATCATCGGTTTGGCATTGATGGCGGGGTTGGCGTTAAGTCACTTGCAGAAGAAGATATGAGGCCAGTTAGGCCTCATCTTGTAGAGCTAAAACCTTACGCCTACGGTATTGCCATTCTCGTCTTCCGTTGGCAAATGATAAGTATCAATAAGGTGGCCTTGAAGCCAAATATATTGAGGCATCCAAAAAGAGTACTGTCGTATAAGAGCCAATACTTCTTTTAACGGTTTGTTTGCATGAGGCTCGGCAAGACGAAAGTACATGAATGAGCAATCATCTCGAAAATACTCATGAAGCTCTGAATCCGATAGCGTTTCTTTTAGCGGCCTGTTTTGTTCGTCGTCCTCATCAGGGGAATTGGCATAAATTTCAAACAGCTGCTTTTCAGTGAGCATCTCCAATAAGTGGTCTTCAATAAATACCCCATCACTGGTATCGACGTCCATACCATCTTTGACATCAAAAGCCATGACACATCCAGAAGATAACGCCACTTCTGATGGTTTCAGTAAGTCATTAGCTTGCACAACTTGATGCCAATGATTAAAACCAGCAGATACTGCAACTTCATCGAGTGCTTGAGTGTGTGTAATGGATTTTTCACGTTTAAGCTTTCGTGCTTTTTGCTTTAAACGTTCAACCGAGGCAGAGGAAATGATTTTAGTAATTTGCATTGAGTTTCTCCTATTAGCGAATACGGTGCCCACTGCCGAGGTCGCAGAAAAAACCTAAGCAAAAAATAAATTTGATATGCATGTCGTCCCGTCCGGGTTTGCTAAAGTGGGCAGCTGGTCTCGACACGACCAATATCCCCATCATATCAACCGCATCAAAAAGATCAATTGTTAGTATTGTCTGAGTAGAACCCTCAAAACCTTCAAGAATTCGGCATCTAGCTGACCACTGAAGCTGCCAATCCCAAGGCATCCTTCACTTCTCAATTCAAACAACGAGGAGTGACTATGGAACCTGTGAATATTCCATCCTATATCGATGACCCGCCGCACTTCCTGCTTTGGAGTGCCGATGAGATGGCTCCCATTCTGTTGGGGCTAGTGATCGGCATTTTTACCGGTAATGCCTTGGTTTTATGCCTGTTGGGGTTGGTGACAACCAAGCTCTATCGGCGTTTTCGTGATGGTCGCCCAGATGGTTTTATTCTTCACGCCATCTACTGGGCCGGACTGTTGCCAACCAAAGCCAAGACGATCCCTAACCCATTTATCAGGAGCTATCTGCCGTGAAGTTCGACGTGTTTTTAAAATCATGGCAAGGCACGCAATTAGAGAACCGATGGCAACGGTTTCTGATTGCAGTGCTGGTGCTATCTAACTTGCTGCTTGCGGTTGCGGCATTTTCTCGCAATACCGTGGTAGCTATTCAACCACCAACCTTGTCTGAAACGGCTGAAGTGTCACGAAACCAAGCCACTCAACCTTACCTTGAATCCTGGGGACTCTACCTGGCTGAGCTTATGGGCAACGTGACGCCGGGTAATGTGTCTTTCATCCGGGTTGCCATTGAGCCGCTACTTTCTCCAGCGGTGTACCAGCAAGTGGTCGATGCACTGGAGATTCAGGCAAGACAGATCCGTGAAGACCGAGTCACGCTCAAATTCCAACCCAGACAAGTGGAGTATGAGTATGAAACCGGCCATGTCTTTGTGACCGGTTATTCCTTGGTTTCTGGGCCATCTGGAGATGAACAGCGCCAAACTCGCACCTATGAGTTTGACATCGATATTGAGCAATACCGTCCAAAGCTCAGTTGGATGGATACGTATGAGGGGCAAGCTAGAACGAAGCGAGTTCGTGAAAAGTTGACCCAAGAGCAAAACCGGAGGGTGAATGATGCGAACCAAAATTAGTCGATGGATGACACCAAGCTTAATCGCAATGAGCTTGAGTGGCGTCCTGTTATCTCAAGCGTCGTATGCAGACGTGGAATTGCCGATTGTGCCAGCTAGTGTGATGAAGCAGCCCGCTACAGCAAATCCACCGGTTCAAAGCAATACGGTTGCAACCGATGCGCCAACAACGTTGCTGATGACACCGGGGGTTAATGAACTGATCCCTGTAGCACTTGGTCATCTGAATCGGATTGTGACGCCGTTTGAATTGCCTCAGGTGAGAACAACCAGTGATGCTCAGACGCAAATCAAGGGGAATGTTGTATATGTGGCTACGGACAAAGAATCACCGGTTTCACTTTACATCACTCCGCCTGGTCAGGAAGCGCCCGCATTATCTGTCACCTTAGTACCTCGTCGTATTCCACCGCGTGAAATCACCTTAGCTATTGATGGTCAGCAGTGGCCTATTAAGGGCGTCGTGAACCGAAAAGCCGCCACTTGGGAAAAGGCTCAACCATATGTCGATAGCTTACGTGACTTACTCAGACGCCTTGCATTAAATGAGTTACCACAAGGCTATGACATCCGTTTGGCTGGCCAAACTGACACAAGCCCGAAATGTTTTCAGCCGGGCTTAAAGTTTGGTTTTAAGCAGGGGCAAATTGTGGCGGGACATTACTTCACCATCTATGTAGGACTGGTTAAAAGCTTTGCCGATGAGCCGATAGAAGCCAGTGAAATAGCCTGTCATGCACCAGATATAGTGGCAAGCGCCTACTGGCCTCGCAATATCTTGTTGCCGGGTGAAAAGACTGAGTTGTATGTGGTTGTTCGCAATCATCGTGAAGAAGCGGTGGAAAGTCAGCGACCTTCGCTTCTTGTGGGAGGTGAATAACGATGAAAGCACAATGGGAACAAATGAGCCCGAATATGAAGCGGGGCCTATCGGTTGCCGGTATTGCTGGTGGTCTCATCCTTATGGTGATGGTGTTTTCACCTAATCCTGATGATGGCGCAAGCAGTCGTAACCGACAGGAAACGATCCGGCACATTCTTACGGATACCAATACTCGTGATGTTGGGGTCGATAGTTTGGCTGCGAACGTAAAACTACTCAGTGAGCGCAATGAACAGTTACGTCGTGAAGTTGAGCGCTTGCGTCGTGACGTCGATTCAGGACGGCTAAGCCCAGGTTCGCCTTCTATACCAAGTGAGGTCAATGCGGAGCTGGCCCGCCTTAGAGCGGAACTTGATGATGTTCGCGCAGGAGGTGATGCAGCAGTTGAAGGCACAAATAGCCGTTTTGAAGTGCCTTTATCTGCCATGGAATTACCCAAAGACGAAAAGCCTCTGCCGTCTAACCCAGACGACTATTTTGCCAATGCGCCGCTGCCAGATCCGCTCTATCAGCAGCCAGCCAATGGCCAAGGTACACGAGCACGAGATGTTCCATTGCCGCCAATCACGATTCGTATGATTGAGCCTGAAGTGGTTGCTGAACCAGAGGTTGTTTTGCAAGAAGCGCCGCCTTTGTATCTACCGGCGGGCAGCATCATCTCAGGTACTTTGATCACAGGTTTGGATGCCCCTACTCACGAGTCCGCAAGACGAGAACCTTTTCCTGCATTGCTGAGGATTCAAAAGGAAGCCATTTTACCCAACCGATTTAGAGCGGATATCAAAGAGTGTTTTTTGATCGCCGCAGGTTACGGTGATTTGAGCTCTGAGCGTGCCTATTTGCGAGGCGAGACCATTTCATGTGTGAGAGAAGATGGTGGCGTCATTGAAACACGACTGGATTCTTATGCCGTGGGTGAAGACGGCAAAGCCGGTATTCGTGGCCGATTAGTGTCGAAACAAGGCCAACTGGTGGCTAAATCGATGATGGCCGGATTCCTTCAGGGCTTGGCAGGCGCATTTGATGTGAATCCTGTACCAACGATTCAGACGGGTAATGCCGGTGATACTCAGCTGTACCAGCAAGTCATGAGCCAAGAAGCATTACAAGGCGCTGCGATTAAAGGCACCGGTAAAGCATTGGATCGAGTGGCCAAGTTCTATTTGGACATGGCTGAAAATATGTTTCCAGTCATAGAGGTAGACGCTGCAAGGAAAATTGAAGTCATAGTCACTCGTGGGGCCTCGTTGTCGTTGGCCACTTCGCAAGGGGGAGGTGCAAGAAGATGAAAAAATCCTGCATGTTGCTAACCGATCGAAGTCCGTTTCAGACAATAAGATGTGTATCCAGAGGAGAGTTAACCATGACGACATCAATGCAGAACAACCCAAAGCACCAGTCAAAACAGTGGTCTAAAGCTGGATTACTTTTATTGGCAGTCGGCTCAACCTTATTGTCTGGCTGTAGTTCATTGGGTCTTGGGAGTAGTGAATATGGATGCCCAGGTATGCCTGACGGTGTGCGCTGTTTATCCGCTCGAGAAGTCTATGAGCTTACCAGTAATGGCGCTGCACCCAAGACGATTGATGCTGTGGCGCCTCGAATTGGTGCTCCCTCTGGGTATTCACAATCTGATTTAGAGACAGGATTGCTGAGCCATCTAGCATTACCTGAGACGCAGCAATCTGCACCTATTCGCATTCCTTCAAGGGTGATGCGGATTTGGATTGCGCCTTGGGAGGATGACCGTGGGGATCTGAATTTATCCAGCTACGTGTTTACCGAAATTGAACCGCGCCGGTGGGATATTGGGGTGTCAGCACCTCGAACGGTTTCGCCAGTGCTACGTCCACTTCAGACTCAAAGCGATTCAGCCTCAGCGGGAGCTGATGGTAAGCGCGATAACTTGAGTATCTACGGAGAAACTAACGAATGACAAATGCAGTTCGCAGCATTCAGACTCAGCGCCTAATGACCATTGGTGCGCTTGGTTTGATGGCGTTAATGATTTCGGAGCCCTCATTTGCGGGCACCGGTGGTGATGCTTTCACCGATGTGTGGGATACCCTAAAAGATTGGACCCAAGGTACTTTGGGACGGATCGTAGCGGGAGCCATGGTTCTGGTGGGTATTGTGGGCGGTATCGCTCGCCAAAGCTTGATGGCTTTCGCTCTGGGCATTGGTGGCGGTATGGGTCTCTACAACACACCAACAGTCGTTGAAAGTGTTATGTCTGCAACTTTACCTGTCGTTGCCAGCACTCAAGAAGTTATTGGCACAGCAGTTCCAGCAATCAGCGCCGTTTTATTGGGCACCTGATAAACTGAATAGACCTTTAAAAGGTTTGGGTCTACAAAGTCACTGCTTTGTGGACCCAATTTCACATTCTAAATTCATTATTAGTAACGTTGCCTAGTAATTCGTTACTCACAGTTTTAAATAGTTTCGCCAAAGTATTTTGCAGGTAAACTTGAAACTTATCCTGAGCTAGGGTTCTATTAAATACATCTGTTGGTAAGAAACGTTTCATTTCTGCAATGAACGCTTCACTAGTTACAATACTAGGAAGTCGGTCAAGAAAGTTATCCAACATTTTGTTGAAGTGCTCAAGTTTATAATCTGACACCTTGTTTTTAACTAAGTCCATATTGAGTGTCGCGCCTTGTTGCTGTAACCAAGCTAAATCCCATATATCTCGGTGGCGGACATACCTTGTAGTGGCTGGCAAGGAAATGATTTTATCCGCCATGACTTCATCCAAGCTTTCTGTCAAAATTAGCGTATCACTGTATCCATCAGGCAAAAAATCATAGTTTATTTGAAGAGGTTGAGGCTCTCTTGTATAGGCTGGAATGTTTGCCACTTCTACTTTGATTTTTTGTTTTGGCAGATCTTTTCTCTCAGGAGAAGTCACTACCGCTATTTGCCACTTATCAATGCTCAATTCAGAATATTTAGGATCTTGCTTTAGATCCTTTGGTTCTTTTACTGTCACTTCAAGCCCGTATCGTTCACCAATGTACTTTTCTATACAATGTTTCATGTCTGCCAGCATCGCTGAGCTGAAATCCTTCCCGCCAGCAAAATCCAGATCTTCGCTGAAACGATTGCCGCCATAACAAAGGCGCAATGAAGTGCCACCTTGAAAAGTGAGTTTGTCTAGAAGTCCACCTTTCTCTAGCGCAAATAAAATATCGTAGTGTAAGAGCTCTTTCTCTATCACTGAACGCATATGAGATACATTTTCAACCTGCATTGCTTTATTTACCAATTGCGCGAAATTTTCTTGATCAATTTTCATATAGCCCATCCTTGCTTACTAAATGTGTATTTCGGCCAACTCGTTTTAAGTCTCTGTATGCAGTTTGTTTTGTTGCTAACCTAAGCGGTCTGCCGACTAAACTGGTATTTTCTAAAATATCCATTGGATCTCGTTTCGTATGCGTAAATTCAATTGTACCCAAAGGTGTTTTGAATTCACCGGAACGTCCCGTTGTCATAACAGTTAAGCGATCTACTGGAATTTGCGAAATAACTCCAAAATCAGAAAGTGCAGACTCTAGGCTAATGTAGTTATATTCTCCACGCCGAATGGTTTTAGCAATTTGTTCCAACGTATCGCTGTCTTTCGACTGCGCTAAATTGTATAAGTACACACCATTAATGATTCGGGTGAGTAAACCATCGTCTTGCAAACGTTTAATTCCCGCACGCAATGCTCGTTCATTATCTTGATGAAAGATTTTCGCCAGATCTGAATTAGTAAAAACACAGCGACCACGCTTGTCATATTCTAAGAGCTTTTTAATTGCCTCAGCCTTTTTCACAATACGCCTCTAGTTATCAAGGATGACACTTAAACATGTCATAAGTGTAGACTTATTTTTCATGGAGCGCAAGTGTACAATAATGACGCTAAAAGGTGTCAAATTTGTCAACTTGACCTCTGGGGGGTATTAAAAGGACTTGGTTAGTTTACACAGTGATGAATTTTAACACCCAGAGTGTGAAAAAGCGGGTTTAGATAAACTAGATGAATTGGGGGAAGCCTGTAAGGCTGCCAGAATGAAAGCTATACCTGAACTAATAGTGCGTAACAACAAGTGGCACCCTAGCAAGGCATCCAATTCTTCAATCTATCTAACCGAGTCCACATAGGACAACTGCATAGACTGGAGCCTCGATTTACATTAACGAGGACTCCTCATGCGAAAACTATCTCCAATTATTCTGGCGCTTGCGCTGTCTCCATTGGTTCAAGCTGAACCTGTGTCTGAAGTGTCGCCCGTTGGCAAAATTGACGGCATGGTTTCTTTGCCGGTCACGGGTGTGAAAGCGGTCGAAAGCAATGGCCGTATTGTTTTCATGTCAGACAGTGGCCGGTTTGTCATTGATGGCACGCTCTATGATGCCTGGTCCAAAAAGCCGCTTACCAGCCTTGAAGAAATTCGAGAAGCGGGAAACACGCTGGATTTAAGTCGCCTTGGCTTAAAAATGGATGATTTGAATCCACTGACTCTGGGTGAAGGCAAAAAGAAAGTGGTGGTTTTTGTTGACCCCCGTTGCCCACACTGCCATGAGCTTTTGAAACAAGCTTTACCGTTAACCAAAGAATACACCTTCCAAATTCTCCCTGTGCCAGTGCTTGGTCCTGATTCAGAGCGTCAGGTTCGCCAGCTTGGCTGTGCGCGTGACAAGAAAGCGGCCACCGATGCATTGCTCAATGGCCGGATTGGTAACCTAGAACAGGATGATGCCTGCAACTTAGAGCCAATGCAGCGTACCTTGGTGACGGCTCAAATCCTGGGCATTCAAGGTGTGCCTTTCATCGTCGCCAATGATGGTCGCATCAGTCGAGGCCGTCCTTATGATCTTTCTGCTTGGTTGGAGGGGCGTTAATGAAAGCCTCTCTGTATTCAGGGCAACGCGCTTCAGAGCTCTTGCCAGTATTGGCCTATTCAGACGATGAGCAACTGTTTTTCATGGAAGACCAGAGTGTTGGCTTTGGTTTTCTATGTGACCCATTGCCTGGTGGTGATGAGTCTGTTGCAGACAGGGTTAATGTTCTACTCAACAACGACTGGCCAAAAGACACTTTGCTGCAATTTGGCCTGTACGCCTCGCCTGATATTCAAACCGACCTTCAGCGCATGATGGGCTTACGGCATCGTCAATCCGATCCATTGCTCAGGGCGTCGATACGCAAACGTGCGGATTTTCTCGATGGGGGCACGGTTCAACCGATAGAAGAATCTACCCAGACTCAGGTACGCAACTTTCAACTGATCGTCACCTGCAAATTGCCTTTGGAAAGTCCTATACCGACGGAGCGTGAGTTGAGTCGAGCATCCGCGCTTCGGGCTTCTTTCTCGCAAGCGCTGGCAACGGTTGGTTTTCGTGTTACTGAGATGACTGACCGAAATTGGCTCGCGGCATTAAGTGCTCAGCTTAACTGGGGAAAAGATGCTTCTTGGCGCAATCCATCTCCAATCCGCAGTGAGGCAGATAAACCACTTAGGGAGCAAGTGTTGGATTATGACCGAGCTATCAAAGTGGATAGCCAAGGTCTGATGCTGGGTGATTACCGAGTTAAAACCTTATCATTTAAGCGCTTGCCTGAGCGGATCTGGTTTGGTCATGCCGCAAGTTTTGCGGGCGATATGATGACGGGTAGTCGCGGTTTACGCGGCAGCTTTTTGCTGAATGTCACCATTCACTTTCCCTCAGCCGAGGCCATGCGATCTCGTTTAGAGACGAAGCGTCAATGGGCGGTCAATCAGGCCTATGGCCCGATGCTCAAGTTTGTGCCGGTGCTTGCAGCCAAGAAAAAGGGATTTGATGTTCTTTTTGAAGCCTTGCAAGAAGGTGATCGTCCTATTCGGGCAAATATGACCTTAACGCTGTTTTCACCAACAGAAGAAGCGTCGATCAGCTCTGTTTCAAATGCTCGAACCTATTTCAAAGAACTCGGATTTGAGCTGATGGAAGACAAGTACTTCTGTTTGCCCATTTTCCTGAATGCCTTGCCATTTGGTGCTGACCGCCAGGCGATGAACGACTTGTTTCGATTCAAGACCATGGCGACACGGCATGTCATCCCTCTGTTGCCTTTGTTTGCGGATTGGAAAGGCACTGGCACGCCGGTGATTAACTTTGTTTCCCGCAATGGCCAGATCATGAGTGTGTCCCTTTATGACTCGGGCAGTAATTACAATTGTTGCATCGCGGCGCAATCGGGATCGGGTAAGTCATTCCTGGTGAACGAAATCATCTCTTCCTACTTATCTGAAGGCGGACAATGCTGGGTGATTGATGTTGGCCGCTCCTATGAAAAGTTGTGTGAAGTTTATGACGGTGAGTTCTTACAGTTCGGGCGAGACAGTGGCATTTGCTTGAATCCGTTTGAAATCGTTGAGGACTATGATGAAGAAGCGGATGTACTGGTTGGGTTATTGGCCGCAATGGCCGCACCTACGCAGTCATTAACCGATTTTCAGATGGCCAATCTAAAGCGTCAGACCCGTGAACTGTGGGAGAAAAAAGGTCGTGCCATGTTGGTTGATGATGTGGCAGAGGCCTTGAAAAATCACGAAGACCGACGTGTGCAAGACGTGGGTGAGCAGCTCTATCCGTTTACGACACAGGGCGAATATGGCCGTTTCTTTAATGGTCACAACAATATTCGCTTCAAAAACCGTTTCACTGTTTTGGAGTTAGAAGAGCTCAAGGGGCGCAAGCACCTACAACAAGTGGTGTTGCTTCAGCTTATCTACCAAATCCAACAAGAGATGTACTTAGGTGAGCGGGATCGTCGCAAGATTGTGTTCATTGACGAAGCCTGGGATCTGCTGACTCAAGGTGATGTCGGTAAGTTCATCGAGACGGGTTACCGGCGATTTCGAAAATATGGCGGCAGTGCTGTAACGGTAACGCAGTCGGTCAACGATTTGTATGACAGCCCAACAGGTAAAGCCATCGCTGAAAACTCGGCCAATATGTACCTGCTTGGCCAAAAAGCTGAAACCATCAACGCGCTCAAAAAAGAAGGCCGCTTGCCACTAGGTGAAGGCGGTTATGAGTACCTAAAAACGGTTCATACCGTCACGGGTGTCTATTCCGAAATTTTCTTTATTACCGAGATGGGCACCGGGATTGGCCGCCTCATCGTCGATCCGTTTCACAAGCTGTTGTACTCGTCCCGTGCAGAAGATGTAAACGCGATTAAGCAGTTAACGCGCAAAGGCCTTTCTGTTGCTGATGCCATCTCCCAGTTGTTAAAGGAGCGAGGCTATGAATAAGTCCACGCTTTGGCCATTTATGGCTTCTATTACTTTGTCTATTGCTGGTAGCGGTTTAATGACCAGCTGGCTCTTAATGAAAACACTCGAACCCATCCACAGCCAGTTGGCGTTAAGTACGCCCATTGCAGTCGTGGATTTTGGGGAGGCGGTGTTGTCACTGGGCCCCAATGCCAGTGAACAAGACATCGAATCCAGGTTGCTTCAGACCAATCAGCAAATTGAAAAGCTAAAAGCAGCCGGTTTTATCGTGCTGGATGCCCAAGCGGTGGTGGGTGCTGATGATTCCATATTTGTGCCAGTAGGCTCAAAGGAGGTGTCTCATGCAGATACTCCGTAAAAGAATGCCTTGGCGGCCATATCTCATCCGGTTGGCCGCTCTTGCGTTAATCATGGCCTTGGTAGGCACCTACGCCATGATGCGCTACCGAATAGGTATTGATACCCAGCAAGAGCGCTGCCTGCCTGATACCACGGTGTATCTGATTGACCTATGGAATAAAGAGCCCGTTAAGGATGGTTTGTATGCCTTCCACTCAAAAGGACTTGCTCCGTTATATAACGACGGTACTCGTATGCTGAAACGCCTAACAGGGATGCCTGGGGATGAAGTAAATGTGACTCCTGAGCATGTGCTGGTGAATGGTGCTGAAGTCTCAACCGGCATGGCATTAGCCCAGCGTCTTGGTGTGGCTGAAACAGAATTTAGCCGTTCATTGACGCTGCAAGAAAACGAATATTGGTTTTCCGGCGAGGCCGCAACGAGTTTCGACTCCCGCTATTGGAATGCCGTTAAGCGCGAGCAGATTGTCGGTCGCGCTTGGCCGCTTTGGTAGGAGGTGGATGATGAGAAGACTATACCTCTTATTTTTGTTGGTTGCGCCATTGGCTTGGGTTCAAGTGTCCTGGGCACAAGAGCCTTATCCGTTGTCTGACGAGGACAAAAAGATCGTCGAAATGAGCCGCAGCATTTTACAAAGTGCTGTGGATGGTTCATCTGAATTTATCGAGCCTTTTTCACCGATTGAACAACCTGCGTCGCTCAAACACAACGATGAATGGTTGATATTTGCGTCGTCCTCACTGGGGGATTCCTCACTGAAGCAGCTATTTAAAGAGGCCAGTGCTACCGGCGCTATTGTGTTGTTTCGGGGAATTCCTGAAGGAAAGACCTTGGGGACGGCAATCCGTGATTGGCATACCCTGATGACGGGGCTTGATCCTGTTCCTCAGGTTCGAATCGATCCGAAAGCCTTTGTGCACTGGCGGGTGACTAGCGTGCCTGCCATTTTCCGCATAGAAGATGACAAGGTGACTGCAAGTGCACTAGGGGTTTACAGCAAGGACTGGTTGCAGCGTCAAATTGAAACAGGCAATACCGGTTCATTGGGTCAACGCGGTCCAATTCATTCGATTATAGAACCGGATCTGATGCAAGTGGCGATGCAGCGTTTACAGTCGATTGATCTGGGCGCGTTAAAGAAAAAAGCCATTGAGCGTTTCTGGTCTCGCCAAACATTTACTGAGTTACCCAAAGCCACGCAGTATCGGATAAGAATGGTTGATCCAACCATCGTCATGCAGCGGCCACTATTGGATGCCAATGGCCGAACATTGATCCCAGCAGGAACGCGTATTAACCCGCTAAAAGCCTTGCCGTTCACTCAGCAGCTTGTGGTGTTTAATGCGGCGAACGCTGAAGAAGTGGACGCAGTAGCGCATTGGCTTGAGACGCAAGATAGGACACTGCGCCGCATTACGCTTATCACCACCCAGCTCGACCGTGCCCAAGGCTGGAATCGCCTCAATGCGCTCGAAAAGATATTGGATAGTCCGGTTTACCTTCTCAATGCCTCGCTAAAGCAGCGCTTTGATCTGCAAGTCACCCCATCGTTTGTTCAAGCAAAGGGGCTCGCGTTTGAAATAGAAGAAATTCCAGCAAAGGAGCTTGTTCATGAAAAAGCTCAATAATATGTATCGTCTGTTGCGGACTCTCGTTGTCATGTTTGTCCTTGGCGTATCTATTCCTGCAAAAGCCGAACTGACCTGCCCAGACGCGGGTTTATTGTCGGGTAAGTTGCTGACGGATGTTTGCTGGTCATGCATTTTTCCTATCCGGGTTGCCGGTCTTCCTCTTGGCTCTGGCAATGTCCCAAGCGGCGCATCAAACAAGTCGTTTTGCTTATGTGAAGACAACTTAGGTGTGCCAAGGCCAGGTATTGTTACCAGCATGTGGGAGCCAGCGCGTCTGATTGAACTGGTCAGAACGCCGGGTTGTTCGCCTTCCCTGGGAGGGATTCGTTTACCGTTAGGTGATAGACGACTGCAAGGTGGTCATGGCGAGGGTGAATACGACACCGGTGATCTTGCTTTCTACCATTACCATTATTACGCCTTTCCGCTTTTGGTCATGCTCGATTTGTTCATGGATGGCAATTGCAATGCCGATGGTTACATGGACTTTGACTTGATGTATTTGTCCGAATTGGACCCAACATGGCTGAACGATGAACTGGCCTTTTTTACTCAGCCTGAAGCGGCTGCCGTTGCCAATCCATTGGCTATTTCGGCTTGTACCGCTGACGCTGCTTCATCAACGCTTGGTAAACCCATCGACCAGTTGTTTTGGTGTGCTGGCAGTTGGGGCCATCTCTATCCGTTATCTGGCCACACCTTAGCCTTTGGCTCATTAGCAGAAAATACCAGCCATTTAGCGGCGCGTGCAATCGCGGCTCAACACAGGCGTGGTCTTGCTAGGCGAACAATGGGGAACAGTGCGCTATGCCGACCTGTTATCGAACCCATGCTGCCGAAATCCCAATACAAGATGAGTATGTTCTTCCCTGTACCGGAAACTGAAAGTGCGCATGTCATCGGTGAAAGCACCATGAAATGGGGAGAGTGGCGAACGATCCCCGGTGCCGGAGAGGATGCGCTCTACATTTTGTGGCGCTGGCAAGACTGCTGTAACTCGGGAGGTTAATCATGAAACCAACACTTTTTACCCGAGTATTAGCGGGTATTTTATCAATCACTATGGCGTGCCTGCCGTTACATGGTGTGGCCGCTGATGTGCAGCGCCAATCCGGCATAAGCGGACAGCAAGAAGGTAAACAATTACTGCAAAACTGGACGATGCCCGCACTCAATGGCAATACATTGTCGGTGCCGAATGGCAGTGGTAATGAGTCCATTAACTTGCAAGAGCTTTTTCCTGGTATGGATCAGGGCTCATTGGATGTCTTAACGGGCGTTTATGGCTCTGATGCCAGCATGAATCAATTGGGGACACAGCGCCAAGAGATCATGGCATCCGAAAGTGGCGCTACGGGTGAGGCGTTTCGCTCGCTCCAGCAAATCAAAGACAGGTCGCGGCCAGATATGGCCAATGATCCGCTTTGGGCATTAACTGATGCGGTTCAAACTGACCCCAATCTATTAACGCAAAGCTTCCCCGGCTGTGAGTCTCAAGGTGAAGGTAGCCCAAATTACCAGCAATGCGACAGGCTCAATACAGCGGTTAACAGTTGCACTATTACTCACGATTACACGGCAGGCATTATTGAGCATGTTTCAGGACCGATGAACCTTCGCTCTTGTGGTGAAGGGTGTCTTGAAGTTTGGATAGGACGAATTGGTGACAACTACTGGAGTGGCAGTTGTAAAGTGTTCGAACAGGCCATCACACTCAAAGTCGTGAATCCCGATGCGATTACCTCAGCCGTACTTGAGTACGCCAAATGGGATGACTACATGCAAGTGTGGCTTGGAGATCAGAAAGTCTGGTCTGGGCCGAACAATAATTTTCCACCAGAAACGGCAGGTCGCTGCGAGCTCAGTACCAGTTGGGAGCGCAATCCTAATACTGACTTAACCGCTAAGCTAAAAGCGGTAGAGCCCGGTTTAGAAGTGCCAGTAAAAATTCGCGTATCGGTTACGGGTAGTGGTGAGGGGTATGCACGCATCAAGGTGCGCTTTGATCCAACCAAGGTGGTGATGAATGATAGTTGGTCGCCACAATCCTGTATCGAACAAGCAGCGGATATCCCAGCTAAGTTTTCAGACTACAGCATTCAATGCACGGATCAGCCGTCTTCAACCAACGGATGTACGGTGGTCAATGGTGTTTCAGTTTGTGAATCCTACTTTGCCCCAAGCCCAGTGGCTGGCATATCGCCTTTGTGTCGGCGTGTACAAGTCAGTGTGGATGACGAAAGTTATAAGGGGATTGAAAATCAGGCCTGCCAAGTGCTTGAAGCGAACCCTTCCTGTGGCTTCATGTCGTCAAAATGTGCCGAAACCAATGATAAAGGTGAATGCATTCGTTTTACCGATACCTATGACTGTGGTTTGCAAACAAGTGATCCAAAGTGTGTGGTATCCAACCTTATGCCAAGTAGTTTTGAGGCCTGTGAGCCTACTCAGACGATTACGCCATTCACTGAAACCAAGCATGTACCGGATTACCGGGTGTGCGAGAAGATCAGCACGCTTACTGAGTGTCAGTTAGAACGACGTGTATCCGCTGAAACCCATCAACAAAGCTGGTCCATTGAGCGTGGTTGCTTTAGCTCCGAAACGCTCAGTTTTGTTCCTCAGCACAGCAGCACCATGCAAACTGGAAACGCGACGCTGAGGATTTTTGATAATCAAAATACTGAGTTAAAAATCACTGAGTCGCCATCCAAGGCAAATGGTTGGAAAACGACACTCTCACTGACGGGCAATAAGGAAACGGTGACTGAGACGAAACCGTCCATTAAGCACCCTGAAATGACCTGTCCAAAAGGAACCTTGGTTGGCTCATTGTGTAAGGTCGTTAATGGGTCGATTATTTCGTGGCATGAACCTCAGGAAGTCACTCGTTCCAGATGTGAATCCGGCTGGAACAAAGTCGATTTCGATACTTGCAGCCGAGAAGTTCAGAAGTGTTTGGCTCCTGCGAAACTGAGCGCTTCATTGGCCTTCTCTGGCAAATACTTAGAGCAGGAGGTTGTTCATCAATCAAGTGATCCGGGCATAGACCAATGCTTGATGCAAACGGATCAGTTTACTGCGGTGCAGTGGCAGTGTTTGGATACGGGCACAAAACGAATCGACGGGTTAACGGTTGGTAGTGGTGAGTTGGCGAATCTTGGAAATCTTTATCCGGCTGTTGTTTCGTCTCCTGCTCATTTAACCAGTAGTGGTAGCTCTGATGGACTGGGGCTCTCATGCTGGAGGGCAAAAGCGACTTACAATGCCTCGACTGCTCATCCAGAGTTCAACATGGGCAGCTCAGATAGCTGGGTAGATGCCAATGGTAATACGCAAACCATCGTCAATAACGGACAAAACACGACCACCAATACGTGTGCCGCGCTAGAGCAAAACCCAGCCTGCCAGTACGTCAGAACCGAATGCACTGAAGGCGGGGCTGGTCATGAAGGCTTCTGTTATATCCAAAGTTTGGTGTATGACTGCGGACAAAGCGTTGAAGTGCAAAACGCTCGAATGGAAACTCAATACAACTGTGAGGGGCCAGTTCGCTGTATGGGCACAGATTGTTTAGAGCCAGAGTCAATTAAGCAGGCTAACTTTGCAGAAGCCGCTGCGATGCTTAATGCGGCGCAGTTTATGACCAATGATATGTCATGCACGGGAGCTGATGGCCAAGATAACGTCGAGTGTACGGTTTTTAAAGGTAATGCAGGCCAGTGCAAAAAAGCCGTTGGCGGTATAGTGGATTGCTGTGAAAAGCCAAGTGGCGTGTCGTTATCGGATTACATCACGATGATAGTGGCAGTTAACAAGCTTGATACAGCAGTCATGGCCATGAATCCGTCGTCGGCAATCTATGGTTCGTGGAATACGCTTAGGGAACCGATAACGAGTACCTGGAGTGCGGTTAAAGAGCCTTTTGTGTCTGCATGGGACTCTCTCATGGGGGCCGGGCCATCAACGGCTGCTGGCGCGGGAGCGGAGCAAGCTGCGACAGGCTTCATGCAGGTGTTGACCAACAAAACGGCTGAATGGGTAGGCACTACCTTTGGTTCGGGGGCGCAATCGGCACTGTTTAGTAACGTTGGTGGCGCGGTTGGAGCCGATGGTGTTGTTTCGGGTGGTAACTTCGCGCTGGGTGGCGCTGCTGGCGCGGTTCTGAGTACGGTTATGACGGCTTACATGATTTATTCAGTCACCATGATCCTCATTCAGCTTATCTGGAAATGTGAGCAGAGTGAGTTTGAAATGAACGCTAAGCGAGTATTGAAGAGTTGCCACTACGTAGGCTCTTACTGCAAGTCTAAGTTCTTAGGTGCCTGTGTTGAGAAACGGCAATCATATTGCTGCTTTACTTCGCCGCTTTCACGGATCATTCAGGAACAAGTGCGTCCGCAACTTGGTCTTGGCTGGGGCAGTACCAAGTCACCAAACTGTGAAGGTTTGACCGCGAGTCAGTTAAACCAGGTAGATTGGAGCCAAGTCAATCTGGATGAATGGATAGGTATCTTGTCGATAACAGGCAACCTACCCGAAGTACCGTCACTGGATCTGGAACGACTCACAGGCTCAGGAAGTACGCTAAACGTTGATGGAAACCGTCAAAGTGCCGCAGATAGAGCCATTGAAAGGCTAAACGGAATGGATGCTCAGAAATTACGCCAGGAGGCGACGGAAGAAATTTCGGGTAATAATTAATAGAAATTGAACATCCTCACTAGCCCAGCAAACGCCGGGCTAGTTGTATTAGTGTTTCCACCAGTTTTCCAGCAAAGCTTTATCTGCAACCTAGTGGCCAAGCAGTGCTTTATCAAGAGCGTCCAAAGATGAAACTATTGTTTCAACAGTCCCATGTTCAAACTCATCTCTATCGGTTTCTTCGTGTGTTCCCTTATTCAAATACAGCCAATGAGGATCTTGCCCGTTGACCCCAAGAAGTAATTCAAATGCTTCTACAATTTGTAACTTGTTAGGAATGTCTGCTTTAGAACGACTAATCTTAGCCTTTAAATTTTCAGTAAGGGCCCTTAAGTCGTGAGGCAAGTTTGGAGCTCTCTTGGAAACACTTATCATATCATCGCGTTTATCACAGTACTTACTGTAATGATGCCAAGCTTTTTCACTTAAGTACTCTAAGGCACGTCGTGAGGAGGCTAATGCATTACGATATTCTGCACTTTCAAAATGAGTAGTTGCTGCAAGCACATAATTAGGTGGGCAAGAGAAAGATGCGACCTGAATGTGTGATTCCCCACGTTGTGGTAAAAATTTGTATGTTGCCGACTCTCTGGCTGCCTTTCTTCCAATATCTTGATGAATGTTTTTGAGGAATTCTTCACCATGACAGGCCAAAATGATCTGCTTCTCTTTGAAAAATTCATCCTTGTATAGAGTTTCTCGGATTGCTTTACGGTGCTCATCATCAATCGCATTAACAGGATCATCAAAGATGAGAAGCGGACTGTTAGTTTTCAAGTTTTTAGCCAGCAGGATAGATAGGCCAATACAGCGAATATGGCCTTCACTCAGCACGTGTAAAGCATCAAAGAACTTTGTTGGCTCAGACTGATAAGCAATTTCAATACGTTCGCCTGAAACCAACGGTAACTTTATTCCAGCTAGTTGATCTTTAGGTGCATCATAACGATTAAAGGCATTGTATAACTGCACAACAAGTTCACCTAAATCAGCAACAAGTTTACTGGGTAGCTGATCTTTATAATCAAAGAGCATATCGACGAATTTTTTGTAGCTGACTGCTATTTGTTTATTCGTTTCTACAACTACTTGCTCTGCTTCAGCTTCAGTAATTAGTTCTTTGTTTTCTTCATCGAAGGTATTGATCGCTTTTTGCGCTTTCTTTATCGCATCTTCATAAGTAGTTCTCTGAACTTGTAACTTTGTTGCCTGATCTTTAAATTCACGAAGTTTTTTAAGCTTTTCCTGTTTAAGCTTTCTATCCTCATTTGCTTGTTTGACTTCAACATCGCGCTGTTCAAGATTTTTAACTTGTTCAGCTAACAGAGCCCACGGTGATACCACTTCTTCACGTTCTTGAGTCAGAGCCTCCCACCAAGACCAATCTAATTTAATACTGTCGTCAACAATGTGAGCAAGAAGAGGATTTTCACCGTCTCCATTATATTTTACACAAGCAGAAACTATGGTATGAACCGATTGAATTGCTCTAGAAAACTCAGATTTTGCCTGAGCCTGTTCTGTCTCTAATTTCGCTAAGTAGCCGAGTTTCTCTAATTCGGATGTGGCTAACACAAAAGGGTTCTGTGTGACCTGCTCTAGAGGCGTTTTACAAGCTGGGCACTGGTTTTCACTCGTACCTCTTAAGTCAAGCACAGCGCCATATAGTTGCTTAAAAGATAGACTTTCGCTTGCTTTGGCAATTTCAGTAGATTTTTCTATCAAGTTTTGATTTGCTGTCTCAAGGTTTCTTTTACATTCATCTAACTTTTTAACAGACAGGTTAGTAATCTCTTGCTGCTTTTTCTGCAACTCTGCATCTAAGACTTGAATTTCACCTGGCTTTTCCTCGCTTCCCAAAGTCACGAGCATTTGCTGAAAATCAATTTTAGGGTCAAGTTTTGTTGCCAGATCTTGCTCATGAACAGTCGTTACTTTTAGATTTTCTTGATTGTCTTTTATAGTCTGATGATGAACTGCTAGTTGCTGTTGTTTTTCTTTTAGCTGAAGTCCTTTTTTTCCAACTAAATCGATATGGCGTTCATCAAGCTCACGGCTAAAATCTTTGACAAAGATGTTAAAGCTTTCCAGACCGAACAAGCTTGAAATCAACTCTGTTTGCTTGGCAGGTGATTGTGCCGCAATGCGAGAAAAGCTATCAATACGGTTCTTCTCAACAAAGCAGAAGCGAAATCGAGACTCATCTGGTGAAACAACAACCGTTTCGTCTTTACTGTTCACTCCCTCAATGACAGGAGCGATATAGCGATTAACATGAGCATTTTTTAAGTATTGCGCGGGAGTAAAACGTTTGCTTTGAGCTTCTTCTACAGCCCCCAGCAAACCAAATTCTAGGGCCTCACAAAAACTTGATTTGCCAGCACCATTTGGGCCATAAATTAGCACAAGAAGATTATTGAGGTTTAATATCTCTTCTTTAGCAAATCCGCGAAATGGACCAACGCTAATTGATTTAAGCAGCTTAATGGTATTTTCGCTGCTGCTATCCTCAGTAGCAGCTTCCGCGATCACATCAGATAGTTTATCCCAATTGTCTGAAGTTAAATCTACAACCTTCTTTGCGCGTCGGCTTTGCGCTGTACCTAAAGGCTCCAACGTATCTAAATGGTCAAGAACGAGGTTGGCGATTTTTCGTATTCCTATCGCTACATCATCACCAGTTAACGTTTGCATAAATCTTATGAGTTCATTCTTAATCAATATTAATTCCCTTATTTTTTTGACGGTTCCACTCATTCATGAACATTGATTGATAGCCGCCGTTCCTCTCAAAGTCGCCATAGATACGTTGCTAATTACAAACCTTTTCTGGGCGAGACTCAATACATCTTAATTGTCTAAAAAACCTGGTGACAATTTACAATTACGTGGTCTGAATAAAAACTTGAGTTAGGTTGTGGATACATGCAGCTGCCTGATACATAGCAATTAGACTTACCTTGAATGCCTCTAATCCTCAAATCACGTAATTTTTCCCACTCATCAACAGGGTCCATTCTTGACCAAGCTTCAAATAGCTGAGTTTGTTGTCTGCTTAGTCTTAGGCCGTATTGATCTCGCATGTAGAAATAAATTCTAGCAATATCACCCTGACGGTTAGCTGGTGGTTCTGCTCGACGGTCTTTGAAATCAACTTCGAAATCACATAGACCATAGGCTCTTGGTTCATTCGGAATCATGCAAAATCGAAAATTTGATCTATCCCCATTGAGTTCTCCTACAGATGGTACAAGGTTATGGAGATCCGACACCATTTTAGAAAACTCAGGATCATTCTTTTCACAGTTCCGACGACCACCATTTTGCCAGCATTGGCGTTGATGGCCAATTTCCCAAGCTGAGACAACGTGCTCCCACTCTAAGCGTTCTCCTCGTTTCGGTTGCTTCCTTGGTTCATATCCGCAAGATGCAGCATCAATCGCACCATCATTGTTATAGCTACATCCACAGTAAAACGTACTCTGGTTGTCTTGGTAAATTTCTCGGGCAAATCGTTTTGCCTGGCTGAACGATGTTGGGTGTTCTGCAAATGCAGGGATAGCGAACAACGCTATTAAGAAGGTAACGAGAAAATTAGTTCTATTCATGTAAATTGGCCAAAAATGACAGTTAAATTCATTTTAATGATTTTGATAGAAAATACAGCAAGATGAAGAGCCCCTGCGAGAGGGGCTGGTTGATGGGAGCCTAGTTGGCTAGTTGGCGGGGTTATCTGTTTCCTCTTCAGTGATATCGTCATCGGTTGAAGGCACCGCTTGCTCAACTTCTGCTTCTTTACCCTTAGCTTGGGCTGATTTTCGTGCTCGAATTTCGATATCAATTATGCGTCGAGCCATTTTGATGATGCGCTGTTGCCATGCGTAGTTGCCATCAACACGTTGCTTGTTGCTAAGCACGCTAGATAACCAGAGGGTGTCCATTGAGATCATCAACGCATCGAGTTTGCGTACTAAGCCAACAAACTGGCCAACCTGAGGCGAGCTGATTTTGGCGTTGAAGGTAATCGGATCGGTGTAGTCAGGTACTTCATCGATACCGTTGGACTCCATCAGTTTGTCTAAACGAGCTTGTTCGTTGTCTACCGCCTTAGCGCAATCCTCGATCAGCTGGCTAATGATCTGTTCCACTTCATCAATTTCGTTCTCATCGCCAATGATGCGTAGGATGACATCGATTCCGTAGAGCGCACTGACCGTCCGTCTAAAAACACGGTCAACGACACGTTGCGCCTGTAAGCTATTAATTGTGAATGATTGTTCAAAGATGGGTTTTGAGTAATTGGGTTTTGCTTGGGCCATAAGTTTGCTCCTGATATGACAATAATCAGTCCCTAGCCTAATCCTCTGTGAGGTAATGGCCTTTCAGCTAGGTGGAAGAATTGAGCATCTTTCTGACTATCCTGTCTGGATAAGACGGTTACACTGACTATCAAATATTGCTGATCTGTTTCAGTGATATCTGCGCCTGAGAGCATGAGCTCAAAGGAAGCCCGCCGCTGAGTTTTCTCAGTGGTACTAAGAGGTAGCTAGCCTCCTTAAACAAATAGCCTGCATGTTTTTACATGCTCAACCATGCGTTCCTTGCGGTTCGCCTTTTCACCACCCAACTGGGGGAGTTTTCCCCAGTTGGGGGTGACTCCTTCAAAACCAACATAAGGAGTCACCAATGGAATATATCTTCGGATTTATTATCCAAATCGCAGGCATTATGTTGCTTGCAAAACTGAGCTGGTCGCTTTTGCGATTGCTTGCTCGTCAAAGCGTGCGCCCGTTTCGATTTGTATTTACTCAAATCAAGCGGTTGCTCACACCAACACCAAAACGTCGTCCAATGGCAGTGCCTAAAGCTCCTGGTATGCCCCGTTTGACATCTGCGTTTTACAAAGAGCCACATCAGTACGACATGGCTTTACTCGAAATACCAACCTATCTGCGTCGTCAGTCTTCTTTGCCCAGCCGGGTAGAAGCGACTGTGTGCACAGAGTTCAACTAAGACGAGGAGAACATCATGAAAAACCAAGTAACACTCATAGGCTACGTTGGCTCTGAGCCAGAGACACGAGCCTATCCATCAGGTGATTTAGTGACCAGTATTTCACTGGCCACTTCTGAGAAATGGCGCGACCGTCAATCCAATGAGCTCAAAGAGCATACGGAATGGCATCGGGTCGTTTTTCGAGATCGTGGTGGATTTAAGTTAGGGCTTAGGGCAAAAGATTTAATCCAAAAAGGAGCGAAGCTTTTTGTTCAAGGGCCTCAGCGCACGCGCTCATGGGAGAAAGATGGCATTAAGCATCGATTGACCGAAGTGGACGCGGACGAGTTTCTGCTTCTTGATAGTGTGAACAAAGCATCTGAGCCATCAGTGGCGGATGATGCGGGTTCCCAAACTAATTGGGCACAAACGTATCCTGAACCAGATTTTTAACCGAGCAAAAACGCTTTAACCCAGCCGGGAGTACTTTCCCGTCAGGGGCAGACTCCCACTTTGATTGTCGGAGTCCACAATGGAAAAACCAAAGCTAATCCAACGCTTTGCTGAGCGCTTTAGTGTCGATCCAAACAAGTTGTTCGATACCCTAAAAGCAACAGCATTCAAGCAACGTGACGGTAGTGCACCGACCAATGAGCAGATGATGGCGCTCTTGGTGGTTGCAGATCAGTACGGCTTGAACCCTTTCACCAAAGAGATTTTTGCGTTCCCTGATAAACAAGCTGGAATTATTCCAGTGGTAGGTGTCGATGGATGGTCTCGCATCATCAATCAACACGACCAGTTTGATGGCATGGAGTTTAAGACTTCAGAAAACAAAGTCTCTCTGGATGGCGCGAAAGAATGCCCGGAATGGATGGAATGCATCATCTATCGGCGCGACCGTTCGCACCCAGTCAAAATCACTGAGTATCTGGATGAAGTCTATCGACCGCCTTTTGAAGGTAACGGCAAAAATGGCCCTTACCGGGTAGATGGTCCATGGCAGACGCACACTAAGCGAATGCTAAGACATAAATCCATGATCCAGTGTTCCCGCATTGCGTTTGGCTTTGTGGGAATTTTCGATCAAGACGAAGCGGAGCGAATTATCGAAGGCCAAGCAACACACGTTGTTGAGCCATCTGTGATTCCACCCGAGCAAGTTGATGATCGAACCCGAGGGCTTGTTTACAAGCTTATCGAGCGGGCGGAAGCTTCAAACGCTTGGAATAGTGCATTGGAATATGCCAATGAACATTTTCAAGGTGTTGAGCTGACGTTTGCGAAGCAAGAAATCTTTAATGCTCAGCAACAAGCAGCCAAAGCGCTCACACAGCCTTTAGCTTCTTAGCGACAAGCATTCATTTTACTAACCCTGGCGGGATTATTCTCCCGTCAGGGGGAAGGTCTCGTCTTTTTTTGGAGATCTTCCATGACTAAATCAGCCTCACTTTTTCGCTTGGTATTGGTTGTTGCCCTTGTCTTAGGTTCGATTCAAGCCGGTAAAGCGGCAATTGATTCGGTTCAAGCAAGTGTTGTTCAGCACCAAACAGCGTTAGCACAAGCTGCAAAGTAACCACTTAACCCTGAAGGGGAGTTCTCTCCTTCAGGGGAGTCTCCCTTCAAAGGAGGCAATATGAAGGTTATCGACCTATCACAACGTACTCCTGCATGGCACCAGTGGCGCATTGCAGGGGTTACGGCATCTGAAGCCCCAATTATTATGGGGCGTTCACCCTACAAAACACCTTGGCGATTATGGGCAGAAAAAACCGGATTCGTATTACCGGAAGACCTGTCGAATAATCCTAATGTGCTTCGCGGTATTCGGTTGGAGCCTCAAGCAAGGCGAGCATTTGAGAATGCGCATAATGACTTTCTTCTGCCGTTGTGTGCAGAAGCCGATCATAACACAATCTTTCGAGCCAGCTTTGATGGCATCAACGATGCGGGCGAACCCGTTGAATTGAAATGTCCTTGCCAGTCAGTTTTTGAGGATGTGCAAGCTCACAGAGAACAAAGCGAGGCGTACCAGTTGTATTGGGTGCAGGTACAGCATCAAATACTGGTCGCCAATAGCACGCGTGGTTGGTTGGTATTCTATTTTGAGGATCAACTGATTGAGTTTGAAATTCAACGAGACGCTGCGTTCTTAACTGAATTGCAAGAAACGGCGCTTCAGTTTTGGGAGTTAGTTCAAACTAAAAAAGAACCGTCAAAATGCCCTGAGCAAGATTGTTTTGTTCCCAAGGGTGAAGCCCAGTACCGCTGGACATCGCTGTCCCGCCAGTATTGCTCAGCACATGCCGAAGTGGTTCGACTGGAAAATCACATTAAATCTTTGAAAGAGGAAATGCGAGAAGCTCAGTCGAAATTGGTCGCTATGATGGGTAACTACGCTCATGCCGACTATGCTGGGGTCAAACTCAGCCGCTACATGATGGCGGGCACGGTGGACTATAAGCAATTGGCCACCGATAAGTTAGGCGAGCTGGATGAACAGGTTTTAGCTGCTTACCGAAAAGCGCCACAAGAGCGGTTGCGTATCAGCGCCAATAAGCCAGATCAGCCCGTTGAAACACCAATCAAAATCAGCCTTGAGCAAGAGAACTTGGTTCTGCCAGGTGACTCGCCGAGCTCATTTTATTTTTAACGTTCACTTGGAGCCGATTTCGGCTCCTTTCTCATGCGCTTACATCGAGTGCATCAGAAAGCAGTTTCACTCGTAGCCAATGCTGGGCGAGCTGAACTCTTACATACACAGCCATACCACAATCAACACACCACCCGACGGGGACTTCATTCCCTGTTGGGGCATGGGGCCTCGTTAAAACTAATGAGGTTTACCATGACTGAACAATCTCCATTTTTGGTTCAAGTGAATCAAGCGTTTAATGTCCCGGCTCCTGATGCTTTCGTTCTGGAAGGATTTAGTGCCGACACTACCCATCCAAACATTCCCGTTCGCAAGGACGAGTATGTTTTTAGAAAAGAAGACTTACGTGACGTATTGGCGTTCTTGTCTCACCCAGACGGTGACGGTTTGTATATTACAGGCCCCACGGGATGCGGTAAGACCTCGCTAATTTGCCAAGTTGCTTCTCGATTGAATTGGCCTGTTCAGCAAATTACTGCGCACGGTCGATTGGAATTGTCCGATCTTATCGGTCACCACACACTGGTTAATGGCAACATGACCTTTGTGTATGGACCGCTGGCACTGGCTGTCAAGCATGGCCATTTGCTGATCATTAATGAAATGGATCTTGCTGAGCCTGCTGAACTGGCTGGGCTCAATGACATTTTGGAAGGTGCCCCGTTGGTCATCGCACAAAATGGCGGTGAGATCATCATGCCACATAACAAGTTTCGTTTTATCGCTACCGGCAACAGTGCGGGCAGCGGTGACCAGACGGGCTTGTATCAAGGTGTGCTTCAACAGAATTTGGCTTTTCTTGATCGCTTTAGAATCATCGAAGCGACCTATGCAGAGCCTTCTGTAGAGGAAGCCATTCTGGAGAACGTTGCGCCGGGCTTACCAGAGGTCTTTCGCCAAAAAATGGTGAAGGTGGCAGGTGACATTCGTCGTCTTTTTATTGGGGGCGCGGATGGCGGTGCAGAACTCAGTATCACCATGTCCACTCGGACCTTGGTGCGCTGGGCAAAGTTAACACTTGCTTTTAAAGGCGCTCCTAACGTAGTGGAGTATGCACTGGTTCGGTCTTTGACGGCTCGTGCTGAGTTGGAGCAACGTGAAGCCATTCACCGTATTGCCGCTGATGTCTTCGGTGACCATTGGGAGGATTGATGATGGAAAAGTGCTTTGCTCTTTACCGTTACAGTCATTCTGATGGGACAGCCAAAGAATGGGCCATTTACGTTGGAACAGATAACCAGGAGGTTGAAGTTCGGTTTGGAAAAGCTGGTCAATTGTCGCAGCAGCGATTGATTGACTCGACTGATCCTAACGCTGAAGCAGACCGAAGAATCAATGAGAAAATCAACAAGGGTTATCGATTTGTTGGACAAGTCGGCATTGATTATCAAGGGCGGCCATTTGAACTCTCAAATGCGCTAGATAGCGTCGCGTGCGCCAATAACGTCAGTTGGGAGTTTCGTACTCGCAAGGACGTCAATGGCCAAATCTCGCTGGCGCAAAAAGCGTTGTTCGATATGGCAAAGCTGCTTGAAGCCTATAGCTTGGCTGTTATTGATGATAACCAAGTCAGGATTGGAGAATGGTCATTAGGGTTTTGCAAAAGCGGATTACCTAGTACCAATCAAATCAGCATGGTGTCAGGTGAAGGCGCTGGCATTGTTAACACTGATGATGGCCCGTGGCCATTGTTGCTGTTACTGGCTTTTAAGCGTCAATTACCACCACTGTGTTCGCTCACAGTAGCGAGTCCTGAAGGGATAGAAGTATCCGACCAACTGAAGTTGGAAAAAGATGTATTGCGGTTGCTAGGCAGTGATTTAGAGCGGGTTCGCCCGATAGCTGAAGCACTGGACTTAATGCCTGTGAAAATCGATCTCAACCAATCGTCGCCTGATTCGCAAAATTACTATTTCTGATAGTGATGTTGCCATTAGCGCGTCAACTACTACCACCCAAACGGGGGCCATTGCTCCTGTTGGGAGTGGTGCGTCCCCATCTCGCATGAGGATGCACTATGAGTATTCAAACCCTCGACAAACTGTTGATTTGTCACATCGACTGTTCCATCTGGAGCGGTAGAAAAAAGCTAAGGCCTGAAGATTTCAGATTAGCCAATGGCAGCCAACTTCCACCGAAGGATGTTGCCAGCTTAGGGAGTAAAAAAATTTGCGACCCAGAGGCATTGGCGAACTTTGAAAGGCTTAAGAAAGAAGCGCAGCGCTTGTGTGAGCAAGTCGGTGTGCGGTTTTTAGGTGGCTATGCCGTCCCTGAAGACCGAATTGATCAGATTGTTCCAGAGCTTGACCGGATTGGTCAGGAGTTTGCGCAGTGCAAGCAGTTGTTCCTGGACAACTATGATCAGGTGACGTTTGACTGGGTTGCAAAACACCCGGAATTTGCAGATGCAATCCGACGTGCATTATCACCCATCGAAGACGTGGAACAACGGCTTCAGTTCGATTATGCCATCTATCGAATGCAACCGGCTGAACAAGCTGGAGGCTTAGATGACAAGGTCAATGGTATGGGACACACCCTCTTTAGGGAGGTGGCTCGTGATGCCAATGAGCTTTTTGAGCGTTCCGTTGCAGGTAAGAATCAAATCAGTCAGCGAGCCCTTAATCCTCTCAAGCGGTTAAGAGACAAGTTGGATGGTTTGTCCTTCCTGGATCATCGAGTTCAGCCGATGGTTGAAGCGATGGACAATTTATTTGTTCGTCTGCCGAAGACCGGCCCTGTGACAGACAATCTCTATCACGAACTGATGGCGACCATTTTAATTTTGTCTGATCCAGACAAGATGAGAATGCACGGTGAAGGTCAATTGGATATCAGACAACTGATGCCCAAACCTGAACCTAAACCCGAACAGCCAGTTTCTGCTCAGGCAGATAACGTGCGTGCAATACCACAACCAACCGTCAGACCAAACCTTGGTTCGACTGTACCAAACTCATTTTATTTCTAACGTCCTTGAGGGCATGTTGCCCTGAAGGGCGCATGTCCTCTGAGCTATGTAAGAGGAAATTATGCAATCAACCATCCATAACCCCAGCCAACTGAACCAGTTTGAACCGCATTTTCGTGGTGTGACTGATGCGGTTGAAAGTGAATCGATACCAGAAGTAGCGTGTTGTCGAACGTTAGTACAACGATCGTACTCAACACATAGTGTCGTGATCCCCAAGAACCCTGTGCTGATCGCAGATGCGGACGGGCAAGGTGTTTGGGTAACGGCCATGGTATTTGTTCCAAACATGGCATTGCAGCAAACCGCTTTTGAGCGGGCCTGGCTGCAATATCAACACGAGGTGTCTACTCAGTTACAAGACCAGTACGGTCTGACATTGGATGACATCCTGAGTTTAGACCAGCTTAAAACATCATTTGAGCAGCACGAGAGTCCAGCTCAATTGGTGGCTTGGTTAGGTCAAAAATACGACCTGGATAAGCTAAAAGCACAGGTTTAAACACTTACATTCCCAGTGGGGAAACGCTCCCGCCGAGGGAGTATTCCCCCTAATGATTAGGAGACTCCCATGAATCATCCATTAAAAAACGCACTGCCAATCGTTGCCGCCGCTTATGGCGAAAAGTTTGGTGTGAAGGTGCTTATTCAAGGACAAGATGCGTTTACCGATGGTGAGCGGATTGTGATCCCAACAGCAAACCCAGACGACCCACACTATCAACAGATAGCTTGGGGTTATCTGGCTCATGAAGCGGCGCATATTCGGCATACCAATTTTGACATGGTGCAGAAGGCGTCGTCCAAGCCGATCCGTAAGGCACTTCTCAATATCATTGAGGATGTGCGCATTGAAAACGAATTGGCAAAGGATTACCCCGGAACCCGGCGCAGTATTTCGCAAGTGATTGAGTACATGGTGGACACACAGCAAATGTGTGTACCTGAACAGCCTGAGCCTGCATCTAACTTGCAAGCCTGGTTGTTGTTTCGCTTGAGATGCCATTTTCTGGGCCAGAAAGCACTGACGCCTTTGTATCAAGCTGTTGATGAAAGAGTGAGACAACTCTTTCCTGCCGCAGCGATGAGCCGGTTAAGCGCCATGCTGACAGCAGTGCCTAGCCTGGCATCTACAGGTGAAGTGCTAAAACTTGTCGATGCCATCGTTGCCATGTTGGAAGAAGAATCTCGTCCACCACAGGATGAGTCGGATGCTGATAACGGTGATGACATTGGACAAGATGCGAGTAATGACAGCAATAGCAGTAGTGACAGTCAAACCCCGGAAACAGGTTCGTCTGCAACGGGGGATGCTGCTGAAACGGGAGATTCTGATAACTCTGATCAAGCTGACAATTTGCGACAAGCCTTAGAGGCCAGTGCCGCTCAGTTTGAATCCGATACCTTTGCACAAGTGGCAGAAGTGTTGTCGGAACAAGCTGAAGGACATCAGGGTGTCACTCCACTCAGTTTGCCCCAAGCAGAGCAGGCTATGTTGGGTGATGAGGCCATTTTGACCTTATCGGCGTCTGAGTCCGCTCAAATTCGAGCCCGACTTAGGGGCATGGTTCAGTCCAGTCAGGACAATCGGAATCATGCCAAACGGCACGGTCTTCGAGTTGCAACCCATCGTCTTGCCGCCTCACAAGCAGGTGAATCGAGATTGTTTATTCAAAGGCAGCCGCGCATTGCGCCTAATGCTGCTGTGCACTTGCTTGTCGATATATCGGGCTCAATGGGTAAGCCCATTGGCGAAGGTAATCGCAAGTACTTTCATGTTGCCAATGAAGCCGCTTTGGCTTTGGCCATGGCATTGGAAGGTATACCGGGTGTTGTACCTGCGGTCAGTTATTTTCCTGGTATTCATCAGGAAGTATCTATCGCGTTATTGCCCAAGCAATCGGTTCGACATCGGGCCGCCTGTTTTGACCAAAAACCACGAGGTTGTACGCCTATGGCACAAGCGATGTGGTTTGCGGCAAACAGTTTGTTAGCGCAAAAACAGAAGCGAAAGCTAATGATAGTGCTAACGGATGGTGACCCAGATGATTGGGCTGCCACGCATGACATTGTTGACCGGTGCAGGCGAAGTGGCTTTGAGCCGCTGGGAATAGGGATTCAAACACGCAGTGTTGAGAAATTCTTTCCTCAAAGCATCGTGATTAACGACGTCAAAGATCTGAAGCGTGAGTTATTCGAAGTAACACAACAACTGTTAATTCAGTAACCACATCAAATTTACCACCCTGCGGGGACGATTCCGTCCCCTTCAGGGCATGGGTTCGTCTCCGTTTTTTTTTGGGGAGACTCCTATGAAAAACAAAAAGTTCTTAGCTGGCGAAGAAGCCGGTACTTATATCGTTCCTGAGCAAGTGACTGAAGCGGATATCTTAGATATGGCGCTCAAGCTTGCCCGTGGTCGATTGAGTAAAGGTCGAAAAATTGAACAGCCATCGTCGGCGTTCTCATACCTGCAAACACTGATGCACGAGTATGAGCACGAAGTCTTTGGCGTGATACAAAGCATCGTGTCATTCGATTTGAAGAGCTGTTCAAAGGCACTTTAGATGCGGCGAGCGTGTATCCAAGGGAAGTAACAAAACGAGCGCTAGAACTTAATGCGGCAGCAGTGATACTGGTTCATAACCATCCATCGGGTGATCCTGAACCCAGTGAAGCTGATAAACGCATCACTCATCGACTCCGTGACGCCTTGTCACTTGTTGATATTCGAACGCTTGACCATGTCGTGGTCGCATACGAGGGCTGCGTTTCGCTTGCCGAACGCGGTTATCTTTAATGAATGGGGGCATTGCCCATTCACCTTCATCACAAAAGCAGTCCCATCAACACACGTTATCACAGCTCGAATTTCTATTTGAGTTTGATGATGCCCCAGTCACTTGGTCTGACACGGAAATCTGGCAGTTACGCGAAGGCATTCTATTGGATGCGATCCGTGTGTTGCTGGACGGTCGTGTCAGTACTCGGTTGCGCAAGGATGTGTTGTCGTGGATTCAAAATGACGAATTAACGCCATTTTGCTTTCGTGTTTGCGCGATGGCTGCGGTTGTCGATCCTGATGTGCTTCGTGAGTCCATCATGTGGCTATTAAGACGACATGGTATCCAGCTTGACTAACGTTCCTGCATTAACCAAACGGCTTAATGCAGGACCCAAGCTGACTTTTACCACCAGTGGTAGGAGTCGGCTTTTTACTTAAGGAGGTTATATGGCGTTACCTTTACAAATTGAAACAGTAAGGCCATATCTTAATGGCCAATGGCTTCAAGTATTAGCGGCATTGGTGCCAGAACTTGATGCCGCTATTGCTCGAAAAGGCCGTCATGTGGCTTGCCCTGTTCATGGCGGTCGTGATGGCTTTAGGCTGTTCAAAGATGCTGAATATACCGGTGGTGGCGTTTGTAATACCTGCGGGATCTTTCATGATGGCTTTGAACTGTTGTCTTGGATTAATGGGTGGAACTTTGCTCAGTCTATTGAAGCAATTGGCCAAGTTCTTGGTATTCAACCCGGACAAATACAAGCACCTTCTCGGGCAATAACGCGTAACGCTGTTGATTGGAAGGCTAGAAAGCAGGACGAGGACAAAGCGATTATCCATCGCTTGAATCAAACCTGGGGAGAAACGCTATCTCTTGCAGATACTCGTGCGCAACCAGTTTGGAACTACTTGCATCGTCGTGGCATTGTTACCCGGCTTCGTCCTGAATGGGATTCGGTGCTGAGGTTTCATCCAAACTTGCCTTACCATGATGAAGATGGTCTGTTTATCGATAGCTACCCAGCGCTGCTAGGTAAAATCGTTACTCAGCAAGGGCGTTCGGCCACGTTCCATCGGATCTACCTAAGTGAAGATGGATTCAAAGCGCCGGTTGAAAAGCCTAAAAAGATGATGCCCATACCAAGTGACAGAACAATCACTGGCGGTGCCATTCCGATTGGTGAGCCTGGTGAAGTATTAGGTGTTTCTGAAGGCATCGAAACAGCTTTAGCGGTTACCAGAGCAACGGGACAAACATGTTGGTCGGTTGTGAATGCAACCCTACTGGCTAGGTTTGAACCTCCAAGTAATGTGAAAATGCTGTACATCTGGGCAGATCACGATCTCTCTGAGACCGGCCTGAATGCAGCGAATGAACTCAAGAAAAAAGCCTGGCAAAAAGGCATTCTGACACAAGTCCTGATCCCCCCGATACCAACGTCACTCGGCGTGAAAAGTTGGGATTGGAATGATGTGCTGAATGTTTACGGTGCCATGGGCTTTCCGAAAGTTCATATCTGATCGAAGGGGCTTCGGCCCCTTTTTTTGCGCCTTGCATATTTAAAAAAACATGGAGAATGAAAAATAGATAACCAATAGGAGAAACAAACATGATGGTATTAACCCTGTTAACAAAGCAGATTGATGGTGAGTTTAAGGTTTACTGGAAGACCGGACTTCGAAGAGGTGGTGAGCTAAAGGTCGATTTAGGTGAGCAATACGACAAGCTACCTGAGCAGCAAAAGCCAATTGCAGCTGAGCTTTATGCTATTCATCACCTACTGTCAGTGAAAGAGGTGATGGGGAGTAACCGAAGCGGTAATGGGCTTCAAATCCGAGTCAGTAAAGGAGCTATCAAAAAGTTACAGAAACAACGCTCAACTAAGCATTTACTTTACAGCCTGACTAGGTTTTTGCTCACTCGATACCAGGAAGCACAGATCTCGGTAGAGAAGCGGGACGATTGGCTCTCACATTCCTTCGAAGAATACAGCGTCGATAATGCTACAGTGAGAGAAATCGATGAGGTCATCAACGTTCCGAATATTGGGGCTGTCGTGGTGACTCGTCACGCGCTAGAACGATTTGTGGAACGGCTTTCAGACGGCGTACCTAAGCATCCTTGGAAGGCTTTGACTTCAAGGTTATTTAGCTCATCATTGACAAAAGCAATTTTGCCTGAAAAGGTAGCTCTTCATAAGAACCAAAAATATAGTAACAAAGCTGATATTTGGCGGCACAGTAACAGTGATTTGCATTTTGTGGTCGTTCCGTCAGGAGCGATGAAGACTTTGGTTACTGTTTACAGGCTAAATGAGTCTCTCACAAAAGCGCAAAATGAATTCAAGATGTGTGTCCGATAATCCAGTAACAAGGGAATAAATGAAAAGTAGACTGAAAAACCTATATAAATATCTTATTGAGAACAGGAAGCATGAAGTCAATGGATGGCACAAAGCCTATCGTGACTTTTACAGTCAGGTCGCTCAAATCCGTGAGCGAATCACATCTGGAGAAGGCTTGTCTCAAAATGATGAAGCCTTTCTGAAGCAGTTACTCTATGAGAAGAGCAACGGTATCGCTTCTCGCGGACAGTCAGTGTTGAGCAATGACAACTTCCAGTCATTCATTAAAAACAAGAATTTCATATCCGCATTAGAAAAATTTATATTGATTCCAAACAGTGAAAACTTCACGATTTTTTCTGATTCGTGGTCTAACCAAGGTAAATCCAACAACCCTGTTCTCGTTAATCGAGTGGCAGCAGCTTGTACGCTCGAAGTCTCCACAACGGTTGATTCCGGTAAATTTAATCAGGTTTTTAGTTGGCTTATACGCGAAGGAATAATTCCAGCATACCCAGCAGAAGAAAATCAAAGTTGGTTTGCTAAAAACATTTTTCTATTAAAGAGCATCAAAAGCGAGTTTGATAATGAGCTTCGGGAAGGTAAAACTGATGAGTTTTATCTTAGTCAGTTTGTTTGGGTGCTTTACGAGAATTTGTCAAACCCATTCAGTTTAAAGAAGCAGATTGTTAAATACGGTGCGCCGGGGACAGGGAAAACTTATCAAGCTCACCTGCAAACTTCGCTCTTGTTTGACATCTGGAAAGAGGAATTTGCTCCCTACAGCCGTCTCACACATGCAAGTCAGATTGAGTTGGTTCAATTTCATCCTTCTTTCAGTTATGAAGACTTTATGGAAGGGCTACGTCCTGTTTTGGACAGTGATGGGAACTCTCAATTAACGTTGCAAAATGGTGTTTTTAAAGAGTTTTGCCGAAGCGCTGGTAAGTGGGAAATCGATGTGTATGGGCTTGGACTTACTCAGAAGTGGGAGTCTCTTACTATCAAGGAACTTCTCCCGTTTAGAGAAAAGTTATCAGGCGAGCATTGGCAGGATATTTTCGAAATATCAGATATATCCAAGCTTGTATCGGAAGCAGTACCACCATTTTTCTTTATAATTGATGAGGTAAACCGAGCTGAGTTGTCTCGCGTTTTTGGTGAGTTAATGTACTGTCTGGAATACCGAGGCACTAGAGGTTGCGTTAAAACCCAATATTCCAATCTGAACAATGAACATACTGGTATGCTTAAGGACGCACAAGGGTATTTGTTCTTCATCCCAACAAACATCTATCTTATTGGAACGATGAACACGATAGACAGAAGTGTCGAAAGTTTTGACTTCGCTTTGCGTCGAAGATTCCGTTGGGAAGAAGTGGTGCCTGATATGGCGCTATTGAAATACCATTTGAACCAATTTTGCAAAGCTTGGCTGCCCTTGGTGGATAACCTTGAACGCTTGAATGAATTGATAGCTAAAGAACCTTTGCTTGGTAATGATTACCAAATTGGTCATGCCTATTTGATGGACTTGAAGTATGCAACCAGCCTTACAGTTTCGGAGGTACGAGAGCGTGTATGGGATGATTGTATTCGTCCGTTATTACAGGAGTATCTTCGTGGAACAGGTAAGGAGACTGAACTGATTAGCTCCTTCGGAAAGGCATTTGGGGTTTAAACTGTGTGGCTTTTCGATATCATTAAGAACGGCACACTGGTCGATAACCAGTCCTATTTTGTCAGCGAAGGCATTTTGACAAATAGACGTTTAGGAAAGTCGATAACCCTTAGTGCCAAATCAAAAGGACAATGGACCTATCCTCATAACGACGAGTCTGCAATTTGGCACTTTTTGAATTCGGTATCTCGTGATGTCGAAAAAACGCTGAATGATAATATTTCCGATGCTTTAATACTCTTCAATGATGAAGATTACGAACACAATACAGATGGCGGTTTCATCGGTGTCTCTGGTACGGATGCAAGAAATTTTAATCTCGACACGGGCAATCTAATCGGATTTGTTAAGCGAGGAGATTACTCTCTGAAGATCAGCTCACGTTTTGGTGATGCTTTCCTTCAATACATCATTGCAGATGCCGATGGATTTCTCGAATTAGAAAACATTGGAGGAGAAAGTCACGCAGACGGTTACGAGTGGCTTTTAGCATATCTATGGAACATTAAGTTTAAGAGAGCATACCGCCTGGGCTTGCCAAAGACTTATATTACAAGAAATGATCGTATTTCCCGCGTAAGGGGAACTATAAATGCTACAGATTATTTCCAGAATAAGTCATCTGGAAAATATTTATGCTCGTACCGAGAGCACAGCTACGACAGCCCTGCAACTTCACTTTTTATAAAAGCTTATGAAGCAGTCGCACATTACTCATTTTGTCACCAAACACGAAATATCTATAGTGCATTTCTGACTGCCAATCAGGGGATTAAAAGGTCACAGCAAGAAATTTTGAGGACTTCTCATTTCACCAACCCTTTCTACAATGATTATAACGTGCTCATTGACTTATCTAAGCAAGTCATTGACCGGAAGGGCTCTGATTTTGATTCGCAGCAGGATTCGAGTGCTTTCTTTTTCGATATTTCGATGTTGTTTGAATATTTCATTCGTAAGCTCATTAAGCGAGATGGGCTACGCCTGCTAGGTAAGTTCGAGCAACGTCAGCAAATAGCATCTGGTGCTCTCAGTGGTTATATGAGAAAACTTGAACCTGATCTTGTTATAGAAATCGATGAGAGTTTATTCGTATTTGATGTGAAGTATAAAGCATTTGATTCACAATTTGGGGTGAAGCGTGAAGATCTTTTTCAGCTACATACTTACATAGGGCAGTATGGAAATGTTGCCGCAATCAAGGGATGTGGATTTATTTACCCTATATCAGAAGAACGATGGGCTTCACTTAACCTTGAAAAAACACAGGGTGTGATTTCAGATATTATTCACCAGCAAGGACAAGAGATACCGTTCCATGTGCTTTTTCTAAAAATCCCTGAAGATACGTATATTGATTTTAATAGGAAAATGAAAGAGCAGTGCAGCATTTTTATTAATGCCCTTTATTCTAAGGTTTTTAATCGGTGACGTTTTTTTGTGGAGAAAGGCCATTGTTCAACGAAATGTCATTTTTTTGAAGTCGAGATTGTTTATTGAGTTGGGTATCAGTTTTATATCATAGGCATTATCGAGATAGTGACAAGTCAGCTGAGTTGGGTTGACAGTTCCCTATAGTCAGAAACACACACAATTCCTTCATCTATCTGGCCAATGGCACTGGCGGGGATCTTTAGCATGTTAGCTCTGTGAAATTTTCTGGAGCTGACAATGAGAACCCCTTTGTTACCTTGGTTCATCCTATGGGTGACCATCTCAATCATTATTTTCTTTCTATTCATCTTGCCCGCCCATGCTAGTGATGGGCAATTCTATCAGCGTGGCCAGGAAGGCTGGTTTTGGTATCAGGTCATTCCTGAGCCAGCGGAGGCTGAAGAGCTTATTAAGCCGGAATCTGGTGCGGCAGAGTCGATTCAGAGCGAGCTGAAGCCCTTCAGTGCTGCCTGGTTTCGTGAGCACATGCAGTCGTTCATGGACAAGGCAATTGATGAGCCTACGAATGAGAACGTCAGAGCCTATCTGTACCTCCAGCGCGTCATGATGGATAAGGGCTCACAGTTTGCTGATGTTAGTCAGCAGGTGGTCATGGGCGATCCAGTTTTGGATGAAATCAGTCGCAGACCCTTGGCGACCTATGCTGCCAATCGGATGGATCGAGAAGCTGGCGCTCAACGGGATGTTGCTTTAGGTGAGGTAGCAAAACGGGCTGGCTTGTTCTTCTTCTATCGTTCGGATTGCCCTTATTGCCACGCTCAAGCGCCTATCATCGAATCAATGGCTTTAAACTACGGTTTCGAGGTATTTGCTATTGCTGTCGATGGCTTGCCTTTACCGGGTGGAGAGTTTCCCAATTTCAAAGTCGATTCAGGACAAGCTCAATCATTGTCCGTTACGACTGTCCCTGCCGTGTTCTTAGTTGATCCACCTAATGTCATCACTCCCATTGGTCAGGGTGCAATGAGCCTTGATGAGCTCAATAATCGAATTATTCTCGCAGCCCATCAAGCCGGTTGGATTGACGATCAAACTTACTATGCCACCAGACCTGTTCAACCCGGCGTGTCACTCGCGATGTCAGCCCAAGAGCTTAACGAAAAGATATTACAGGACCCTGAGTTCCTTGTTCGCTATCTGCGTGCACAAGGAGGGTTATAACGATGAAAAAAGTAATCCGAGTATCGCTAATCGCCTGTGCGATTGGTTTTTCATCTATGAGCCAAGCAAGCTTGCAACAGGAGATGAACCAGTTGTTTGGTTCAATGACCAACACCACTGCGCCAGGTGTATTCGAGAGTCAGCGGCGTGGCGTTATATCTGGTGGAAGCGTTGTTGTCCGTAACAGAATCATGAACGAGAACCTCGTCTCTATGGTGCCTCCGTCATTCCAAGCCGGTTGTGGTGGCATTGATATGTTCGCGGGAAGTTTGTCATTTGTTAACGCGGATCAGTTTGTTCAATTACTTCGCTCTGTTGCTGCAAACGCCAAGGGGTACGCATTCCAATTGGCGCTCAGTGCTATGTGTGAGAAATGCTCCCAGCACATGGAGACACTGCAAAAGAAAATCCAGCAGTTGAACGAGTATTTTGGCAATTCCTGTCAAATGGCTCAGGGAGTCGTGAACGATACCCTGGCCGCTTTTGGTAAAAAGGGGCAAACAGAAGCCAGCATGTTGAGCTCACTTAAAGGGGCTGGAGACGTTTTTACCAGTTGGAGTGAGTCCAATGGTAAGAACCCATATGAGAACGCTTCGAGTGTCGCGGCATCTGATGTGAACAAAACGATTAAAGGCAACTTGGTTTGGCGAGCACTGAAACGTCACTCGGCATCAAGCTGGTTTGCATCTGGGGATGACCGTTTTCTTGAAGCGGTTATGTCCGTGACGGGCTCGATCATCGTTGGTGATCTAGCTAATGCGGCTGATGGTCAAGGTAAAGCCCCAAAACTGACCAGACTGAATGGCAATAAAGTGACTATTGAGCATCTAATTCATGGCGGTAACGTCGCTATGTACCGATGTGACACAGTGACACAAGACGGCTGTCTAAATCCGACAATCACTAACGTGACCCTAGCCGGGTTATCAACTCAGGTCGAAAATTTACTTCTTGGTACAGGTTCTAGTAACGGCATTATTTTTAAGTTTGCTCGAAATACTGGGGCAGCTAGCACCACCGAAAAGGCTTTTATGACCTCGGCTCCTGCAAGCATTGGCGGCATGATTCGAACACTTTCTGCATTAAATGAAGGGGCTGCTAGGTCGTTTGCTTCAAGAGCTGCGCCATTTATTGCTGTTGAGATGGCCCGAGCATTGGTTGAAGACATGCTCAATGCAGCTAGAAGTACCTCCGGTGTGGAAGATCATGCCTATGCGAAGTTATTAACGGAAGACCTTGAACGTGCACGTCGCCAAATCAATGAGGAGTACGCTGCGTTGCAGCGAAGATACGGCTCAGAGCAAGAGTTGCTGGCACATTTTAACCAGGTGATTCAGACCATTCGCAAACAGCGTTATTACACCGTTAAATCTACGGCACTGGGGGAATAGGTCATGTGGGAGATCTATTCCATCGGGGATTCGGCATTTTTAGAGCAGGTCCTGAACGCTGTCGCGATGATAACTGGTACAGGCGACTTTACTTCAATGGTTCGCATTGGCTTGCTCATTGGGGTATTGATGGTCTCTGTTCAGGCCTTAATGCAAGGCGGTCGTGGGATTAACTTTCAACACGTTTTAGTCTCATGGCTAGTCTTTGCAACCATGTTTGGACCCAGTACCCGAGTGAGCATTGAGGATGCGTACACGGGACAAGTTCGAGTGGTTGATAATGTGCCCATCGGTGTTGCTGCCGCAGGTAGTACGATTTCGACTGTTGGCTTTCAAATCACGCGATTGTTTGAAACGGCGTTCTCAACTCCCGCCATGACGGAATACGGCTTTGCATCCAGTTTACAGTCACTGATTAAAGTGAGAAAACAGGTGATGGATCGCTCTGGTTTGGGTGATGCAAATCGTGTCGCCGGTTCGGACATCGAGCAATCGTGGTTTAACTACATCAAAGAGTGCACCTTGATTGGTATCGACATTGGCCAAAAGAATCTAGATCAGGTGCTGAGTGATCCTAACCCGATGACTGCGATTAGGTTTGATTCGCGCATTTATGGCACTCGAATCATGCTCAGTGGTAGCAGTAGCGATCTGGACTGCACCGACGCTTACAGCCAACTGAAACTCATGACAGAATCAACCTTCATTCCAAGGCTTAAACAGGTTCTGTCGGCCTCATTGGGGACTTCGTCAGCAACGGACACTGATGACGTGATCCGAAATGCACTGAATAATCTTGGTTTGGCTTCGGTTAACACCCAAGAGTACATGAGCGCGTCAGTGCTTTTGCCTATTTATGAGCAAAGCGTGACGGGCAAGTATATGGATGATCAAGCTTTCACCGCAGCCGTTATGGTTAACCAAGCGATTGAGCAGCGCAATACGCAATGGGCGGCGGAGCAGACCTTGTTCCAAAGTATCGTTCGTCCGATGATGACGTTTTTTGAGGGTTTCATTTACGCCATCACCCCATTGATGGCCTTTGTGATAGCCCTTGGCCAAATCGGGATGCGAATGGCCGGGAAGTACTTGTTAATCCTGCTTTGGATTCAACTTTGGATGCCTGTCATGGCCATCATTAACCTGTATATTCATTTAACCGTTGCAGGGAAAATGTCGGCTCTTGATGCCTTTGCAGGTACAGAAGTGCCATCTTTTGCTGGGATGATGCAGATGGATTCAGTGCTGCAAACCTGGATAGCTACTGGTGGCATGTTGGCGTCGAGTGTTCCGGCTATTTCGCTCATGCTCGTTTATGGCTCAGCAATAACCGCTACCCACTTGGCTGGGCGTCTTCAAAACGGTGATGCCATTGATGAAAAGCTGGCTAGTCCAGATGTCGCGAAAAATGCCCCGGTAATGCAATCACAGTCAATGTTCCAAAATTCAGCCCTTACGGGTTCTGCTATGACCGGCGCGTCAAACCTACTAAGCAGTTTCTCTGTCGGAAACGCAATGGGGTCAATGGTCGGCTCTGCAAAAGAATCCATGACTCAGGCAACTCAAGCCTTTAGCCGTCAGGTTGGCAATACCATGAGTCGAACTTTTGGTGAAAAGCTAAGTTACGACAATCTATCTTCAGTTGGACGTCAAATCGGTTCTTCTAATTCCGCATCTAGCGCCGTTGTTAATCAGGTCACTGATGACCTTCAAACACGGTATGGTTTCGGAGACGATAAAAAAGACGCTGTACGTGGCTTGGTATCGGGCGTGCTATCGGGAGGCCTAAGGGTCGGTGGCGATGGAACTATTACTAATCCCGGTGAGAAAGAAGTTGCTGATAAGGGCTTTCTTGGAAGGCTTCTTGGTACTGGCGGCAATGATTCTCCACAGGGCAACTTGCCAGGAGTCGATAAGCCAGACTCATCTCGTGTACCAAAACTATCAAGGGTACGAGCAGGCTTGGATTTAGGTGGTAACTTTAGTGGCCAAGTTGAGTCATCAGAGGGCAGTTCTCGATCTACGACCGCAAATACGCTCACTGGGGAGATGCAAAGCTTGGCATCAAGTGATTCACGACGTGCTGAGTTTCGCGATGCGATGGTTAAGGACCTTTCAGATTCAAGACGCTCTGGCGTTGAGATGTCGTTGTCTAATCAAGACTATCAGTCACTTCAGAGTTCAGCACAAGACGTTATCACGGCATCAAACCGCTTTAGTGAGCTTGATCAGGCCAGCTACAGTCTATCAGGACAAAGGAACACGGATGGTGCGACGTTAACTCGATTAGCAGCGGATAATCCTGAAGTCATGGATTATTTAGGTCGCTATATGAACCAGCATGTTGAAGCAGGTAACCGATTACGTGAAAACCTTCCAATGTATCAGCGCTTGCTACCTGATGATAATCAGGCGTATGTGGCCGCAGCTATGGAGTCTTTAACCTATAGCAACTCCTCGACGCCCGCTGAACGAGACAATGACTATCAAGCAGCAATGACTGTTATGGCCATGGCTACCGGAGCCGATTTACGATCTATTCAGCCACGCTCTAATGAAAGCTTGTCATCAACTGCACCTACTTTTGGTGGCACTCAAAGCCAAGTTGAATCCGGTGTTCTGGGAGGCTATGGGGATGCTGCAACAGTTCAAACGCAGTTCAATTCGGCTCAATCCGCTTACCAAACCAATCTTTCTGGTGTAGATGGACAGCTGAATGCGCATCAGCAACAAGCCCAGCAGGCCGTAGCTTCTGACACAAGTACCTATCAATCTGGACTAAACAGTGAAGCTGGCTCTCAGTGGCGATCTCGCATTATGGCTGATGATAGCGGAGTCTCTGGTGCTGAAATGTTCTTCAACAGCGCCAGTGCTATTGGTGATTTCAGTGGTAAGCATACTGATGCAGCACTGCATACCTTGAATCATTTTGGCGAAGACTATGAGAGTTACAAGGAGAAAGCCCTTGCAGAACCTGGCTCACGAGGTTTCTTGCACAATGCAACGGTGGCCAGCAAATCAACCTGGGATGGGTTAAAAGCAGCCGTTGATGCCGGAACCTCTTTGGAAAATCCTTTGACGGCGTTTAATGATGCATACAGTGGATCGAGTTCGCAGTATGCCTCCGAAGTTAACTGGGGCACTAAGTCTGAAGCCATGTTGGCTGGGGCATTCGGTGCGGCAGTTAACAATCGATACGGTGAGTTTTTAGAACAGTACGCCGATGATTTTAAACAGGAAGCATACAGCGAAGGGCAGAGAATGGGATTGACCCCGATTCAAAGTCAAGTGTTCGCTCAAGCTTTCAATGAAGGTTTGGCGGGGCGCGTATTCAACTCTGAAGACTCATCGAGTTGGTCGCCTGAAATGCTAGGTCTAAGGGAGCAAATGCTAAATGAGTATCGTCAAAAGGATGAGAGTGGCGCTTACATTTCTGACAGTGTGTCCGAAGAAGATAAAGCATTTGTGGATAAGCAGATAGCGGTGATCTCAAATGCATCGCTTGCGGGAGATTATGCTCAGAACAACTTGATCGATATTAGGGCTTATAACCAGGCATCAGGAAGGAACTGAAAATAGAAGGTAGCCAGCTTGTGGTTGGCTGGCTATTTTTTTGGCTTTTTGGGATACCTTGGATAAAAGCCATCAAAAAACGAATGGAGCTTATACCAATACCATTTTTCTTCAATGCTCAAAGTTCTACCCGAATCTTTAACTTGGCTAATCAAGAATCTAATTCCAGTGCAAATAGCTAAGAAAAAGAGTCCCAAGCCAACAATTGTCCAACTCGCTTGCCAATATGCGATTGCTAAAAGCATAGTGGTGATGGTTATAAGTCCGATAGGACTAGCAGTTGCTTTAAATCCCAGGTAGCTGAAAAAAAACATGGTGCAGAACAGAAATGGCAAAGCCGCGAACTTGGCAGATGCCGTTAATATTTCTGATGGAAAAAAATGAGCCGCAGCCAAAGTCGCCAGAAAAAGCCCCAGTGATATAACCCAGCAGCGTGCTGGTAAAGATTTAAGTAAGTTTGTCATCTTAGTACTCTCAAAGTACACGGGCGGTGCACAATCAAATCATGCATCAGCATGTTAGTTCTCAAAAAGTGCTCTAGTGGTTTGCTCGGCCATAATCTCGCACACAGGACATTTAAGCTGAATGCGCTGTTGAGATACCGTCAAATACAGACTGCCGCATCGACACCGGTGTAAGGATGCTAGCTGTGATCTTAAATCACGAGCTAGAACCCAACCTTCATTAATGGTTAGTTTTTTCCAGGGGATCTCAGATGGAAGATCTGCTTCTTCCCTTGCAACCAAGTACGCATCGTAAGCCTTCATCAAAGCATCAATATTTAATTGCTTGTAGACATTATCACCACCAATATTGACATAAAGCGCCATCAGCAGGGAGCCTTCAACTAGGGCTCTTCTGCTTTTAACAATGGCATCAGATTCTGGTAATTGACCAGGACAAGGTGACTTGCCAGTCACTTCTTTGTGCAGCCTTCTGATAATGTGGATTGGCAAACCAGTATCGAGCGCGATGATCGTTGTTCGAAATCCGTATTTAATAAGCAGTGAGGCTCGGGTAAACAGCTCACTTTTGGACAGGTTATCAATCATGCATCCCCCTTGTTGTTTAGGGTTGATAATAAATAAGCGATTCTTGGGATACCTGTGCCTTTGCTCTTCACCATCTCAATCAGTTGGCTTTGGTTACCCCTTGGTTGAAACAGCATGAATGATGAGGTCGCCACTCGTTGCAGGTCGTCAACACCGGCATTAATCAGTGCATCCACCACATCGCGTGTAAGTCCAAAGCGCAAGACAGCCTCTTGCGGATCAATGCGCGCTAATTCGCGTGCTGCGTGCAGGTACGCCAAATTTAATTGATAGAAGTCTTGTTGATTGGTTGTCATTGACGGACCTCCAGTTCATGTAAAATATTGCGATAGATAGAAAGCACTCTTTGCCCATACCAGCGTGCACGCTCTTCGTTCCAACTGTGATAGCGGCCTATGCCAAGCTCTAAATCATTTGGTGAAGACTTGATTGCTTCGGCCAAAATACTGGAGCCGACCGTAAGGTTTGTGATGGGGTCTAGCAGTTCCGCTGCTGAGCTCACCCGATGCCCATGCCAATGCAAATTGATTTGCATAAGGCCAATATCGAGCTGATATTTTTCAGTCTCTTGCAGTGCTTGGTTTAACAGTTTCTCTGCTTCTGTCTTAGATTTGGCGTAGGTTGCGTTTGAACCATTGCGAATTGCGTATGGCCATGGACTGGTCATGTTGAGACCACGATGTGAGGCCGACTCAGCCAAGGCAACGGCGTAGAGCATGACTGGATCAATACCAACGCTTTGTGCTGCTTTTTCCCACTGATAGCCCGGAAACGCATAGACTGAAGTGCTTGCGGACATGGCTATCACTAGGGCAATGGTTTTTGATTTAATCGTTTTCATTTTTGTCCTCTAATTGATTTCCGAGAAGCGCCTGAATGGCTTTCGGGCTTATTCTTTTCAAAGGCACTGCGATAAAGTCGGTGATGCCTCTTGTATAAACTTGTGCTGCTTTTGACCAGTCGCCCACGGCAACCGGCGCTTGCATATCAAATCCTTTTTGCTGGTTCTGATGGTCTGCAATACCTTGTAATAGCCTTGGGTATTCACCCACTTCGTCCCGCAACAAGTAAGCCTGGTAGCGTGTTAAAAACTCTTTTTGTTTAAAGGGGTATTCCCTGTCATCTACCTTGCAGAGTTCAACCCATCCCCCCATGTCTGAAATAACGCGGTGAATAAGCGCATCGTCAAACATCACGGATGTCCAAGCGCCAACCTGACGAACAGCCTTGTCAACTTTGTTCCAAGCAACCATGGCTCTTGAACCCGAGTTACCATCGATATGCTTGATGACGTCAGCGGGCTTTGGAAAAAATTGCCCAGTATCCGGTGATTGAATATGCCGAGTCAGACCGATTCGCACTTCTTCAATGCTATAAGCACGAAGGGCTTCAAATGCGATGGATAGCAATTGTGGTGATACGCTTTTGCCATACATGGCCCAAGCAGCTCCCCAAACTTCAGCAAACTCGCGTTTATCAACCTCCTGCACTTGAACGAACCTCCCGAATACCTGGTCCGGCCCAGCTTTCAGCAATGCGGCGATTGCTTTCTTCAATGTTCAACTGGTGATTGCTGCCCTTTAGGCTCGTCGATGATTGCTGTACTTCATCAATGCGAACGTACTCGTCTTCCCATTGGCGGTTTAAAAGCCAGTTATGTGGCATAGGGGTCTTAGTCCGATCTTGATACTGCAATCGGTTGTCTCGTTGCTCTTTCCAGCGTGTTAGCACTTCCAAGGCGAGTTCATGGTCTTCATTGAGGCCCATGCGTAGCCATTCTTCTTTGGCTTTCGCTTTTTTTTCTTTGCGTATTTGTACATCCCAGAAGTCTTCAAACTGTATGTGGTCAACAGTTTTAACTGTTGGTTTATTGCTTCTCTCAGAGTCATCCGACCGTTGAGAGTCCCTTACCGGGTTGCCATCAGGCATAAACAATGATGAAAATTCTTCTGGTAGCCGAGCTTGAAAAGCGGCAAGAGATTTCAAAAGCGATGCCATACCAATGAAGTCGGCAGGTACATCTTTAAGCAACCGAAAGGCTGCTTTACCTTGGTTCGGGTTTTCGATTGGGTTGTGCTTCAGAAAGCTCCGAATCAAAGTCCAACCGGATTCCTCGCAACGAATGAGGAACTGATCTTGTTCTAACTCCTTTAGAGCCTTGGCAACCTGTTGCTCATCCCAGTTCAAGTCAGAAGCAACGTAACCAATCGGCAGTCGAAAGCAGCCAAGCAAATTACAATGTGGGCATGTAAGCAAATACAGTCCTAGCAACTTCGCTGAGTCACTCCAGGACAAAACGTTTTGCTTTAGCCAAAAGCGGGTATAGACCTTGCCATAGTCACGCATGGAGGAACTCGCTTTTGTGTTTACGTAAAATGCTGACCATTATTTGCCCTTAATCCTACTGGTTACTGGCTTTCAGCTCGCTTGGGCATTCGGGATAGATGTCCGGTCTTAACTGAGATCGGGTTACCTGTCCTTGCGTAGCTTGTTCGATGGGTAAAACGAATTCAGCGGGAACACGCCCTGATTTATTCAACCAAAACCAGACGTTTTGCTGTTTTGAGTTGATGGCTCGTGCTAATGCTGATTGCCCGCCGACCAAGTCAATGGCACGGCGGAGATGTTTTTGTGTCGTGTTGAACACTTCCATACCGTCTCCTGTTACAATAATAACTGTTACAAGATTGAATGTTACAGTTTAAACTGTAGATTAGTCAACAGTTAAAATTGTTGAAAGGCTACAGTTTTATTTGTAGAATACGGGCTTATGAAAACTTTATCCGAACGACTAAACCATGCCTTGCAGCTTACTGGGGTGACTCAGTCTGGGTTGGCTCGTCGCATTGGTATCAAACAGCAGTCGATCAGCCAGATTTGCTCTGGTAAATCGGCTAGGTCTCGTTACACCATGCAGATCGCGGAGGCGCTTCGCGTGAATGCTCATTGGCTCGCCACAGGTGATGGCGAGATTGGCTTGGGAGTCGGTAATGTAGAAGTCGGGCCTGACATTAAGGGAAGAATTCCTCTCATTAACTGGGTTCAGGCCGGTGATTGGACTGAAATAGCGGAGGGATTTGCCCATGAAGATGCTGAGGAGTGGCGTGAAGTCACTGGGAAAGCACATGAGGGTTGTTTCGCACTTCGCGTAAAAGGCGACAGTATGGAAAATCCAAGCGGAAAAAAATCCATACCTGAGGGGGCAGTGATCGTTGTTGATCCTGAGTTACCTTATTCTTCAGGTTCATTGGTTGTTGCGCGTTTGGATGATTCGAAAGAAGCAACCTTTAAGCAGTTAGTTATTGATGGTGAACAGAAGTACCTAAAACCTTTGAACCCGCAATACCCTGCAATACCGATCAACGGCAACTGCACCATCATCGGTGTAGTACGACAAGCTATCATCGATTTCTGGTAGCGAAGGAATTTGTGGTTTAGCCACAGTTGTTCATGAGCTGAAGAAGCAACGATTGCAAACAGCTACAACTGAGCATTGGCGCACGCTGAGAGTAAATGATAGCCGATTAGATAACCATTGATTGTTTATAAAGTCAAGATCAGCGAAAATAGCGGCCAATTACGATTAACACGACGGATTTGACAAGCGAAGAACTGAAAAGAGAGTACTTCCAAAAGTGTGTACAAATCCGTGTACAAACTAAAAGAATTTATACATGGCAAACCAAGATTTTCTCAATGAAATCAATAAGCGAAGGACCTTTGCTATCATCTCTCACCCGGACGCCGGTAAAACTACCATCACCGAGAAGGTGCTGCTGTTCGGACAGGCCATTCAGACCGCCGGTACAGTAAAAGGCCGTGGCTCTAACCAGCACGCTAAGTCGGACTGGATGGAGATGGAAAAGCAGCGTGGGATCTCCATTACCACGTCTGTGATGCAGTTTCCGTATCACGACTGCCTGGTTAACCTGCTCGACACCCCGGGGCACGAAGACTTCTCGGAAGATACCTATCGTACCCTGACGGCGGTGGACTGCTGCCTGATGGTTATCGACGCTGCAAAAGGTGTTGAAGATCGTACCCGCAAGCTGATGGAAGTTACCCGTCTGCGCGACACGCCGATCCTCACCTTTATGAACAAACTTGACCGTGATATCCGCGACCCGATGGAGCTGCTCGATGAAGTTGAGAACGAGCTGAAAATCGGCTGTGCACCGATCACCTGGCCGATTGGCTGCGGCAAGCTGTTTAAAGGCGTTTACCACCTTTATAAAGATGAAACCTATCTCTATCAGAGCGGTAAAGGCCACACCATTCAGGAAGTCCGCATTGTTAAAGGGCTGAATAACCCGGATCTCGACGCTGCGGTTGGTGAAGATCTGGCGCAGCAGCTGCGTGATGAACTGGAGCTGGTGAAAGGCGCGTCTAACGAGTTCGACAAAGAATTGTTCCTTGCGGGCGAAATCACTCCGGTATTCTTCGGTACTGCGCTGGGTAACTTCGGCGTTGATCATATGCTGGATGGCCTGGTGGAGTGGGCACCTGCGCCGATGCCGCGTCAGACTGATACCCGTACTGTAGAAGCGAGCGAAGACAAATTTACCGGCTTCGTATTTAAAATTCAGGCCAACATGGACCCGAAACACCGTGACCGCGTGGCGTTTATGCGCGTGGTATCCGGTAAATATGAAAAAGGCATGAAGCTGCGCCAGGTGCGCACTGCGAAAGATGTGGTGATCTCCGACGCGCTGACCTTTATGGCGGGCGACCGTTCGCACGTTGAAGAAGCGTATCCGGGCGATATCCTCGGCCTGCATAACCACGGCACTATTCAGATCGGCGACACCTTTACCCAGGGTGAGATGATGAAGTTCACTGGTATTCCGAACTTCGCGCCGGAACTGTTCCGTCGTATCCGCCTGAAAGATCCGCTGAAGCAAAAACAGCTGCTCAAAGGGCTGGTACAGCTTTCCGAAGAGGGCGCGGTGCAGGTGTTCCGTCCGATCTCCAACAACGACCTGATCGTTGGTGCAGTTGGTGTGCTGCAGTTTGATGTGGTGGTATCGCGCCTGAAGAGCGAATACAACGTTGAAGCAGTGTATGAGTCAGTCAACGTTGCCACTGCCCGCTGGGTAGAATGTGCGGACGCGAAGAAATTCGAAGAGTTCAAGCGTAAGAACGAAAGCCAACTGGCGCTTGATGGCGGCGATAACCTCGCTTACATCGCTACCAGCATGGTAAACCTGCGCCTGGCGCAGGAACGTTATCCGGACGTTCAGTTCCACCAGACCCGCGAGCATTAATTCTTGCCTCCAGGGCGCGGTAGCCGCTGCGCCCTGTCAATTTCCCTTCCTTATTAGCCGCTTACGGAATGTTCTTAAAACATTCACTTTTGCTTATGTTTTAGCTGATATCCCGAGCGGTTTCAAAATTGTGATCTATATTTAACAAAGTAATGACATTTCTGACGGCGTTAAATACCGTTCAATGCGTAGATATCAGTATCTAAAGCCGTCGATTGTCATTCTACCGATATTAATAACTGATTCAGAGGCTGTAATGGTCGTTATTCATCACCCATCGCTTTTGTGATGGCGGCCATTGACTTCTGTAGAGGGTGAAGTCTCTCCCTATTCAGCAATGCAACCTCGTGTTGCCAGGCTCAAATTATGAGCAAACATACAGGAATAAATCGATGACTATGACAAGACTGAAGATTTCGAAAACTCTGCTGGCTGTAATGTTGACCTCTGCCGTCGCGACCGGCTCTGCCTACGCGGAAAACAACGCGCAGACTACCAATGAAAGCGCAGGGCAAAAAGTCGATAGCTCTATGAATAAAGTCGGTAATTTCATGGATGACAGCGCCATCACCGCGAAAGTGAAGGCGGCCCTGGTGGATCATGACAACATCAAGAGCACCGATATCTCTGTCAAAACCGATCAAAAAGTCGTGACCCTGAGCGGTTTCGTTGAAAGCCAGGCTCAGGCCGAAGAGGCAGTGAAAGTGGCCAAAGGCGTTGAAGGCGTGACCTCTGTCAGCGACAAACTGCACGTTCGCGACGCTAAAGAAGGCTCTGTGAAGGGCTACGCGGGTGACACCGCCACCACCAGTGAAATCAAAGCCAAACTGCTGGCGGACGATATCGTTCCTTCACGTAAAGTGAAAGTTGAAACCACCGATGGTGTGGTTCAGCTCTCCGGTACCGTAGATTCTCAGGCACAAAGTGACCGTGCTGAAAGTATCGCCAAAGCGGTAGATGGTGTGAAAAGCGTTAAAAATGATCTGAAAACTAAGTAATTCGTCGTAATTCGTCCTCCCGAACTTTGTCGGGAGGCGCGATGTGCACCACACTAAAAATATCGCATTGAGTGATTTTCACGCTCATATCAAGCGGTGACATTAACTATGGTAAAGGAGACGCTTATGTTTCGTTGGGGCATCATATTTCTGGTTATCGCGTTAATCGCCGCCGCACTTGGGTTTGGTGGTCTGGCCGGTACCGCTGCAGGCGCAGCTAAAATTGTCTTTGTCGTCGGGATTATTCTGTTCCTGGTGAGTTTGTTCATGGGCCGAAAACGACCCTAGATTTCAGACCATTAAGAAAATTTTATCCAAAGCCAGTCCAGCGGACTGGCTTTTGCGGTTTTAGCGAATAATAAATTGCGTTACTTTGTCATTCTTTCACAACAAAAACAGGAAGGCAGAGGTGGGGCAGCGAATACCTGTAACGCTTGGTAATATTGCGCCGTTGTCGCTAAGGCCGTTCCAGCCTGGACGAATAGCTCTGGTGTGCGAAGGCGGCGGACAGCGTGGAATTTTCACGGCTGGCGTGCTGGATGAGTTTATGCGCGCGCAGTTTAATCCTTTCGATCTTTATCTCGGCACATCTGCCGGGGCGCAGAACCTCTCGGCGTTTATCTGCAATCAGCCCGGTTACGCGCGCAAAGTCATCATGCGCTATACCACAAAACGCGAATTTTTCGATCCATTGCGCTTTGTCCGTGGAGGAAATCTTATCGATCTCGACTGGCTGGTGGAGGCCACTGCAAGCCAGATGCCGTTGCAAATGGATACCGCCGCGCGGTTGTTTGACAGCGGCAAATCGTTTTATATGTGCGCCTGTCGTCAGGATGACTACGCGCCGAATTACTTTTTACCAACCAAACAAAACTGGCTGGATGTGATTCGCGCCTCCAGTGCGATACCTGGCTTTTATCGTAGCGGAGTGTCGCTGGAAGGCATTAACTACCTGGATGGCGGGATCAGTGATGCGATTCCGGTTAAAGAGGCGGCAAGGCAGGGCGCTAAAACGTTGGTCGTCATTCGCACTGTGCCGTCACAAATGTACTACACGCCGCAGTGGTTCAAACGCATGGAACGCTGGCTGGGTGACAGTAGCCTGCAGCCGCTGGTCAATCTGGTGCAGCATCATGAAACCAGCTATCGTGACATTCAGCAATTTATTGAGAAACCACCGGGCAAGCTGCGGATATTCGAAATTTATCCACCGAAGCCATTACATAGTATCGCGCTTGGCAGTCGGATTCCGGCGCTGCGTGAAGACTATAAACTTGGGCGTTTATGCGGTCGTTATTTCCTCGCCACGGTTGGCAAGCTATTAACTGAAAAAGCGCCGCTTACCCGCCATCTGGTGCCAGTGGTGACGCCGGAATCGATTGTCATTCCGCCTGCGCCAGTCGCCAACGATACGCTGGTTGCCGAAGTGATTGACGCTCCGCAGGCGAACGACCCGACATTTAACAATGAGGATCTGGCTTGATTTGCCGTTTTATCGACACCCACTGCCATTTTGATTTCCCGCCGTTTAGTGGCGATGAAGAGGCCAGCCTGCAACGCGCGGCACAAGCGGGCGTAGGCAAGATCATTGTTCCGGCGACAGAGGCGGAAAATTTTGCCCGTGTGCAGGCGTTAGCGGAAAAATATCAACCGCTGTATGCCGCATTGGGCTTGCATCCTGGTATGTTGGAAAAACATAGCGATGTGTCTCTTGATCAGCTACAGCAGGCGCTGGAAAGGCGTCCGGCGAAGGTGGTGGCGGTGGGGGAGATCGGTCTGGATCTCTTCGGCGACGATCCGCAATTTGAGAGGCAGCAGTGGTTACTCGACGAACAACTGAAACTGGCGAAACGCTACGATCTGCCGGTGATCCTGCATTCACGGCGCACACACGACAAATTGGCGATGCATCTTAAACGCCACGATTTATCGCGCACTGGCGTGGTTCACGGTTTTTCCGGCAGCCTGCAACAGGCCGAGCGGTTTGTACAGTTGGGCTACAAAATCGGCGTAGGCGGTACTATCACCTATCCACGCGCCAGTAAAACCCGCGATGTCATCGCAAAATTACCGCTGGCATCGTTGTTGCTGGAAACCGACGCGCCGGATATGCCGCTCAACGGCTTTCAGGGGCAGCCTAACCGCCCGGAACAGGCTGCACGGGTGTTTGACGTGCTTTGCGAGTTGCGCCCGGAACCAGAAGATGAGATTGCCGAAGTGTTGCTTAATAATACGTATGCGGTGTTTAGCGTTCGTGGGTAGTTTACCCTTCGTAGGCAGCATCCGGCAGTCGGCGCATAATGCCTGATGCGACGCTTGTCGCGTCTTATCATGCCTACAGGTTTGTGCCGAACCGTAGGCCGGATAAGGCGTTCACGCCGCATCCGGCAGTTGGCGCACAATGCCTGATGCGACGCTTGACGCGTCTTATCATGCCTACAGGTTTGTGCCGAACCGTAGGCCGGATAAGGCGTTCACGCCGCATCCGGCAGTTGGCGCACAATGCCTGATGCGACGCTTGACGCGTCTTATCATGCCTACAAGTCTGTGCCGAACCGTAGGCCGGATAAGGCGTTCACGCCGCATCCGGCAGTCGGCGCATAATGCCTGATGCGACGCTTGTCGCGTCTTATCATGCCTACAAGTCTGTGCCGAACCGTAGGCCGTATCCGGCATGTCACAAATAGAGCGCCGGAAATATCAACCGGCTCACCCCGCGCACCTTTAACGCATCAGCCAACGGCTCAACGTCTTCCGGCGTGGCGCTCGCCCAGCTTTGCGCCTCGCCATACACGCCGTGGGCATGAAACGCATTCAGGCGAACCGGAACATCGCCAAGTCTCTTGATAAACGTCGCCAGCTCATCGATGTGATGCAAATAATCCACCTGGTCTGGAATTACCAGCAAACGCAGTTCCGCCAGCTTACCGCGCTCTGCCAGCAAACAGATGCTGCGCTTAATCTGCTGATTATCGCGTCCGGTTAATTGCTGATGACATTCGCTCCCCCACGCTTTGAGATCGAGCATTGCGCCGTCGCACACCGGGAGTAATTTTTCCCAGCCGGTTTCGCTCAACATACCGTTACTGTCCACCAGGCAGGTGAGGTGGCGCAGTTGCGGATCGTTTTTGATAGCAGTAAACAGCGCCACTACAAACGGCAGTTGGGTCGTGGCTTCGCCGCCGCTTACCGTTATCCCTTCAATAAACAGCACCGCTTTGCGGACATGGCTAAGCATTTCGTCCACGCTCATGGATTGCGCCATTGGCGTGGCATGTTGCGGACACATCTTCAGGCAGGTATCACACTGCTCGCAGACCACAGCGTTCCACAGCACTTTGCCGTCAACAATCTGCAACGCCTGATGCGGACACTGTGGCACGCACTCTCCGCAATCATTGCAGCGTCCCATCGTCCACGGATTGTGACAGTTTTTGCAGCGCAGATTGCAGCCCTGCAAAAACAGAGCCAGACGACTGCCTGGCCCGTCAACGCAGGAGAAGGGGATAATCTTACTGACTAAAGCGCATCTGCTGTTCATGGCTTATCACGCGCGGCTGGCGTTCCAGAATACGAGTGTTGCGTGCGGCTTCTTCGCCCAGCCAGGTGGTGTTGGTGCGTGAACCTTCGGCGCGATATTTTTCTAAGTCCGACAAACGTACCATATAACCGGTAACGCGAACCAGATCGTTACCGCTGACATTGGCGGTAAATTCACGCATTCCGGCTTTAAAGGCACCGAGGCAAAGCTGTACCAGTGCCTGCGGGTTACGTTTGATGGTTTCGTCGAGCGTCAGAATGTCGCTGATGCCGGAATAATAATAAGCATGATGCGGGGCGACAGTTTGCAGATGGGTGATCGGATCTGGCTCATCGCCATACGGCAAACGCGCGCCCGGCGTGGTGCCAATATCGGAACTGATCCCCGACTGTGCGTGTAACATGGCGCGTTTTTGCCAGCCATATTTCACGGGGGTATTGGCGACAAACTCCGCCAGTTGCGCGCTGATGCGATAACCCACTTCATTTGCGGCGGCTTCTTTACCGTAGCGCGCGGCAATCCCTTCTTTCTCACACAGCAAGTTAACCGCTTCCGCTAGCCCATACATGCCAAACATTGGCACAAAACGTTCAGGGTTAATCAGCCCTTCTTTCACCAGGAAGCTATTCTCAAAGAAGTGTGATTGTTGATAGAGGAATTCACACCGCGCATCGATGATGGCGATCTGCTGCTGGCAGTAGTGCGGTAGAGTGCGCGTAAAGCAGTCATCCAGCGATTCGCTGCGCTCGGCAATGGCTTTCAGGTTAAGGCGTACCAGCGTGCTGCCACCACCCGCCAGCGGCAGTGAGTTGTAACAGCTCACAATCCCGTAGCCCCCTTTTGTGAAAATTTTATCATGCACCGGACCGTTGGCGATGTGCGGTTTGCTACATTCACAGATGTTCTTCGCCACTTCCAGCAGCAGGTCATCAGGGGTGATTTCAGGATCGTAGATAAAGGTCAGGTTCGGTGAAACCTGCTTCAACTCTGCGTCTGCACGTAAGATCGCGCGGGTAATGGGCGAATCAGACGGGCCGATATTGGCGTGCATAAAGGCGTCTGGCAGGGTTCTGTCGAGGTAACGCCAGAAACGTTTTATTCGAACATCGATCTCGTCTTGTGTTAGAATTCTAACATACGGTTGCAACAACGCATCCAGTTGCCCCAGGTAGACCGGCATCCATGTGACCGACGGTACGTGGTGGTAAAGAATGGTCAGCAGAGAGAGTGCGTCATCAAGATCTTTCGCGCCTTCCAGCTCCAGCCATTCGGAACCGTTCGCCAGAAAACGGGCGTAATCGGGTAAGACATAGCGCGGTTTGTACGGCGCATGACCTTCAAACATATCGCAGATTACACCTTCATCCAGCGCGCGGCGGGCTTCGGCAGGCAGCTGTGGGTAAGGCAGATTGTTTTCTGCTTCCAGTGCCAGAAAATGGCGCTTCTGCTCCGGGCTAAGCACTGGGCTGGTGACAATTTGCTGGCAACGTTGTTGCAGTGCATTTTCATGAGAAGTGGGCATCTTCTGTTCCTTTTTATGCCGAAGGTGATGCGCCATTGTAAGAAGTTTCGTGATGTTCACTTTGATCCTGATGCGTTTGCCACCACTGACGCATTCATTTGAAAGTGAATTATTTGAACCAGATCGCATTACAGTAATGCAATTTTGTAAGTAGATTTCCTTAATTGTGATGTATATCGAAGTGTGTTGCGGAGTCGATGTTAGAATACTAACAAACTCGCAAGGTGAATTTTATTGGCGACAAGCCAGGAGAATGAAATGACTGATCTGAAAGCAAGCAGCCTGCGTGCACTGAAATTGATGGACCTGACCACCCTGAATGACGACGATACCGACGAGAAAGTGATCGCCCTGTGTCATCAGGCCAAAACTCCGGTCGGTAATACCGCCGCTATCTGTATCTATCCTCGCTTTATCCCGATTGCTCGCAAAACGCTGAAAGAGCAGGGCACCCCGGAAATCCGTATCGCTACGGTAACCAACTTCCCACACGGTAACGACGATATCGAAATCGCGCTGGCCGAAACTCGCGCGGCAATCGCCTACGGTGCCGATGAAGTTGATGTGGTGTTCCCGTACCGTGCACTGATGGCGGGTAACGAGCAGGTTGGTTTTGATCTGGTGAAAGCCTGTAAAGAGGCTTGCGCAGCAGCGAACGTACTGCTGAAAGTGATTATTGAAACCGGCGAACTGAAAGACGAAGCGCTGATCCGTAAAGCGTCTGAAATATCCATCAAAGCGGGTGCTGATTTCATCAAAACCTCTACCGGTAAAGTAGCAGTGAACGCGACGCCGGAAAGCGCGCGCATCATGATGGAAGTGATCCGTGATATGGGCGTAGAGAAAACCGTTGGTTTCAAACCGGCGGGCGGCGTGCGTACTGCGGAAGATGCGCAGAAATATCTTGCCATCGCAGATGAACTGTTCGGTGCTGACTGGGCTGATGCGCGTCATTACCGCTTTGGTGCTTCCAGCCTGCTGGCAAGCCTGCTGAAAGCTCTGGGCCACGGCGACGGTAAGAGCACCAGCAGCTACTAAGCTGCCTTTTGCCAGAGGGTGGATGCCGGATGCGGCGGAACGCCTTATCCGGCCTACGGGTCGAGTGCCGTGTAGGCCTTGTATGATGCGTCAGCATCGCATCAGGCAATAACAACATCCGCCATCTGGCAACAACGCCTTCAAACTTATTCCACGGGAGGTTACCTTGTTTCTCGCACAAGAAATTATTCGTAAAAAACGTGATGGTCATGCGCTGAGCGATGAAGAAATTCGCTTCTTTATCAACGGCATTCGCGACAACACTATCTCCGAAGGGCAGATTGCCGCCCTCGCGATGACCATTTTCTTCCACGATATGACAATGCCGGAGCGTGTCTCGCTGACGATGGCGATGCGAGATTCAGGAACCGTTCTCGACTGGAAAAGCCTGCATCTGAATGGCCCGATTGTTGATAAACACTCGACCGGCGGCGTCGGCGATGTGACTTCGCTGATGTTGGGGCCAATGGTCGCTGCCTGCGGCGGCTATATTCCGATGATCTCCGGTCGCGGCCTCGGCCATACTGGTGGTACGCTCGACAAACTGGAATCCATCCCTGGCTTCGACATCTTCCCAGATGACAACCGTTTCCGCGAAATTATTAAAGACGTCGGCGTGGCGATTATTGGCCAGACCAGTTCACTGGCTCCGGCGGATAAACGTTTCTATGCGACCCGCGATATTACCGCAACCGTGGATTCCATCCCGCTGATCACTGCCTCGATCCTGGCGAAGAAACTGGCGGAAGGTCTGGATGCACTGGTGATGGACGTGAAAGTCGGTAGCGGTGCATTTATGCCGACCTACGAACTCTCTGAAGCCCTTGCCGAAGCGATTGTTGGCGTGGCTAACGGCGCTGGCGTGCGCACCACCGCGCTACTCACCGACATGAATCAGGTGCTGGCCTCCAGTGCCGGTAACGCGGTTGAAGTACGTGAAGCGGTGCAGTTCCTGACAGGTGAGTACCGTAACCCGCGTCTGTTTGATGTCACGATGGCGTTGTGTGTGGAGATGCTTACCTCCGGCAAACTGGCGAAAGATGACGCCGAAGCGCGCGCGAAATTGCAGGCGGTACTGGACAACGGTAAAGCGGCAGAAGTCTTTGGTCGTATGGTAGCGGCACAAAAAGGCCCGACCGACTTCGTTGAGAACTACGCGAAGTATCTGCCGACAGCGATGCTGACGAAAGCAGTCTATGCTGATACCGAAGGTTTTGTCAGTGATATGGATACCCGCGCGCTGGGAATGGCAGTGGTTGCAATGGGCGGCGGTCGCCGTCAGGCATCTGACACCATCGATTACAGCGTCGGCTTTACTGATATGGCGCGTTTGGGTGACCAGGTAGACGGTCAGCGTCCGCTGGCGGTTATCCACGCGAAAGACGAAAACAGCTGGCAGGAAGCGGCGAAAGCGGTGAAAGCGGCAATTAAACTTGCCGATAAAGCACCGGAAAGCACACCAACTGTCTATCGCCGTATCAGCGAATAACGGTATACTGATCTGATCATTTAAATTTGAAGCACTGAGTACGGAGAACATATGAAACGTGCATTTATTATGGTGCTGGACTCATTCGGCATCGGCGCTACAGAAGATGCAGAACGCTTTGGTGACGTCGGGGCTGACACCCTGGGTCATATCGCAGAAGCTTGTGCCAAAGGCGAAGCTGATAATGGTCGTAAAGGCCCGCTCAATCTGCCAAATCTGACCCGTCTGGGGTTGGCGAAAGCACACGAAGGTTCTACCGGTTTCATTCCGGCGGGAATGGACGGCAACGCTGAAGTTATCGGCGCGTACGCATGGGCGCACGAAATGTCATCCGGTAAAGACACCCCGTCTGGTCACTGGGAAATCGCCGGTGTCCCGGTTCTGTTTGAGTGGGGATACTTCTCCGATCACGAAAACAGCTTCCCTCAAGAGCTACTGGATAAACTGGTCGAACGCGCTAATCTGCCGGGTTACCTCGGTAACTGCCACTCCTCCGGTACGGTCATTCTGGATCAGCTGGGCGAAGAGCACATGAAAACCGGCAAGCCGATTTTCTATACCTCCGCTGACTCCGTGTTCCAGATTGCCTGCCATGAAGAAACTTTCGGTCTGGATAAACTCTACGAACTGTGTGAAATCGCCCGTGAAGAGCTGACCAACGGCGGCTACAACATCGGTCGTGTTATCGCTCGCCCGTTTATCGGCGATAAAGCCGGTAACTTCCAGCGTACTGGCAACCGTCACGACCTGGCTGTTGAACCGCCGGCACCGACCGTGCTGCAGAAACTGGTTGATGAAAAACACGGCCAGGTGGTTTCTGTCGGTAAAATTGCAGACATCTACGCTAACTGCGGCATCACCAAAAAAGTGAAAGCGACCGGCCTGGACGCGCTGTTTGACGCCACCATTAAAGAGATGAAAGAAGCGGGTG